>Ga0065711_1000011_pt1 | contig 157044 bp, 102 predicted proteins | sample Hoacrofraction12_FD_59098 | JGI IMG/M metagenome (GOLD analysis project Ga0065711, IMG submission 59098) | Hoatzin crop microbial communities from Cojedes, Venezuela - Epithelial fraction 12 v2 (version 2) | ecosystem: Host-associated > Birds > Digestive system > Esophagus > Crop | place... | reverse complement strand
CCCCCCCCCCCCCGCTTTCTAAAGTGGACAAGTTTAATGAAAAGTAAGAAACAAAATTAGATATTGGAGTCAGAGCTCAGTGTGGCTTGGAGGTGCCTTTCTGATCAGCTTTCACTCCCGGCAGAAATTATTGCCAAATTTTCTGGAAGGAGGTATATTTTCAGATCCATGTTTACTTCACATTTGTAAAGTTGGTCTTCAGCTCCATTTCCTATCAGAAGAAATCACTTCTGACAAACAATGAAGCAGCCTGTTAATTAGTTGTCTTTAATTCTCTTAAGCTTGTTGCTATAATTAATGTCTAACTTTCTGAAGTATACTTACACTGGAATTGTTCCATGTTTAATAGCTGAAATGTCCCGTTAGATAAAGTTAGTGCGACTGTCTTGGAATGGCAAATAGAGGCCGTGAGGCCTTCCTTTCAGAGGCATATAAATAATCTTAATAGAAAACATGCAAGCTGAAATGTGGATAGAATAATGCAAATATCATTAGAAACAGCCTTTCACAGGATTGTGTGAACATTAATTGTTGGGCTTAACAGCTAATTACAAAGACATTCGCATTTTCATACTCTGCTGCACAGTGTCATGGTACCTGAGCAGAGATGCTCGATCTCCTCCCTCCATCCACCTCCTGAACTGAACACAAAAAACACCGTCACCCCAAATCCAAGCGAAGCACTGAGGGGGCTCCCAAAGGCCATGGGACTGACCCTGCTCTGGCAGGGGAGGCTTCGAGCCCCACTGCCTGAAGCCAGCCCAGGTCCCCATCTAGCCAGGGAGCATCTTCCCCTTGATCAGAGCAGTAGGTGGCTGGATCTAAAGTTTTACACGTCATTGTGGGAAGGCAGCTGCCGGCCAAGGCATTGACTCCTTTCTTTTGGCAATAGTGATACGAGATAAGAAAGGACTGTGGCCTCCAACCTGCAGCCAGCTGTAGCCGCTGCTGGTGTCCCCATCACTCTGCTAAGTTGTGCTGGCCGGACAAAAGTGCAGTGAGACATGCTGGCCACTTCCACCGGTTTCTGTCCTAATCTTAGTCTTAACGTCATGGCATCATCAACGAACAGGTGAAGAGCTTCTTATCTAACATATTCCTCAAACACCCGTCATACCAGTACTGATGCTATTTTCTGAAGCTCTGCCTGTTTCCACCAGAACCTATTTCTTCACCGTTTAGCTCATTTTTGATGTGTTTTTTAGTTTTCATACATTGTTTTCCAGAAAGCCAAATTGATACATCTTGGTTTGTATACAAAAACATCAGAGATTTGTCTCACGCCTTCTGCAGAAGGAACCCATGTCATCTTCCAGTCTACCACGTCCCACAGGACAAAGGACATAACTCCTTCAGGGCATTGACCATTTGTGGATGAACTACAGTATATATTTTAGGAAGACATTCAATTTACTGCACACTGCAAGAAGCAGGTAAACTGCCATCCCTGACTGTCGTATTTCAGTTTTAATCTGGATTAGCCTGGTTTTCAGGATTTTGCCACTGGTTCCTGATCTCCTTTTGATGGCTGGATTCAGCACTTCATTGTTTCAGATCTTCCCTGCAGGTAAAGCCATGCTTAATTTGTCATCTCTCTTTCTCCTTTACACATTAAATTGTGTTTTTACAGCCTGTCCCCAGCAGGACTATGATGTTTATGCATGGTTTACTCTTCTACCACCCCAAACCCTGAGACCTCCAGGCCTCATGATTTAATTTTTCTTGGATTGGTACGGTATGTTTTGAGCTGGGCATTAGGCTGCAACATCTTCTTACTGTCCATAGCTAATACCTCAAGGATCTGGCTCAGTCTGAGTATTTGTAGTTATGCCTTTCAGGAATTTGAAGCCAATGATCTGAAAGCTTCCTGCAACCAGACTTTCTTTAGCAGAATGATCAAAGCATTATAGTCAAAATAAAGACTTGTAAAGCAAGAAAAAAGGAATATCTGTATTTTTCTTCCCTTGAGCTAGTTCATTCGCAAATTACCGTCGAGGCAAGCCTGGCACCTTGCTTCAGAAGAAGTCTCAGATACTTCTGTTGTACTGTTCACCTGAAGCAGTCACTGACTCTCTTAGAAGGTTTAGCTTTTAGTCCAGCTGTTTTTCTTTCTTCTGTTATTGCAGGACTTTCCTTTCCTTGTTCAAAATAGCTTTGGCAGTTACACTGAGATGGAAGCAAAGTGATCAGTCTAAGTGCTTTTGGCAGGATGCCCCACCAAGTTTGTGTCTGCCTCCAGCGAGGGCTATCTGACCTGTTCTCCTTCCTTCTTCCTCCCCCCGCAGGTCTCCACTGTCTCAGACCAGAGAGTGGTCACTTGGGAGCTTGCAGGGAAACACTGACTGTTTGGAGATCCTTATGCAGAGATTTTCAAACCTTTAGTTATTTCTGTGGACATTTGCTGAACTCTTTGCAGTGAGTCAACCTGCTTTGAAAGCCTGGGACTTAGAACTGGATTTATGAGCCAGGGACAGTCTCATTATTGTCATGCCAGAGGAAATACTATATCTCATCTACTTAACTTTGATCCCCATTTTTCTCCGTGTCACTGAACTCTGTGCTGGCAGCTCACAGCTCACCATCCCTCTGACCTCCTTGAGCCACTCTCCTCCAACACGTGGTTCTGCCATCTTGGCTCTGGCAGCATCATTCTCAATTTGTTTTTGGCAAGTTCAAATCATCTGTTGAATCCTGTAACCAAGCAGTCAGGTTGTATAATGAATTTACTCATCACAGTCATCATTTACCATCCCAACAAATGCCATGTCATTGGCATGCCATGTCATTTAATACTGAATTCAATGTTATCTCACACTAAGAATAACTTCTGGTGAAACCCGTTAGAAACACCTCCAACACACAGCGGATCTCCATGAGAATTACTTATTAAAAAACCTCCCCAAAGATGTAGGGGCATCATTAATTTTGCTTAGTGATAGCCTTCATATCAAGATGATGCTGGTCACCTGCCCTGTGCAGGACTCCTCGTGGTGGCCAAGGAGGGCTGCCACAGTGGAGTCTCAGCCTGGGTCTCATGTCAGGGATCTCCTCTCTAACACCTAACAAAGCTGCAGGGCCCTTCTGTCACCCACTACCATCACCAAGAAACCCTTTTCCCTCCATAATTTTCCCCATATCTTCCCTAGCACTGGAGCTGTTGACATCTTGCCATGCAAGTGTTGAGAGATTTCTTCAAGCAAAATAAATAATTCTTTTTGTGTATCATCTGCCTTTCTATTTTTTAAATTGCAATAAACATAGCAGAGTCCTCCGGTATGATGGTTCCCAGGTGTATTTTTTGATACATTTATCAAAATACCTCCCTTAGTTTTATTAAGCATAAAAAGATGAACTGTAAAAACCTGAGAAACAGACCTCAGAGCTTTTATGTTGTAAATGTAAAAACTGGCAGGTAACTCTCGGGACTTGCTTGGGACTAATCATTGTTTTAGGGGTTTGGTCTCTCCGAGAAAGCTTTAAGGCACACAACATTTGATGAGTCTCATTGGGCAGTTTCCTGGGCATGAGGAAATTGGGCGCTTGGCTGGACATGAATCCGCAGCGCTCGCAGGCGATGCTCAGGCAGCTGCTTGAATAGCAAGCAGCTGCTCCACGAATATGCATGAGTTCAGCTTCTCAGCACAACAGAGGAATGCTGTTACAGGTTATAGCCAGCAGAAACATCCCAGGATGCATATTTTACATCCCTGCATTATCTTGAATGCTATGATCTTGTAGAAGCTGCAAGATTCATAAAACGTATTTAAATTTTTGATATTCAATTTATTTTAAATCTCCCATCTGGCGCCTCTAATCTGATTTAGCAAGATACATAAACCAATTTGGTGCAGTCAGTGTGACCTCTTTCCCATCCTGCCAGCACCCACTACAGTAAAGCAGGCTGAACACAGGGTTTTTATTTGGATGTGCAAAAAGAAGATAAATAAGCAGCGGATGGAAAGGTTTCGCCGGATTCTTGCCTGAATTGAAATTCAGGCCAGAAGTGTGTTTGTTTTCCCACGTGTGTGTTGAATAATTATTCTACACATGCAAGCAAAAAATCCCAAGAGGGGGATTGCTGGGTGTGCAGGGAAGAGTCTGCCATCTCATGCATCAGTCTGCTCTTGCCGGATGTGCTGGCACTGCAGAAGAAATCCGAGAACTAAACCCAGGCTGGTACCCCGAGCGTGCAGCAGACTTTGCCCTTTGCTGGGCCAGTTTGTTGTGATTTTGGGGTTCAGATTCCACAATCCTGCTTGAATAACAGGAATGTTTATGCCTTTGCTCTCAGGGCTGGTTAGTGTTTGCGTAGCAGCTAAAGAAGTTCTGCAAATCAGAGTCGTTATTTCAAGCATGTCTCTCCAAATGAGAATAATTATTTCAAGTATCTTCTGTGTGGTTTAATAATTAGTTTTAAACTAATACATACACCATAAACTGGAACAACATAATTACCTAAAGTTTGTTGCAGCTTCCTGTGAGATCACTCCCAGGAATCACTAATCACTTTTGATCATTATGGATCTGCTCTGCTGCTTCCAGCACCGCAACCTGACTTGGAGCAACTGGGAAAAACATAACGGACTGGCTAATAGGAAATACTGGAGATATTAACAACCTAACTGGACACAGCCCTGGACTACCTGCTTGACTGACCCTGCTTGAACATGAGGTTTGATGATCTCTGGATGTCTCTTCCATCCTCAAATATTCTGTGATTCTGTGAAATGAGCCTTCCTCTTTTTATTTTCATCAAAGTGTGCCCTTGTCTAGTTCAAAGAGATACAAAGAGCTAACAGCCTTTTACATATTTGTACCACCACCAGGCCAGGGTATGAACATCCCTCTTACAGCCCCTGCCAGACTCTGAGCATCTGCAAATTCTGCAAAACACCTGCTATTCTAGCAAAAAACAATGCTGAGCTGGGCAGGTCATTGGCACCATGGAAAAGACTGCTCAGTGGGGCAGGCAAATATATCTGCAAATGTCAGAGAGGTCCTTGCCACCAGACAAGATCTATACTGGTTGTTGGCAAGTCCAAATGCCGTAATATCAGCTGGGCCATAACAAAAATAATGATAATGGAAACTCTTTGGAGCACAAGCAGACAAACATCACCTGAGTTCAGTCATGGCCCAGCACTCCCTAACTATGTCCATGGCAGCCATGGGAAACAGCAGTGCACCCCAATCTGGCTTATCCAGCGTCTCCACCATCAGACTGTGCATAAAGCTATCGTGGACAGCATCCCACACAAGTTGCGATGACATTTGCTATGCAGGCATAACATCAGAATCCACATCCTTCTGCTGCTCTTCTCATTGCTGAAAGTCAAACTGGGAAAGCCTCACTGAAAAACTTGGTGCTGTCCCACAAGAGACAAAGCAGCGGGGAATCATAGATGGGTTTTTCAAAGCAGCGTATGCTCTCTCTAGGAAGTGCTTTCCATTTGTTGTAGAAGGTAGTACACATCAAGATTCTTACCTGAAACAGCTGAAAGGCATATGAAATTAGCATGCGTGTGAAATGGCTCCATTTTCCAAAGAAACTGTTGCAGCCAGCAAAGAATGGGTTAATGCAGTGATGGAGGTAGTCGGGTGCCATGACAGTCCATGTTCACGGGTGCTAATGATGATGGAGGATGATGTTTTTCTGAAGCACCACCACACTCGATCTGTGATATTCATTGGTAGACTGGAAAGCATCAGCATATGCAGAAATATTGATGTCCTAAACGATGCACTGCAGTGGGTATCTCAGACCAGTAGTCCTGAACAGTCAGCACATGCGGGCAGGATTGCACCATGAGATGCTGCAGGAGAAAGCACCAGTTAGACCAAATGCACAAACTGAAGCCTGCACAATCTTTCTAAAAACCACGCAGTCGTGAGGGCACTGTCGTGATTTCTAATGGTAAAGAAGGGCGCATATGGCTCCTGCGTTCCAACTGTTCGGTTTGGAGGACTGCTTGGTTTGGGACCCCTTGCAAAAATTTGCTCTGATTTGTCCTGTTTGGCACAATGGCTTCATCAGTAGTGATGTAGGATCCTCCATGCATTGCAGGACCGTTGCCAGTCCTGTACATTCACAAACTAGCAGAGGAGTCCCCCTAAATACTGGGACTGGTTAAATACACGGGAGATTTCACCGTGACCTCTGTGTATTTGCTTTGTGGCTTTGCAGGCCATGTTTCCTAATCCTCCCTGCTAACCAGAAGGATAACAGTTAACTGAAAAAAATCCACCTGAAATTGTGAAGTGGCTGTGTCAGTGTTTCGGTTTTTTTTAAAAGACAGTATTTCTTATTGTGATGAAATGGCAGGAATTGGTAACCTCCAAACTGCAGAAGTTCCAAACAGCCTGTGGAAGCACTGAGTCCATCTGCTCATTCAGAGGTAAACCAAGCAATTCAGCCTCCTCTAAAGCTGTGATGGCCTGTGATGTCTCTGGTGTGGGGGTGAATTTTTTTTTTCCTAACCACTCTAATTCAGTTCTGCTAGTAAAGGAAAGATGTGACATCAACCCTTCTTCCACTTCACTGATCCCACCTCTCCCACTTCAGCTCTGCCACATGTCACTGAGGATGCTACTGGGGGTAGCACAGCCTCACTGTTGCACTGTAAATAGGAAAAACTTAAAAAATCATAGAGCCCAAAGGAGCAAAGAAGGTCAGTGGTTGACCTAGAAGTCCGGGACAGCCTATTCTGCTTGCCGGTTTCTGGAAATCAGTTTTGAGGCGGGCGACTGAGAGGACAGGTGACATCAGTGGCATCCAAAAATATTTAACAGACTATGAGCTGAGGACTAAACCAAGCAATGCACAGGAATCGCTCCAAACAGCACAGCAAGGCTGCAGCGAGCTTTGGGGAGTGGGTGGTAAAGGGAACAAAAGCTGTGGGTGAGAGCTTAGGAGAAAAAAGGTCTGACATTTGAGAGGAGAAAAAACAAAACCCAGCATTTACTGAGAATTCTTTTCTCAGTTAAATTATTTAGATTTTTCATTGCCTTAATTTCACTTGCTTTTTCTTCACTTTTTTGTTGTTCTGAGTAATAAAAGTATTTTATTTAAGAAAGTTCTCAGGTTCTAAAACCCAAAAATCTCTGAAGGTTTGATTTAATTTCTTTAATTAAAGCCCCCCTCCTTCTTTTGATAGGAGAAAGCATTATTTCAGCCACATGGAGCTTAGGATGAGACGTTGCAGGCAAAGAAAGCCTGCTCAGGAGGAATTCAGGAAGGCAGCGGGAGACTGCTGAGAGGGTGCATGGGGAGGGCTGTGGAGGTCCACACCACCCCTTTCCTGAAAGACACCATCGTCTTTGAGATGAAGGCAAGGACCCAGAGCCTCTGCTTTGGCTCCCAGCCAAGCACCAGCACATGCTCAAGGCTGGGGTCTGGATTCAGAGTGATGCTGTTGTTCCATGGGATTCTCAGTAGATCCTCCTGTCCCTGCTTTAGGTGGATTGCCTTTAAAATAGACTTTTGTTGCTAATCCAGTTTGTACCCAGGATCCCCACATATTTACATGGGCTCACCCAGGGGAACTGAAGTGCAGAAGGGATTGGGGAGGAGCATCCTAGGCAGCCCCTGGCTGGCTTCGCTGTCACATCCACCTTTTTATGGGAGACTGGGAGGTGAAGCACCATTTCATTTGAGAGGGAGCTGTGGGAGAACCCCTGCACAGATACTGACCCCGCTGAACCCTGACAGCTAATACGCTTCTCATCTTCATGGACATCAGCTATGATGTCAGCTCCAGAGCTACTGGAAAGAGTCCAATGGAGGGCTACGAGGATGGTGAGGGGACTAAAGCATCTCTCCTATGAGGAAAGGCTGAGGGAGCTGGGCTTATTCAGCCTGGAGAAGAGAAGGCTGAGAGGGGACCTAATATATACTTACAAATATCTGAAGGGTGGGTGTCAGGAGGATGGGGCCAAGCTCTTTTCAGTAGTGCCCAGAGACAGGACAAGAGGCAATGGGCACAAACTGAAGCAGAGGAAGTTCTGTCTGAACATGAGGAAGAACTTCTTCCCTCTGAGGGTGACGGAACACTGGAACAGGCTGCCCATGGAGGTTGTGGATTCTCCTTCTCTGGAGATATTCAAGACCCACCTGGACAAGGTCCTCTGCAGCCTACTGTAGGTGACCCTGCTTGGGCAGGAGGGTTGGACTAGATGACCCACGGAGGTCCCTTCCAAACCCTACCATTCTGTGATTCTGTGATTCTGTGATTCTGTGATTCTGTGATTCTGTGATTCTGTGATCAGCGATGCTCACAAAACGTGGCAAGAACGGGTTATGGGTAAGCACAAATTCTCATCGGTCTGCCAGAGAAGTGCTGGTCTCTTCATAGAGAGGCTTACGGAGGGGCTCTTCTGCCCATCTTCACTTTGCCAATATCCAGACATTCAGATTTGTGTCCCAAAGAGCAGCCAGCCAACCTTGTCTAGACTAGCTGTGTGCAGCTACTAGATGAACAGCAAGCGGATGACACAGTCTGTTTCTGATAGATGCACATTAGAAATGAGGTGCAAAGTTGGGGCTTTGTGTGGAGACAGGAATAAGGCTGGACAAAGAGCTCTGCGTAAGCTCTGTGAGCAAACTAAACTGCTTTTAGAAGTAGGGTAATATGTGGTACATTTAACATACATTTTTTATGTGATGACATTTTTCCTGTAATGCTTACGTTCAAACGTATTACACACAGAGCTCTGTGAAAGTCAACAGGATATTAATTAACACAATAATGTCTACGAGAAAAGCAGACATGCAGGTATCATAATAATTTTAGATCTATTGGGAGAATTATAATGAACTGCATGAGGTCTACAGCCCTGGATCTGGCAGAGGGAACATTAATATTCTCTTTGTAAAAGACAGCAGGGGCTTGAGGCTTAGGAGGAATACACTGCCAGGCTGTCAGCACCGAGACACTGGTCTGCACTTCACAAAGACAGGCAGCCCCCAGCACAACTATAACAAAGAGGTAAGCTGGTCTTCTCAGTATTTTAATCCAGCTTGTATCATCTGCTCTTCACTAGGGTTGGATGTAATTAAAAAAATATATGCAATTAATGTTGCTGTCATTTTATTTGTCAGAGTTACTTGGCACTTCAAATTGTACAAAACATCTTGGAAAGTGCATAGGTTTGGACCGGAGTGGGCAGAAGAGAGTGGAGATGCCCTGTCCCACAACAGCATCCACAGGATCAGAGGACCGCAGGAGGAATATGTTGTTAAAAGTGTGTGATCTGGCACAGGCTGTTTGCTCAAAGATGAGCAACTGGAAATCCATGGAGGAATTCCATCTCTTCCCGACTGCTCTGTCCCAACTACTGCATTAAGTGACCTTTTGGGAAAGACCTCTCCTAGCGGCAAGGAAGCCCGTGAATTACAGAGCAGCATGATGAGTGCTCCTGCCAATTACCTGCTATCCTTTGTAATATTTAAATTATTTCTAAAATTATAATGTCCTTGGGGAAGAAGAGAAACTGTGTTCCACTAAGTAACATCTTATTAATCAGATTCTATATGGCACTGAATGAATGACTGAAATCGAGTCCATCCGTTAGAGAGGATCATGAATGTCAAATTAGCTCAGTAATTATTGAAAAGCTCAGTAACATGGTTCTTGAATGGAGACACAGAAAATGACTTTCCTTCCTTTTAATCAGAGCCTTGTGCTCTGTGATGGCTTTTTAGAAAGTGATGCCTTGAGCAGGGCTGGCTTTGCACCCATAGAAGAAGGCAGCATACATTTTGTATGCAAGTCCGTGCTGAGGGACCTTTGCAGCTCTCATCTAGGCAACACATTTGGAGGCCCAGACTGCTCTGGAGATGCAGGAGATGACAAACTGCAGATATGTGAGAGACAGAGTAGCTCAGATAGGTCACAAGAGCAGGTCTTGAGGGAGAAGCTGGCAGGGGATGCTCTGAGGCAGCAGCAGAGGCAGAGAGATCTAAGCACCAGGTTTGGTGCTTTCAAAGTTCCCGGCAGGGAGGACTCAGACGTTTGCTCTTCAGGCAGCGACTCTGATGTGTGGCTCTGGCTTTGGCTTGTCTCGAGACAAATGTCAGAACAGCCAGGTGCAGCCTGATAATATCAATGGGCCCTGAACATCAATTTTTATCCCAGTCATATTTGGAAAAAATGATTGGACTTCTACATCAAATTAAAATTTAAAAAGCCTTTAAAAATCATTCTGGAAGGACTTGAAATTCTTTTTGGTTTTGGTGTAGAAAGGAAGAACTGTCAAGATGCATCACTGAATTTTGTGCATTTGAGATTTGAAAATGCAAAGGCAGACAAGTTATTGTTTTGAAAGGAATAAGTAAAACATCTTGTTGGGTAATGTTCTACTTTGAAAAGTTGATTAAAACCTCAGCTAAAGAAATCTTTACACTTTGTTCTGGTTTTGCAAAAGGTTTTAGCAGGCAAACAGAAAGACGCAAGCTCCTCTCTGCTTAGAGGATTTGCTGGATCACCAAGGGAAGAACACTTCTTCCAGAACTGCTGGACTGATGCCCTCCAACTGCATTTTTGTGGCACCTGGAATCTCTCAACCTTGGGAAGAACAGCAGAGGTATACAGCATCTTGACTCTACCATTGTACTTGAAGATTTTAGTTGGGGGATCCATGAAAAGGAAAAATTGCATCCCACCTGAGATTACTGCCAGCACAGGGACTCCAAGACCGGTGAGCTTATCTTGGACCTTGGACTCATCCAGCTGCACAGACCAGCACAGAGATCCTTGGAGGCAACAAGGGCCAGGCCATCATTCTCCTATGACACAGAAAAACAGTCAATACTCAATGCCCTGATGTCAGCAAAGGGAAATTCAGCCAGCAGGCGACAAGGCTACCGGTGAAATGATCTCCAGGCTAGACCAGAAAGAAAGATTCCAGGAAACAAGTTGAAATGTAGATGCCAGGGTCATCCCGACAGATTGTCAGACAAATGGTTTTTAATTGAAAGCAAAGCGTAACATTTCTTCCTAGGGCACAGACTGTGTCAGGTGTACTCCAAACCAAGCTCTTGATGAGGAGTAAAGACTATTCCAAGGCAAACTCCTTATTCCCGGAAGGTCAGACAGTGTAGAACACTGACCCTCCTGCAATGTCTTCCCCAGAACAAGTTTTCCTGTTGGATTCAGGGATGGATCCAAGCTAGGATTCATTTTTCCTTGAAGGCAGTCAGATCCCTGCAGCATCTATTCATCTAGCCATAGATGTCGAATCACTGTCACAGTCTGGACCAGTCACAGCTGGCTCCCCTTATGTCTCAGCGGAGAGGCAGGCGCCTCAAAACTGTCCCCTCCAGCGAAGAGGTGAATATTCCTGGGTACCTACGGTGAGTATGGAGTATTCAGGCTGCAAAGCTAAGGCAGGAGAAAGCTACGCCCTGAATGCAAAGCTGTGTTGTGCCGGTTGGATCTGCATGGAGATGAAACACCACCATGGCTGACTCTGCAGTCACTACTCAAAGGCAATTACAGAGCGAACAGAAGCAGCAACAAAGCATCAGCCCTTTCTCTTCGTGCAGGAGAATGGCAAAGATCAGAAAAGTGAGTGTGAGCGGGTCTTTACTCTTTCGATTTATTCTCAGCAAACTGTATTGAAATTGTGCCTCAGAGTGTTTATCATTAAGACAATTATTTGAGGCTGACCTACTTTCTCTGTCTGTTTAATAATATAGGGCACATCATTAGATTTGTACATGGGCAACAGAGAAAGCAAGCTAATTGGTAGCAGCCTCTTTAAGAAACAAAGCAGCCTAATCATTTGCCTCCTCACGTTCTTCCATTACAGCTGAGGAACTGCAGAAGATGTTCACTGATTAGTCTGTTGAATTATGAATTAGGCTTCTGGTCCCAGTGCAGCTGTTTTCTCCATGTCATTCCTAGCACTTTATTTCCCCATCTGCTTATAAAACCAGGAGCTTGATCCTGCAATAAACACTTCAAATGCTTTTTTTAGAGGCTAATTAATTGTGTTCAATTTCTTGAACACATATAGATACCCTGGCTTGCATCAAATTAACAATGCTAATTTCTCTACTGCTCTGTGTCCAAACAACGCCTCCTACAGATGAGTTGGAAAACAAAGAGGACCACATCAAATGATTTTTATGTTTCAGGTTCTTACCATTTTGATAGTTTCTGTGCACAACGCGGAAAGGGTACCATCAGAGTAGATGCATTTGCAAACCAGGTTTACCACTCCCAGAGCTACTTGGATGGATCCCTCCTTGCAGGAGCCAAAACAGCGGAGTGACATTTGCTCACACCCAGTGTTCAGTCCTCATCTCCAGTTGCTGCCTTGGCTGCTGGTCCGTGCGAGCTGGAAAGGGCACTGCTTGGCACCTACGAGCTGGATGTACAGCTTCAGATGACACGGCTCTAACGGGGTACGCTGAGGCCTGACGGAGTGGTGAGCGAGGCTGCATAAAAGCAACAGCTAAATAAGAGAGCAGTTTAAATTAATGAGCCCTTTAAAGTATACAAGCCACTACGGACCTCAGTAATTAGATGAAAAATTGTATTTTATTGTCCTTACGAAGCTCACCGTGAATCAGTTCTGCGCGCGTGCTTGGGATGATATACAAGGACGCTGGATGTGGCACCCTGAGCAGCCAGACCGCCACGTGCAGCTGTGATTTGGATGCCAATGGTATCTTGCATGTGCAAGCACATGTGTTGGCTTTCCAAGCTCACTCAGATCTCGCAGGGAGCCTTGGGGACACATGCAAACCAACTGGATGGACCTGGGTTGGACTCTGAAGGAGGCAACTGGCGGGTGAGGGAAAGCAAGCACAAAAAACATGGATCAGCCCCTCTTTGAGGGACCAGAGTCCCTTTTTTGTTCCTAACTGCAGGGAAAATCCATTCCCCTAAGCTGTTCTACAAGCAGAACTTCCTCAGTTTTAATGCCTTGGTTTTTGCATCTGTAAGGAAGATGACAAATCTCTCGGCTGGAGGTTGAGCTGATATTGTGGGTCCATCTTTCTCTCAGACAGCAAATTTACAGCTTTTGATGGGAGAAATAAAACCAGGAGAAGTGTGTTTGGGTGTGGTGTGAAAGAGGCAGGCAGGGCAGGAGTCATCAGCCCCCTCTTTATATATCCCAGTGGAGGAGTCTTTTTCTGCGTGAGTGGTCTACGGTCTCCTCACAGTCACCAGAGAGGTGCAGTGGGGCATTGGTCTAAGCCATATTAGACATTTTCTTTAGGATGGACTGAATAATATACTAACCATGTCAGTTCTCAGGTGGCAAAGAGGAACTTGGAATGACCATCTCAGAATTCAGATGTAAAACAAGAGGTGAAGTGAGCTCTGCTCCTTCTACTTGACTCACTACTTGACATAAGGTTGTTTTATTCTTCCTTAGCCTGTCCAATTTTTCTTTCTTTCTCCTTCCCTCCTACTTATTTGAAGAGGACCGCACAAAAATGAAAAGCCCAGCTTCACTTTTTTCACCATTAGGACAGTGAAGCATTGGGAGAGGTTGCCCAGAGAGGATCTGCAGTCTCCACCCTTGCAGGTTTTTAAGACAAGACTGGACAAAGCTCTAAGTCATTTCATCTCATCCCATAGCTGGCCACACCTTGAGCAAGAGGTTGGGCCAGAAACCTCCTGTGGTCCTCTCCAACCTGAATAATTTGATGATTTTTTCTGCTTCCAGAAAGTTTCCTAGTTTTTTTTCAGCTGAAGTCATATGCCAAATTTCACTGACATTTGTGTCTTACTTACCCTCGGAGGTAAGACACCAAAAAGGTGTCTCACCTAACCTCTGAGATCGTGCATTTCGGAGAGTTTACTAATTAATGAATATTTGTGCAGGTCTAGCTAGTCCCTGGCCTGGGGGGAGCTCTGCAGCCAGGCAAACAGGGTGTTTGTTGTGACCTCTAAGGGCTGTTGATCTGGACATCAAAGTTCTTCAGTCTCCACCTGGCTCACGACTGAACCTGTCACCATCATGGTCCACTGTAATTCAGGTGTCATGATGCTGAGTTCACATAAGCAAAGGGCACCTGCCCAGCATGAAAAGAAGAGAGGCAGACCGGAGTTTTTGGCATCAGACTAGAATTATTTCTACCTGTTTGCTTGTTATGCTGCTGCAGGTTTCATTCTTATTTTTGTTGCTGAATTCGGGTGGTTGTTTTTTGCTAGTATTAAAGCATCCAGCGCTGCTCTCCCCGGAGGTCAGGAGTTTTCTTTTAATATATGTTTTTTAATGATCTACATGTAACTCAATCAATCAGTTAAGCTCAAGGATGAAGGCAAATTCCTGGCTGACATCAGTCTTAGCTCCATTTCTGCTCTTTAGCTAAGGCTACAAAGCCTCAGATTTACGGTTTTAGATTTGTAAATACTTCTTCTAAACCTAATAAATGAAACTAGCCCCTCGTGTATCCTTGGCGTTCAAGACTGAACAAGCCCAATTAGCCTGTGAAGAGCTGTTCCCTGCAGAATAATTTCAGTGTTTGGGCCAGTCCATTGTGAAAATCGTTTACGGCTATACCTTATCATTGATGGTTTCTCCTTCAACACAAGAAGCTCCAAAGGTGACTTGGTTTCTTGCCAGAACTACTTTGTTGATTAACACCTGTTCTATCTTTCATCATACTGCTTCTTTGACTCTGTTTTTCAGGGGAAGGCGAAGAGCAAATGCAGTTTTTAAGAAAGACGGATACTTATTTTGCTGCTTTTTGTGTTCAGCCACGTGCTATCTTCTCATGCTTGCTTTGTGTTTGTTTGATGTTCTGGGTGTGTCTGTACATATCCAGAACAGTGTATAAATCACGATCTTCTCCTTTAGGACTGGGTCCTATTATTAGCAATAAATGATGGTATGATGGTGACACTAGGCTAGCTAAAGTCCAGCCTTCAGAGGGAATATATTTATTTCTTGTTAGGCTTTGCAGCATGGAGGGAAGCAGTGTCTCCCCGTCAGTTCCTGAGTCCACAGACAAGAGCTGGCAGAAGACAAGCTGGTGACACAGCATCCCACCTAGTTTCTTTTGCAGGTGAGAATTGCTCTGTCAACAACTGTGTCCTTTGTCTGAGAGCTCAAACATGAGAGTGGGCAGGAAAAACCCCAGTTATTGTTGGAATGGGCTGAGGTTGCTCTCGCGGCTGTAGGATTTTAAATTTCAGGCTGCCGGCAAACAACAGCACAACTTTTCCTCCAGAGCTACCAACCAAGCTTCCTCTGGAGCAATGCCAGGGACCTATCTCCTCTTAAGCTATGTATAATAACAGCAGACCTTCCCAGCACAGATAGTGGAGGACAGCACCACATAAAGCTCTATGTAAGAGCCGAGCTGGAGTCACCACACGTGCTGGTACACGTTGTATTTGTGTTGGAGCGGCAGTGCCACAGCAGGCAGTGCAGAGGAAGAGGTGGCTGTGTTTCTGCTGCGCTGAGTGGAGCAGTATGGGGAACACCAACGCACAGTGGAAGAACCACCCCCGCGGGGTAGCTGTCTCCAAGGTAGTGATGAGCCGCCCTCTCTCATGGACACAGGCTGCATCCCACCTTGGGAATCATCCAGATTTGAATGCAGAAGTGAGTCACCACGTTCTAGTGTTTCCTCTGGACAGAATGAGGTTGTTTGGCCCTTGCCGCATTGTCAGGGACTGCAGGATAAGAAAATGACTGGTCTTTCCTACCTAGAAACTCCAGCAACAAAATCAACCTGGTAGTAAGAAACATTCCTTTGAATCATGAATCCAAACAAAAAATCTGAAGACTTTAAACAAAGCAAAAGGCAATAAACCATGTAGTCTTCTGTGCTGCCATTAGCTTGCTATGGCAGCCACCTTCGCTTTCTGGTTTTCATTTTCAGTGATGGTACTAATGACCAGACTGAGTTGCCAGCTCCAGACAGTAGGAATAGCACCTCTGGCTGCTCAAGTTAACCCTCCAGTCTGATCCTCCAGACAGGCATTCATGGCATGTAAGACCGTACCAATGTCTTTGCCACTGAAGAAAACCTGCTCCTGCGTGTAATTTTCATGCCTGGTCTTTCCTGTCCCCTTTTCCCCAGTCTTTCTCCGACAGAAGTTCAGGATCTCTTGTGCTGGGCACACCAAACCCAAACATTTCCAGAGGGAATATATATACCAAGCCCTGCCCAAAGTAAGCTGTCTCCTAGCTGTCATGCATGGGGGTGTGGGCCACTCTGCACATCCCCTCCTGCCCTCTCCAACAGAAAAATACTTTCCTACAGAAGTACCTGCCTCTCCTCCCCTATAGGCTTTGGGGACCTGTGGACTGTGCTTCTCTAGATGCGAAAAAGGGGAAAGCAGCTCTGCATTCTCAGTATTACAGGTTATAGGGCTACACAATGCCTTTGTGGTCAGACTGCCTGTAGATGTCTGGTGGGAGACCTTCCTGATGGGGCTCCTACCTTGCAGCTCCTTGGCCTCAGGCTATCATGTTTCTTGAAGGCAGGCATGTACCCCTGGCTTGTCCTAACAAAGCCCCTCCTACTTCAGCTGTATTTTAAAAGGAAAAGTGACAACTGTGTTTTATGAAGAACCTGACCTGGTAGATGGACCGGGAGACATGAGGAGGAACAGCTAGGTTTGGTGTCTCGATCTGACCAAGTTCTACAGAGGTGAGTAGGATGTCATTAGCATCTGTGAGGTGCCCCTGTCAACCTCGGTCCAAACTGCTCAACCTGGAAGCCCAGTCGGCGGGGCTAAACACTAAAAGTTGAAGCAGCACTTCCATGGTTAGAGAGAAGCTGAAAAAGGATCCTGAAGAATATCACAATTTCAGACATGGGTTTCTAAATCTAACTATCTCCTATTTTAAGTGCCGCTGTCAGATTTACCTATAAAATTTTGTTCTGACTGGGAGTCTGTGGCCAGGAAATGGATGTCAGTGCAAGCTTGCAATTACTTAACTAAAACCTTAATCTCTCAGTTATATACCCTGTTTTAGACCAACACAGTTTGGGGCTGAGCATCCACTTTTACATGACAGCTCTGCCCTCCTTCTGTGGAGCATTTGTGTTGCTGCGTGAAGGGTACTTCGCCTGGGTTGAGAATGGGGTGGCTTAAAGCCAAATGAGACCCTGTGAGGTGCTCCAGGCATGGACAGTTTTGTGGAATTAGTGAGGTGAGAACGACAGAAATAGCCTGTGATATTTTGACAGCAGCAACTTTCTGATAGCTGCCAAACCACTCATCTCTTCTGTTGAGTCAGTCACAAATTGTGTTTGTGTTGCTCCCTGCAGTGCTTTCTGACTAAATCTGCAATAAAACCTGAGGAAGTGATCAGAGGCAACTGCACGGAGCAAACATCAATTGGACCCACTAGATCATACGTCTTCTTGTCTCCTCTGGAAAAGAATGATCTCAGTAGGACAGCAGCTATGAACAGCTTGCTGGTGTCAGACAGTGTCAGAAGTCTCTTGGCCAAAATGCTGAGAAACGGTTAGAGTGTTTAAGAGGAGAGTAACATGTCCAAGCAGTTAAAGCTGTGTGAATTGGAGTGCCCAAAGGCCATTGCAACCGGCTGGTATGCTGAAGCCAAGGACATCGTGTCCTAGTGACATGCAAAGACAGGTATTTATTAGCTCATTATATCACTTCCCAAGTGCTAAAGCTTTGTAGGCATATGTAACTTTGTGTGGACTTCATGGAAAATCAAGGACTACTTACCATGATGGAGATTTTTAGGTGCACCACAACTACGCTAGAGACCTCAGCCTTTTATTTAGTCTTCCGTTCTTGCTGATCCCTGTGATTTCTGTCTCACGATGTCACCCAGTTACCTTCAAAGTGGACTACAGGCCCTGTGCTTTCAGCATCTTTGCAAAGACATCTCGCTTAGCAGATGGACTGAACACCCAGCATTATGGTACTGTTCTACCTTCAATTGAGTGAGTCTGCCTCAGTTTGCTTTTCTTGGATCAAACGTCTTTCAGTGTTGCATGTCTTCACTTGGCAGGATTTGTCATCATTGTACCTTCTGGTGCTTAGCATTCTTGCAGAGCCAGGGCCAGATCCTCAGCCAGGGAACATGGAAAAATGATCTGATGCAAGTGCTGATCCAGACAGAGGAGAGAAGTTGGTGATGGGAACCCTTAAACAGCTGTGAAAAGGGATTACTGATTTGTTTGACCAAGAACAGAAAAAAGATAATTTTCAGATTTTATCTTAAGTAATATTTGTGCATTTGACAGCCAAGGCAATGGGCAACGGGTGGAGAAGACAATGACCTACGTATGACTGTGTCAGAGACAGGAGTGGTCTGTTCACTGCTGCCATGAATGAATGAACAAATGCCTGAAAGCAAAAGCATCCTCTGTTGACCCTGCACAAAGCCTGTATGCGAGGCAGGAGCTTCCTGAATGCTCCAGTAGCTAGAAAACCTGCGGCAGGGCAGTGCAAGGTCTCTGGCGTTTCTCTGTATGCCTATGGTCTGCACAGCTCCTCCTCACATCATGTGCCTGCTGCTCTACAGACATGAGAGGACATCTCCTGGGGAAGCAGAAGAGGTCTGCAAGAGGCCATCAGCTGTCTGGCCACAGCACAATGTGCTGATGCTAGCAACTAGTTATCCAGCACAGCTTATCCATGTCCAGCGAGTGAAACTGCAGCTGGGACTGCTCTAACACGTTTGAGATGAGTGTGGAGATGCCTCTGTGTGTGTGCTTGTTCTTCAGGAAATGCTGGTTTTGGAGCAGAACAAGTTTACATTCAAACAAGCCATGTCTGGACTGGAAGCCACAGGGGGTTCTCTGCTTAACACACCATGAAACAAAGAGATGATCCCTGTTCCCATAGGTAAATAAGATGAAAATCGGGAGTGGAGTGGAGGGGGTGTTGTTTTGTTTTGCTAGGATTCTATAGCAACTCATGGGAGTTACGATTTCTCTCTTTTTTTTTTTTTTAGTTCCTTGAAAGCCCTCCCACCTCTGGAATGAGCGACATGGGCAATTAATTATGCAGTTTCCATTTCATGAGGGTGAAGTCCCGTGTCCACAGAAAATGGACAGACTTGAGACATTTTGCTGAAGAGATATTTAAAGGCAAAACAATTACGGATCCGTCAGCTGTAAGAGCTTTCACACCCACATTCGCATCCCATAATACACAGATCAGAGTGAGAAGGGTCTCGCGAATACCCATCCCTCATCACAATAACCCTAACAAAATAATTTGCTAGAGGTAATGGGATGAAAATGAGAGAAAGGATGGTTAAGCTGACTGTCAGGGAAACTCTCCCTGGAGATCAGTTTTACAGGGGAAGAACTTCTGGGAGGGAGATGATGGAAGCTTCGGTTCTTCGGATATGATCTGGGAAAATAATGGAGTTTTCATGTCAGTGACCAAGCTTAAAAATCCAGTGAAGTTTGTTTTGGAAAGAACTTTTGTTGTTCTTGTTGAAAGAACAGGATTTGAAAAAAAGATATAACTCACTTTGGGTCAGTCTGGAATGTTTGCATCGAGAGGCGGATAAATACTGTGCTTTACTTTTGGGCTATTTGCCTCATTTATGTAAGTCTTGATCTTTTGATGCTGGCCACTTTTACATTGAAAACATGCAATTTAATTTTTTTTAAATTAAACTATTCTTGCATTTCCGCAGTACAGCATTTTTGTTTTGAACATGTCTAGATAGAACACTTACGCATTTTCAATTTCCTCCATTTATTTACGTCCAGAACACTAACTGAATTTGGTCAACAACAAAATGTAGTCTCATTCACTCTGAATCTCATTTATGGAACAGTCTGCTTATCAATTACATCCTATTTTTTGGTCTCATTTTACTTGAGATGCTTAAAATGAGCCTAGATGTAGCTGAGAGGGACAGTGGTGCAAAGCAGCTAACAGAAATCTCCAGACTGCCAAAGAAAAAGAAAAAGGGAAGACATAACAAAAAAAAAACTGAGATGGGATTTTCCTCATCTGCCTCTCATCGTGTGACCTGCTGAGCACATGTCATAAACTGGAGCAGCACGAAATGAGTCAGCCATGATCAGCAGGCACAATTAGAAATGTTTTACAGTCCACTGGCATCAACCTGGCAGCCTGGGTGGGAATGACTTTTTTTTCGGTGCCTCTTTGATGACCCAGTGTCAAACAAATGACAGTAAAATTTATCCCACCTACCTTTAGCTGCCTAAAAATTCAATGTCCAAGCTATGCAACTAATCATTGATCACGAAAGACTCACACCCCTGCCAGGTGACTCATCCCGCCTGCGCTGGCTACCCATGATAGGATGTGATGAACTGTCTCCCACCCAGCCTGCCTATCTTAAAGAAAATATCTCGGCTGAGCCTGCAGAAAGTTGGAAGAGCTCAGTGCCCTGCAACCACAGCAACAGACATACGCTAATTACTTTTCTTGAAACATATATTTTTCATAAATCTCATTTTCAGTGTTTGCAGATTGGGCTCTTTCCCAAATAAAGCAGCCAGTGATTGAGCCTGGGTTTATTGCTTCCACAACCCAAATTACAGCTATTATCGCCGTCTACAACCTGCAATTATCCTCAGCTTGCATATTTCATTTCTTTATCGAAACATACTTTGCGCTGATGGAAGGTGATAGACTGGCAGCCTTGGAAAGCTATGTCTTCTCTCTGAAAAACAGACGCAAAGCAAGAAATGCAGCCTCTGCTCCAGCCCGCTCTCTCACTTTCCAAGATGCAGCTGCGTGCTTGCTCACCAGCGTTCAGGGACACAGAGAGCATCATTCCGATAAGAGGTGGCCTCAGTGATGCACCTCAGCTCTCACTCTGAGGATCAGCTCTCCATAACGTCTTCTGCCTTACCCTTCTTCTGCTGGGCTGGGGGAAACCTCCATTCCAAGCAGATGGTCCTGCTGTTTTATCCAGCCAGGTGTTTCTTCCTCTACCAACATGTCTTGATTTCTCCTCTTCTAAAGACAAGATCTCCAAACTGCCCACCTTAAAACTTCTGCCAGGCTAAGGCTGCCTAGCTGGTTTTCCTGGGAGATACCCTCTCTTCCATGCAGTAATTACCTCCACACAAATCTTCCCCAGGCTTAGAGCAGCCCGGTTGTTGTTTCTGTGAACTAGCACTACCTGGACTGTCCAGATGCAGAAACCCACCTGCATCCGCTGCGTGTATCCACACCAACTGCAGAGCACACAAGCCTGCGGTCCCACACCTTCCAGCAGCACTGGATGTACCATTTGTGAGTTTAGGTTTTTTGGATGTGGGAAGTGAGGCTTCCCACAACAGCTGGCTTTCTGACCCTGTGCTGAGACATGTATGCACAAGTATTTCTGGCCAGAAAATCTGGGGCAAAAACAGGGCTGCATTGAGAATAACAAGATATTTCTAATCGGCTCGATCCAAAGCTCCCATACTCACAGAGCGAAATGTCCCCCCAGTCGAGCACGGTGGGACAGAGATCGGAAATGCAAGCAAAGCTTCTCCATTTTAGCAGTAATGGGAACGTAGAGATGGCTACCTCCCTTAGGATTAATTCTGAAAAAAATCCCTCCCAGTGTGTCTCTCCACAAGCGCTCTTTGTGTGCTCAGAAGTTCCATGTGCGTTACTGCCCTGCCACCACTCTTTTCTGTACAGCAGCTGTCTGGAAGAGTCCACACCATATCCCCTTTGACCCCAGCATCCTTCCCTGCACTTAGCATGTATAAATTTTTCCAAGGGCCTTACTTAGTAGAATTGGGCAACAATTAAATACAGGAATGTCAGCAGGATTGAACTGAGCATTGGTAAGGTGGGGAACAGGATTAGGTGGAGACAGACACTGCAATGCAAAGAGGTCAACGCCCTGCTGAAGAAGTGCTGGTGCACTTGAAGGCAGAGCTCCTGCCACACTGTCACTGGCCCACTTCTGGGACACCTGTGTGGACATGCTCAGATGGTCCATGCCCAGCAGCTATGGTGATATAAAGAGCTTTGACTGATGCTTGTACCAGTTTGGTGTGAATCCCCCGACTGCTCATCTTTCTGCTGTTGCTTGGCACTTATGCTACAGATTGAGCCATCACACCCTTGGTTTATTTGGAATGGAGGTAGGAGGGAATCACGGCCGAGGAGACTACAAGTCACAGGGGTGGAAGGCTGCTGCGTCAAGTAACACCCAGCAGACGCTTCTGTGACTCTGTAACATGGTCCCTCAGAGGGGAAGGAGGAGCACCTCTTTCTCACTTTGGAGAATGTTTGTATCTTCACCAGCTGCCATTTCCTGCTGTTAGTATGTGTGTAATGTCAGCACTGCAATCCCAGAGACCTCAGCGTAGGTGTATTTGCTGCCTCAGAAGTTTTGAGAATCTTTTTGCCTGAAGACTTGGATAACAGACATGAAACATAGGTGCAAAATCTAAATCTGCAACTCTACTTATAGCAGAAATCTCAACTGTCTTCTGATCCTTCTGATCCTGCCTGAAATATGCTGGCTCCTGCCTGAAATATGCTGGGGGTTTTTGTTGGTTTTCTACCTTGAAATTCTTTGTTTGCTTAAAGTTATCCTTGAAAAACGTTCTCTTTCATTCCCTTGAAGGGTGACCCAGCTCCTACCTGGAGGCAGCTCTTCAGTGTGGGGCACCTTCCCAACCACCAGAATGATCCTTTTGTAGAAGAACTATCAAGATTTAGTGGTCCAAATCTGGAGTGTAACTCCAGTTAGTCCAGTCCCAGTGGGATGCGACTGTCCTGTCCCTGTGTCCTGAGATACTTCAGATCATAAAGTGCCTGTTGCTAGTGCAAAAGTGCCTTCCTGCAGTAAGGATGTCCCCCAGATATTCAACTACACAGGTTTCATCCCTCAGTCTAAATCTGGAGCTATTTTTAGGGGCCCAGCTTCCACAAAATAGGAGGAAAGTCCCTATTCCCTCCCTCCCAGCTACCTTTTTCCAAGTAGCTGCTTGAGAAGCAGCAAGAGCCTTCTCTGGGAAGGAGGAGATGTGGCTTGCGACATCCTGAAGCAGAATAGCAAATAAATACCGAAGTTTCTTGAAGCCTGGGTAAGTGTTTCTGACTGAAGATAAAAGGCTGGCTAGTGTTAGCACTTGCTGTTATGTTCTTGTTTTCACATGGCTCTCCCTGCTGTCCCCAACATCCATTTCTTTTAAAGATGTTCAAGAAGGACTTTCTTTGCAGGTAATACAATTCATTTACCTTACGCTGAAACAGGAGTTATACTTGAGTCCCGTCTTCTGGTACGAGGTGGACCAAAGAAACATCTCTGCCTTTCTTGACAACAGCATTTGTGGTACCAGCTACTGCTGGGGTTGAATTAAAACTTCATAGTAAGAATTTGGGGCTCTGGGCAAGTTTCCAAATGAAAATGGCAGAGGTGTGACAGACCATGAGGTTCAGTGACAACTCAGGTAAGCGAACTTCAGGTAGGAATGCACCAGTCTAAAATGTTTTCCTCTAATCTACATCTCAAGTAACTATTTTGTCAAATGTCCAGTCTGTTAAACATGAAGAAACAAACAAACAGTTTCAAGAAGATAAACCACTTTCTCTCCTTCAATTAACAGGTTAAATTGCTCTCTCCATTTGAAATGCATTTTCTACTTAATTCAAAGTAAACTTCTAAGTTGCTGGGGTGATCCACCTGTCTGCTGAATTCCTCAACATGCAGGTGGATTTTGGTATGATGCCCTGATTGTTCCACTTAAGACAAAATACTTAATTAGGCAATTAGGATGACCCTACATCTCAGGGTGTGGTAGCAGAGGGGACACTTGCTTTGCAGAATGCAATTCCTGCCTCCTCCTTTGAACTCCTTTAACCCTGTCCCTGCTTGACACTTCCTGGGCTTTAACCAAAACGAAAAGTCTGGCTCATAAAACAGCTGGAAAGAAAAACTGACAGCAAAATAATAAACATATCAAGAGGTGAGAGCAGGCATGTGCCAGCAAAGTAAGCACTGCCGAACACTGTACAGTCAGGGCGAGTGTCTGTGGGCTCTTGTATGGTATTAAAACTGTCCATCTTCACAATGGATGCTTGGAGTGTCTGTCTCAGTGGGTCCCCAGGGGATGAGGGAGGGGTCCTTTTTCCATTTTCTGTTAACAGCTGCCGGAGGTGGCTGTGCAAGTGATAAATCCTGCCTGTGCTGCTGCAGCATTGTCAGGGCAAAAAATTACCATGTGGCTCAGGTGGTTGAGCATGGTCAAATGACACTAACTGGGACGGGGACAGCGGAGGGGGGCTCTCGCTTCTTATTGGATCTTCTTGACGTTTTAGTTGATGTCTCAAGACCCCAAACCGGATTCAAAATGCTTGCCGGGAGTAGTAAATCTGCCCTGGCTCCAGAGGTGTTCAGTGCTACAGCCTCCTCTTCCTCTCCTCCGTCGGCAGCAGCTCCTCCTGCACATCTGCTGACTCTCGTGGGAGCAGGGGCCCAGCAAAGGGCCAAGAAGATGATTATGGGATGTCAGCATCTTCCATACAAAGAGAGGCTGCGAGAGCTGGGACTGTTCAGCCTGGAGAAGGGAAGGCTCGGGGGGTGGTGGATCTTATCAATGTGTATAGGTACCTGATGGGAGGGCACGAAGAAGTTGGAGCCAGTCTCTTCTCAGTGGTGCCAAGTGACAGGGCTAGAGATAATGGGCAAAAACTGAAATACAGGGAATTCCACTTACACCTAAGAAAAAACCTTTTTGTTTTGAGGGTCAGCAAGCACTGGAACAGGTTGTCCAGAGATGCTCCATCCTTGGAGTTATTCAGAACCGTACTGGGCATGGTCCTGGACTAGATGATCTCCAGAGATGCCTCTAACTTCAGCAGTTCTGTGGTTCTATGGAGATGAGGAACAAGCAACTGGAAATCAGGAATACTGTTCTGTCTTAAGTGACATTTCAAAAAACACTGTTTACCTTACTCATTCGTTTATTTTTCTTTCCACTAGATATTACTGCTGCTCTCATAAATAATTCAGATTTTGTAAACTGTAGTATATTATTTAAAATGGTACATATTAATCCCCTTTAGTGCATTCTGGGGCTCCTATAGTATTTTTAATGAATTTATAAAACACTCTTTACATGTACGAACAGAATTAAGTAATTCACAGGGCAGCCTGCATGGAACCAATATTTCACAGATTTCTGCAGCCTCTTCATATTTAGTTATTCAAGACTTTTTTTCCCCATTGATATCTGGACAACTCACGTCCCTGGTGTTGTAAGAATTTGAAAGAACTATTTGAAGCTTGAATTTCAGACATTTCCACACACAGGCCTCCTGGACTGTTGACACACACACATACCGTAATGAGTCTTTGCACAAAAATTTCCTCATACAAGCAGCAAAATCAACTTACAGCCTCCTAGATACTTCCTGACAAAAAAAGCCCTCCTCCTCAGCCGAAGATGCAATGGAATGAAACTCCTTTTCTTCTTTGCTACTTTGCCAGTGTCTGTCTTTTTAATAGGAGCCATATTTGTGGCCAAACAATCCTTCACCCCTTTCTATTTTTTTTAGCTCATACTTCAGTGTCTGCAATACCTCATAAACAGAACGCGAGATGAGACTGTTTTAATTAGCTGTGTCATAAAAAGAGAATCTTTTATTGTCTTGGGAAATAAATAAATAAATAACGAAGTACGTATTGCTATATCAAAAAGACGGTCTCTGCATCACCAGCTTTATTACCACTTCACCAGCTTTATTACCACTTAATAACAAAAAAAATTCAATGTGGAAAGTCCTCCCTCAATCTGCAGAAGCAACCTCTAATAACTGGAAATCATTTAATGATCCTTTTAGCCTCACAGTATAGAGAAAAAAAAGGCTTCTGGGGATATACCTCAATATTTCTACGTGCTCAGGCTTGCAAAAGTGAAAGATCTCTGTAGTGCTGGAACACCTTTCATAAGTCATGAAGAGTGATTGGAATTGTTTATTGATGATTATGTAGATAAAATGATGATATATCTGTGGCATACGCTGCTATTTTGTGCTGTATATAACCTGGTAGTTAGCAGAGGGCACATATTCATTCTCATTTCCTGTTAATTTGGAGTCAATGCTATCTACCAAAATGGATATTAGCATAGAATCTACAAATGATGATAAATAGTCAAAAGCTCAAAACGTTTGATTTTTTTTGCATTTTGAAATCAGCACTGCGTCACCTTTCTTGTCTTGAAAATAATCAAGCAGATGATAACAATGTTGTAATGCATAACAACAGATCTTGTTATTTCGACGACACGAAGCACCAACAGCAACGAAAATCATGTCCAGCCTTTATTAATGATTTTCCTCAGATGAAGGAGAGTTAGTATGTTGTTGGCAGTATACATAGTTCTTTTGCCTTACAAAGATTTGCCATTTTACTGGTGAGTGAAGCCTGCCAAAGGAGTGTTTCATTTGTTCTCACAATCACAAAATCCATATTAATGATTAGTGCCAATGCTGTGATATGCTTTTGTTTCTGCCACAGTTACCTTGTCATTTTCTATATTTTCATTTTCCTCATGCAAAGGTTTCAAGAGTTCTTCTCATACAACTTCCATGATAATTATGTAAAAATAATTATATACAAAAATAATTTATAAAGATATTCTATAAAATTCTAATGCCATAATTTTAGCGTTGCACTTCCTCCATTTGCATACTGTCTTATATCTGATTACCCACCTCAAGCGACTGAGGACCTACTTCCGTATAAACTCCAGCAAGACTTATGGAAATTACTGTTATATTTAGTGATACATGGGAGAGCTTCTCAGTTGGGAAAATAGAAACCTTCTTTCATTTTAGGGGCATATTTTGACTTGCTGCACTCACTCCCATGGTTGCAATCCACATGGGACACAGAAATCACACGGTGACTCGCTCACCACCCTTGGCCAACCTGCCTGCCCTCCTGGGACTATGGACTACAGAGACCTGTCTTGGCCAGCCAGTACTTAACTATCATATATTTATGGATTAAAAAAACCCTAAATTTGAGGAAAAATTTGCTACATAGCGTTATCTCAGCTGTAGACTATCTAAACACACATTTCAGACAGGTCATTATATCTCAGTGGAAATTGGAATAATTTCTGGAAAATGCCTTCCGAGTAATGTAGCAGCCCCTTGGTTCTTAAGATACTGTGTAGGTGTGGTTTCCAGGTGTTTGAGATGAAGTACACTGAACTTGATCCTGAAATTTTGGGAAACGAGGTGGCTTTCAAGGAAGATAACTGCAGTCCAGCTCCGGAACCCTCCCCACCAGCCCAGGATGGAGATTTTCAGAGCACCAGGCTGTAACATTCAGGTCCTGTCAGAGAGAGATGACCTTGTACCATGTCTCAGAGCTCTGTCCTGTCCATTAGACTCGCTTAATTCTTGCAGTGAAATGTCGGAGTGTCCAGGTAGGCTGAACATTTGCTGTTTTGTCTCCACGGATCTGTCCGGGAGACTTTTCTCATACACTTTTCCCCTGCTTGACTGACAAGTGCAGAAGTAAAGGCTGAGGATGAGAAGATCTGACAGGCAAAGTCTCAAACACAACACCGTATCTGTGATTTTTTAGCAGAAGTACACAAGGAACACAGGCTTTGGCAACATAGAAGGAGAACCTCCTTTCCCCCGAACTTTATGATTAGTTTCTGTTAAAAGGTAAGGCTCCTCCAGGCTGAATTCCACAGCAAGAGCAAGATTTAATCAAAGGTGGGACTGCTTACTCTCCAGGCTTCGACCGATTGATATGGCCTTCCTGTAACTCATGTAATGAACGAAGTAAGGGTCATCTCTTATAAGAAGGAATGAACAATCACCTCAAGGGACAAATCAAACCCATCAGGGATCAGCCTTTAAAATGAGGGACAAGAAGCCAGTACAACTCTGGCTGTTGCTTGAATGGTGCATGGTGGTTCCCGAGACCAGGACTTGCCTGTGTGGACATGTCTTCTGCTCCCCTCTCTCCCAGCTGGGGTAGACAGTTTTTGGAGTATTGGTAAGAGACACGGTCTCAGGGCTAACTTCTTCCCAGCCACCCCATGGGCATTGCTGGAGTGGTTCATAGGTGACCTGACCACCTGCAGTGTGGGTGCAAAAGAACTGTCCTCAGGGACAGTCCAGCGCAGCCACATGTCTGCAGCCTTCCTGCCACCCCAGTCGCTTCTGGCTCCTGTCTTCAGGAGCACCCAAACCTGTGGTGTTACCTGGACTGACCTCCAGCCCCAGAAAATCTGAAAGAAGCAGCCTTGACAGGTTTATTCCAGCCACGAAGAGAAGTAGGAGAGAAGCATGGCTGCAGCAATCCAGCTTCACCAGAGCTAGCACTCAACTAAACAGTGCGGGCACTAATACGTAAAAAGAGACAGAGTGTAGGGTTACCAGGCATGTTGGGTACTTGTCTGGGCAGCCAGCTTGTCATGAAGTCTATCTTACTGCTGATGGATGCCCCTGGAATTGTAATAATAATGATATTATTAGGACCAATAATAATAACAGCAAAGAATATGCAAACAAGTGATACACAATACAATTTTTCTCACTGCCCAATGACCGATTGTGCAGTCTGTCCCCAAGCAGCCACCGCGGAGCTCACGGAACTTGCAGAACCTGAGGATCTCGAGAACTTGTGGATTCCTGCCCCCCAGCCAACAGCTATTCATATGCTGAGCATGACATCTATGGTGTGGAATATTTCTGTTGGCCAGATTGGGTTAGCTGCCTGGCCATGCTCCCTCCCAGCTCTTGTACACCTGCTCATTCACCGAACGTGGGAAGCTGAAAAAAGTCCTTGACTTCTTAGCAACAGCTGAAAACATCAGTGTATTATCAACATTTTTCTCATACTAAATCCAAAGCAGAGAAGCCATCAGGAAGAAAATTAACTCTTTCCCAGCTGAAACCAGGACACTCACTCTTTCCCTGCTTGCCAACTTTCTAATGAACTTGCTTACTTTCTCTGCACTTTTCTCCTGCTGTCTTCTCTGTCAATCTGGAGTCGGGCAGCCTCTGGATGCTTGTGTTGGCCAGTCTGGGGACAGTGGCAATGGTTCACAGATGGCTCAGAAACCCTGGACAGCACAGAGAGAAGATGTGGAAGAGAAAGCAAATGTATTTAGGTTCACAGAGGGGCTGTGAATTACGCTCAACATATAATAAATGTAGCAGCTTATCAGAAAGGTCCAACTCATTTTCCTAACAGCCTTTCTCCCTGCCTCGTTGAAATAGGTTCCACGTTTCCATCACTGCTCTGTTTATGCTGGGTTATGTTCCAGGCAATAAATTGAACTCCTCCCTGTTCACCCTGGCCACCTGAGCTGCTGCTCATTTCTGTTCTCTGAGAGATTAGGGTGTGAGAAGAAATATACCGTGTCGTTTTTTCCTTGTGTAAAATTGCTTTTATGCTGAATGCAATATGTTACAGGATGAAAAGGTTCTGCAAGAGCGTGTGTCTCTTGATATGTTACCGCAGAAGGAGGTAAGGTGAGAAAAATGAGCTCTGCAGCCTTTTCTGACCACAAATGGGCAGTGGAGTCAAGGGACAACAAAAGAATGCCCCAGGGTTTCAGGCAGGGGTCTGCAGGCCTGGGAATATCTGTGGGGATGGCACTGTTTTGCTCACCAGCTTTCCTTTGAGTAAAACGGACTTGCTCCTACTCTCTGGATTCGGACACTGCAAACTTCGCCCTTCAGTTTCTCCCCACTCAGGGTTACCTGGACCACATTTTCCCACTTGCCAGGACTCATCGTGCTGCAGTGAAGACAAGGTGATCACTCAAGGGGATCCCCAGTTGTCCTGAGATAGAAGTATAGACCACTTGAGTTATGTGCTAGGGCACAGGACCGGCACAGATCAGTCTTCAGACTGGAAAAAGGTGAATGGACGACTTTCCCTGGCCGTACTTGATGGTGGCGTCACTGTGTCAGTTCACAGCTGACTTCAATGAACACGCGAGTCATGCGTGAACATGCCAGAACATGACATGCAAGAGACAAACAGCTGTAGGGACAGAGTTAGCAGTGTCTGTGTCTTCTTCCATTACTTTTTGGAGTAAACTCATGCAGCGGTCAATGAGGATACTCAGATACACGGTAAGATATTCACTGGGGGATTTAGTCCTAATTTTTAATGCCTCTGTCTGATCACATCTCTGTGGGCTCCCTTTACAGTATCTGTAAAAAAAGTGGCACTTTCAGGTGCTGTTTGCTGACCGATTTTAGACTTTAGCACACGATTAATGGTGGCTTGGTCTCTGCTGCTTGTACTGCCGAGAGCTCCGGTGACTGCAGAGGGACACATGTAGCCAGATGAATTCCACCCTCCAGTAACAGCAGGATGCAGGGGACATTACACACTGACAAATAGCTAGACAGACAGTTAGACTTTCACCATTTTCTCAGAGTTATTACTTCATATTTTCAGCAGCCAGCATAGGTTACACCTGCTTCACATCGGAGTGTGTTGTTTACAGCCGTAATGGATTAAATTTTAGCTCCAAATCTGTTGTATAAGAGCTACATCATGGCAACAGCCAGGAAATATTACAGAGCCATCAGCTGCATTGTGACCATGGCTGAAATTCTGCCACCCTTGGAGTAAAACTATTTGACACTGTACAGAGCTGTGTTGTGGGAAGCAAACTACGAAATGATTATTCCTTAATAATGTCTTCAATTCAGGCTTTAGGTGAGCTCAGTGTAATTACCTTCACTGGAATTTGACCAGAACTTTCTTTCAGGGCAAGAAAACTAATTTGTACAGAAAGCAAGACATTAGCTTTATGTTTCATTCCAAATGAAATAGTTGAGATCACATCTCTGTCATTGCCAGGAGAAACAGGAGACAATTTTGTTCCCAGGACTGAAATCAGTCCAGACTGCGAACACCAAGGGGGGCAGTTCTGCAGAGTCATGGACATGAACATCCAGCAAACATCACAGCTCGGGGAGCTGACAGCCAGACGGCACCCTCTCTGCATGGACTAGTACGGCCAGTGCGAAACATGTGCAGATGGAGGGCATGTGGGACCCTCCAGTGTGCACAACAGGAGCAGGAGGGGCAGCTCCATACTTGGTGGATGGAAGAGCTATATTGAAAATAAATGGTGATGAGGGTCCTCAAACACTAGGATGGGCACACAGAGGGGCTGTGGGATCTCCGTCCTTGAATTCTTCAGACAACAGCAGCTCAAAGCCCTGAACAATCTGATGTTGGCCCTGCTTTGACCAAAGCTGGAACTAGAGACTTGCAGAGGTCTCTTCTGACCTCAGATCTGACCTCCTGCTCTGAGGTAGGGTCTGAGAAGAGCCATGAGCTCTCCCCAGCTGGAGGACCAGACCAAACATTGCTCAATGAAGCAGAGGACCCTGAAGCCGTAAGGGCAGGGGATGCATCACCCAGGGAAATGGCAGAGATTGTTAACCCAGAGGAGCAGCAAAGCTGTGCACGTGGTCGCAGGCATCCACTCGCTCACTGTCAGGGCAGGGAGGAATACGATGAAAAGGTCACAGGCTCAGAGCAGCCAGAATAACAGAGACCGTTCTAAGATAACAATTTCACTTTCTGTTAGGATGGGTAGCTCAGCTGCTGTTTGTCCTTTCCTTGAGGTATGCCTCTGACAGCACAGGCCCCTGACAACGGTTGCAAGAGAAAACAAACATATAAAACTACTTTGGTTGCAATTTAACCATGGTTTCTCTCTGGAAAGCTGCCAGCATGCCTGGATTGTGCGTGGTCTAAAAGTATGGTCCCTTCTTTAGTGCCTGTCATCTTCCAGCAGGCTTTGAACAGGGATAACAGACAATGCCCATCTTTATTAGCATCTCTCAGGGCTTTTTCATCGAGGGCCAGAGTCCAGGGAATTACATCTGTCATTGCTGAAAACCATCAATGTCAAAAAAGAGAACACATCTTGTTTTGATCAAGTCCACATTGCAGTTGTGGCAGGAGCTCCTAACGACCCAACACCAGCTCAGGGCCACCGTATGGCTTGTGTGGCTCGAGATCCTAAGGAGACACAGTCCCCTGCTGTCCCATGGCCCAACTGTCCTAACTCTGTAGACAGGGATTGCAACTGAGAGATCTTCCAGCACAGCTGCACAATACTTTTCATCAGCAAGTAAGCCCAATGCTCAGTGCTATTCCTTGATCTAAAGGCCACTGTGTGATTTTCAGAGCTCAGCTCGTCCAAACATGCCACCCACCCCACTTGTGCCGAGCTACGACTGCATTTGGGTACACAAAGGGGACATTGGCTGACAGCAGGGCTGCATCACTTCAAAACTCTGGCCAGAGGAGCTTGGGATCAGATCTCTGGTCATGCAGCCCTGCCTTTTTAACACAGGCAAAAAGAGCTTGATTTTATACAGTAAAGTGAGTGTACGCATGAATGCTAACTGACTTCTTTAGTGAAGTGCCATCAGCGTTGCCAGGTTTGTGTTTGATGGATGCTTGTGTGCTCACTTCCCCACCGATCGTGGAGAGCCGCATTGCTGCATCCGTAGGAACAGGGAGAAGAGAGTAGCGAGACATGGTCATTTGAAGTCCATCTGCCCTAACGTCCCGCCTCCCAGCAACCACCCAGTCTGGGAGAAGATCCATGTCCTGCTACTGGTCCTGCTCTCTGCAGTCTCCCATGAGCTAGTTTGAGAAAAAACAGCAAATACTATTTTTTTCCCCCCTTCTTGCCTCCCTTATAAAGATAATGGGAGAAGTACCTGACCATGTTTATCTCATTTGTAAGGCAGCTATTTCCTATTTCCTCAAGGTCCAGCCCCTTTTTCCTATCCTACTCCACCCTCCTTCAGTTGTTGTTTCAGGCTTTGTCCCTTCCCCATTTGAGGTCTCACTACATTTTAAGACTGTTTGCATCTAGCTAGATCCTATACGACCAGGAGGAATGAGGAGGGTTGCAGTGACTGTGGGACCTGCTTCCTCTCTCTTCTCTGTGCATGTCCCCTAGCAGTGTGCTCTTGAGCATGTCCAGAAGCTCCCCTGGTGCTTTCCAAGAGAGTTTTCCTACCAAGCTCTCTATCTCTGGTGTTCCCCTTGCCTATCTCTGAGCCTGTCATCTTCACACCCTTCTCCTGTTTTTCATATTTCTTATAGTCACCTCTACTTCTTTCTAAAATCTCCTGAACTATCCATCTGCTTCTCATACAGAAATCCTTCCATGATGTTGTTCACCCTGTTGTGCTTTTCTCTACATTTTTCAGCTGTCCTGTATCTCTGGTTTCAGAAGAGAGGGACCAGAACTGCACACAGTATTTGGGTAGAGGTTTATCATAGATTCACCAGTATCTCATACATATTTTTATTTATCTGTCCTCTATTGTCCTGTTCATTCTATAATTTGATTTGCTTTTCTGTGTACTGAGCCGATGCATTCATGGAACTAGCTGTTGTAATCTCACTTCCTTACTCCTGAATGACAGTAATCAACTCGGAACCCATTGCTGGAGATGCATAATTAGTATTTTCCCCCATGCACTTGACTTTACATTTATTTAGATTAACTTTCACCTTCCATTTTATCACATTGTGCTTCTGTAATTCTTTCTTCTTGGTCCCCTGAGCAACAGTGCCTCAGCAGCAAAACGCTCCCCAAGCACTCGTGCTCTTCTCCAGATTGTTTATGAGAAAGCTGAGCAGCACCGACCCTGGCGCAGAAACTCAGGCAGTTCCCTGCTGGCCTCCTTCCACTGTGATGCTGCTCATTTAATTCTAACCCATTTCCTTTCTTAGAATGACGTATTGCTCTACAGCAGGACCTTCACCTTGCTTCCTATGGCAATGTAATTTCTCTAAAAGCCTCTTGTGAGGGACCTTACTGTGTGCTTTTCAGACTCTGAGTAGACTGTATCAGCTAGGTCTCTTCTGGGATGTGACTGTGTACTCCTCGGGTGGTGTTCAGTAGTGGTTTGACTTCCCCTGAGAAAAGCTGCACTGACTATCCCAGTATTTTGCCTTTAGCCACTTCCCTACAAATGCCTGAAGACGCCAGCCTTTTAGGCTTGTTGTTAGTTAAACCAGAAAACCTGAAAAAAATTCTCTAATCCCATGGTGATTTTACACCAGACATTGCCTATAACAACTATTTTGTCCTTGAGTTCCTTTAGGACTTGTGTGCAAACGCTGTCTGATTCTGGGGAGGGTTCCTGCCATTTTATCATTTTGTTCTGTAGCTTTCCTGCTTGCATTTCAGTTTAAGCTACATCCTCTGATAAATAGATCCAGCTGAGGGGCTTATTTATTCTAAGACAACAGCAGGGTCTCTTCAAATCCTCCTTGCCCTTTGCAGTTCACTAGCAGAGTGCATCCCACTGCCAGTATCAAAATTCAGGGCCAGACCTCCTGTGCCAGGCTCCAGCAGAAGCACTTTCTGTTCCGTGTGACTTCCATGCAGTAAAACCAGAGGTTCAGGGCCTGAAAATTAGACTGACTTGGGGCTCAGGGCTTGCAACACCCTGTGCTAGGAATCTGTCAGAATAGCATGGCCAGGCCGTGAAAGAGCCCATGAAACCTTTATGGGGCTGTAGCTCATGATTCACCGGCACCAGATGCGAATACCTGAGCTGAGGAAAAAACTGAGCATTCATTTTCTTCCCTTTGCCTCTGAGTCCTGTTAGGTTAAGAGATGCCAGGCTGATAAATTACCATCGTATTAATTTAATATTGTGTGGAGATTCATAAATATCTGACTACCACTATGGAGTCCATGTATCTCTCTGATGAATGGAGAGTTTCTGCTCCAAAAAACTTGCCATCAGATCATATGCTTTGAGAATGCAAATAAGCACTAATGTAGCAAGCAGCAGGCTGATTATGGTCAGTGGTTTTGTGACTGTCGCAGCACAGGAGGCTTTGGAGGAGGGATATGAAGTGTTCATAGTATCTTCCAGGAGTGAGGGATGGGAGTTTAACAACTGTTGTGGTTTAATCCGGCAGCTGGCAACCAGGACCACGCAGCTGCTCACTTGCTCCTCACCCCCCCTGCAGTGGAATGGACAGGAGAATGGACAAAAAGTGAAACTTGTGGGGTGGGACAAAGATGGTTTAATAACATAACAAAGAAAGGAATAATAACAACAACAACAACAACAACAACAAATATGCAAAACAAGCCATACAAAATACAGTTTTTGTCACTGCCTGATGACTGATTGTGCAGCCAGTCCCTGAGCAGCCATCGCGGAACTTGTGGATTTCCCAGAGCTCAAGGATTTGGTGGATTTCACCGAACTCATGAATTTCGCAGAACTCGCTGAACTCATGGAAGAAGACTGAACTCACAGAAAAATTCAAAGTCATGGAAGTTATGACCCAGATTTGACCCAGTCTGCCCAAATATTCCAACACAGAGGGAGGTGGTTCTGCTGAAAGAGTAAGATCTCCTTAACCTTTGCCTTCTGGGAACTGAAGAGGTCCCTTCTTGGTGATGTTTCCGGAGTGGGTTAGCCAAGGTGGTGTCAGAGCCAAAAGATTTTGTGCATGTTACAACTAGCCCCTTGAGAGCTGGGGTTTGTTCCCATATCTCTCACTATATCTTCTAGATTTAAACCCTTGGGGATGCCTTGATACAATTCAATTAATCCAGGAGACTTCTACCCCTTCCTCCCAGACTGCAGACAGATCTGTTGTGGTTTCAGTCCTTGAGTTTGGGGGTACGCTCTGAGGCTTGAGGTCCGAATTGCTCCTCCAAACAACAATCAAGGCATTCATGTGTGTGATATGCCACAGGGAATGCTGAATAAAACATACCCTGGAGATTTTCAGACAAGAAGGCACTGTACACTGTACAGAGGATGATCAAAATGGACCACGCAAAGGTTGTATACATGAACATGTATTTTTACTCAGCTCAGATGCAGCATCCAGTTTTTAGAGACTCTGTCTGGAGTCTTCTGTTAGAATAAATAATCCCCAAGTACCTTCAAAGAAAGACTTTGCACAGTTTGCAAAGCAATTCTTGGAGACTATCACCACAGCCCCAAGACAAGTTCTGAAAGAAGAATTGATCAGGTTCAGCAGTCAGCATATGTCCCAAGACTGGTCCATCAGACCTTTGAACCTCAAACTCTTCCTTTTCTGTGTAACTTTTATGCAGGACCCTCTCTCTGCTGCTGCTGTTGTCTGCAGGATCTTATTTGTCTTGGTCACCCACAGACCAGACCAGCTACATGATGATGCACAGCTATAGCTGCAGTAGAGTGCAAAAGCCCAGAAAGGTGGAAACTCTAAAAAGAAAACACCTGAAACACCGGGATGGAAAGAGAAGGGAACAATTGAGTCGACAGCAAAGAAAAATGAGTGAAAGCAGTTAGGAATTATAATAATAAAGCATGCTTTCTGAAAGGTAACATTTGAAGTTGCTGACTCTTCAGTTTGTCCTTGCTGCATTAAGGATATAACATCATAAACCAACCAACGTGCTGCTTTCAAAATGTCAGAACAAGGTCCAACAAATAGGCGAAGACTATATCTGAACTTCACTGGGGAGAACACAGAGAGCAGAAAGCAGCTGAAAAGAGGTGAAGAAACAGCTCTGCACATCTCCTTCTTGCAGGTACTAGCTCTCCTCTTCCCCAAGCCTTTTCCACCCCTGTGACTTCCTAAGCCAGCCTATGTGTGCCATCTTGCTGAGTCCTGTCTGCTGGAGCAGCAGGAGACCTCTTCTTGCTGTTACCTTTCTCCTTGTGTGGGGTTTCATGAATGCAGGAGAAAGACCAGCTCCCAGATCACTCAAAGACAGAGAAAACTCCAAAGCCATGTAGGGTGGAGAGTCAGTTTTTTACCTTGTCCAACAATTTTGCTACTGCCACAGCACCGTCCCTGGTCAGACACTGGATAGAGTTGGCTGTGGTACCTTTCTGAGATGAATAAACCTGCCAGAAGCGGGCAGGCAAATCCAGGGTGACCGCTGGAGCAAAGGAAAACGGAGCAGAGGCTGCCAGCTGCGGTGATCTTGTCGCCTATTGCATCGTATACCCTTCCTCTTGATTCTCTATAGGCACTTCTGAGACTTCAGTGTCCCACATCTGCTCTGCCATTGCCATATTTTTTTTTCTTAATGCTGCTGACTCACATGGGTATTCCTTAGGCCCTATCTCTGTGTTTTATTTTCCCTAATTAGTACAATATAGGGGTATAGCCTGTCTCCAGTCCCTTTCTGCAAATGTGTGAGACAAGTCCAAAGAAGCCAATACTTCCAGTGAATAGAGCAGGCTAAAGAAATGATGTATATGCCTGAAAAAAAAAAAAAAGCCTGATTATTTTAACTGCAGCTGAATTAATGGGGAACTCAGGAATTCAACTGATAAGCACACAGGTAATAATCAGCAGGAGTGATGACGGTAATCCTTCAAAGGACAACAAAGAGATACAAAAGACACCTGAGGCATTGCTTGGTGAGAGATATGCAGGACAGAAAATATCTAAATATAGCTTCTAAAAGTATGTGGGATGAACTGCGCTGACAGTAACTACAATGTTAATGTGTGTTCAGCGTATGGATAAAATCATTAACCAATTAAAAAGAGCACAACAACCCATGATGGACGATAATAGCCATTACAAATGCATAATTCAGTATATAAGGGACCAGTTCAGTATTTCTAATGAGAAACCTTAACTCAGTTTCATTGGATTTAGACTGCTGGGAAGCTGGACCACATTATGTATGCACTGCTTGCTTGCTGATGCACTGGTCCTGCTGGAAAGAACTTGGGGGTTATAGCGCATACCAGAGTCAGCATGAACCAACAGTGTGTCTTTTATTGCAATTAAAGCAAACTGTACCCTGGACTATGTTTTGCCGGAGAGTGGCCAGTATGCTGAAGGAAAGTGTTATGACCCTTTACTCTGTGTGGGGGAAAGTATGCCTCCAACACCGAGTCCAGTTCTGAGCTCCCCCCATTCAAGAGAGATGCTGAGAAACAGTAAGGGATCGACTGGAGACCTAACAAGGTTGCCCAGTGCTGGGAGCACATGTCCTACAAGCAGACACTGAGGGGCTGGTATGGTTTCATCTAATGAAGAGGAGGTACAGGTGTGATCTAACAGCTGTGTACAACTGCTTGGAAGAGAGTCACAGAGATGATGGAGCCAAACTCTTCTCACCACATCCAGAGACCATTCCAACAGAAGTTACTAGAACTCTAGCAGCTAGTGGACCCCAGCCTCCCCCACACAGGATGATTTTTATTACAAACATTTGTACAAAGTTAGAATGTTAGAATACGTGAGAATGATTAGGCAGAAATACATCCTATAATATACTTCAGTCAACTCTGTTAATAGCTATATGTGCAATGGAAGACAAGGAACCTGGGGGTTTTTGGGACCCTAAAGAGTCCTTCACAGCTCCTTCCTTTTCTTTCCCACCTCCTCCTGATTTGAAACTAGAATAAACAGAGGAAGATACTCACCAGAGCCAGATATTTATAATGACGCCAGCTGTCCTAGAGATATTGCTGGGGACAATGGTTGAGAAAGGTTGGTTGGTTGGTGGTCTTGCCCCAAGGCTTGAAGCTTTTGCTATGATCATTGTCACCACACAAAGTCTAACCCCAAGTCTAGGTGGCCCGTGGGCTGTGACCAGTATGGTGACTCACCATCTGAGACCTGGGACAGGTCCTCCCTGTGTGAATGTGTTCGAGAAGCTGCTGGTTAGTCCCATCATCTGAACTTCAACAGGCTGTGCTCTGTGCCTCTGACTGAGACACTTAAATAGCTAGTGGACAAGTATTCATCAGCCTCCCAGCTCCTGCCACCTCCTGGTGCTGATTGTAGGAAAACTCGTGATCAGCAAATCTCTTACCTTCCTTCCTTCCTTCCCTGTCCCAGTGCTGGTACAGTCTGACCAGCAAGAACAGCATCACTGCCGGCTCTGTGAGCAGCTCGAGGATAAGGACTGAGATGTCTAGCTCACAGAAGGACCATAACACAGTAACGAACATGAGGAGTGATGGGAAAAAGAAAAGGAAAAAAAACAAGTGCAAAAGAATGGTAGGAAGAGAGAGAGACACAACAAAAAGGGCCAAGTGCTGATACGGGTGTTGACAGCCTGTGGTCCTCAGGTCTTGCAGCACACAGCTGGGTGAACTGTATGAGGCACGTGGGCTTCCTGAGGCTCCCCTGAGCATCCGCTACTCTACCAAACTATCCTTGTGTGGACCTAGGTGCAGCTGGCTCACCCTCTCTGCTCACGTCCTGGAGAGTGGTGAGTAGTGTGAGCCATCCTGGTCGGATGGGAGCTCATTGGGTTCCAGATGTTGTGCTTCAGAAGCATTACAGCTTCTTTTGGGCCACAGGTTTGAATGTCTGGGGATTAGAGACCCACAGGCAAGCAGTAGCCTGGCAGTATAGACACTGCTATGACTCCTCCTTCTTCTAGAGATGGGTTGCCAATGACCAGTGGTGGGGCTGCAGCTCTGGGCAGCAGGGCACTGCATTACTGTGCAGGTTTCCATAAGCACGTGAATATATTTCCTTGTACTCTAGGAGCCTGTTCTGCAGTTTGTGAATATGCCTTCCTAGTTGTGAGTAATTTATGTATTTATTATGCCCCCTGGCAGTGCTGTTTTACTAAAGCTGTCCCTTTTTTTATGTTGCTCTTTTATCCCTCTGGGAACAGGGCTTATGTATCTCTAAAGAAAACAGAATTATTTCATATTTCTTAAATGGGATTTTAAGTGGAGTAATGCAGATGAAGGGCAGCACACAAGCACAATAATGCCTTGTATCTTAAATAAAAAATAACTTTCTCAGGAAGGCATGTGGTGGTGATTTTTCTCTTGGGCTTTCCACAGAAAGTGCTAGCTGTTAAAGGACTTTTCTATATGTCTCTAACCAATTCAGAGCACATTTTTCCTACGTAGTTCTGCTCTGTACTAAAGAGGAAGGCTTTTATCAAGTGTCTTTTGTGTATCCAGATGGTTTCTCTGGGTGCTAAGCCGGGCTTAAGAAGATGCTGGAGTCTTTTCAGATGCAGAGAGGGAGAGGGGAGCACGGGTGCTCCCAGACACTGTTCCTGGGAAAGTCAGAGAGTAAATGAGATCCATGTTACCCTTGAGGAGGATCTCGCTGCCCCTGGGTCACTCAGCTGCCTGGCCCCACTCCTTCTCCCCAGGCTTAGCTGCCTCCTGACAAAAGGCTTTAAGACTTTCCCTGGTGATGCCAGGAGCCCGTGAGGAACGTTACAGGAATTTTGCTGTCGCTGCTATTTATAATGCCTGTGTAATGAAAGGAGCGCAGGTGGCTTTGCAGAGATCTCTAGAATCCCTGCCATTCTGTGCGGAGCAAGGGGAAACGGTTTTTACAAGACGGCATGACAAGCTGAGGGTGCAGCAGGGATCTGAGCCCACCGCAGCGTCCTGCCCCCAGCCGTACTGTGCCCACGATGCTCTGCGCTTGGAGAGTCGACCGCCTCCCCTGCCAGCTCTGCTCTGTGGTGAGCAGACAAGGCTAGAATACTGGAGAACGACTTTCAAGCGAAGTGCGGGAAGAGGAGCAATTCTGAGTCTAACTTAGCTGTGCTGGTTTTAGAGAAAGAGGCAGCTGATCCCTGTGGAGGAGTGGGTACGGGGAAGGTGCATTTGCAGGGAAGAAGCGAGCACCGGTCACGCCGTCTCCGTGCCCTCCCACCTGGCAGGGCTGGAAGAGGGATTCCCACTCCCTCATGGCTGGGGGGCTGCAAAGCAGGTACCTTCAGGGGACCTACTGACCATGGGATCTGGCATGGTCCTTGGGAAAAGCCCATGTTTCTGGGGACTCTCACCCTGTCACTGGGCTCTAAGCATCCACTACCTCACCTCAGACACGATCCTGTCCGCATCACTGGGGCACAGATGTGAAAATTTGCCCCGAAATATGAGCTTACACCACCTGCATGGTACTGCTCCCTTTCTCTCACCAGCCACACCTCTGCCTTTCTTTGTTTAAATCAAATTAGTTATTTTTAACTGCAACCCTCCACTTTTTCAATTTATTTTGGCTCTAAGCCGATTGGAGCAGACCAGGATCCCTTACTCCTGAGATACAGGAATATCTCTGAATAATCAAGGATAGAAGACCAGGCTTGAGAATTGCCTCAAGCAGACCTGCTGAGTCCCTCCTGCTCCTGGCCTGGCTCTGCATCTCCCCCTCCCTCCTTCATGGACAGGGAAGGACTCGGGGGGTTCCCCTTCATCCTGACGTGGGGAGACAAGGCAGAGCGGGGACAGTGAAGCATCAGGCACCAGTGGCTGGCAGGCACCAACAGAGACAGGGCAGCGGTCATGCAAGGACGCTGGCTGAGCCACGCAGCCCCATGGTCACTGGGTTCACACCAGCCACTGCTGCAGCCATCTCTCTGTCTAACCCACAGCAGGGGCCATAATTGCATTTTGGAGAGGATGGTGTTATCCTCTCTGTGATGAGTAGAGCGCTGAGCTGTACAGGACCAGCACAAAATGAAGATGGAAAACGGGTGTCAGATGGCCCAGCCTGCGCCCAGAGGCTCTGGCTGCAGTCACAGCACCACAGCCTTGTTTCCAGCACACGTGACATGGAACATCAGCAGCGCAATAACACAAACCCATCCTTTTGACCAAACTGCTGCCCTCGATATTCACATTTTTCAGCGCAGGGATCACAACGAGAGAGGGACCATCGGAGTCTGCTGTAACCATGGCAATGGCTCAGCCCAGCCCAGCTCCCTCCTTCCAGCGTATCCCCCAGAGCAATAACCCAGGTGCCAGCAAAAAACCCATCCCACTGTCTAGGAGCTCCAATGCCATGCACAAGACCCCATCACCTTCCTGGTCCCACTGGGACATCCCTGTTCACCCTCATCATGGCTACAGACAGGTTGGCAGTGGAGGTCCGGTGCTGCAGACCCTTGAAAGGAAACTGCACAGGGCTAATCCCGCTGTCTGCTGATTTTTAACACCTCCTCACACCGACTGCTGCCTTCTTCTGTCCCTCTCAATCATGCTAAGCCATCCTGGCCCCTTCTCCTGATCCTCAGGTTATCTGCAGGAATCCCTCCTGTGCTCCAGAGCAGTGTCCCTGAGGAGGGGTGGTTGGACTCAGCTGCAGCCCTCAGTGAGGATGGTACGAAGCTGGTTTTCAGCTCATTCTCATGTCACAGAATTGCTTCAGGGTCTCACAGTCTCAGACAGCTCTTGACACCATCCACTGCACAACAGCCATGAATATCTATGACAAGCCTAAAGGCTGAATGAGAAGGATGGAGAGAGGAGAAAAGGCTTCTGAAAACTGAGGACTCCAGCTGAGGAGGGCTCTTGGTTTGGGGCAAGTCTGCAGTGCCATGATGTCCCCAGGGCGATTCATGCTCATCATCAGCAGTCTGACATTTGCCTCCTGTGTGTTCATTAACAAAACCCTGAGCAACAGGGATCAGTGGTCTCTTGGTCTTCCTTTGGCATGGTATGAAATGAATCTGTAAGCAACCATCAAGTTGAAGTCCATCTTCTGGATGTGCTCCAGTGTCAGGGAGAGTGGTTACATGGACTCTGCTGCTCTTTGCTCTGCTTACTGGGGCAGAATCCCAGCTTTTCAGTTCAGGTAGTCCTTCTGTCTTGAGACTCTTCTGCCCAGGATGAACCAGTACCAGGACAGGGACCTTTATTGACTGAATCCCTTCTGTTGGTGGTGTCCCGAGCCTTGGCTTTGGTCCAGTGGACTGGAAAGTCTGAGCCAATGGTGGTCATGTCGGTCAAGCATCTCTCTCCTCCCTATTACGATCCTCGGCAAATGGCTGTAGCTGGCCTTGCCTGAACAGGGTGGTTCAACAAGATGACCTACAGACGTGCCTGCCAACCTCGACCATCCTCCTTGGCAGATCATGTCCTCCCAGGCAGACAGCTCTGTGGTCAAGGCATTTTATCGCTTATTCATTTCTGAAGTAGCCTGTCCATCACAGAGCTATTTTCATTGACACCCATGAAATCTGGGGATTGCATCTAGAGGAATGAGATGTTCAGTCACAGCACAAAAAAACAGAGGATGACAAGCAGACTCCCAGAGAAACACTGACACAGCGTGGGAGGTGCAGCACCAGGGAAGCACCAAACTTTCTCTGCTGGAGAGCAAGTACAAGTTCACCAGCCTGCAAACTTCAACAGTCTTCTCTCATATCTCCCCATAATTTATCACCTTGGTAAGCAGGACTAAATCAGAGCTACAGCAATACTTAGCTCTCAACAGCACCTTCAATCAGAGAGCTCAAAGCTCTACGTAGCATGCAATTAACCTTCTAGCTACTAAAGTAAATTACAACACAGGGCGAAGCACAAATCAGAACCTTGCCTCAAAAAATGAGGTCTAGATTCTGCCCTCTCGCTGATGCTCAGCCTGACTACATGTTCATTTCATTGGAGTGTAAATAGGGAATAACAGTACAAAGAAGGGCAGGAACAGAAGGCAGAGTGGAGCAGATCAATGTGCAGGGCATTAAAGAGGGAATGAGCAAGGCTGGGGACTGCCTCAGGCACTCCACTGCCTTCCTCTCTCTCTGGGTAGAGAGGCATCAGCCTCCTCTTCCATTTCTGTGGCTTTTTAGGAAGAGAGTTGGGACCATGTTTGGGCCTGCAAGGCACCAGCTATTTGAAATAAAAAGACTGCAGTATTTTCAGTATTTTCATAGTCTGATGAACACACACAGCAAAATAATAATTTCATTTTCACCCCCACCTACCCACTCTGGATTTCTTTTACCAAGCCCCCAAGCAGCGAGTGCCCTCAATACCACCATCTGCAGCTCTGGTGTGACGCACTGGGACCTCACATACCCCCACATCACTTCTCTGACTCACGAAAGACAAAGCCAATTCGACACCAATTTCACTCATAGGAAGTTTCTCCAGTGACACCTGATCTGCACTGTTTGATTTGAGTGCTTGGCAATCACTTTTCTATTTACAATTGTACGAGAGGGCCCTGGACCAAGTGCTGTGTTTATTGCAATTCATGCCACTTGTTCCATTTCTCTCTTCTATTCCGTGGTAGAGGACATCCGCGTTCAGCGCGGCATTATTCTGACTTCACGCTGCTGACATCTTTGGAGCCGAAACAGCATCACAATGGTGTCACACAGCAGCAAGTCAGACCTTGTGACTCCTCCATTTCCATGCACTGGTAGCACACTCCTGTATCTCCGATCTGTTTCTCCTTGTTATTTTTGCTTTGTGTTTTGGTGTTTTGAGAAACAACTCCTTCTTTCATAGTCACGCTGCAGAAACAACTCCACTAACTTGAAGTAATTTGGACTCTGGTCCATGAGCCAAGTACAAACAAGTGTGCACAAGCAAGGCTGGGCAGCAGGAGAGTCACTGGACAGATTCGAGACAGGCACAGCACATGCCCGTGGCATTCGCATACGCGACTCTGGCTACACCCGACACTATGACTCACGTGTACAGAACTTCATCCTCCAATGAAGTTATACTGAATCCAGCAAAACAGCTAAACAAAGCTGATTTATTTCTTCATGCAAATTTTCAAGTACTGGAGTTTTCAAATAGTTTTTTAAATCTCTCGTTCTATAGAACAATTTACTAAAACTCAAGGTTATGCTCGCTGAAACACCGACACCTGGGCACAGACCTGAGGCCAGTTGCAAAGCTGGTATCGGACCGCAGGCAGAGCCCCTGGCCTGCCTGTAACGTGCTGAACCAGGACATCTCTCAGCAAGAGATGGAAAAGGACAAAATCTAGAAGTCAAGGACCCAGCAGGGTCATGCAGGAGAAAATACCATTTGCAGACTTCTGAATGATTCCCAGATCCTCATGAGCAGCCTGTGATGTCTCAGAAGCATGAGCCTACCAGGTTTTATCGTGCTCAGTTGTAACCCATGGCAGAGGCAGATCCTCCTGTGCTGCTTCAGTGGTGTGATGGGAGTCACAGGATCACGGAAAAATCACAAGGGCTGTAAGGAACTGCCTGGTGGCATTTAGCTCATCCCCTGCCACAAGCCAAGATAAGTCCATCATGGTCAGCTGAAACCTTTGCATCAAACACCTGGTGAAAGGGACCTCATAACTTCCCAAAGCAAAATGCTCCCCTCTCATGATAGAAAGTTTTTCCTAATACCTACCCTAAAGACATCCATTGTCACAACTCCACCCCTTTTTTTCTTTTTGTAAACATAAATGACACCTTTCTAAACATAAAAGACACTTTTTCGCCTCTGCAGCTACCTTTAGTACAGCTACAACTGGCATCTTGCCTCTCCTCAGCCATCTCTGCTTTCAGTGATGGCAGTTCTTATTTTCTTCAAAGATCATGCTTTCTAGACTGATGATCCTCCCCCTTCTGTGCCTCCAAACTCATCCACCTCCTTCTTGAACTGAAACCACCACATCAATTCTCAATTTTCCAGGCAAAGCCTCAGATGTGCTGAACGGAGCAGTCACCAGAGTTGGAGACCATGCTCATGTCCCACATCCAGGACAGTGCCTGTCCCCACCACAACGTGACACTGTGGACTCCTCTCTGCTGAGCTCCTGACTGTCTGTGACCCTGGGATGGTTTCCCACAGTGCGGGGCATTTCCTACCCCATCTCTGGGCAGCTGACTTTCTTTAATGAAATCACGACACATGACATCCATCACTGCTCACCTGAGCATAAGGCCTGTTTTGCTGCCATGAAAGGAGACTAAAATGATTTTACGTGATTTGTTCTTGACAAATCAAACTCAGCTGTAATTCCCTGGCTCGTTATCTCCCAGGTGCTCACAAGTGGTTTGCCTGATAATATGTTCCTGTTCTTTTCCAGGTATTTCAGGCAGCTGGCTGGTTGATGGATCCCCATTTCACCCTTCCTTTTTTAAAGACAGGCTTTGCACTTATTTTTCCAGACCTCCAAAATTTTCTCCATTCTCCACATACTTTCAAAGATAAAAGCCAACTGCTCTGAGATTGATTCAGCCTTCTTTAAGCACCGTACTCTGAATGCTGGCAGGCTCAGGCAGTTTGAGACCCTCTAATGTACCTAAGTGCTCTCTCACCCATTCTTTCTCTGTTGCAGAGTAAATTCTCGCCCCTTTGTCACTGGAGCTGTTTGCATCAACCTTATCATTGTCATTAACTCTTTTAGCGAAGACTGAAACAACAGGAGGATAAATTCCTTTGCCTGCTGCGTCATCAGTCAAGAATTCTTCATCCCCTTGGAGAAGCAGTGGGCCAGGGCAAAGTGTCTTTTGTCTTTTTCCCATCACTTATTTAATTATAGAAAGTTTCTTTGTTAGTCTTTATGTCCCTCACTAGCTGTATTTCCTTTTGTGCCCTGTTGTTTTCCTTCCTCCCCTACTTCTCCTCTTTTGCATCTGCCCTTAGCAATTCGTCTGAGGTCACTCCTGTGAAAGGGCTTCTGGCAAAGCTCAAGCTTGCAAGAGAGCCTCAGCCATTTTTTCAGCATTGCCTTGGGCAGGTTTCATCCACATCGTGCTTAGGTCTAGTTTTGTGCCCACTCAGAGAATGCAGACGAACAGAAGCCAGCACCTTGGTCTATACGTGCACTTGAAATCTCTACAGCTATGAGCAACCATTTAACCCAGCACAGCTAAAATGATGAGTCCCAAGATAAATGCCCTTATTTTGACAACAAGAAAAGGTAACAGGCATGAGCTAAAGACACAGTAGTTAATTTTGCAATAAGCCAGAAGGATCCTCCACAGGCTTGACTTTAGCCTAAAACCAAGGTTAAACTAATGCTGGTGATGGCAGGCTGGTGATGGCAGGGCACGCATGCGATCTGTGGGGCAGACGAGGCCTCCCCAGCCCCTGCTGACTGTCCCCTGGCTCCAGGATTTTATGAGCTTGCTGGGGATGTGGTGCTTCTTCGTCCCTGCAGAAACCTTGGGATCCAGCTCTGCACACGGTCTCTGTGTTCTGCGCCACTTCTATTAATCACCACCTTGGTCAATTATTTATCGGTCCCTCTAAGCTGTACTCTGTCATAAGCTGGCTGGAGCAGCTTGTGCTTCCAGACAGGCTGTCATGTACGTGGCTATCTTTGGAGCTCATCCCAACCTTCGTGACTCTGATGGAAGAGATTAAGGGTACTTGTCACACCACTGCCGCTGCAGTCCAAAGCCACTCTTGCTGTCCCTGCAGCACTCCCAGGAAACAGGACAAAAAGTGGCATTTGCTATGGCTTTAAAAGTCATTGACTCTTTTTATTCCTGGCTGGGCAGGGGATGGAATAATAGGAAACAGGAGCAATCAATCTCAGACTATTAAGTAATGGGACTTTGATAGAACCATTGCATCAATTAATTCTAAATGATCATTCAGTTTTAAGGCCATGTGTTGGCCTGTCATTTGAGCCGGTATCTCTGCTTTCTCGTCTGTCACCCTACAAGACAAACATGTCCCAAAGGACATCAGCAGCCTGGCTGTGATAGGACATGTCAATACGCAGACAGAGACCCCTTCAGCGCTTTGCAGGTTGAGCGCCCTGGAGACGACCAGGAGGTGGTGAGCAGCACTGGGCTTGGCACCTGTGAATCTCTCTAATGAAAGAACACATATTGTACATCCCTTTGTTATTCATATCCGAGATCCCCCTGTGTCCCATCCCCTCTTAATGACTTCATGATGATGATGTGGTCATTAAAGACGGTTATTCGCTCAGGGCTCCTGTACATAAATTACAAGAGTAAAACATTCAACAGACAGATTCAGAGTCCTTGCGGAGCCAGCAGCTTTTCATGATTCCTAATTAATCCACGATGAGATTAACTAGAGACAGCAACACTGGTGACTGCTCCTTTTAGGGGTGCACTGGGAACCTGGGTGCACGTGGGGTTAATGCACCAGCAAACTAGGAACAGATCATGCTCTGTGGGAGTCCCACCTGCTTTGTGGTCTTTGGGTGTTAACTCATAGTGGTCCTCATGGTCAAATGTACAGTCTACAGCAAGAGCTGTCAGGCTCGATGCCTGGGTGGAGCAGCATCCCTGCCTGCTAACCCTGGGCTGAGGTGTCCCTCACAAAGTGTTTGGTTGCTGTGAAATCCTCGACTCTGGACCACCGGTAGGTCCTCTCTTTACATTCCTAAGTCCTTCTTCTGCCATTACAAGGCATGTCTACACTGTGGCGGGCCTTCCTGATTGTCAGGGTCAACCTGAATTTGTTTGTGTAGAGTAGGACACACGTGCTTGATGTCTCCATGCCCCGTACCCTGCTTTGCAGGGGCTGGGGAGCGGTGAGGGATATTGACACGAATACAGCTTGGAAAACTGTCAGCCCTCCGCTCCCGTAGGGTTCACAGGCAGAAGTACCGCAGACCCCACTGGGTCTGTCTGCAGCCCCACAGCGCGGGGAGTACCCCCCATCTCCCCAGTGCCCACACTGACGCGGCATCGCACACCTCTGCACAGTGCGGGAGCGGAGAGGCTGCTGCACTGCAGGCATGTTGCAGAAACCTCTTGCAAGCCCTGCATGATTCCCTCAGGAATCCTGCTTCCTAATCTCAGTTATAGACCTTTTTTATTTCCTCATCTGTAATATTTATGCCTGACCTTTGCCACTCAGACATGTGTGCATGAGCTATGGAGGAAAAACTGATGAGAGATTCTGGAGTCCTTCTGGGCCAGGCGGGTGTACAGTGCTGCAGAAAAGTCTACTAAAGTACTATTGATTTCTCAAGGATCCCCTTGGGTCAGCTACGGCCTCATCGGTTTCAGAGAGAACTAATGGGTTCTTTCTTCCGCTCCACTGTTATGAACTCCTCTTGTTCAACAGGGGTTCTGGTGTGTCTCTCCGTGCTGAGCAGCTGCGAGCTGGGGGTCCTCTCAATGTGGTCCCCAAACCCAGCAGGGCTCCAAGGGCAAAATTGGTGGCCTAAAGACATCTATGCCTAATAAGTGTGCAGTGCCTATAGGTAGGAAATGGTTTTTAGGAAAAAGAAAACTCACTCTGCTTTGTGTACCGCTTCTGGAAGGGTGCAGTGTGTTTCTAAAGCTAATCTTTGACATCTGGGTGGTTGTGCACTGGTTAAGTCCAGAGAAATACAGACTTATCCGCTTTGCTGTATAAAAGTAATTTATGAATTTATCCACTTCTTAACTTTCCTTGTGCTGTCACATTTTTATTTTATATACAAATAAAAATATATTGGTGAGGAATGAAGTGCAATAGCTTCAGAATGGATGAAAACAATTTCACCAGCAGAGAATAAGTGCAGGGGCTCAGCTGCATGTGGGAATCCTCAGTCTCCTGTTAGTCAGCGGGGGAATGAATCCTTCACTCCAACTAAATAAATAAAGAGACCAACTGCCTTGGAAAGAATAACACGTTGTATGTCAAAATATATTTGAATGGGCCCATGCCAGCATCAGGCTATAAAACACAGTGCATGGGGGCTTAAGTGCTCCTGTGTTCAGAAGCTTTTGCATTTCTCTCTTCCTCAGAAATGTGTCTTAAATAGGTAGGCAGTGAAAATGAACTTTAAAAAGCTGAGTGTGTGGCTCTGCTCCTCAGAACAGAAGAGCGAAAGCTCAGAAAAGACTGATGGGGACTGATGGAGTCAGCGAAGGCAACGCTGCATGGAGACGAGGTGGTAAAGCGCAGAAGGATAAACCGCATCCACTGTGCTTCAGCTACAGACAGCAGTGGGGCGGCAGCCCCTGTAAACACATGCGACCACATTCCTGGGTCCCTAGAGCAGGTACTGAGGAGCAAACAGGTCGGTGTGGGATGCCAAAGCCCACCGTGGGTCCAGGGGGAACGCTCCAGCTGCTGCTCGGGCTCGGACCACATTGCCCCAAAGCCTCAGTGTTGTCACTGCTGCAAAGATGCAGTTTAATTCTCGTGATGTAGGATCGCATGGAAAATAAAACCTTGCTCAGGCAGGTGGGCTAATACGGGGCTAAGGCGGAGAGCCCCTAAAGGAGTTTGCAGAGTACACACAAGATTCTCCCCACTGGTTAAAGGAATAATTTTGGTCTGGGACGTCCATGCTGCCAGTGCAAAGGGACTGGACAGTTATCTGTGTTCTGGGGCAGTTGCCTAAACTGAACCAGATTGAGCTGGGCCGAAGACGAGAGAAAGAGAGCGTACAGATCACTATCCAAATGGTTACTAAAGGGTTTCAAAGCTCCTACCATTGATAAGGCTGGAGACGTAGCTGACGGAGATCCTGGCTGCTAAATGAAAGGGGGATAGAAATTGGATAATCTGCACCAGATGCTTGTATTTTTTCACAAGCTCATTCACTTCAGACAAAATCCTCACAGGCTGGAGGCTGGCCAGCTCCTGCTAGTAAAGGGAGCATCTGGAGGCAGTCCCAGCAGGACACAGACGGAGGACCTTCCCTGTTTTCTTACCACTGTTGTGAAACAAACTGTCACTAGAAGGGAAGCAAGGCAAACTACTTCTGATGCTTGGGAAAACAAAACACCCGAGATGTGAGTGGTGATTCCTGCAGTAAATTATCACCTCGGAAAGGCTTTCTGATGCTGACTGTCTCCAGGTCTGTCTCCAGCACAACACACTGTGGTCGAGACGGACTTTGTACCTGTTTACAAAGTTTGCAAGACAGAAGAAAAAGAACCCAACTTGTCTGTTCTTTTGGATGGAGAGAAGGCTGCAGTTTTTCTTGCTGTGTTTTAGTCTATTTCTGATAGAAATCTGACAGATGCAGCACTTGGTTTTGCCTTTTAATGTCAAGCAAGTGTCTGCTCCTGATTAGTGCCTGCTCGGCATCATCACAACTGGCCCCCGGGACTTCGACTGCTTTGCTGGAGCAGGTTGCCCAGAGATTGTGCAGGCTCCATCCTTGGATGTTTTCAAGACGAAATGGATAAGGCCCTTAACAAACCACTCCAATATTTTCACTCACCCTGCTTTGAGCAGGAGATAGGACTAGGGATGTCCTGAGGTTCCTGCCAGCCTAAATTATCCCACGACCCTATGGTTATCCTTCCTTCCAAGGCCGTTGCCTTCGTCTTGTCCAGGCCTCCAGAAATCCACTCCTCCAGGTACTCTTCGAGACAGGAACCAGCTGCTCTGAGACCTGCCCAAAACACTCTGGGCTGAATTGTGTCAGGTTCAGATAATGTGAGCATCGCAAAATTTTGTACCTTTTCACTACTTTTCCCTGTTTCAGCCTGATTCCGATGGCTTTGCTGCTCTTGTCAACTGCCTGAGCAGTCCAGCTTTTTGTAAAGACAGAGGAAAGGCATTAAACATTTTACTTTGTGTCCTCTTTTGGGAGCTTTCCCTGCCCACCGAATAGCAGACAAATTTTTCCATTGCCTTTCTCTTACGTGCATACAGAAGGGCTTCCCAGCACTTCTCACGTCCCCTGCTGATTGTTTCTCTTCTTCTGCCCTGCCCTTTCTTTTCACATCTGTAAATGTTCCTGCTATTGTTTCAGTTTTTCTTCCCAGTTTGACCCAGTTTCCATTCTCTCTGCTTGTCACTGGGCAGCTTCTCTGCATTGAGACAGTTTGACCTAATGCACTTAATAAAATTAACTTCTGGTACTACCACAAGTACTCTTGAATGCTTTTCTTCTTAGGTTTTTTTTTCCACGAAAACTTACTTACCAAGTTAACTTTCAGACCACTGTCTTACTTTGTGGTCCTTCCTCCATCTCCTCCCAGCGGTGCTAATCCTCCTATAGCTGTTTCTGAGCCTGCTCTAACAAATTCCCGTTGTTTGCAGCGGTTTGATACGGAGTGCAATACCTGCAGCCCAGGATTATCTTCAATTTCTGAGGATACAGAGTGGAACTTTTAAAAGAGGAGAATAGAGGACAGGAAATTACCAACAGCAACATATGAATTGCAAATAATAAATCATGAAAAGCAAATATTTGGTCATGCACACATGACCCGTTTCATGAATGAATAAAAGCAAACAGCCACTCCCAAAATATCTAAGCAAACAGAAACCTGCTGACATAAATATTTGCAAATAACATACCAGAGTCTGAGCCAGAGGGGTTTGCAAACACTGCCTGAAAATGCTCCAGCAGGCCCAGACAGCCCTGGATACAGCTTTAACCTGGGCACTCCTGTCTTTGGGCTGATACTTTTCTCGCCAGTCACATCCTTCATACTCCTTTCCAAGAAAGCTACTGCCAGTCTCGCTTCTTTGCTTGACTCTCTAAGAAAGAATTCCCCTTCTAGCCACTGAAGGTAAGTTTTGTGGAAAAAGAGGGAGGCAGAAGGATGAGACTATCAAGAGCATCAGTGGGCATGCGTGAAGCTGGGCAAAACCTCATGAGACTGAGCTGGGTGCACAGGAACTGGGAAACAGGATTTTTTTTCCAGTAAAAAGTGCAAGTTTTACTGGAAACAGGAATTTTTCCGGTAAAAAGTACAAATCGGTTTGGTCATAATTGAATTTCAATTGACAAAAATGCCCATTTTTATTTTTCAGCCAAATGGCAAGCAACAAAGATGTCATCCAGATACTGCTTAGTCAGCAACACTGAAGGGCTGTCTTCCCATCAGCCTGTTTATTCTGGCTACCCATGCTTCATGCCCTCCATGTCACAACCCAGCGTGGCTGCCTCACTTAAAAGGAGCCAAGGCATCCTCAATTTTGAATGCATAAAGATCAATTCTTAGGGTTTTCTTTCTTCACTTGATTTACAGCCCAGTAAAGTCACTGGGAAAGTGTTGTTTGAAGTGACATTTCTGGGCCGGTGCCCACATGGATTACTGCAGCAGTCAGAAACTCTTTGGGAGATGAAAAAGTACTTCTTAGCATCCAATACACTGTCAGGGCAGACAGAGATGCCTTCAGTGAGTTCAAAGCTCACTTGCAGGGCAAAGCATCCCAATTCAATGGAGAGGCGTCCTTGCCTTTTGCCGCAGCACACCTCTGTGTGTAGAGCCTGTCACCATGCATCCCACACCAGGTGATCTGCCATGCAGATCACCTGGTGTGGGATGAGCAAGGTGAAACTCTTCAGCAGTGACCATGTCAACAAGCATGTAGTGACCACCAGCAGTGCTGGACACTGCTACTGGGGGTTATGCCCAAAGGTACTAGCAGCTCAAAGGACCTTGTCACTGCCCAGTCCCCAGTGGCTTCAGGGAGCTCTTTAGCTGCCTTCCTCTCGATGTTACATTTTCCCTTTTGCTCTTTATGCTAATCTCAAAGGCTTCAAGCTTGAAGGAATGTTTAAATGAGATGAGATGAGAATGCTGGAAGATTCAGAAATTAGATGAAAAAAAATTAGGATGATACTGTAAACTGGCTCACATCTCATCTGACCCAGACCACATTCAAATACCCCAGACGCCAACCGAATACGCCTCTTGGACTGCAGAATTCATGTATCCATCAAAAAAAGGCCCAACAAACCCCAAAACTACAGAGGAAAGTGAGTTATACAGTGACAAGATGCCAATTAAACAAGTAAAAAGTGTTTCCAGAGGAATTCTCTCATCTCGAGCTAGGAGGAACAGACTATCACACCCAAGGGACCGCACAGAGCCCACACAGCCCTGGGAAAGGACATGTTGGAAAACAAGTCTGTAATGTTTGGAGGTACGGAATTGTAAGTGGTAATGTAAAATGAGAGCTCTTAGCACAGACTCCTCTCCACCCTGCCTGCAATTATATTCCCTAATTGCAGACTATTGGAACAGCTCCTGTGTGCTAATTGAGTTCATTTCAGAGCAACCCGGTGTGTCAATACCAGTCCCACTGTACAAGGGAAGAGAGCCACGGGGAGAGCACGTTGCTTGTCCGAAACTGTGCCCGGCTCTGTGGCTAGGCGAGGCATCACGTGCGGAGCTCCTGGCTCCTGTGCGTGGCCAGGGATGCGTTTCTGCAGGCAGGCTGCCTGCTCCAGCAACAGCACAACGCTCTCCGCTTTAGGTCCAGATTCGGGGATGCACTGCTGTCTGGGCAGAACATCAGCACTTGCTGTCTCCCACTTTGCGGACACTAATTAATAAGACTGTGATTTCTTTTGAAGATGAAAAAACTTGGATAAACAAAGGCCTGGTGCCTCAATTTTCCTGCTACTTTTTCGAATGCGTGTCTCCACTGGCTAACCTGTGCAGGGACTTGAAGCACATGAACGGCACACGTAGCATACAAAGGAAAGAACAAACACAAACCGCAGCAGAGGATGTTGTTCAGGATTTCCTTCTTCTTGCAGAGACCCCATGAGCAGCTTGTGAATGCTCTTCACTAACAAAATCTGCCAGCTTTCTATGGGTGGCAGTGAAGCAACAATTTTCACTTCTCTGCCTCTTCCTTCCCCAGAGAAAATATTTTTTTGGGAACACATTTGATTTTCAGAAGTCTAAAGTTGTCTTGAAATTCCACACTTCACAATGTGAATTGCATCTCACTTTTATCTCACTTTATAGGGTCTTCATTTTAATATTATTAGTTTATATGATTCCTTGACAGAGCAGTAATAGAGTGGGATAATATGTATGGCTGTCAATGTCTTACAGAACAACTGAATAAAGACTTTTAGATTCTGCACAATTTTATCTGGTATTATTTTGTTTTCAAAACCACTGAGAACCACTTGAAATACCTTATGCTTTTTTCCAAGAGCAAGTGTTACCTGGTCATTGGAATGAGTCAGTCTGAAAATCACAAAGCGGTCTTTGGTGTCATCGTTCAGGCTCAGCTCCTCTCCCTCCAGCATGTAATGACACCTCTTTTATCCTTGCCTACAAGCCCTTTCATTTCTCTCATTAACTGAGGAGCTTTCGGCTGTTCCATTCTCATTTTAATGAGTTCTTTCTTCATATTCGGAGACTAAACCGGTGTATATCATCGGGTTCATGAGAGTCTTGTCCAAAGACCCTTGTTGAGGGCTGACTTCTAACTGATGCTTCGTGCTCCAGGAATACAATATCACTCAATGTGAATAACAGTTGTTCTGAAACATCACCAACATCTCTCTGCCCTTCATTTGGAGTCTGCCAAAGAGTTCAGCAGAACATTTTCAGGTCAATTGGTACGGTCAGACCGCTTCCTTTTCAGATTTACGCTACTTCACCTTGACAATGACTTCAATCACGAGACATCGCTGTATGAAACACTGGGTCTATATGAAGTCCTGACGGTGGGCATGGCAGACTTTCCCGTAATGATTTGCTCTCCGCTTGTCATGTCCTCTGAAGGCTGCGAGTCACAGCTCCATCATACCAATGGAGCCATGAGGTGGCAAGTCACCAGTTTAACTCCAGAAGGACTGAATCTCATTAAGTAAAGTCCTCCAGCTGGCTCTCACTCAAAATGAAAACTGTCACAGTGCCCATGATACCTGTCGGTGTGTCAAGAGACACCATCTTGGAGGGCATGCGGTGCTGGCGGGGAGCAGGACCTCAGGAGATGGAGAGGTCAAGCACAGGATGTGCAAAACACGATGTAGGGCTAGCATCTCTTGGGGTACCCTTCCCCTAACTTCCACCCTCACACTAGCTCTGTGAGGCAGCAATGCAGCACTGCAAACCTCAATTACAAGCCAGGATTAAAAGGCTGTATGCGAATTCGTCACAGGAAACTGCACCAAGACAGGCCATATGAAAAAAACAGATTTATGGAATTTATTGGTCCCCCTCTATCCAGACTGATAGTTATTTCATTAGAAAGTAATTGTATATGTCTGACATGATTTACTCCTCACAAGCTCAGCCTGACTCACACCTTTTCAAAACACACTTCCCTAAACATATCCTGAAGCTACCCAAAGACAGCAGTTTCTCAGGTTCCTTTTCACGGTGGTTTGGCACCACGGCTGCAACCTGCACTTTCCAGTAAAACTAATTATCTGTCGGAATAATATGCAATATCACTGGCACCTTTGATATTAAATATTATTAAAACATAATGATCATTTATGACTCTTTGGTTCCTAATCTCATTTAGAGATGCGGTCCCCAAACCTTTGGGGCTTTGCTCTCCTGTACTAGGAATGTCTTAGTGGTTAGTGTTTGCCGTAATGAATACAGATGTGAGGAAGGCTTTGGCACTTCACACACTACTCTTTCAGTAACAAGTAATTTCCTACTTTCCTGCCTCCTAACAACTCTAGTGATTTTCTCATTGTTAGGATCACTAGATTATGACACTGATTTAATACATGTTGCACTGGTGATAATAATAAGCAACACTGTGCATCATTAGGTCTTAAAATATTCCACCAAAAGAGAGTAACACACAGTTCTACAGCAAACCAGAACACAGAGCAATGGCAGACCCGTGATGACGCTACAGAACAGCTGCAAAATGTAGAGCTAAAACCCAAAATTCAGGGTTGGCTGCCAGCCTAATTGCTCTCTCTTTTGCAAGTTTAGACAGGCTAGTGGCCTCATTGCACTGGTCACTGCATAAACCCCTGGTCAGATACAGCCCCTGCCCCACAGTGCTTCTTCGTGCAGTCTGCGATTAGGAGAGAGCTAGGTGGTGATGAAGTGGGAGGGGTAACAACACTGCACAGCTCCTCGGACAGGTATTTGTGACTTACTTGTCATTTATCATGTTTCAACCCATCCCTGCCAGCGATGCCCATCTGAATTATCACAGTGGCTTTTTCTAGAGAGCCTGTGTGACTTCTTGAAGGGCAGCTTTGCAGACCTTGTTTTACAAAAACAGACTGCATTTCCTTCTCACACACACACGCCACACAGCCCAGCCCAGCCCAGGGATATCTGGGTCAGGGCACCCCGGGTTCGTTCCGGTTGAACATCAATGTCTCCCCCTGAGCTGGTCAATCGAGGCTGCCTGTGGAGTCAATACAGGCAGTGCAGACGAGGTGCAATTAATTTCAATTAAAATGATTGCCTACATTTGATCTGATGATTCACAGCCCAAGAGCTCTTATTTTTCTCCACTGGAATGATGGAGAACAGGGCATCCTGAGTGACTCTGCATTAAAGCTCCCCGTTGACTCTTTTCTCTTTGACTAGGGTTTATAGTGGCAGGAAAAAATGACTCTTTCATCTAGCTAAGGATTTAGTTAACACGTGTCTCAATAGGACTCCACTGGAAGGACTGGGGAATGAATTAATTTTAAATTGGAATTTGGAAAGAGTTGAAAATACCCCCAAAGATAAATAAGTTGGAAGAGGGAAGCGCAGAAACAGTGAGAGAAAATGCAAAGACATTCAGCTTGTATCATGTGAATGGGTATGTTTGCAGAACAACCGGCCAAGCACTGCAAAGACACAGCTTGAGTATCTTTAAATCTAAAGGTGAGACTGTATGGCAAGTGAGAGGTGCCAGACGGCAACCGGGAAAGCTGAGATCAGTCTGAGCCTCACGCAAGAGGCACGGCAGAAAGAGTTGGGAGGCAGCAGGGCTCTGGCCAGGCTCCAGCTGGAAAGCCCTGCTCTGAACTGGGCACCTTCTTCGCAGAGAGACACGGGCAAGGAGGAGAGGATTCACGGAAGAGCAGCACCCGTGGCACAGAAAGGAGGGGAAGTGAGAGAAAGCAACAGACGTGCCTGGCTCGGAGTGCAGAGCAGACTGGGATGGGCAGACAGGGAGGAGAAATCAATCCCCAAGAGGGTTTCTATGTGCTGATACGTGGACGCTTACAGGACATGGACAGAAAAGAAGAATGCACTTTTTTACCTAAGAACAAACTAATGAACAGAACCATTTCCCTGTGATGTGCAGCTGTGGCTGGAGGTCTGTTTGTTCGCCATTTCTCTAGGAAGGAGGAAGAAAACGAACGCCGGGGTGAGCTTCCCCGCAGTGTGGTTCCCTGCAGGCTGCGGACTCGTTTCTGAGAGAGGGGCAGGTGATTCCATCACCTGCCACATAGCAGCCAAACCAAACAAAGCCCAAAGATACACCTCATCAGGATCAGCCTGTCCAGGCCCTTCGAGGAGGACCGGATCATTTCACGCAGCTTTTATGGCTTTCTCTTATGGAAATGGCTGATATTTTCCCTTGCAGACATCTCCAGCAGATTTCGTGCTGCACATGAAACAATTTGTGTGAGCAAGCTAGCTGCGTGGGCTGGAAATTTATTTTACACATAAACAAATGATGTTTTATCTGTGCAAATTCTCATGTGGACAGGCGATCAAGCACCTGGGATGACCCCTAAATAATGGCAGGAGTGTTGTTGGGTGTCCAGGGATTTCTCTGAACAGATGTGGCAGGAGAAGAACGATTTGTACACGCACTGATAGTAATTAGTCTCTGGGTTTTCCACATGATGCTGCAGACTGATGGTGAGCAGCTAGTTCAGGTAAGCAGCAAGGAAACAAAAACAACTTCTGTCACTGAGCAAAATGATCCTTCTAGCTACAGGAGCTAAGCTAGCAAAGCTTTCAGGTGAAGTTATAGAAACATCTGTGGTTATGCTCTGATCATTTTTGCAGTTCTTAGGCAGGTGTGATGACCCTGCACCCACTTGGTTTAGGGTCTGCTTTCACTTGCAACTTGGAAATACGTCCCTACAACAGTGGTATCAAACTGAGCAATCAAGTGGGATCCTGCATTCAAGGTGGCACAGCAAAAATTTCTGAACTTTATGGGCTTTTATCTATGTCGCTTGCCCAAAGACCTAGACTGGAAAGCAAAGGGGAAGGACTTGTCACCTGGCTTTGCTGCCATCTTCCTGGATGATTTTGGCTGGGATATGGCTACCAACACTGCTTGGTTGGACTGTGTAGACCCTACCTATAGTAGCAGTCCCATAATTCTTCTCAAGTTGCTGATGTAGTTTTGTACCATGCCTACCCCTTGGTCATCCCACAAGGATTTAATTAAAAGGCTCATCCCCAACACTATTCCTTGGCCTGATTTCATGTGTCAGGGCCATGCATTTTGCTATTTCTTGTGATCCTCGCAAGGTCTGTGACTGATGGAGGTCTCTCTCTAGATGCTGCAAGCTGACGCAGGAGGCATGGTGTTTGCTCATCAACCCAACCTCATCGTGCACACTGGCAGAAGTGGCAATTGTCCCGAGAGGAGCCTGTCCCTTCCCTTCCTCCCACTCCTGACCCTGAGAGTCGACTGGGCCAACTCCCTTGATCTCCACGTGGGTTTTGGAGGAGAGTGACTACTACTGGGGCTATGTAATCCTTAAATCAGGATGGTAAATCCTTAAATCAACAGAGACCAGAGAACACATGCAAAGCCTTGGGAATCCAATTAGGACTGAAAAAGAAGAAGAAAATGTTTTCCTGGGTAATTTCCACAGCTTTTCCTTGCCAGGAAGGTTGTCCAAAGCACTGCGCGCACACAGCCCGGGGGCTGAAGCAGTGCCCAGGCCGCACTGAGCCAGGACAGAGACTTTTCCCCCTCTGCACACCCCAGCTCTCCGTAAGGCAATGTCCCCCACTCTGGATAGCAGTGGGTGTGCGATCACTCACAGCCCAGATCGCACACATGGAGAGGGATGTTGGTGCAGACTCCACAGCCGAAGCTTTCTTCTCCTGGGCAGGGGGTCTCCATGAGTGGGGCAGTGCTGGGACTTAGACCCTGGGAAGGGATTTGGGTGACCACAGCTGTGGGGGACAGCACTGGGGGCTGTGCACGCACAGAGGGGCTGTGGGTACAGCTACAACAGGCACCCAAGATAAAAGCCCTGGAAGGAGTGGGCAGTGCAGAAGGGTTATGGAGTCTGTGGAGGCAGGAACATAAAGACCCAGATCCAGCTGCTCTCCACCTACTTTCACACTGGTGCAGGGAGCGTAGGGAATGAGGAAGAATAATGATTTCCTGGGAAACGGAAAAAAAACTTGCAAGGTAATATAAATCCAGCATGAGTAATTGAGTCATGTTTTGGCAAAGATTGAGTTTGCTGTAAAAATCTGTCACACTATTTTTGTAAATAAGAGCTTCTGCCTGGGAAATATCTGTATCTCCCATCTCACAAACGCAGTCAACAAGCCCGTGCTGGTCTCACTCCCATTCCACCACTGCGATGGGGTCCCGTCAAGGCAAGCTGCACTGTGGACATCTGTCCTCCCTCCTCCCTGAACTCTGCTTTTGTTCAGGGGTGATGTCTTCCACTTCACCAGGGAACTAAAACACTTCTGTTTAAAAGGTGCGGATGGCTGAGAACTCATTTTTCATTTAATTCACACATATATGAGTCCACAAAGTGGAATGGAAATGAATTTTCTTTGAATTCCCCATATTGGAGATAAAAAAAATAAAAAGATCAACCAAACTACTCTGTTTTGATAAACGGAAAAATTTTCATTCCATTTTTAGGGTTTTTTACTTTTTCTAGATAATTTAAAAGGAAATGTCCAAAAACTATTTTGGAATTAGAAAACAAAATATTCCCTTCTGAGGAAACCAAACTATTTTGGTTTTGTTCAGTTTTATTTCAGAGTTAAAAGCTGAGCTCTCTCCCACAAATTATTTGGCTTTCAGTACAGAGTATTTGCAGTTGGGAACAGGGTCATCTTCAGAATTTCTAGTTAGTGCTGTTAGGGAGAGCTCTGTAACATTGCTCATGACTTGACAAAGGCAAGACAGAGGTTGTGACTTGGCAGCTTGAAACTCAGCTAAGGAGCCTCACTTCCAGCTTAAAATTTTCTGAATGATGAATTAGTTTTTTTTCTACTAACTTCTTTTATTCAGCCTCTCTACACTTCCCAGTGAAGGTATAGTAAAAGCAATGGCCTGCACAGCCCAAAGCTGCGGGCAGCCAGGGGTCCAGGCACTACAAATAATCTGATGCTGAGCAGGAGCACATATCCCTCTTTTTATACTCCCAAAGGGAATACCACTGCGGCTGGGGATCACCTGGAGCAGCATGACAGAGGGGGATTATCTGGTCAAAGCTGTGGTTCGTCTGAAGGAGGTCGGTGGCTCATAGCCCAAAGGTCTCGACAGTGGTGTCCCCCCTTGTCTCTGCACTAAAACCCCAGCTTTCAGGCCCTGGGGTGTGATGGAGCACATTTAGATTCCTGGCTCTGCCGTGGTTCTTGTGGTGTCCCTCGCTGTCTCTCGAAGCGCAGAGCCAGCGTCAGGGGAGCCAAATGCACACAGGACCTCTGACTGCCACTGTCCAGCCTGCCGCAGCTCACGTCACAGCCCGGGGTGAAGGGAAGAAACGAATCACCTGCTTACGGGCCGAGTGATGGACAGCTTTGTTAGGGCTTCAGAATATGGCAGTTTTAGTGGTGTAACGACTGAAGCCCTTCCCTATGCCAAGAAGTGTTTCACCTTCCTCCTCACAGCCACCTTCCCACGGGGCAGGAGGGTGCCGTAACTCCTACCCTCTGCCCATCGCACTCTTACAGCCTCCCCCGTTCCACCCTTTGGCACCACAAGCTGTGCTTCTGTGGGCAGGCAACGGAGCAGAGGCCAGCAGCCCTTGGAGTCCTTGGGACCTGGAGGGTCCTCACACTGCAAGGAACACCCGGCGTACGCTGGGCAGTGGGTGATATGCATACACTGTATTTCTCTAGTGCCTACTATTCTCCTCTTTCCAGCTGTTTCCTTTAGATACTGCTATTTCTCTGCCTTCCCACTGCTTCCTCACTCACCCATGGCACCACCAGAGCAGCCGACAGCACCCAGAGCGCGCGCCTGGAGCTGGTCCAGAGGTCTGGGGATGTTGCTTTCAAGTGTAAAGGATGCACACCATGACCAGCGCACAGAGCAACCCACCAGACGTTACCTCTGAGAAACTAAGCAATCCTCAGCAGCAGTACGTGCTGCAGGGATACAAAGATGCTGGTGACTGCATGGATTATTTGAGAGTAGGAGGTGTTCCTTGTCCAGACAATGACCACACCGCCACACATGAAGAATCAGATTATGCAATAAACTGGAACAATAGAAGAGGGATTCGATTTAATAGCTCAAAAGGCAAAGTCCTGCCCTTTGTGATAACAGGAGGAGCTTTTTTCCACAAACCGAGAATTCACCAATTAGAAATAATGGAAGAGGTCAGCACCAGTATGAGTTGGTTAGCACTGGCATCACTATGGATGGATAATGTGACGAAGCTGTGAAAATAGCCCCCATAATTCTGGGGAAGTGTTTTCAGCAGAGCTAAAGAAGTATTAGTACTATATGCAAAGCAAGAGCAAGGATTTGCTCGAATTATTGTGCATGGGTTTGGTGAAAACCATTGGTTTAAAATTGCATCAGGAAAGAGGAAGCCTGTTGAATCAGGTGGTTTGGGGGGGTGGAGAACCTGTCGTAGGAAAGCACACTCTGACAGCTTTGCTTTGTCAATAGAGCAAAATGACTTTGAGGGGCTAGGTGATGATTCTTTATATAAATACATCTGGGGGATAATATCAAATGTGGAAAAGCTATTAAGGGATAACATGGAAATAGATCAAATAGATATAAACCAGTCATGAGTATAGGGAGACTGGAAATTAGAAGATTTCTAACTACCCAAAGAGTGAAATTCTCGAAGGCTTTCCAAAATCCATTTATCTGTATGGAGATGAGGAGAGGGAGACAGGAAGGAGGGAACATAAATTATATGAAGATGAAGCTGTTGATGAAAGGAGTTGTTTGATAGAGTGGAAATAATTCTGGGGCTGGAAGTTAAAGGCCTTGGGCATATGATTTATTGCTATTCCAGCGGATGGAGATTTGATCATTGCGTGCCAAGTGCATTTGCCCGTGCTATATTTATATCACATTAATCCTAAATTTCAGGCGCCTGCTGGTCACTTGCGTGGTCTAGGAGGCCTTGTTCACCCCTTGATTCACAGCTTATTTTCTGGCCCTGTTTTAGCCTTCCTCTGCATCACTGCAAGCGCTGGCCACAAAGGCTGGCTTCAGAGCAGGTCTGTGGTTTGCTGTGGTAGGAAAGCCTTCTGCATGAGAGGTGGCTGTGTCTTGCTTACTCATCTGTGATTGCAGTGATACTCATCTCTGGGATTAGAGTTTCTCTGATAAATGCTAGGATTGTCAACGTTTTTGTTTCAATTCCACAGCATGGAACGGTTCATTTCTTAGTATCACTTCTGAGAAATTAATCTGAATTAATTCCCTGCAATTTCGGGAATCCAAGAGCCTGATAATGGTATGGTCTCTGCTGGGAAGTTTAACAGAGGTGGATTTACTTTCTTATGCTGTATTTGCAACGTGTAGGGCATTGCTGGGAGATGGTTGGTGGGCTCTGGTGAGAGCTGGCTTGTGGCCTGAAACTCTGCTATGGTGTTGTGATAAATGGAGCATAGGTGGTAGGAGAGGGCTGTCCTGCTCGTCTTCCTCACTGATGAATGGCTATTGCAGACAGTCTGGTGGGCCACCCTGGCCAGAATCCATACAAGTTCACCTTGTCTAGCTTGGGATCACAAAACCGACTCCCAGACCCCTGCGGTCCTTCTCTGAAATGACCCGAGAAGCAACTAAATCCAAGACCCAACTGAAACCCCTATGCTTCCATGGTGAATTATGCTTCCATTCTTGCAGTCTGGCTTGATTATCCCAGGAATGATGTGGAGAGGCAAAGAGGAGAAATGGCCCAAGTGAGCTGAGGCAGCATATTCTCCCTCCTTGAACAACTCAGATAGTTCCTCCTCAATTCAGGCAGTCTTGGCTCCATCCTGAAGTCTTCCCATGAAGCTGAGCTGGGTTTCTACAGGTGTGATTGCCTGTTTGCCATACTTCTGTATCCCATACCCTTGCCTAACATGGCCTAAGAGCACCTCACAGGCACCACCTAACTAAGGAGCACCTGATCAAAGGAGGTGGAGTTGTCATCCATGAATTTCACACTCCTCCAGCACTGATACAGCTGCACACTTTTTCAGTCTCTGGGGTGCCCTTAATCAGCCGTGAATGGAGCATCCTCCTCCTGCTGCCTCAGCAAAGGAGTAATCGCTGCTTGTCAGCCAGCAATGATGGCATTTTACAGACACATTCTGGTTGACAAGTGAGTGATAGGGAGACAAAAGCTCCTTTTGTGGCCTGATAGTGGGGGTGGGAAGGCTGGGGAAGGCAAAAGGACTGCAGCACCCTATCCAGCAATGTGCCACTATCTTCACCCTGAGCTGTGGACAGATGATGGCAAAAACTGTTTTAGGACTTCTAAAACTGGCTTTGCCGTCAAAAAGATCGTAAAATCAGTTTGATCAAAGTAATAATGAAATACTTGTGACCCATTATAAACAGAACCATTGCTCTGGATTCTGCACTCTTCATTACAGGAGACTTACTTGTACTGTCCCATTTGCTTGGTGCCTCCAAGAGTAGGATGCTGCTTGAGCTGCTGCCAACTTCTTTATGCTCAGATCCTCTTCCATGCACAGCTCCCTTTCATTTTGACTAGTCCTGGCTTGGACTCAATCATGTTCCTCCTTTTCCTGCATCTGAAGCACTCTGAATCTCATCCAATTTGATTTTACCTTGACTGAGAGCCTCACTCCACCTTTAAACCAGAAACTGGATCTGTCTGAAAGGCTCTAAGTGAGCTCCAGCAGAGTCACACGAGTCTGTGCGAGGAGAGTACAGTCCTAGGGTGGGCTGCACCCTCCTTCCACTTGGGTCTGAGCACAAATCCTGGGTCTTCTTGTGCTCAAGACCAAAGCAGCAGAACACAAGTAGCGATTAGTCTACTGTGTCACATCACTCCAGGTGGGGCACCATGGACATGCCCGGGACTTGGAGGAGATCAGGAATGCTGCAAGGTGCAGCGCTGAGCAAAAGTCACTAATGAATGCTTCAGAGTGCCCTTTTACTGCTATGAGAATTCGAATTTTATTCGGTGTGAGGACGTAAAGGTTACAGCAGCACACAGGGCTGTATGAGAGACAGGATCTGTGCATCTCTTTTCTTTGAGGGCTGGTAGTATTTTCCAAGAAAAACGACACACATGACAGTGACCATGTTACAGACCTTTGTCAGCTCTTCTCCAGCCTTTTGTAGAGTTCCCTGTGTGTTACCTCGTTGCACAGGGGGATGCAGTAGATGACTGAGCTGACAGAGATGAGGCATAACGCCAAACTCCACCAGGCAGTGCATCCTGGACCTAAACTAGTCTCTGAGCCGTGCCTTCCTCTCTCATCAATTCATAAAGGCCATTTCTAGCTCAAAGCTTGTTTGCAGCTTTCTTATCTTGACATCCAAAGTGCTTTGAACAAATGTTTATTCCACTAATCACTAAAATTTACAGCAGCTATTTGTTTATTAACACACTAGGATGCAACAAAGGTTTGGGAGCTCCTTTATTTTCATTATAATAATGAATAATGAAGTGAATGCAGAGAGTGACATATCTGCCTCCTGCTTTTGTAAATTTTTCTGTTTTTCTGAAGTATAGCTGTTGGCCTTGAGTTCCCCGTTGCAATTTGCGCTACGGGATCCAAATTCCACCTTTCTGTATTTCCCGAATGGCTTATTTTCCTGTTCACGAGTGAGTCCTAGTCTTCAGTGTGCCTCACCTTTCACTGCTTTCCCTAGTTTTTCCTACCACGTTGAACATGGATCTGTGCTGAACGAAGTTTCTGTGTGCCTCAGTTTCCCACCTGAACATTCCATTTTCTTTTCCCATCCCGGTACTCACATGACGGGTGGTGTGTACTAGGCAAGGTCTAGGAGACACAGGCTTCAGAGGGCTATGACACACAGGGCTACCCTCTCTCCGTGCCATCTGAGATGTCGTAACATATGGCCTGGCTAATGCAGACCCACTCAGTATCTCTTCTGTGTGAGTCAATATGGTTCATCCATTCTCTACTTGAAACAAGCATCTTTTCCGACTGTAGCAGAACAACAAAAATAAACCCGAGGCTCTCAGGTGGATTTCCACTGCTCCCATTCTCCAGTGGGAATCTACTTATTTCGCAGACTGGTATCAGTAATGAGCTGAGCAAATTTATAGCAAAGGAAACTTCTCAGCTCTCTAAATTATTATCGTAATGATATATTGTAAACCTGCACTACCAAACAATTGGCTTAGTTGTTTTACATTTATGGCAAAGATGATTTAGACCTCAAGTGGGAAATAAAATCCAAAGACGTTAAGTTTATTATAGAAAAATGCATTAAGAAGCTGTATTTCAGGCGGAGTAGTGGGGGAGGCGAACGTATACTAGCGATGGCTGTTTCAACTGTCTTGAAATACACGTTATCATTTCACCAGTTTAGCTGAGTATGCCTATCATCAAATATCTGAGAAGCTGGAATGCTGACCTCTAAAGCTGAACTTGCTCTGGAAGTAAGTTAGATGTTTTTCATTCCTGTGAGCTGCCAAGATCTATCTGGGAATTCATTGTACATAGTTGGTGGTGTATGAGGCTTTGCCAGACTCAAAATCAATAACTCATGTGTGGTCAAACTGCACTGACAAGATGTGGTGTGGGAGACATGAAGTTTATTGTGTGAACAGCTAGAAAATTAGTCTCTTCCAGTAGATTATTGTGACAAAAAGAAAAAAAATCCCCAGATAAATTCAATAGCAAATTTCAAATTTTTGATGAAAATCTAACCAATTTTTTTTTGGCCAGTGTATTCCTCCTCTGAAATGTCATTGCTGGAGTGTGCTTCAGGCCGCCGGTCTCATGGTCATGGAGGTATTAGTTTCCCACGTGGCGAGGAGCAGCAGTCCATCAAGGCATTCACGTGGTCACCAGCTACAGCACAGGCAAAGGGTGACAGGAGGAGCTGCGGCCACAGTAGACCACAGGGACATGAAGAAGCTGCTACAGCACCAGAGGCAATGTAACAGCAGTATTTCATCAACAGGGAGCTCAGCAAGAACATAATGCTTCCGTGGAGCATATGCACATTTCACGCACACAAAAAATTTGTTTAGACAAACCCCCAAGTTTCCTTCAAAACACATTTGAGACAGAATTTTTAACAAGCCTTTTCTGTGTCATCACGTCGTCTCTAACTGCAGTGGCTTTCCTTTTTCCAGTGTCTACATTTCCATCTCTTTGTCTGCCTGCTGAGCCTACAGCCATTTTCTTCTTGTAGTGGATTCTACTTTTTGCAGAGGACATAAAACATGGTGCTCTCATTCTCTCTATTCAATACTCAGCCCTCTTAGTCTTCCTTGCCATTGTTTCATTTTTTATAGTAAAGGAAAAATACAAGTGGAGAGTATTGCTTTTGCTTTTTGTATATGGAAAATAAATGAGAAAGCCAGCAGCGCACAGGTACAGATCTTGTATACGTTTAAGAGACACTAAACCTGCCTTTTCAAAGCATATTTCTGCAAGCTCTTCCATTGTCTATTAAAGTCACTTATGAGCATTAGTAACACCACTCCAGGGTAGTTTACTTCATAAATTAGCTGTAGTCCTCTGTGACAGAAGCAGCAAATAGAAAAATGAAAATTGGTTGTGCACTATAAAGCCCAACTTGATGGAGATGTTGTTCTTGGAAGGGTTGACTATGAGATGGGTGCGTCATTGATATTACTGTGCAGTTTAAAAAGAGGGGGGCCATATCTGGCCATGCTCGTACATCTGTGTTAAGCAAGTAAGTTAGCTGTTGCCATGCCAACAGTAGATGTACCTGGGCCAGGAGGGTGATGCAGAGCTGGTGGCTGTGGATGTCTTATGTGGTTATGGCTCAGTCTCTCCTGGCTCTGCAAATGCTTCAGCCCCTTGACCCTGTGCCGAAGGTGCTCAGAAACACCCAAGAGCTCCTGGCCAACTTTCCTGTAAGGCTATGAGGACTTCAGTTCTCCAGAACAGCAGTTCCCTTGCTCATCCCACTGCCTGACTTGGGAGATTTTCAGCATCAGAGCTGTCCCCCTGACCCTCCAGAGCACCTTTCCCGCTGTTCCCTGGTGAGGGGACTGCTCTCCTACCTTGCACTCCAAGTGTTCTGTGGGAATTTTGAGCTGCAGCAATGCCTGCAAAGTGCATTATGGTGTATCTAGATCTTTTCTTCCTAACCCATGGCAAGAACTCCAGGAAGAGCTGAACACATTGGTGATTGCCCTTAGCTCTGCCACCTCAGGCTCCCTGCAACAGCTTGCACTTCCAGACTTGGGCTATGGGATCAGAATGCACTTCTCCTCTCAGCTTCTATGGCTTCTCCACAAGCTCCCCATAACCTGTGTGTCCTCAGGCACTTCTGTAGCTCTGCAGATCTCAACCAGCATCCCCATTTTGCACTCCATGCGGGGCAGTTGCTCAGAAGATGTCTCCAAACAGGACAGCAAATGAGCTTCTTGTTTGTGTCCTGCAGCAAAGGTCCGGCGCAGCTCTTCAGGATCTGTACTCTTTGTATGAGATTGTGTGAGGAAGGAGAGCTATAGAAATCAAGTATTAATCAAGTGCAGGCGGCCTGTACTGTGATAGGTGACTTGGCAATGACACCTGCTTGCAGCCAAGTCTGCTGTCGTGGGTTGAGCACCTTTTCTTGCATGAAGTGCTCTGTTTGAAAATGAAGCTGGCATTTGAGACAGGAGATGGTTTAATGGCCACATGATACTGCTCCTTAGGCAGATGAATGTCATGTTGCATCAGCAGTACTATGTTCTTTACTAGGTATCTAGATGAGTCTGAAAATACTTGCATTAGGAGGTTTGCTGTGTCTGCTCCAGAGAGCTCAGATTCGTTGCAGACAAACAGTTCCATCCAAGCCCAAATATTCTGGAAATCCATAAGAGATACCAGTGGGAAGATGCCACCAGCCCATTCCTAGCATGAAGTAGTGTTGCTGTCATGTCCACTGATGCCCACCTTGCATGGACAAACTACTCGTCCTCTGTCTCGTTCATCCCTCTGCCTCATGTGTGCACTGTAGGAGGTAGCTAGATGCAGCCCTTCCATCTCAACTGAATTGTCACTTCATGTGGTGGGTTGACCCTGGCTGGATGTCAGGTGCTCACCAAAGCCTCTCTATTGCTCCCCTCCTCAGCTGGACAGGGGAGAGAAAATAAAACAAAAGGCTTGTGGGTCAAGATAAGGACAGGGAGAGATCTCTCACCAATTACCATCACGGGCAAAACAGACTTGACTTGGGGAAACTAGTTTATTACCAATCAAATCAGAGTAGGAAAATGAGAAAATAAAAAAGAAAAACACCTTCCCCCCATCCCTCCCTTCTTCCTGGGCTCAGCTTTACTCCTGATTTCTCTACCTCCTCCCCACAAGAGGTGCAGGGGGACAGGGAATGGGGGTTGCACTCAGTTCATCACACGCTGTCTCTGCTGCTCCTTCCTCCTCACGCTCTTCCCCTGCTCCAGTGTGGGGTCCCTCCCACAGGAACCAGTCCTCCACAAACTTCTATAGTGTTGAGCCCTTCCCACAGGCTGCAGTTCTTCAAAAACTTCTCCAGCGTGGGTCATTCCCACAGGCTGCAGGACCTCAGGAACAGAATGCTCCAGCTTGGGTCACCCACAAGTCCTGCCAGCAAACCTCCTCCATCGTGGGCTCCCATAAGGGATTAGGTAGCGCCGTAAGGGAAGACCCATGAGAGCTGCAAACTAAACTGTCCAGAAATGCCATGTTTTGGATATCCTGAGCTGTGGGTTGCCAGAGTCTGGGAGGATATAGCACAAGCACGAGTGCTCTGCAGCCACCCTGCTTCTTATTTGTTTTACCTCTTCACTTGCTGCAGAACAATGACTGAAGAATGGACCCAGGATTTAAAGATCTTTACTCTAAGCCAGGAAACCTCTTCTGTTCATAAAGAAAGAACCTTCAGTGTCATCACCTCCAGCCCCTTGTTATCTCAGGCACTGAATTATCTAATTCCACCCACACATATCCCTTCATGAGCAAGCTCCACCTCAAAACCGCCTAGGTTTTTGGTTTTTTGTGGGGTTTTTTTTTCCTTTCTTTCTATTCACTGCCATCTGTGAAGCTGTACCAGAGCTTCATTACTCCAGCTGTTAGGAGACTTCTTCCAATTTCGAGCCTAAATTTATGTCTGGTCAGTTTATAGCCACATATTCTTGTGATAATATTGCTTTTAGCTTAAATGGCTCTCTTCCTTCTTGGAGTTTCCTCCAGTGAATTTATAGACAGCAATATCTTTCCTAGCCTGGTGAGATTAAAAAAAAAAAAAAGGACCCAAAATTCTTTATGCTCCTCATCATATAGCACATTCTTTCTTCAGCACTTAGCATCCAAGGAATACCCACTGTAATTTTAGCCTTTCTTCTTGAACATGAGTGACCAGCAAGACCCCAGTGAGAGGCAGATGGAGGGAGAAAGACTGCCCCTTCTCTCCTGGAAATTCTCTCCCATTTCATTTTGGGGCTGCATTTAGGTATTGGTTACGTGCATGACGTCTTCATCCTGTGATCAGCCAGTGCATTGAGATCCATTTCCTCAGTCGATCCTGACTAATAAGCACAGGGGAGAGCAGTTTGGACCGATTACAGCAGCCCTGAAGCAGGCACATGTTGTGTGCCTGCTGCACAGCAACTGGGGACAGAATCCTCCTGTCTTCTCAAAGGTGTCCCACGTTTTCTGGGGTGACACTGGGGGCAGAGGGGCTCACTGAGCCACTCCTCATTCAGAGCACCTAGAAAGATGCAGCAGGGAAACAACAGTTTTCCAGCACCCATGGCCCTTTCTGTGTCCTCCCCTTGCTCCCTTCCTGCTGCCCTGCATCTGTTAGTGGCCCAGCAGATGTGAGGATGCAGGTGTAGGGATGCTAAGTTCACCCCTTTGTATTGCCAAGCCCATCCAGGTGTGAAAATACATAGTGCAGGATGCCTTTGAAGACTTGATGGGTCATCATAGCCTGAGACCCTCCCCAGGAAGACCACTGGCAAGTGAATGATGTTTTGAAGTTGCAAGCCTTGAACTTGGGGAGCGGAGGGTCTGTGGGGAGGATGAGTGTGGAATTGAAGAGTGGGATACGTACACCAATTTGCCTCTTTCATGCCTTGTGAGCTTGAAGGAATTGCTGCTTCTGTAAGCAAGGCTAGCCAGGGCAAAACTGGCTTCTCGCTCCATGAATCTGTGGTGAAACAGTGGGTCCTGACATCTTACTCTTACAGGGAGAAAGTTTTTTCCACAGGAAGTCCCCAGCATACACCATGTATTGGCTCATACCTGCTGTGGCCCCTTCCCTGTATCACAGCCTCCTCATGTATTCTCCTTCAGGTTTTTCACATTTCTTTCCTCTTTCCTGAGCTCATTGCTTCACATTTATCTTTGCAGAATTTTCTCTTATTTTGCAACATTCTTCTTATTTATTGAGGTTAGTTTTGAATTCCAGACCCGTTCTCTTAAGTGCTTGCTCCTTCCAGCTAAGGTTCCCCCACAAATTTTTAAGCACGTCTCTAGCTCATCATCCACGCCATTAATAAAAACACTGAACAGAACCTGACCCCTGCAGGGCTCCACTTGCAGTGCCCGGCCAGCCCGACAGCACGCCTGAGATAACTGCTCTTTGAGCCTTGTTTCTAAGTACTGCTTCTGCCTGTTTGTCTCCTGCACCCAGAGCTTCCCCCTTTTTGTTTAGTTTCATTGTCAGGACATGTTCCCCTCTGGCCTTTGTATTTATAGGCAGGCTTTATTGAGTGCTCTCCCAGAGCAGATGTGCAGGCAGCCACAGGAAAGCCGTGCAACACGGCGTTCAAATAGGCAGCTTAATAAATCACAGGTGCTGTGTAACAACATGTCTCCTAAGAACTGGATGCGGGAGGAGTCACGTCCACATCAACAGGACGAGGAGCAGCTGCTGAGCTGTCTCACATCTTGCAAATGCCACAGTGACTGTCAGGTGGCACTGGGACTGTCACCAGCTTCATGGGGGAATGGGCAGATGGGTATGAGCGCCTGTCCCGCAGAAATGTTATCACAACCAAGTATTTTGATTTTTTTCCCCAGCTCCTCCACAAAGATCTGTACTGCCCAGTGGTGCAGCTGTGTAGCAAGCAAGACTCTCCAGGGCGCAGTGTTTTCTGCTCCATAAAAGCTGTTCTGGTCTGGTCAGACAGACAAAATCAGGAGCAGGATGAAACAGAAGACCAAAAGCATCTTTTCTGAGCGGGAGCATCCGCCTCTTGGAGGACAGGTTTGGGATCTGTACGCTCTGTATGGAGTCAGGGCCTCCTGCAGCAGTATCTCAGTATCCCTCAGGTCTGGTGCTGCCTAGGCCCTCCAGAGCAGGCTCTGCAGGCATCAACATTGCCAAGGAATGTGATAACAGGGGCAGGAGCGTATGTTTGAATAACACAGTGCTGGAGGGTAGATATGCCTGTCTAAAAGCTCCACTAATCCTTGGCCAGCAGCTATGCACTTGATGCAGGACCTCTGGGGCAGGTCTCTGGCTAGTTCCAGTAAGAACTCAGACTCATGGCCGGCTATATTGGTATGCCAGCAGCAAGTCTAAACATCCCCAGTAGCGAAAACAGAGTGACTGGGCAGAGCAGCACCACAGTGACTGCAGAACAAGTTTTGTGCCATGCTCTGCACTGCCCTACACCCAAACATCTGGGCTGCTGCTGTGGCTCCAGCCCTTGCTGCTACCCTGGCAAGAAACGAGGTGGTTTCTCAGCTTCTCTGCTGAGAAAGGGGAAGGAGACTGCAGGAAGGGGAAGGCTGTTTTTGGCTGGGTTACACCTTCCTGCTCCGGAGCTTTGCTTATGTTTGAATTCCACCTCTCTCCAGGGAGCATGCCAGTTTTATGCTGACTTCCATGGACACAGTCTTGAAACACTGTGTTGGCACTAGAGCAGAGGAAAAGCAGCTGATGCAGGTGATTTCTGTTAATGAGCCATGTGCAGAGCAGCTCTTACCATTGCTCTCTTGCACTGGCAGCAAGAGAAGGAGATACGTATGTACAACCATTAAAAATGAGAATCGGAGAGACGCCGGAGTGATCCCTCAATCCAGGGGAGAAAGGCTAGAAATACAGGCTCTGCGTCTGAAGGCTTCAAGACACACAAGCTGTGGCAGCAGTGACAGCAACAACATTTTGATCCCAAACGCTGGCCCGCCTCTCCCTTCCCACCACTTCCCTCCTCCCCGCCATGCTCCAAATGCCTAATTATCCTCCAGTTGTATGTGGGTCAGGCTGTGAATGAGATGTAAGACATGAAAGAAAAACCCTGAACAGACAGTGAGGCTGGTTAGTAAACAGTCCTGCTGCCTTTTATTGGGGGGGGGGCAGTGACAGTGCTGGGCATTGGGTGCTCGGAGGAGGAACTGGGATAGCAAGGGGCTGGATGGTCCTTAAGGCAGTGTAGCCAGTATGCAATCACAGCAAGTTTTAATACACTTCAAAACATTACCTCCCCAGTCTGGCACCTGAAACCCCACTGTAGTCAACACAACTCAGTCCTGGTGGCTCAGCCTTGCAGCACAGCCTCCAAAGCACATGCAGAGCTGCGTATAACCCAGCCTCCAGCCACGACTCTATGGGTAACACAGCTGCTGCCACCTAACCCCAGACAAGGCCCATGCACCCAATCTCAACAAGCACGGGGACTGTCCTGTAACCCTATCACGGCCTAGGTTGCATCCCTAATTTCAGCATGACCCAGTCCTATCACCAAATCTCCACGTGCCCAAATAATCAGGCTGTCACCCCAAGTGTGTCCTAAATCAGAAGCAGGATTGCAGTGTAGCTCAGCCCTTGCACCAAGCCGTAGTACAAGCCATGAGCTTCCACCTCTGTTTCAGCCTAGTCTTGAGCTGTTGAGCCTACAGCAACACAATATCAGCACCAAACATGGTTTGTCTTTAACCCTGAAGTCCAGGACATCCAGTCTTAAATCCCTAGGCCTAGCCAAGCCATGAACCAATCATTTTTCTTGCTGCTTGTTCCTGGGTTTGAAAAGCAACACTGCTCAGCACTGAGCTCCCAGCTGAACACTCCAAATCAAAGATGGATCAGAAAATCTATTCCTCCCTCCTCTGAACTTCTAGCTTTGCTCAGCTTTGACTCTCCATCATGCAGACAACTGAAAGTTTGAATATCCCACCACAAAAAGTGCAGTGCCTGAAATGAACAAGTCTGAATAGTCTTCTGCACTGAGCAAGCCCATGTTATCTCAGCTCCCATCACCAGCAGCATCCGCAAAGCCATGAGCCCATCCCTCTGCCTAGTGCACTGCCCTGCATCCCGCAGACCCCTGGGGCTGCCTGCTGCTGCGCGCTCGCAGTGCTGTGATTGATCTGTAGCAGTCTTTGTCAGAGGGCTGTTGTGTCACATAGATCAGTGACAGCCTGTGCAACGTGTGGGTGTTTGCTTTGTCAGTAATACTTCATCATCTTTTAATTCATTAAATATGTTTGTCATCCATCTCTATTAGAGGTTGACACTGCTGCTGTTTGCTCTGCCCTGTGTCAGTGTGCTTGTAAATTTATACAATAACCAAGAGAAAATCACATTTGTCTTCTTTTGGATTTAGAAAACATGCTTTAGGAGATGAGCTTCCCTATTCCAATTGTTCTCCCAGCTCACAGCCTTCCACCCCCATATCTCCCCTTCACACTCTGCAGCTCCCAGCCCTACTTACGCACTTCCCAGTCTCTTTCCACTCCTCCCAGCATGTGTCCCAATCCTTCAGCTCTCATACCTCAATCCCAGACCCTCCTGTCACCCACACACATGTTCTCCCCTGATCATAACTTGGCTGTTGTTGGCTCTCTGCAGCCTTCCGCCCCTGCCACATCACCATCGGGTACCCGGGACCCGCTTCTTTTCTTAGGGGTCTTTTCTGAGACATGGGTGCTGGAGTGGAGAGGGGCTTTTCTCTGCCATCTCACCTCTGGCACAGCTGATTCAGGTCCTGCCTCACCCTTGGTGTTCCCTGTTAATTAGAAGGGTAATGTCACACTTTACTGGCTATAAGGATCCCTGACATTTTCATTGATATTAGGGCTAAGGTATAGATTTAGGGGTCCCTGTGAGGGTAGCATTCAGCTGTGAGCTGAGGCAATGCCTCCCAGTGAGTACCCACGGGACAGATCTCGTAATGGCGTGGACACCACATTTTTGATGTGTGCTGTTACCCACAGAATACAGTCCAGTGGGCGTGTCTGCACGTGTGCGCACACGTGTGCCTGTGCATGTATGTGTGTGGGGATTATACTCTCTTGTTGCCCCTGGCTCTGGTGATACCCCATCTGCTGTGCCGTGTCCAACCCCAGCAAAAGAAACACAAGGACACTTAGAAGCCAGTCCGGCAGAGCTATCAATGTGGTCAGGGGCTGTACGGTGGGATGTACAAGGACATGCTCAGGGGACTGCTTTTGCTCAGCCTGGAGAACATAGGGTGAAGAGAAGATTTTATTGATACCTTGTCCTGGGTTCAGCTGGGACAGAGCTCATTGTCACAACAAGCTGGTTAGGCTGACCCAAACAGCCAATCCGATGGGATATTCTATACCATGTGATGCCATGCTCAGTATTTAAGTGGGGAGCTGGCTAAAGGAGAGGCTTTTGCTACTCAGGAGCCAGCTGAGCATCAAGTGGTGAGAACACTGCATGTTATCTATGCTTTTTATCAGTATTGTTGATTGTTGTTTTCTTCTCCCTTTGCCATTCTGCTAAACTGTTTTCATCCTAGCCCATGAATTTTTGCCTTTTTCCTTCTGATTCTTCTACCCATCCCACTGGGGTGGGTGAAGGAGTGGGTGAGTAACTGTGTGGTTCTTTGTTGCAAATTGAGGCAAAACCACAACATACATTCACCTCTCTAAATGAGAAGTGTAGAGACTCTTCTCAGAGGTGCACAGGGGCGGGACAAGAGCTATTGGGCACAAGCAGGGCCATAGGAAATTCAAATCAAATATAGAAAGAAAATTTCCCAAAGTAAGAGCGAGTAAATGCTAGAACAGAGACCAAAAGACACTGCACAATCTCATCTCTGGAGACAGTTGAAACTCAACTGTACAAAGCCTGGTTAACTGGCCCTGGTTGGATATGATCTTCAAAGTGGTTTGGACTAGAGACCTTCTGAAGTTCCTTCTGACATCAATTAATCTGATTATTACTTTTCTGTCTCTGATGCCCCCATCTGGATTTTATCCTCTCACCTGTCCCCAGCTGGTCCAGGTCTAGGAGTGACAGCAATTAGGCCTGATGGATTGGCAACTGAGAAGGTGATGAGCAGAGGGATTTAGAGGTTTGGACCAGCAGCTGAGAAAAAGGCAAAGGAGGCAGACCCTGTTGCTGGGCCGTGTGGTCTGAGAATGTGGTCTTCTGTTTTGGAGTGTGTTTTCTTAATGATACATCTGTGCTCAGCAGCTCTGGAGACCCAGGTGCCTCCTTGAGAACACTGCTCACTTGTCTTGGATTACATCAGCTAATTAGGAAACACAGGTCTTTGTCTGCCTCTTTAAAAGGTGTGTTTGCTTTCATTAAACAACACCATGTTCAGCTTGTGCTTTTATATTAATCCCTAAATACTGTAACAGTGAGTTGCAGCCAGATTTGTCAAGGCTAAATCTATTACTGGGCAATGTTTTCTTTAAGCTTCTATCTATTGAAAATGACCCCTGTTTGGAGAAGGGCTTGCAGGAGGAGCAGCAAACCCAGGAAGTACCCCAGTCACAGAAACACCCTTTCTGTGGGCTGCACCCCTGCTCATAAGAGATGCTTTTGCTACTGAAGCTAGCCATTCCTGTAGAAGAGAAAGCAGGATTAACTCTTCATGGATGTGGAGATCAAACACCTCTAAAACGGGAGGAAGAGCAGCTTGGAGGTTAAAACTGGACTCACTCATGTCAGGCAATAAAAGGTCAGACCCAAATTTCTGCCATGTCTCACATCTAGATTAAATGCAGATCCTTTGGGAGACTTGCATGGCTTTGACATGAATGTGTGCCTTTCCAATCTCTGCTTTCAATCTACAGCTCCACCAGTTTTACCATCCTCCCTACTACATCACCTTTGTTTGCAGGAAGTAGCATGGGGATTTCTGACTATTTTTCTTGGATATCTTCATTTCACATAAAAATCCCTCTCATTCTGCTCTCATTATGGCTCTCATCCAGTACACAAGTGCGCAATTTACTTTATCAGGGCAGAAACTGATGCTTCTTTTTAACAGTAGCAGAATCCTCTGTGTCCAAAGGTCTTGCCCTTTGTCTGTGACTGTCTGTATGCCAGGCTACCGTATAGCTGCAGTTCCTACGGAGCTCAGAGCCCAGTAGTGCTTGGATGTGGGTGCTAAGCCAGGAGAGCTGTGTGGCTGTGGGTGAGGGGAGCCCAGTTAGCTGTGATTACCAAGCCCATGGTAAGTGAGGAAAGGATGTACCAACGCATCTGCAAGTTATACAGCAACAATGCAACTCTCATGAGGTCCAAAGCAGAACAGTATAGAGGATCAGGGATGCTTGTGATGAAAGGAGCCCTCTGAATGGAAATTCTAGGGTTCTAGTGTTTGCTCCTGTATTGTTGATTGCTGAATATAAATGCATGAAGTCAAAGGGCCAGGTGCTACAATGCCAGTTTTTCTGTCCTCTGAACTCTAATGGCCAGTTATGTGGTTTATAGCCACCTGTGGTGCTCTGACAGAAGCTGCTGTGTGCAGGGCAAAGAGTTCTGGCACCTTTACTGCCCTTCTGCCCAGTCATATGTGGCTCTTTAATTTCTGACACAAATGGGCCCCAGAGTGATGCTATTCCTGAATTAAATGTTGGCTCATCCTACCTGTGCTCCACCACCACAAGTATGCTAGGACAGGGAGGGGTGGAGTTAAGCACAGAAGGCTGTTATTTGATGCTGATACTCCTGCAAGTCAGGCACAGAGAAGAGCAGATGGAGCAATGGCTCCATATTCAGAATACCTCTGATTTGATTATATTGGTCCTTATGTGGACAGAAAATCATTTCAAGACAATTACAGAAATCATTTGCATCTTATGCACCTCAGGCTGAGAGACTTGATTAGCCAGTGTTTCTGGGAGCCAGCTGTGGGGTGCTCAGCACTGGATCAAGGATAGTGGGGGCATATGAGTTTTGCATTTTGTTTTCCCTAGATCTTGGCCCTCTTTGTGAACAAGGTGTAGTCATCATTGCTGGGGCCATCAAAGTCATGGGGAGAAGCATCAGTAAAATAGAGCTTCTCTGCCAGGGCTGCTGGGGGATGCAAGGTTCAGTGGCAAGTCAATTCTATCTGCTTGAGCTAATTCAGTGTTTTCCCTTCAAAATGTGATCTTGTCGCTGAGCTGTCTAAAGTCTGCTCTGCCGGATGAACATCTGTGCTCAGACCCACTACTGACAATCATGAAACTGTGGCCTCTGTAAAATTAAGGGCACTCTTGTCTCGGCTCATGAAAAAGTCAATAAGAAAGAAGTCAGTGATAACAGTTGCAGAGTGCAGGTCTCGGTCCAAGAGCCACTCCATACACGAGGGTGGAAAGCTGTGCTCCCCTCCAAGTCAAATGTGCCTACCCTGAGATCTGATCCTGCACTGGGCCCAGTTCTGCATTAGTACTATTTCTCAGACTATGTTTGACCCCATCTCATATGCACCTGTGAGTTAAAAGGTGCATCACAGCACCTCTGCCTGATAAAGACATACTTGGGAAGACAGGAGATGTTTGGTCTGTCTCTACCATTTGATGGAAAAAGTCGGAGCCAGGTGTTATTACCAAAACCACTGCCCATATGCTAGGACTGTAGGATGAGAGAACATTAAGCCACTCCACTGCAGTATATGAATGTTGTTGAAAAGATCAGAAAAAGCAGGGGTTTTTTTGTGTAGGTATTGTTTTGTCATCAGGAGGTGAACCCCCAAAGAAAGCTCTCCCTCACTAAGCCCCTGCCGTGGGGCAAGAGTCCTTTCACACTCCTGGTCTCCCCCAACCCTGAGCTGTCTGGGCTATTCAATGCACCACAGCTCCCTCCCTGCCTGTCTGCAATGGGGATGTGGCCTGGGCTAATTTCTGGGTGTCAGAGTAGGAGGGGACCATAGTGGATACCCACACTTGAGTACAGGTTCAACCTTAACTGCGTGTCAGAGATCTGCTGCCCATCACTGTGCTCATCCTCACATTGGCTGTGCAAGATCAACTGGGCCACACGCACGGGTTCATCCAGACAAGGGCTGAGTTAGGGGCAAAGCAGGGCCTGTCCTTGTTCTGGTATTTGCCAAGCAGACTGTCTACAAAAGCCCTGTTCTCTGAGAAGCAGTAGGAGATACAAAAGCATAGGCAGGAGCAGCAGATGTGCATGGGAGCAGCCAGGACCTGCCTTTTTCTGTGCCTGCCCCACATCCTTTCCCTCTCTGCCTTCAGCCCTTCTCCAGCACTCGGAGTCCGACAGCCTTCCTGCGCAGGCCAGGGCGCACGGTTCAAAACCCTTCCTCTTCCTAGGCTGGGGCTGCATGGTGGACTCCAGGCTTGATCTGGGCCATAAGTACATTTTGCCCGGATAGCATTAATATGCACCTTCCAGCCAGCTGTATAAGAGGGAGAATCCCACTACAGCTGGAGACAGATTTGAGACCCGAGATGCCCACCCACTCCCTGCATACCTCCTTCATGCACATGTGGTCCCAGCTGGAGCAGCCAGACCTGCAGAAACATGCAACCCATCCAAACTCTAACATATCTGGCCAAAATTGGATGGAAGCTGTCAAATTCTTTCTGAGCACAGCTCTCACAGACATGGACTCCAGCAGAAACTGAGAAGACCTGACATATCCCACAGCTCAGACATATTGCTCACAGGTTTCCAGGTACAGCATCCAGATAAAGGCCTTTAGGAGAGTAAGTCTAGCAAAGGTGCTGTAAGTTAGCTTTGGTATTTGGGGGAATTTGTGGGCTGCAGGCGCCTGCTCCATTGAGATGGTGCAGGGCATTAGAAGGCAATTTGCACAACAGCCATCCTGCACCCAAATCTGCCTTTCTGCCTCGTGCTGCTCAATCTGCCCCTCAAGGAACATGTTATCTGCTCACTTTCTTGTCCCTGTTACCAGGGATGTGACAGTGGCTCCTGCATGGCTCTTTCACTAGCCACAGGGATGGAAGGAATATTCGTGATCTCTCTGTCCTCAGAAAATGCAAATGCAGAATTGATGCTTGTGGAGTCAGTGGGGAACAAATGCTCCTTCAGCTTCCAGCTCTCACAGGTTTTCATTCAGCTCAGCCTCTGTTTTTCTTTACAGCTTGCCAGACACCTTCTCTCTTTGTTTAAATTTAAGCTTTAAATTTTGTTTGTAGATGGCAGAACGTGCATCCATAAGATCTGGTTGAAAAGACTTTTACATGGAAAGTGGTAGAAGCTGGTGCCACAGGCAGGCTTGTATTCTCTCCAGCACCGTTTCAAAAGCAAATGGAGCCTACTTGCACCTTGGTGTTCATGCAGCATTGCAAACCAGGAACAGACAGGAGCTGGAGGTCACAGTGGAAATGCTGGTGCACATTTCTTGGCAGGTTTTCCTGAAGGTCCAGTTTAGGGACATAAATGGAGCATTTGAAATTGTTAAAATCGTCAGCATACAGGAAGTCTCACCCTGCAAGTGTTGTAAGGAAGCCTCATTGCTATCTTGGGACTGGGACCTGCCACACAGCAAGGGAGCTGGAATTGCAGTAAATCAGCTCCCTGGCAGCCTGCAAGTGAGGTATGTCCAGCCTCTAGCTAGGAACTCTGTGACCCTCTCTATGATCTGCTCAGTGGTCCCAGGCTGCTGCTTTCTGCGCCCCCCTCACTGACTCGAATGTCCCTGAACGTTTCTGCTTGTCCTTATGTCCAGCCCTGCTAGTGTTGATGATGCACAAGTGACAAAACAGAAATTATTAATTTCAAGCTCTGCTGGTAGTAAGGAAAAGAAAATCAATGCTTAGCAAATGGAATAAGGAGAAACTGGAAGAAAAGAGAAGCTCCCTCCTAGCTTCAGAAGCTTGTCTGTGACAAAGGCAGAGGACTGTAAAATAGAGGCTTGACAGTGCTGCTGTTTCAGCAGCTGTATGTTAAAGCTGTCTTTTTGCATATTAATTGCAAAATAAGCTACCTGTTTGTTTAAACAGTCTTGTTGACATTTGCTGCAGGAGTGGGAGAGCGTTGGGCTGCATGCAGCAGGGAGATGAGAATGCTGCTGCAGCACGACTTGTGCCTCTCTGTTTGGAACCAGGATGAGAGCCCTGCGGCTGCAGGACGGGACACCAGCAAGCCCCTTTGCTCCCACGCTCCCTTGGGCGTCCACCTGAGAGACCTCCAGAGCTAAAACCAGGGAGACTGACCACCTGAAGCCTGCACGCAGGAGGGCTGCACGGCAGAACTAAGGCGGCGAGAGAAAGCACCCGGAATACAAAGTGTTCCAATTAAAGCCAGGACTCTGTCGTGTACTGCAGTATCTGAAGGAGCTCATCAAATTTACAAGCACCAACAGTCTAAGAGGTTACTGGGAGTAAGACCCGGTGGTTCAGAGTCAAGTTTCAAGAGCACAGCTCCTATCTAGAGACCCAAATAAGGGGCAGATCTTTGAAAGGGCTTCGGTTTTGTAGCTGTCATTGTAGCAGTGTAACAGGATTTTTAAAAGGCTGTGGGTCCAGGGCTACAGTGGGCACAAAGAGTGATCAAGGGCTGCAAAAACTCTCCCAGAAAGGGGCTGGAAAAGATTAGGCACTACTCATACGATGAGCAGATGAATAACAGCGGGTGTTTTAACTGTCTGTAAAACAGTCAGGTACAGATAAGTCCTCTCTGCCTCATGACAGAGGCAGAAGCATATTTTTCAATTAAATTGAGAGATGGCAAATCCAGAATGGATGAAAGGACATTTTCTTTTGCACAGTGAGATGGGATTCAGCTCCACCAGCTAGAGACATCTAAAACACAGACATCTGCTCCTAAACTGGCTATTTCAGGCTTCTTTTTAAGATGGTACAGGGAAATCGGCACTTTCAGGGAGCAATTAATTTGACCAAATACAAATATCCATTTGCGGAAGAGATAATTCACACCTCATGCTCTGCTGAGTGTATCGACTAGAAGTCCACTGATAATAAGAATGACTAGGAAGGCCAGCACAGATTAGACACCTGCCTAGTCAGATGAGTTTTTTCTGGGAATATTAAACTGTGGAACTCATTTCCACAAGAGGTTATGGAAGGCAAAAGATAAACTGCATTCAAAACCAAGACTGGAATAAATATGAAAAACAAGAATAGCCACAGTTATCGCAGATGGTGTTAAGAGCATTTTGGAATGGATATAAAACTACTTGCTTCAAGGCTTAAATCCATTTTAAACTCTTAGGATTAGGATTAAGATCTTCACATGGGGCATTTTATTTCATATCTACCTGCTGGCTGATCGGAGGTAGGCTGCCAAGCTGGATGGGCCAGGAATCTACTTTAGATTGTCAATAATTTTGCCTGCGCACAGTCTCCCAAGATTTCTTGAAAATTTAGCAGCTTGTACTGAATCCTAAGTAGTGTGAAATTGGAAGTTTAATCCATGAGTCAAGATTAGAAACAAGTACGGCAGAATAGTGTAGAACAGGACAGAACAGAATTAGAAAATCAAAACAAATACATGTGTAAAGGAAAAAAAAAAGCATATTGAAAAGGATGCTTTAAATACAAACCCTGAGGGCATGGCAAATCTTCAGGCAGGTAGGTTGCTGGCTCTCTTGGTCTCACAGTTGTTCTCTGCAAACAGAGTTGCTATGGGATCAAATTAAAGGCTAGACTGTGCAACCTGTCTGCAGACCAGTGAGCAGTTTTATGAATAGTCCTAATGGACTTAGCACAGCTAGTTAGCATGAAATACACTCCAAGGCACACCAAGCTGAGCCTGAGGACTGCTGTTCTTGAGATGAGAGAACATGCAGCACAGAAAAGAAGGTGGTACTTAGATGGGAGCTGCCATTACTATAGCAGATTCAGAGGGAACTGGGGTAAGCTACAGTGAAGTTCAGAGCCCATGAGAAAACTCGTTTGGTTTTATGAGCTATAACTGTGGTGACTTGTTTGAACAAAAAAAAAAGAGAAACAAGAGGTGCTACTGCCTGCTAGAGCAGGGGAAAGATCAGTTAAAATGGTGAGTATGGGAGAGAGCAAGCTCTGGCCACTGGATGATGCTGAGGAACAGCTAAAGACACATCACTTAATCACTAATTCAAAACTACATGAACTTGAGCCTAGCATCTCTATGCTACGGTTACCCAAAACTAGTCTAATTTTGTCCAGGTTCTTGCTGTGAAAAGTTCGTTCCTCTACAACAACTTGCCTGTGACCAGTTCTGTTCTTCACTTGATAGCGGGTTTTGGTATAACCTAGGAAAACCTAATCTGAGACTGTCTCCATGTGACAAAGCACTATGCAAAAAGCTTTCTAGAAATCTTCTAGCATTACTCCCCTCCTCCTAGCTCCTCTGTATACACTTTCTGCTTGTCCTTCACGTTAGGAACTGTCTTTCTACTTTGTGTTTCTACATCATCTATTGGAACAGTTTTGGCCCACAGCGTAGGCACCCAGTGCTACCAAAGGTCTATGGACTGAATAATTTGTCCATGCTTAAAAGCATTCTGTCAGTATTCTAGAGTGAGGGTGTTTGGGGACAGGTTTTGCTGTAGCTATTCTTATCATCTTAAACATGCATGCAATTAACATAGAACAAGCAACAGAGACATTGGCTGCTGCCCAAGGAGACGGGGTTGCAGACCTCTGTCGTTCAGCAAGTTGGATGGCTGGCCAGAGCCCAAGGTAAAGTAAGAGAGACTGGTAGTAAGATTTGGCTCATCAGGGCAGTAAGTTTTATCTTGCAGTGTAGCACCAGTGACACGTACAGCATGTAGATAGGTAAGTGTCGCTGCAAAGCCTGTCTGCAGGAACACGCTCAGCTGTTTGCAGTAGCTGAGCTGCTCAGCACTGCAATGGAGAGCAGGGCAGAGGAAAAAGCAGACTGCTGTGAATTCCCATTGTCCAAATGCTGCTTGTGCATGGATGGGAGACTGGTAGCGCATTCCACCTATGCAAACACAGAAGTGGGTACCTAGAAATACTCAATGACACTTTCGGACAGGCTTTTGCTACCAATACTTATCCACTCTTGATGTGTATATCTTCTAAGTGAAATTAGACTTGGCTGCGTGAGTTATAACAGTCCTAAAGTGCGGACCAGATATGTGGAATCTTATGCCTAAACTGTAGCAATTACACATGTAACCAAAAAAGCATGATATGAAGATGGCTCAGGACCCATATGCCCAAGACAGACATAAGAGCTGTGGCAGGCACTGTTTTGGGACTATTTGATACAGCGCCATGATTCAAGCCAGAACATTTGTGGCGGTCTATACCACTGCTCAGCAGAAAATACAAATGCTACCAATAATAAACTTTTTATAAAAGTAAGAATGCATAGCCAGCCTTAGCCTGGTCCGTGGGGGACAGAGAGACAAATACAGATGTAAAGACAACAGCAATAACCCAAAAATTCAAGGTCTGACTAAGATTTTTAACTGAGGTAGTGTCTAAAAGCATATGGTAGAAAGCCAGTGAAAACAGATGGCCCCTGAACTATGAAAAACTTTATCCTGCAGCAGTAATCAAGATAATGATAGATCATGTAGTACCAGAAGTAAAAGAAACACAGTTAGATATAAGTAGGAGTGACAGCGTGTTGTTGTAAATACATGTCTTGAAATACAGCGTAACTGGGCTTGCCAGCCTGACTGGGTCCTACCAGCTGAGGAAGAATGCTGGTAACACTGGGAGGTGTTTAAGGGAAAAGCCAGAAGTACTGACCACTTTATTTCAGAGCAGAAGTGTTTTAATAAGAGGGAGTGGAGTTACCTGAAGGAAGGAATCTGGGAGAATGAATAGGTGTGTAGCAGAGATCCAGCAATGAAGGCTTGGCTACATCCAGAATTGGGGAGGAAGCCTATGACAGCAGCTTCTGCCTTGTAGGTAGCTGCTGTTAGTTTCCTTTAGCCCCGAAGATGGCCAGGCAGCCATCTACTTGTTGTAGGGATACTTCTGCCCCTTTATCTTGGGCTGCCTCTTGGGGAATGCAAGTCAGCTGCTTCCAAATGTGACTGTGGTAGTAGCTGGGCCCTAAGCTTTGCCTGGGAAGTGCTAGAAAAAAGAAAGAGACTTCACTCCTGAAAGTCTCTTTTTGTAGGGCAGGCCAGCTTTTAGTTTCTCTAGTAGTTACTGCCTTCATTACTGATATACTTTGCATACTTTAAAGGCCTCTACGCACAGGACTGACAAGCAGTAGGGCTTCTCCTGGCTGTTAACAGCCATCTGGGCTGTCTTATTTCTGTGCCAGTATGTTCTGTTTTGAAGACCAACATCGGTCTCCAAAGCAACCCAGTGCATGGCATGGAAGATGCTTATGGTGCCTAGGCTGGATCTGTTCTGCTCTAGCTTTTCTTGACAGCAGCTCTTGTAAGAAGCTAATACATTGCATTACACATTCACCTTCCTGACAACTAATAGCTTAATACCCAGTACAATATCTGCCTTACAGAGCAATAGAGGAATGGTTGTTCTGCCTTTGTGCAGGGAGCTGGATATCGCTGTAGCACATTTGTATTTAGCTTAGGGTCCCTAGGGGGCTGCCGATTTATCTCTGCTCCTAGGCTTCCTATTTGGTGCTGATATTGTGTGTCAGAGAGCAGAAGGGAAGGATTTGCTGCACCTTATCTCCATTCAGATGATAGTGACGCTCTCTGATAACTTGCTAATCCACCAAGATAAGAACACTGCTAGCAGATTTCGCAGCCTTTAGGATGAAATGTGTGCAGGGATTTACATTATTCTTGCAAATACTGAAATCATACATTTTGCTGCGTGAGCCACAAACTTCATGTCACTACGCCAGTTAGCTCCTGGGATCAGGCTCATTTCAAACAGCATTAACCAGATGAGCAGACAATGTGTTATAATGAACAGAAAAATAAGATGAAATGAACAAGACTTTTAATGCAGCATTACTTATAGCATTGCAAACTATTATGAGAGAAACAGAATGAGAAGATATGTTTTGTTGGTTTTTTTTATTTTTCCTAATAGAGTTGTTACTTTGGTTGGGATTTGGTGGTGGTGGTCATGGTGAGTATAAGAGGAGAAAAAAGAGAGGCTGGCCCTGGAAAAATCTCCAGCTTCTTGAGAAATAAACATCTGTCACAAATGTTGCACATGAAAAATCTGAGAAGGGATAGCTCTGGATATAGCGGTTTCATCCTCAAAAGGCTTTCAGGGTTGAACAATAACTGTCTAGAAAGAGCCAAAGTTGGTCCTTGGGCATAACATCCCCTCTGCCCCTTTATCCAGGCATCCTCTGGCTCATTAATGCTCTGTGTCACATCCTTGAAAGGGGTCTTGCACTTAATCTGCTACAGCCATAACTACTCTTTGGATTACTTTTATGCAGTTGGGTTTTTTATTTGTTTGTTTGTGATTTTGGTTTGGTTTGTGTTTTTTTAATGCAAGTTCCTTGGCTCTAGTGGCCTGGGCTGTCTTTATTGACATGAGCTGTCCATTCACCAAGATGCTTCATTTCTTTGCCTGACAAACACATCTCAGAGCTGCCTATTTGCCACCAGAAATGGCACTTGAAGGTTCTTCATGCAACTGAACCCACTCACCACTTGTAGAGAGTTTCAGGGTTTGGGCTGGGGTGAAGAATGATTGTGTGTTCAACTCTGCTTTCTCCTTACAGTCCTCTAGGTGACTTTATAGCTTCTGTAATATGGTTTAAATGTAACACAAGAAGGTTAAATATGTCAAAGGCCTCACCAACCTAGACCTGTAAGCAGACACAGCGTTGCAGGCTGCTGTACCTGAAGGGCAAGTCCAAAGAAGCTAAAGAAGGAGCAATAAAGTGCTTTGAGAAGCCAGGCAGCAGGTCTTTGTAGCAGCAGCTCCCCTAAAGAGTTACTCTGAAGTCCAGTGGTGGTGTAGCTGTGCTCCCAGTTAAGTTGTCAGAGCCCAGAAACATTGCCTTCCTCCAAAGGAGGTGTCTCCGTTTTGTACCTGACAGAAGGGGCAGAACCTTTCAAAATGTTCACAAAATCCCTCTGGATTTTTCATTCACTGACAAATTGCTGGCTTTATTCCATTTTGTGTTGTAGAAGCTCTGGCCAGGGATGTCTCAAAAGATGGTTTCTAGCAGAGATCTCTGTGTAATCAGAAATGCCGTGATCAGCCATCTGAAATAGAAAGGGAGAGACAAATGGCATTAAAAGCAGGAGTCCAATAAGAGGATAGAGAGCTTTGAGAATTAGTTATTTGACTCTTTTTGACCTAAATCTCTCATTTAATAAAGCAAAGTCCTTCCACATGGTGCTCATTAAAGTCCCTGAACAGAAGGTTTTTGCAGCCTGAGCAGGGGCTCAGCAGAGGACATAGCTTACTAAGTCTAGCAGCCAGCAAAAAGAAGGGTGGTCGAGCTACAGCCTAATCCTGCCCATGCCATTTTGCACGCACCCTCTGGACACACTGCTCTGCACAGTGTAATGATTGTTCAGTTGCTGTCATCTTCACATGCATAGGGGAATGGGTAAAAGCGGAGATGTGGCTGAGACCAGGCATTAATTTTCCATAGAGGATGAAGCAGGGCAGGACCTCTAGAGCACTGTGGGTGCATAACCAGAACAAAGGGGCTACTGAGGTGGAGGGTTTGAGCATAGCGCACTCCTGCAGCCAGTCTGCCCCTCCTCTTGGGGAGTCAGCCCTTGTTTGCAGTTGTCTAATTGATGGCAAGGCAATCGCCTTCATGCAATTGTCTGAATGTGGACACTCATACTAGGAATCTGTGTAGGAGTAAAGAATTGCAGGTTCCCACCAACCAGTGCCACTGGCTGAGGCAGGCTGGCTACCCAGGACTTGCACAGCCGCTCCCCGCACAAGCAGCTCCTCCATGGAGCCAGAGACAAGGACTATGGGGAAGGGAGGGTTGTGATGAGCCCAGTGTTGCAGCTGAGACAACATGAGGGAGAAGAGACAAAGCCAGTGGGGATGTCTGGCATCATAGGTTTGATGCTACCAGCTGTATTGGAAGGAGACCTTGCCAGAGGCTAGTGGCATTTAGCCTCCTAGGACCACATGCCACATGTCCTCAAACAGGGGTCTCTACTGCATTCCTCTCCTTGGCAGAGAGTGAGTTCACCTGAGTACCTGCTGCCTGAGTGGAAAAAAAGGCCAGTTTCCCTGGAAATGAAGAGACTCTTCACTGCTGTAAGCTAATCCAAATCCTCTCAGGCAGGCCCTTGCAGCAGGGAAGACTTTTATGCTCCGGGATCTTTGGGACCTGCGTCCCTGTTCATCGCTGATGTGGGCTGACAGTGATAAAGCATACGTGTTTTTTGCAAAAGCCTGGGCATGCTTCTCTTTCAGTGCTTTGCTGAAGATCTCTGACTGCAGGGCTAGGTTTATCTATCAGAGTTTTGAATTTTCTTTCCCATCACTCAACTCGAGTCCTGGTTCACTGAAACAGACTACAGCAATTTCAGAGGGATCAGAGCTTCCTTTCCAGCCTTTCATGAGCACTCCTAACATCAAGATGACACCTGCATTCCCAGCAATAAGGAACATGTGGATGCCAGTTTAAAGACAAGGTCTAATTTCAGCCAGCCACATGCTAGTTAATACATCCATGTCACTGTTATGCACTGCAGTATGCTGAACTTGAGCCATGGAAATGTAGTGCCATAATGCCACTGGATTCTTCCATGAATAGTCCCCTCATCCCCTAAAAAACCCCAGAAGTGTAGGAGTTTCCAGGAAAAGGGTAGACCAGACAATTACATCCTATTTAGCAACTCGAAGCCAAGCAAATAATTCCTAGTGAGTAAGGGACAGCACACATCATGGAAGTGAGACCACAGGGACCCAGAAATCCCTACCATAGGTCTCCCTACTTCCCAGGTCTACCACTTTCTTCAACATTCCTATCTAACCTGTGGCAAAGTCAGCCCCCTGCCAATGACAGTGCTTGTGTGATTTCTGACCCCATTTCCAACACTCAGCAAATTCTCAGACACTTTCAAAGAAATAACTGTATTTTCCTGATTTCTTCAGACTGCAAACAGCTGCAATGTCCCCATGAGCTCAGCTCTGACTTGCACACCAAAGGGTTAGCTTGGCTGCTCCAGGCTTTCAGGGGTTCTGGCAGCTTTAATTTACTCCATGTTCAGGGTGAGGGGAGGGCTAGGTTTAGCCTTATAAATAAAGAGAAAATCCAGAGTCTGTTGAATTAAAGGCTAAGCACCAGCTTCTATAATCACTTTGTATAGTCCCTGTGATCTTCCCTCATTTAGAGAGTGATTTTTCACTTTAACTTACTGCACAAGCCTGCTTTCAATTAATCCTTCTCTGCCCAAGTCCTTTCGGCATATGGCCTGAGAGGTTCTTGGCATGGAATGGGTAACTCTGAGACCTCCTAATCCAACATTTGCCAGATGATAACTCCCTATGCTCTTTTGAGCGGCCCAGTAATAACTTTAATCACCCCAAACTGTTCCTGCTCCCTTGCGTGACGTGTTGTTCCTTCCAGCACGGAAGGCTGATTTAATGCCTGATGCTGCTGTGGGAGGCAGATTTGGAGTTGCCTGCGAGAGGACAGCTGGAGGACTGCACTAGTGCTGGCCAGGATGCTGAAGCATGAGTTCCTCAGGGGAAGGAAAGTGCCTGGTGTGTAGTAAAGCCCTGCTGAGTGAGCAGACCAGAGCAGCCCACTGGCTGCTTGCAGGATGCGAAGTGGTAGCTGTGCTTAACAGTAACCAGCAGAACACCTCAGGTTACACTGCCCGTGGAGCCCAGGACGAGGATGATGAGGTCCCAAAAGATGTCACCCTGGGCTTCAGCTCATTAGTGCAACATGGGCCGGCTTTAGGATTCCCAAGCCACAATACATTCAAAATGAGCCTCTGATTTTGAGCAAGAATTACGGGTGTTACAGGGTCAGCATCCAGCCTGAAGGAACATGTAATACTGCAGATCCGGAGCTCTGCATCCTGGAATATGCTGGTTAGAGGCTTTCATCCTCAGGAGTGGGACAGAGAAGCTGCAATTTCCAATGAATGTGTAAGCCCAGTCAGTCTCTTTTACAGACGCAGACATGTCCTTATGTTACCTGACATTACACACAATCACAGAATACTACACCAGGAACCTCGTACAAGGACTGTGGACACTTCCATTGTGATTTGCTAGTACTGACTGGACTTGCTTGCTTCAGTTTCTGAAATTACTTAAGCCATAGCCCAGTAGCTATACGTGACTAAATTGCCTGTTTCACTGTTTTCCAGTTCTGCTGTCTCTTGCTAGCAGTGTTTCCCAGGGGCCTGGTGAATGAGGGCTTGGTCGGGGTTATTTTGTAAAAAAGAAAAGCAGGCTTCTTTAGCCCCACAAATTGCAGTGAATTTTCAAGGAAGCTCCAACTCGCTGTATTTAAAACCTTTTTGTCTTCCTACCTGGCAGGTCAGATTAATAATGCAGCTTCTTATCACTTAATGTCAGTGATGCTGCCTCAGCAGTGCACAGCGCACCAGGTGCTGGGAAGTCACACGCCTGGAGGGGAAAAGCAGGAGTGGGCACAGATAGCCTCACTGAGGTCCTGTCTCCAACAGCTCAATTAGATTAAATAAATAAATCAAAAGGCTGCAGGAGATCGATGCCCCTGACAGATGAAGGCCTTTCAGGAGAAGTGGCACTTGTTCTAACCACAATCCATCATTGCCGCGGGGAAGGGACCCCAGAGATGCTGTGGGAGCTGTCTGCCCTCCCGCACAGAGGCAGAGCTCTGCGCTACCCTGGGCCAGTCCAGCAAAGGGCAGCAGGCTTTGCGCGAACAGCACAGAGCAGAGAGGATCAATCACAGCTAAGGGCCTGGCTCTGGCTCTTCTGACATGCCTGATTCCTCCAAGGTTTCTTTCCCCAGTGCTTAGTTATGGCCAGAGGAAGACCTTTGTTGTTATGGCCAGCCTTGCTTTTTTCGCAAAAGCACATTGCCCTGGATCCACCAGGCTGTTCATGTCATAAGAGTGACAGGGAGGATGAAAAATAAGAAAGTGGCACTCATATGGCTTGAATCAGGGGCTGAGTGGTGGCAACCACATTGGGACTGAGGCTGTGTGACCCATGCCCTGCCCTAGGGTTGCTGCCCAGCAAGGAGGTTCGTACGCCCAAGTCCTGCACCTAAGCGCAAGAGCAACTGCTGCCTTGTCCAAAGGTCTCACCCTGGCAGATCCTCCACCTCTCTGTGAGCAGGATGCATGATCTTGGGTGGTTTCTCTCTTCTGGCAAGGTCTGAGTGAGGAAGTGCTGCAATGAGCCCAGGCAGACGGGCCAGGAAGGAGGGCTGGGGTGGCAGGAGACAGCATAGGGAAGGAGAGCTGCGAGGCAGGCTCCTGCACCAAACCAGGCTGGGAGGAATGATGTGTCCGAGGGGATGGATGCTGTCAGCTTTCAGGCAGAATGGGAATGTCCTCCATTTTTGAGGCAGATTCTGGTGGGCCTGCAGCAAAACCTCTTTCCAAATTGAAGACACTGTTGTATTTTCTGGCTCCTAGGGCTGTTCTTCAGGTCTGATAATGTTTCCAGCTGATAACACAGTGCAGCTCAGCTCTCACCTTCTAAAAGAAAGTATTTGACTACATGACCATTGTTCTTGCCCTTGAATAATCATACAAAAGGGCTGCAGTGCAGTATGGACTGGAAGAGTGAATGGCTAAAGGTGGGGGTCAGACTGTGATTTGCTAACCAAATTTCAGTGCCTACGGAAAAAAATCCAGTGATTCACTGCGCTCTCAACATTCATCTTTTTGTATGTCTCCTCAGCTCCACTAAGCTACTCTTGTGATTCTTTTGGATCCACTGTGGGTGTTGACTAATTCAGTTACCGTTGGTGTCTGGAAGGATAAAAAGAAGGAAGGAAGGTGCAGGTGCAACCTGGAGGATATTCAGTGGAAGAGAGGTAAGAAGCTTGATGCTGAAAAATTTAGTGAGCTTGTATGATAGGAACCCAGGTCAATCAGAGCTTTCAGGTGGATCTATCTGAACTATCTCCTTCAAGTAAGCATTGCCCAAACACCAAAAAGCTTGTAAGCTTGAGAGCAAAGAAAAAACCCTCGAAGTGGAACAATGAGCATTTTTAAACCAGAGAACTTCAGTGTGAGACAGAACAGAAGTAAAAGTACTTTGTAACAACTCTCCCTCCACCCCTCTGTTTTCTTTCTTTGAGGCTTGCTCTCACTCTACAAACCTTTTAAGTTTCCTGGAGGCAAACAAACTCCACGTAGCATTGTCTGGTCCCAGGAGAAGTCTGTCTATCATATTTGAGGCTCTGTGCCTGTTCTCAGGGCTTCTTTTGCCTGGATTGACCAGCTGATCTTTCTTTTTCTTCCGTTGAACTGCCCAACCCCATTTGAAAGTGTTATTTTCCAACACCGAAAACAAGCTGTGGCAAATTCCACAGGCATGGTGGTTGGAGTATTCTTCTTGGAAGAAATGACAAACTATTGCCACCTCTCTTCCAAGCTGGAGATTCATAGTCTTTTTTCCTCTTCCTTAAACAGATCTAATTTCATACCTTTCATCATCCCTGTTGCCCTCCTTTTTGTTTTCTTGTCAGTATTACAACAATCTTACTGGGAAGGGGAAATCAGGATTGCAGACAATATTCAAGAAGTGAATACACCATGGATTTATGCAGTAGCATGAGGTTGCTCTCTGTACTGTTCTCCATTCATTTCTGACTATTTTTTAGCAGGATTTCCATTTTTTGATTAGCAATAAGGGAAAATCCGTATCGTTAATCCATCTCTTACTGTATTCTCCTCCTGAAGTGTTCTTTAGTGGCTGTCATCAGGAGGAAGCCCTGCCCTGGGAGTCTTGTTCTTCTACTCTGCTCAGGGCAATGCAATGATTAGCCAAGGGTATTGCATCCATTTATTTATTAGCTCCGCGTTGACTTGAGAAAGATTCATACGATGATTTATAAGATATACATCTGAAATACTAAGGGCAGTCAAACACAAGGCTGATGAATATCTGTGATACTAAACTGCATTCTCTTAAGGCTGATTTCCCTACATATTTAAAGCAGTATGGCCATGATATTAGCTTCCTGTCCTATTGTTTTCCCTGCAGAGACCCACATGAGTTAACAATATGAGGAATCTTTACAATTATCATAGTGTAATTATCTGTAGCAAAGATACATTTTGAGAGGGAGGAGAGATGACTAGTTAGTGCCACAAATCTATAGTAATTAGAATTAAATTCTGAGAGTATTGGATTCCCCTCAGTGGCCAGTCCATTGATCTCTTCCCTGTGTAATTGTAAATGCTTTGTATTGTTCCCTTTGTTTTGTGAGGTTGGGAGGTTTTTTTTTTTTAATTTCACTTCAAAAAATTCATCACTTCCTTGCACTGAAGAATGTTTATTGGCCTAAACCATCGCAAATAGCAGTTCAAAATCTGCATTTTCTGTTAAGGTCTTTTCCTCTTTTTACTGGTTATCTAGGACGAATTTAAACAACTCATGATCACCAGCATTTTTCATGAATGCAAGGAAGCGACTAGGTATTGTGCTAATTTTCTGCACTGTAGAAATGGATTGAGTACTCACGTGGTATAAACCGGCTTTCATCAAGCCTTGCCTGATGACTTGTCTGATGACTTGTCCAGTCTGTCATACACTGGAGTCTGTTCTGACCTTTTGCTGCTGTCTGACAATAAACAGATAGGGTTCTGAATCCACATGATTCATATCCATATATCTGAATTTGAGAGAATCTGGATCCAGATATCAGTTTTTAAATAAAGAAACGCTTGTGCTGAGGATGTAGATCCAAGAAACTGAATAATGTAGTCATTGCTTAGAATCCAGTAGCAGCCTGGAAATGCAGTCTGTTGTGAACAGTGTACGTACTGTTTGAGAAAGGGACCAGTACTTCAAAGATATTTTTTTCTTCTCTTAGAAGAAGTCTCAATAATGCACTTCCAGCTGCAGTAAAGAAGCAGTATTTTAAACTGAAGTAAGGCATCCCCTGGAACATTTAGATTCTTTTGGGTAGATTATCTTGATGAATATACTTGTGGGTTCATGCATCACAATAGCACCCACAGAAAGCATCAGACTTCGTGAAACTTCATTAAATTAGCAGTTAAGTGTTTGGAGACTTAGTTTCTTAATATTGTTTAGCCAACCATATCATGCAGATTGTGAAAAGTGCTTTAATCTGCAACATACAGGACTTCTCAAGGGATTAGTAGCAGCCCTGATATGTTAATATTGCAAAAATGGATGATCCAATTAAGCTCTGCTAAACCATGGCAAAATGTAAGGTCCATATGTTGGCTTATCCTTATGGTTTGTGTATTAGTCTGAAATTGCTAGGCAGCCTGTGTGGTTCACTGGATTCTGAGGCTTCATCACGGCTGGTAGAGAGAGAAAAAGCTCTTTGCCTTACTGATGAGGGTTTTTTTGGTCCCCTTGCAGTGTATTCTCACTCACAGTGCAGTTTTCCAAGAAGAGAAGCGTCTTCCATCGATACTGTGACCAACTCATTTTCTTGCTGCAGCCCAGTGAAGCAATCTGGGCCCAAACACTATCCCTAAAGAGCAGCTAAGTATGGAGAATTATTTTCATCAGCAGGTGGAAAAGGTCCTTGATAACCTCACTGTAAGGTATCACAGACCTATTTATATCTGTACTTTCAGCTGGGCTTAGTGCAAAGGACTGAGCTGCCAGCAGACAGGGAATACAGCTGATGTAACAGCCTATGTCTGTGATGGGTCCTTACTGAATTACTGAACTGGCTTGTATTTACATCTCCACCCAGGCCCATGGGAAATATGGTTCTGTGAGCTCTTTGATAACAAATTTATTTTTTCAGCATGCAATTTGCACTGCCTTGTCATCTCTGCACAGGGCAGGCTCTGTCAGAAAACACTTTGCAGATGAGTTCCCCGCCCACCCGAAACAGTGTTTACATATTCCTTATATAGGAGCTGTCACTCCTGGCTGCAGCAGCAACCTCTTCTTAAATAACTGTTGCTCTGGGTTGAATTGGGAAAAGCAGAGTCCTTCAAGCGTCTTCCGGGGCAGTCCTGGTCTCGGCTATGAGCCATGTCCTGCTGTCCACCTTTGCAGACTCTGTTGTTGAGATTTTCTGCTGGATGACTGCTCACAGCAGCTCCTCCAACTTGTTAGTTCTTCTGAATAGAGACCAGGAGCTGACAGAATCCACAAAGGATTTCCTGCAGGAGATCTTTTCCTCGTTTAGAGTCACTAGACAAGTTCACAAGCGTCCTTATCAAAATCCGTTGTATTCAGTGGAGGTTGGACCGGAGACCTCCACAGAACCCTTCCAGCCTGTATCAGTCTCTATGATCAGGTCTCGTAAAGGCCGCCTTGTCACTTCCTCACTTGGAGGTGTATTTCTGGCACTGCTGGCTGACCATGGCCATCCACTGTCCAAGGCCATCAAATTGGACGAGGATTTTCCACTGCTGTTTGTGATTCAGGGTCAGACAAACACACAAAATCCTCAAGAATGATGTCTAAGTGACGCTCTGCTGTTGCCTGATGCATGCGGCATACCAGCGGTCACAAACGTGCTACCCATCTGCCTGTGGAAAGATAAGTTTTCTTGCTTAACATTCCAGGACTCCTCTACACTGGTCTGTCTCGTCCCACTGAGACTATGCTGCTGCTATTTTGTGATATTTTTGTTCTTTTTTTTCAAGGACATCTCTATTACTCTCAAACTGTGAATTAGGAACAGGAGGTAGTAGTTGCATTCATAGTTACTCATTTCCTATGGTACAGAGAATAACGTATCAAACCTTGTGGCACAGAGAAACTGTTCAGGTTTTTCCCTTTTGGAGGCACAGGGATATACGCTGACATCTGTCAAGGTACTTCTGAAGGCTTCTCTTTTTTTCAGTTCTCTCTTGATTGTCTTATGGTATCTTTCCCCTTGTATTCCTAGTTGTTATTGTCTCTTATTGACTATTTCTTTAGGGGCAATTGGGGCAATATTAGTGTACTTTAGCTATCTAATTATCTTTAAGAAACTCTGCCCTTGGGTTTGTTCAACTGGCTTGAATATGAATTTATTGCTTTGCCAGTTAGGATTAAGAAAGGACACTTCTCTCACCTCTTTCTTACCCTTGGAATTCCCAGATAATAGTAAAGTTCATACTGGAAGTCAGGATATTATCTTTCCTAATAGTTTAAGTAATTTTGTATTTACAGAGATTCAGAAGTTCACTAAGTAAGATGATGCCTTTCTGCTTATTATTGAAGCCTCTGGTTAGATAAAGAAATTGGGAAAAAAAAGGTAAAGTACTATAGATACCCTTCTCCCTTACCAATTCTTTAATGTTCAAGTGCTTAAATTAAAATTCTAAAATATATATACATTTTAATTGTAAGCTCTTTGCTAGTGTGCCAGCTTATGCCGAGAAGTGGAATGGTGTCCTGAGGGCATTTAAAAATCGCAACCAGTCAGGAATGGGACCATTTCTTAATACACAGACGTTCATCATTTCCACTCAGTGCTGCAGAACAGAGTGGTGAACATTACTGGATTTCACGTGCAATTGTGGCTTTGTCCTCCTGGGAGGTAAGACATTTCAAAGGAAGAACAGGATCTCCCAGAAGTAAGGGCTGCAGTCCTTGGGCTTGACACGATGTTTGTGAATCTCTCCTTTTACTTTCTTTGCTTTTCTGACAAGTGCACAAAATAAAACATTTCATTTGGGATTGTATCAAATATTTCATGCTGAATGGAACAACATTTTTTGGCTTAGCAAGAAAAATAATATTCCAGTATGATCCAAGTAAAGCCCTTTTTCCACTTGATTTTTCAAATTTGCTGTCAAACTGAAAAATCAGCTATTCCCCTAGACCAATAACGGGGAGCGATTTTCTCCTGTATGGAACAGATGCTGAACAGAAGAATATTTCCTGGCAGCACCATTTGTTGTAAGTCTTAAAAGATACTCTGATCACAAAGAAGAAAGTGGAGCAGAGACTCCAGCCTTTCCTCACCAGTAGCACAGCTGAGCAATTTCAAGAGGCAGCAGCAGGAGGCCAGCTCCTTTCCCTGCCTCAGGATCTTCAAAACATCCTAAAGAAAAGCAATTTTGTTACTGTTTTTAGCTTACGGGCTTTTAAAACAAATGAGTTCCCCCTTCAGCAACCCTGGAGAAGGTGTTTTCAACATGAAAAGGGGAAAGGAGCATTCACCAAACCACAGTGGGTGTCACGTGGACGTTCTGAGAGGTCTTGTCCCATCTAGCAGATACTCTTAGGGAGAAAAAAAGACTAGTGCCAAAGGAGACATTTCTTCAGCTCAGAATCATCTAGGGGGCTGGTTCCCAGGCCCTTTGATGCAAGAGAAAGCGTCTTGGCCCTGGTTGTTAGTAGTTACTTTGGCAAACCCCATAGTGAGCAGCTGAGATCCTGCTGTCTATGACTTACTCTTCGCCCTGCACTCAGAGGTATGGTGGCGTGGCAATGCCAGCTGTGGTGTGTAAAACTGCAGACTTTGTCTAACACAGGTGAGAGAAGAACTTCAGCATGGATTCAGCCACTCCAGCAAAAATATCCTGGGAGAATTTATTTTGTTTTAGGGAAACTTCAAGAGGAGAAAAATGATTCCATTCTGTGCAGTTGTTTCTGGTTTTGCTGTGTTTCAGAACACAAAAAAAGTAACCAAACTAAAAACCTAACAGAAACTAAAATTTTCCCCAAGACATAATGGTGAGAATCATTCTGCAGTGGGCTGGGCAGCAGCTTGACAGGGACCAACGGAGCCAGAAATCCTTGGCATTCCTGCCTACTGCAGCACCTTGGATGAGCCTGGGAGAATGCTCTCCCATGACTTCCAGGCACCTATTTTCCTGTCAGCTTGCAGAAATGGTGTTTGGATGCCTTGGTATTCCAGCAGCCTACTACTGAGAAGCAGAAGACAAACAAGGAGAGGCTTTGAAACCTGTGGGAGTCCCCCTGGTAAACACTAATTCCTCTAATTGGAACCATTTGCAGGGAATATTTTAACTCCAACAAATTTGCGAATTCTGATTAAAAAAATTGCCTTGTCAACCTGATTCCAGTGGGTCTTAGGTCTCAGCTGTATTGCTGTAAGTATTATCTGGGTGGCGTAGACTGTGTCTTTACCTGTCTGGTTGCTTGAGGTAGGTGTTCCTACATAGACTAGATTACACACCTCTTCACGTCTACTTCAGGCCAGATTCCACTAAGAGATTTTTTGTGACAAAGTTTTGGATAAAGAAGAAATAGATACTATTTCCTACTGGAAGAATCTAAAGGACACTGGTCACACTTTTCTCTTATCTATGAGCAAGACAAGAGATACATTTCTCTCCTAAGAAATGTATATATACTGGGCCCTGTGACAGAAGCAAGGGTGAGCTGCCATAACATTATACATCTTCTTGTAGGACTTTCAGTATCATGAAGCTAACCAAATGCCAGATGACTTCAGTGAGGATGATTGACTATGAATAGCTCATCCTGGACTCCCTTTAAAGCCAGCAGAGAGGGATCAGTACCTACATGGAACAACTCACTCCGTCTTACAGGTGCTGACATCAGGATGAAGTGACTGATTCCCAGGCTGCATTGATGTACTTTTTCAGCTCAGATTTAGGTATCTCCACTGAAGCCTTCACCACTCAGAAGAAGTCCCCAAATTTTCTCTCTGACCTTTGAGTCTGTTCATGAGCCCTTGTGACTACTTCCTTCTCTTTTATGCATTTTGTAGGAGTGTTATATTCTATATATTCTTGTACTTCTGTTTTGTTCTAAATCAGCTAACGTTATGCTAAGACTGCTACAGGGTGTTAAGGGATAACAAGCCACAGGAGAGAGAGTGAATGACTGATGAGCAGGTGAAGCTCTGTAGGTTTCTAGAAATAATGATAGAAGAACCAGGAGCAGAGCTTGAAAAGACTGGCGCTTGTCCAACAATGTGGGGCTACATATTCAAAGCAGGAAATGCGAAACCTGGAAAAAAGCTGAAAGCCTTGTTAGAGCACTGATGAGATTATTTACCTGTATAAAAGTTTTGCTAAAACATTAACCAAAAAGGGTCTCCTAGAGGTTGTCTGCTACCGATAAACTGTATAGACAAGATGCTACTAAGGTTCAGAGGAAGGCTCAAGCAAGCCTGAAAAACTCAACAGAGCGGTATTAACTGAGCATACAGTAACTCGGTAGCCTGTGATAAGGATGAAACATGAAGAGGCAGAGTGGCATGAAGGTACGATTGAATTTGTGATTGTTGTGACCACTATTAGAAGAGTCACAGCTCTGTGCTGGTTTAAGGGATGTGGGTCTGCGTCTGCCTCTTGTCATGGCCACATATCTCTGTTTTGCCGTGGGCCTGTGTGCTTTAACACCCTTTCAGAGTAAGCATGTTAGGCCATGCCTCAGACAAGCTACTTGGCTGAGTCTTGCTGCCAGTCTGAGCATTTATGAAGGTATCTACTGCTTCCTTCTCAAGGCATTGAAATAGCATGAGATATTGAGTAGTGAAACTGAGTTCGTAACTGGAATGTTTTCACAAACAAGCCGATGAAGCTTGAAGGTAATGAAGCACCACTAATCCTGAAAAAAACCTGGAGTGACCTACAAATTAGCAGTTTTACTGGAAGGCAGTGCCTTAGCAACCAAAAAGGAGCTTACTTGACTCTAGAAAATCATGGTTTACATGAGTTCTGTGTTCCTCTGGGTGGTTGTCCAACCCAACTCCCTGAGAAAGGCAGGAGCAACCTGTGTCAATCCTGTTATTATTACCCATCCTGCTCTTCAAATTCAACAGAGATGAAGGATGCACACATCTCCTTCATTTCTAGGGAAGCTAGTAAAGCTTCCCTGCCCGAGAGCTCTCTCCGATGTCTAACCACACTGTTCTGTGCTGCACTTTAAGCCCACACTGAACAAGGACAAAAATATTCCTTTCCTTTCTGTAACTGTCCTTTGTACATCTGAAGGCAGCTATCCTGTCTGCTCTCAGTTATCCATTCTCAAGACTAAAGGGACCCCAGTTCCTCTAGCCTTTCACTAAATCATAGAAAAACATCAAATTTAGGTAAGGTTGCTCAGGGCACTTCCCACAGAGGTCACGTTTGCAGACCTCCAGCCTTCCCATTCTTGCTTCTGGACTGTTCCCAATAACTCCACACTGTTCTTGGAACAATGCTACTAACAGCAGTGCCCAGAACAGAGTCCACTCCTGCAGCTGAGGTCTTACAGCAAGCAAGTGGACCACAGCATGTATTGCATGTGTCTTATACATTATATTTGCCCTTCTGCAGAGCTCAGGCATGCCATAGGGTGTCTGTCTCGTTCACGGGGTTGCAGTGTCAGTCCCTGCCTTCCAGTTCTTTTTGCTTCTGCATCTGCCTCCAGCCACTCATTCCCCTGTTTTTTTAGCAATTAATGTTTTTCTTCCATAACTTTATAAGTCTGCATACATCCTTCCTGAAATGCATAGTTTTTCCCCGATTGTCCAATTTGTCAAGAACATTTTGAATTTTCTTCCTTTCTACCAAAATATTTCCAGCTCCTTTCATCTTATGTGCAAACATAACAATCCCACGGTTCATTCTATTATTTAATCTATCAATAAAAATATTCACTACTATCATACCCAGGTCAGGTGCCCACAAAATCCCATCTGAATCTTTGTTCCAGACTAATAGGGAACGGTTGATAACTGCTCCCTGAGTGCAGCTTTTAAACTTCTTAGCAGAGCTTTCATCTAGCCTGTGTTTTCTCAACATTCTGATGAGAATGTCACATAAGCCTGTAACAGAAGTCTTCCTAAAATCAAGATATATGATCTTTATCACTTCTCCCTTCTCTGCAGAGCCTGTTACTCTGTCATAGATGGAAATTGCATTAGTTTGATATAACTTGTTCCATACAAATCTGTTGACTGTTGTTATCCCCCTGTCATCATCTGGGTTTTCAAAAACTGTATGCTTTTCGTATTTGTATCTGCATTTCTCTAAGACTGGAGAAGTCCATAATTCTCTGATTCATCTTTCTTCCTTGTTTAAAAACAGATACCTTATCTGCCATTTTTCATCCTTCTGAGAACTACCCCACCTTACTTTCAAAGAAAACCACAGAACTGTGTTTAGATGACAGACCTCTGAGAAATGGCAGAAGCAGAATGAATTTTGTTAGGCCAGGATGATTTGAAAGCATTTATGAACAATCTAATGCCTTTGTTAGACAGTGAACTTTACTGTAGGAGATCACAATTAATCCCTTTGCTAACAGGAGCTTTCTTTCCCTACTGACTAGTAAACTGGTGCTTTCCAAGATTTGACTCTTATTTCTGAAGTGCTTCCAGTATGTCTCCTTCTGACTCCGTATCTCCCTTATTAGTAGCATTTCATTTGGGTCTTGATCTCTCTGTTTTTGTGTCTGGTAATCTGTTCTGTTCTATGATATTCTCCTCAGCAATACGACCTACTTGTCATCTTTTTTTCTTGGTTTTGCTGCTACTGATTTAGCCAAGCTGGTTGTTCCTGATTCTTCTCTGGCATTTCTTCTTCAGGGTAAATTGAACTTACAATCTTGCTGTCAATTGACTTAAGAAGTTGTTAGTCCTTCTGAACTTCCTATTCTGTTCAGCTGCTTTTATTATGAACACTAATCAGATCTCTGAAGTTCTTGAAGTCTGTTTCCTTAAAACTCAGAGTCTTTAATTTGCTTTCTTCCCTCCTTGCTCTTCTAAGCGTCATTAACTACTGTCATTTCTTGATCACACTATTAGGCAAGTTCTCTCCCGCTTTCCTTATTAGCGAGGATCAAACACTACCACAGTGTTCTTCCAGCAGCTTGTTCTACAACTCTGTGCAGTTATTTCCTTCACATTGTGAGAACCTCTGGAAATTTTGTATCCTGCTGCATCCTTTTCCCAGGAATAAGAAGAGTGTTTCAAGACACCTGAAACCACCAGCTCCAGTGCTTTGGGGGTTTCTGTGTGGTGCCTGCAGTGTGGAGGGGCAAAGAACTTTGCACAGTCTTTCCGATAGGAGTGTATATAGGTGTAATGTGAGATACCACAAAGGCCTCACACTTGCTTTTGCATTTATCATCACTGAAGGCGTTCAGCCTTCCTGCGCTTTTCTACCTTCTGGGCTTCCTATACAGCCTTGTGGCAGCACTAACTCTTTCTCATCTGTGTGACTTTCAGAAAAAATAACTTTCCAAATTTAAATCACATTTTTGTGCATGACTTCAGACTCTGAATTCCTTCTGTTTATTCCCTGTACCTTTTGAACTAACATAAAGCGTCTAAGATATTTATCAGGTTGACCCACTGCCTCCTACTTGCTCCATTTCTGACCTTCATCCAGGTTTCCATCATTTATGCTTATCTGTGGAATCTTACAAGTTACCTCGATTTTGGATTAAAGCTTCTTATTAGCAAGCTGCTGTGAGAAGATGCACTTTCACCTCTCTGCGAAACGCTCTAGATTTCTTTTCCAGAGACCAAAGGTGCCCACTTGCCCCCCTGTCAGGACCTGCGTGTTCACCTCAGGGACAGAGATCATACCTGACCTGTACAGGCACAGCCCACGGGGTCAGCGTGAGAGGTGCCCGGCTGCCTCACCGCTGGCCCGGGCAGCACCGAGGCTGGGAGGCTGATGCGGGCCCCTGCCCGGAATCTCCCGGACCCCTCCGCTTCCCACAGGGCAGCAAGGGGACAGGAAAACCCTGACGCTTCCCAGCCATCATCGTCCCAAAGAGTGCCGTCTCCTGCTGCATGCAGCAGCGTGACACTTGGTGCCATCATGGCAGCCTGCAGTGGGACATGCTGAGGAGTCAAAACCCTTCTGGGATTCACGCTGCCGCCTCAGCCTCACACCACAGCAGGACTGGAGTGAATTTGCCGCTGCTGGGAGGTGCCTGAGATGCCTACGAGGTGCTTGCCAAGCTGGTTTGCCTCTTCAGAGCGGGAGGTCTCTCCTCCGGGATCCACCCGGGACTCCCCCCAGGTACCTGCTGTGTTTGGTGACCCTCTGCTGAATGTAGCCCCCATCCGAGGTAGCAGCCTGGGAGTCCTCCTCTGTAGAGACCCCAGATACCACGCCTCCTTCAGGAGCAGGCTTCAGCTGCATTTAGCCACCCAGGACTCCCCCCAGGCAGAAACCAAAAGTAGTTTGCCTCAGGTGGGAAGAAGCTCTGTGCCATGTGGCTGTCTGGGACTCCTCCAGGGTGTCACTACAAGGTCAATTATTTTTATTCTATTAAAATAAATGTGTTCCCTTTCTTAGATATAAGTAATTTCTCTCTTACATCTGAGGTCCTACCCTTTTTCTACTGTCAAGTACTCTTCTGCATATATCGGAAGTTAAGAAAACTAGTAGCTAGGTCTCTAAAGAGCCTAATTGCTTTCTATTCCTAATCCTTCACAAGCCTTATTGCTAAAAGCCTTAATTAAACAAGAAATATCTTAAGATGTTTAGCACAGTGCTACATCAGGGGGCTCCACAGAAGCTCATTTACTCTTCTGAGAACTTCTGCACTCTGAGGGTGACAGATCACTGGAACAGGCTGCCCAGGGAAGTTGTGGAGTCTCCTCTGGAGATATTCAAGACCCTCCTGGACATGGTCCTGTGCAGCCTGCTGTAGGAGACCCTGCTTCAGCAGGGGGTTGGACTAGATGACCCACAGAGGTCCCTTCCAACCCCGACCATTCTGTGATTCTGTATCTGTGTTAACTCAGAGGTTTTACACTGCACTGGAATGTGTAATACAGACATTACATGTACGTATGTGGAAGGGTAGTGGAAACAGCTGAAGGGCCCTTTTAAAACCAGCATGAACTTACGTTAAAAGTGCAGTGTAGATATGTCTGTTTTAGGGATGACAATGGCTTTGTAAAAGAGAACACCCCTCTTGAGAGCAGAAACTCACAGATTTCTGGAGACATGGATTGTCTTTCACTGACAAAGGATGAACTTTTTGTCCTTCAAACTGAGCTGATAGTTAGAAGATGAGAAATATGGGCTCTGTTCTTGAGCCTTCCACTTCTCTTGGACAGGTCACATCCATCTGATGTGTCTTGCTTTCCCCATTTGTAAAAAGGATCTGAGGAAGCTGCACTCTTTTCTACAGCACTGAGAGAGATAGAGATATGAAGGAGTGGCTAAGAGCTCTCAAACAGGAGCTCTAACAAGTAGGAAATATCCACTTGTAGACCTGGAGCATTGGAGATGGGCAAAAACAAAGGATGTAAATGTGGTCATGGTGTGCTCGTGCTCCTAGGAAACTGAGGAGTCTTGCAGATGGCTGTGATGGATCTGGCTCACGTGGCCAGATTTTGTTGATCAAAATTCAGATCAGAAAATAATTTTGCTCTGTGACTTACGGGTAACATCATTGTTGTTTTTTGTTTGATCGTTTTTTGGCTTTCTGCATCTGAGATTATGATGTTGGAAATACCTTTGTCCTCCCCTTTCTTTTCCTAGTGGACTCAACTGCTTTGTGGTCTTTGAGTTTTTCTGCTTGAGTGTGCTACGTGGTGTTGGGAATTGCGTGCTCCCTGGATACCTGTTACATGATGCCCTGAAGTTGTAGCTGTGGCAGTCTTGGTTGTGTTTCCCCTCTCCTACCTTTCTCACAGATTGTTTCCTCATGGTTGATGCACCATACATATGAAATGAAGGAAGCCTGAAATCCAGGCCTCTGAGCATCCCCAAGCACAAAAAGAAGAGCAGACCTGAGGACGCTTGTTGTTCCTCTCCGGCCTTCCATTGCTCATCACCATGGGACAACTTAGACTCCAGTCCAACACCTTGCTTTGCTTAAAATAGATTTTTCCAAACTTAAGAAAAGCGGTCACAGCTCATGGACATGCTTTGAGTTTGGGCTCCAATGCCTGGTATTCAGAAGCTTTTCAAACATTTCTGAACCTGTGCCATGTCCCTTCAGACTCTGACAGTCGTATTAATGTAATTATCCCCACCAGGTCATCTGTAACCAGCAGCCAGAGCTTGACTGGGTTAGTTAGCAGCTCAAGCAGAGTGAAGGGCCAGAGCTCCGAAATCAATTAATGGCAGTCAAGATCAAATTGAAAAGTAATATTATTGCCTTCTCCTTCCAGGGAGTCAGGGCTGTGCAAGGTGGGGTCTGCATGTCATACACAATTACTTCGAGGCTGGCAGCTGCAAGCCAACTCATTAATTTTTCTCCTTGTTTTGCTGAAAAGATCCAGACATTTCTGCGGTTGGGATTGGCTTACAGACTGCACAGCTTACAAAATTAAAGGAAGCAGAACTGCAGCATTTTGGATGCTGCTCTTATGCCAGTAATAGTGCAGTAGGATGCAGCAAGCATCAGTGAATGCTGCTCATGTTTGGCTGATGTGCTCACCTGTACTTTTGCATCATGAGAAAACAGCACAAAAGATAGTATTCGAGTGACCACAGAGGTGTTTTTCACATGAGTGTGCAAGCAGCTGGGTGACTCCTTTGCAGGCCACAAGCACCAGGTGCAGGAAATGGGACTGCGCAATTACCTTACTGTAATTCCAGGTAAAATCAGCATGGCAGGCAGAGACTATGGCCAAACAATAATGGAAAAAAAAACAAACCAAAGTTTCAAATGTGACTGGAGACTCGCGTGCCTCACGGCTCAGTTAGATGTACCTTGACAGGGCGAATGTTTGGCAGAAGCCAACCCATAACTCTACAAAACTGGCAGTTTTGCATGTTCCCTGTTTAACTGCAGTAATTTCTGAAGCCATAAGTCACTCCAGAAAACTGGAGCCAAGAAAGCCAAATAGCTTTTTCAACGTGCAGGGCAAGTTTAGCCATTTCAATGCATGAAGCTGAGTGAATGAAGCCTATATGGATAACAGATGCAGACTTTTCTAATTTTGGAATGTAAGAAAAAACGTGGCAGATCCTTCAGATGTTTCCATTAGTGAAAATTTTTCCACCAAATTCATCATCTCCTCTAACTCCTCTTTATCAGCCACCAGCAGTTCTCCGGACTACCACTCTGAGCTATGTCGGTGAGCTGTGGCTGGTCAGATAAGCTAGCTGGTGATGGCTTTCTCCCTGACCGGATGGCTGCACAAGCATGTCCAGCATAGACACCTCTCTTTCATGCAGCTGAATGTACAGCCTCATGAATATGCAGGCAGGTGGTTTGAAAATTCCCTTTTGTGTGCACTTGGTTCATCATCTGAACATTCTTGAAAAGCAAACGGCAAAGGGGACCCAGCGCACTCCACAGCACTGGTATTTGCTGAAGAAATTAGAGACCCAGAAGTATCTTCATTTGTCCTCTTAGCATAAGGATGCCAGGTGACAGCGTCCTGGGACTGTCATATCCCAGTGCTTTGTGCAGTGCTTCTCTGCCCAGTGCTGCCCTCCTGGCCACCCTGGGGGGCCCATTCTCATGACAACAGATTCTCCATTGCAAGGAATGAAAACTCGCCAGGACCTGCCTGGAAGGTGCAGTGCTTTCAATGTTGCTGACTCTGCTCAGTGCTTGATTTACTTACTGCCCACAAATGAACCAGAAAAACTCCTGTGCTTCCACAGAGCTGCCAGACTAAGGGGAGATTTCACCTCAGCGTGTGTGTGTGTGTCTTTGAGGGAGCTGCTGTGCCAGCCAGAAAAGTGCTGCGTTTTACCATACTGCATTCCTGTGTTACTTGAGGAGGGCAAATTAAGACATACACTTAGTTCCAATGTTCAGCCAAAGTGGAAAGCATGCAAATAATCACTGTTCTAATTATTCTAATTACTTCAGAGATAGCAGAGTTTTCCCCAGAAACTTTTACTCAGTTGCTTGGCAAAGTGAAGATGTGGCTAATTCAGACCTCTGTGGCAGAGCAGCTGAACAAGTACATCCCAGCAGATGCTGGGAGAGCCGAGGGGAAGCAGGACGGCCTCCCATCTGAGCACTCCCAGCACCACGAGGGGCTCTTATGGAGGCTTGTCCCCTCTCTGATGCTTGGCATGAAAAAGCATTGTCTTTTGAGGTCCCACAGAAATTACAAAGTCATGTGGTCAAGACCATTTAACTCTCCCCTCTCCAGCCATGGTATAAAGGGGATTTAAATGAAGAGAACTGGTGTAGAGAAGGAGGAAACACTAAAATATCAGCATGCCTGATGAATCATCAGTGGATAACACCATGCTGCACTTGAACTGGTCTTCCAACCCTGCTCCCACATCTGTGTGTGCTTTCCAAGGCGACCAGTCACTGCCTTCCTACCCTGGTTATGCTCTACTAGCTCTATACGGGGTTCTGGGGAGTCTGGCCCTTGGTTTCTGCTTCTTCAAAGATGTTCCATGTTCAGGAGTTTTCCAACCTGTCACTTTTAATAGGACAGCCTGATTCAGCACCCATCATCAGGCACTGTAGGGCTGCGTCCAGACTCGTCCTCACAGCAGTCTTAACACAAACAGCTTTCGCAGCTGCAATACTGTTGTCAATCCAGTGCTGCCAGCTGTCCAGCACAGCTTGTCCTTACAGCAGTCCACATTTGCAGAGGCACTTGGGGAACATAAAACGATTGTGTTGTGTTTACTGCAAGAGAAAAAACACTTAGCATGACGTCCCTTTCCTTTCTCCCTTGCTTGGTGGTCCTTTGCCGAGCCCTGCTACCTTAGAGGTTCTTCACCTCCTACACATCGAACACAGCTCTTTTGTCACTCGTGGCCGCTAGCATTACGCCCCTTGGGCACCAACTTTTATTACTGTTTCATCAAAAGATGATATTCCCACAATGCCTCTTGCAACACATGCAAGTGATTCCCATCTTCCCTCCATCAGGTAGCAGTATAGTCCCTCCTCTGTCCACCTGGGCTGTCAGAAAGTCATGGGTAGATGCTGATTTTGCTTCCTTCTCTCTACTCCACGGACATGGTCAGCATGTGGAGGGACTGTCACTCTGAGCTGACCAAAGAGCTCTGGGCAATGGAGAAATGGTTTTATGACAAAGCAGGAAATAGAAAAGTTGTTTCTCCCTTGAGAATTTGGGCTAGATCTGTTTTTCCACTCTGCCACTTGTTTTGAGAAGATATATTTTCAACACGTGCCACACTGGGTTTGGGTTTTTCTTCCCTACATGAAGAATATGAAGTGTGATTTTTGCCCTTTTTCCCCCTTTTCTACTTGGTAACTTTACAAATGTTTCCAAATCATGAAAGTGACACTGTGACAAATTCACTTTTCTTTTACAGCTACATCACTACTCCAAAGTTGAGAAAGTTTCAAGAAGCTGTGAGTGGAAAAAGGGGAAAATGAAAGGAAAGGGAAAACACCCTCCCCCCTGATTTTTATTGCATTCATCTGTAAAAATAAGAAAGGATAAGATTCTTATTCCAGCACAGCTCAATGTTTGAATTTGGTGGGACAGAAGCGCCTGTGAACAAGCCATCTGGGACTGCTGAGGTTATGTTTTGCCTCAGCCAGGTCCCATAGTCTCTATCACCCCTGCTGCTGCCACGCCCAGATCAGTGTACCACTGCCACTGGGGCTCAGCAGGGAAGAAGCAACTAAGAGCTGGAAGACAGAAAGGAGCATCTTCTCATCACCTTGCAGTTGGCCCTGACCTGGCGAGCAGAGTCAGTAGGGGCCATTCAACCACTCTACATTTATTTCCCCTGCACCTGCAAATGTTTCCATTATTCTGCCCCAATGCAAAATCAGCCAAGTCACCTGAAATCACTAATGACTGGAGCAGATTAGGAACATGTGCAGGGTCAGGAGCTCCTGAGCTGCACTTTAAAAAGCTCCTTATTACCTCTTAGCTCTCCTTTCTGTAGGCAGTCCAAGCAGCATAGGGGAAGCAACATCAGCTTGTTTGGAGATGCTGACTCTCCACTGGTTTCATGTTCCTGGGTGGCTTCCAGATGTGTCGGAGGGGCTCCAGCAAGAATACTTGCCAGACATCCCACAAATTGGAGACTGCAGCCCAACTGAGAGCATGGATGTACCCTGCCAAGGTATCAGTTCCTGCAGGACTGCTTCCCTGTTTCTAGAGATGTTTGCCTTACAGTGTTCTCTTTCCTGAAATGCTGCCAGTTTGAAGTTGTCACTGTGACAATTTTTTCACCATGCAAATAGGCCCTCTTGCCTGCCTGTCTTGCCTGTCATTCCTGTCTTTCTCTCATTTGGCTGCCTGCTGTATCTATGCACTGGAGACTCTTGCAAAGAAACCCTTCACACCCACCAATTTAATAATCTTCTTGAATATGGAGTGGATTCTGCCTGGGCAGCCTTGCAGATCTGCTTATGAATAAATTAGCTCTGCTTTGTGAGACTAAATACATCTGCATGCTCTGGAAACATTTGTAATTACATTTGAAATGTAATCATATGTTAGAGATGGGAGTGTGTTTGTTGCCGTTGTGATTTATTTTTCTCTTTTTCATTAAAAAAATTGAGCTTTTTCCACCCTGCCTAAGTTGATGACCAGCAGTGGGGAGTCTCCCTGGTGTTTAGTAAGATGATGGCAGTTTCTGGAAAACAATGCCTGTTCCTTCTCACTCTGCTGAGAACAGTGCTCCCCTGGCCTTGTCCCCAGCAGTGAGAGCTGTAACAGTGAGAACCGTAGCTAAGAGTACAACTATGCATGCATAGACTTCCCAGGGCCATTTCTTCCTCCATCAGCCTGTGCTCTTATCTCTGATAGCATGCACTTATGTTTTTCCTTTGCACGGTGTTCAATCCTGTATCTGTTCCCTTGTACATGGGGACCTGAGGGCCACTGGTACTGCTTGATGCAAAATTCTTCCGGGGCTCTTTGACTGTGGGCAGTGATGATGGCTCCTCGTCTGCTTTACAGCAAGCCTGGTGAGCAGAGTCTCACCTGGCCAGCCCCTCAGTCCCTGTTTGTATCTTCCACTTGTCCTCTCCAAAGATGAGTCCAGATTTGGCAGGAAGGGATAGCTTCCAGTCACTTTACCTTTCTGCATGGCTCTTTGCTTTCTGCCTTGCTGGCTTACTCCTGTTGGTTTGTGCTATCAGGGAGCAGCATCTTCTGCTGAGTCTCACTTTGGGCTGAGTTGTTTTGTTTCTGCTTCAGAGACCTGCAAAGTCTCTTGAGTTCTAGGCCAGTGACCAAACTTGTAGCAAGGATTTGGCCTTGCAGCCTTTCTAATCTGCATGAGCGTCCTACCTACTGTATCATTAGTAATTGCACAGTCCAAACATTCACATCCTGCATATCAAACCTATTATGTCCCTGTTGCAGCTCATCAGCTGCATCACTGAATGTCCTTCAGATACCAGCTCCCAGATCCAGGGCCATGGGCTGACCTGCCCAAGTAGTTCTTGCTTCTGGTGGTGAAGTCTACTCAGGTGCTTTCCACAGGCCAGTCTGACAGCTCATGGACTGAAAAATCTCCTCATGCTGCTTGTCAGTGTATTTTTTGCATCCTTCCCTGTGTGCGCACAGTGTAGTACTCATACTTCTTCAGCCGGTGCTTCTACTTGGAAACCCTCTCTGTGTGAGAAGTTCTCCAGCCATCTCAGCCTCGCAGTGCAGTGCTGGAGTTGCAGTAACATGTGCTGCAGTCACTTGGGTGCGCTTAGCAGTTTCCTCTCTCTGTGGTCCTTCATACTGATTTACAGTTGATGCTGTTCCCAAAGGCAGCTCATGAAACTGCTCTGCTGCAAGGAGGGGCTCATGGATTTCCCTGCCTAGCAGAGCACAGCCTCCTCCTGAATTTGCCAGGACTCTAGGACCAAATGCTGCAGCCTGCCTTAATGCTGCCCTTTGACCTGCTGTTGAGATATCGTGTGTACCTGCCACTGTTCTTCAAGTCTGTATCGCCCCTGGGATGTTGCCTCCAATAGGGTTTTCTTTACTATACGTGAGCTTTTGACCATCCTGAAAAGTGTCCTTGATGCTGACTCTAAAGAGCTTGCAAACATTAGGAAAATATGTACAGAATCTGGACTACACATACTTGCTGGGATGTCTGCATACGCTTCCTGTAAGCATTTGGTCAACAGCTTTGAATTTCTAAGAGCTTAGAGGTATCTATACACTTCCTTCAAAAGTTCAGCCTATCTGCACCCAGCTTCATGCTTGGGTCTAGCCAGTAGTCCAGGAGTAGCTACACCTTGGGTTCATAGTTCTGGGTAGCATCTACTTTCATTACTACCCCTAGAGTATGATTGTCCTCAGTGTCAGTCTTGGTTGCTGAAGGCCTGAACCACGGCGAGACAGGCTTGGTATTTTGTCACTAGCAGGTAAAAAATAGATCTAACCACATGGTTTTCTGAAGTCTTTCTCCTGTACTTCCTTACTCTCCTGTAAATGATTCACTTTATTCTTGTCACCAGTGATCAGCTGCAGCTAATACAAATTCCAGATACAGGAGAAGACTATATTTTCTTCTTGCTTTGCAAGATTAATCTTACTGAAGAAATGGCTCTGGAAATATACCTGCTTAATAAAAAATTACTTCCTGATGCAAGAACAGTCTACCATAGAAATTTTTGGCAGGAAAGGCTGTCCAGTTTTCTCTCTTGCTCTTCTGGAGCTGGTGGTTTTTCTGTACCCCACTGCTCTAGACTTGGTGGCACAACTAGTGTGGGACTCCAACAGACTCTGAATCCTGACTTCATCTTATATCTGTCTATAACAGTCAGGAGTGAAGTCATGTTGGTCCACCTACTTGATCAGAAATCCTCACAGTTCCTGTAAACTGCCTTTTCATGGGGACTTGAGGGTGGGATTCACCCCACTAAGTGCAAATGTCTCCAAAGGAGTCACTCTGGCCAGCAGAGACATGGGCAGAGCTGTGGACTTTGGAGCTAAACCTAAAGAAGGGGTCTGAAAGAGCTGGCTCGCATCCTAAAAATGTCTTGTTCCCTCCTTGGATCTCAAGGCAGTCAACAGACTAGTTTAACTGTAGATGTCTTCCTGGTAGCCAGTTTAAATTAGGGGAAATTAATCCCATCCTGAGTGCCCATGATGCAGATCACTTCCTCTGTCTGTCCAACATAAAATCTCCAGTAAATGCTTTTTCTGCTTTGAATACTGATCACCCCAGTCTCTTCCACCTCTCACACATCAAGCTTCTGAGTACTAGAGACCCCGCTCCTCACCTGTGACATGGATTCCGTTAGTCAAATTGCCCAGTCAAGGCATTGGACCTTGCCTGTGCCATACACCTCTATCCCAATCTGCTTTGCATGGCATGGGGTTCTTGCTCAGATCCTTTGATAGGCGGTTTTGTACTGAGGGTTTTGGAGGGTTGTTCACCTACTGGATGATTCGTGCCCTTGAGTTCCTGGTAGTGGGCTGTCCTGCCTGTCCGAACACCACAGGTGGAGATCTTTATTCCCTTCTCCCCTTGGTTCATCACAGGCTCCCATTCTTCCTGCCAGTTGTGCTTGTGTTTATAAAGCCTTGTTCATTTTCAGGTGCTAAACACCAGATTATGATCTTAGTCTGAATCCACTGCAGGGGAGTTACTCTGACACTACACTGGTGTAACAGACACCAGCATTAGACAGAGTATATGGCCATTGGAGTACAGCAAGAAAAGAGAATCACTGTAAGGAAAACACTACAGAAAAGAAGAAAAAAAAAAAAAAAGGAATATAGTAAAGAAACACACCAAACCATTTTAATTTATCAAAAGCAAATATGTTTGTTCTTCTGTTTGTTCAAGCAGGTCATGAGTTATGATTGGAAAACAGACAAACACAGTAACTAAAGGCACATTAGTTGTTCTTTCATTTCTATTTATGAATGTGTATTGGAAGAGAAACATGATAGGAAAAATAATGAATATGTGATATGTTTCTTTTTTAAATTAATGGTTATGTATTTCAGTGTGGATCATCTGTCTTGGTCTGGCCTGTTGTGTGCAAGAGCAGGATACCTTGCAGCTAAACTTCCACTGCTCCACCAGAGCAGAGCTAGAAATCTTGTTTCTTTGGAATGTGAAACTGAGACACAGTAACATTTTACCTCATTTCACCCATTTAGCAACTCAGCAGCTACGTCAGACTATTTGCTCAGACCCCTTTGTGGTCTTTGGAAAAGATAAGGTTCTTTAATGAGTCTTGCTTGAATCTCTTTGTCCAAGGTTATAGGAAATCTTTTTGATGTGGAGAAATGCACTCAGAATGCTGAATATTGTACTGATTTCCTAATTGCTAAAACCTATACATCACCTCAAGGATGATGAGGCTCTGCAGAGCTGTGTTTCTGTGACAGGTGACTGAGAGCATGCCCCTCTGGTGGCACAGAAAGGATATGCATGGACATCCTTGAGGGGGAGAGGACAGCACAAACTTGAGAGGAACCAGTATGGGGATGTTTGGGGAATCTGGAATGAAGATCAAAATGCAAGGAGCAGCAAACTGGCAGTGTTGATGTGACCTCCTGGCTCAGCCATATCTCTGAAATAGGAAGAGGTGGTGAGTAGTATCCATCTGATGGCTTTTGCTGTCTCCTCTGTGGTCCATGGATCCATCTCTCCAGGTACACCCCAGAACTGGAATTCAAGTCATCCTGGTGGAATAATACTCTGTGGAGGCTCTTCCATTTTGAACAGCAAAGCCAACTTCTGGATCTACCTGCCTCATCACAGTCTAGGCAGATGTTAATCAGTGGAAGGCCAGCAGTGGAGATATGGTCCATACAGCTCAGCAAGAATGGGCAGGTGAGGTGGCAGAGTAACTGGAGGGCGAAAAGGCAGGACATCTATGCATACCTAAGGCCTCTAAAAGTTGAAGAGGAAGAACTACTCCTCTTTCTTTGTATTTAACAACAGGATCTCTTCACGCATCCTGGATGCAGCCGAACATCCTGACGCCAATGCTGACACATTGCAGAGGTTTCCAGGTGGGATCAAGGGGCAGCCAGAGGGACGTGTGTCCAAGTATTCACCATTGTGGGCTTGCATGGTGACTGCAGAGGATCAGAAGAATGTAAAGGAGGAAGGCAACGAAGAATGGAGTAAGAACTGGGAGATGAGCAAGCACACAAGGGAAAATGCAGAAGGGAGAGAGGATTCTTGCTTTTCCGACTGTATATGAGATATGTGGGAGGATGAGTAATGTGCCATAGTATGGTAATGCAGGGGTTTAAAGCAAAGTTGAAATGCAAATACAATAATGACAAAAGTTAAAGGAAAAATAGAGATTTTCATGTAAAACTTATGTTTCTTCATAAACCTTTATTTATCTTAAAAAATGAAGAGCAATCTCTGAGGCATGAAAGAGCATTTATCACCTTGGAAGGTGAAGGCAGGAGAATGTGTAGTTCCCTGACTGGTTATTTGTATAAATTGCATTCGGATTAGTACTGAGCCCACCTAATGTGTTAGATTTACAATCCCAAACAAGCATTAGCCTTACATTTATTTTAAAAAAGAGTGTATCCTGAAGCCTTGGTGCCTGCAGAACTACAGAGAAAAAAGTCGGTCTTATGGCATGTCAGGTTTTGTGTGCTGTTGGAAACGGCTACACCTATATTTTAAGATGAAAGACAGATGTATGTGTGATTAAGAATTTGGGTGGTTCTGTGCTATGATTCTGATGGCTTTCAAGCCTCCATTTGTCACTGATGCTGGACCAGGGTGGACAGAAAATTTGTCTATATGTAATACAAAGAACAAGATCACTTCTCTTGTCTGACCTACGTCACTCTCTTGTCCAATTTTATATACTCCCTAGCTAGCTCAAGTTTTTGAGCTGTCCTTCAGGTCCCTGCTAGGGATTACCTGTCTCTGCTACCATCTGTAAAGCAGGTGTATGATGCTACTCAAAAAAATTAAACAAAACAGGGAAATAACAGAAGAAAAAAAAAACCCCACCCCAAACCCAATGACATTTTACTAAACCATTTTCAAGGTCACAAAGTCAAGAACTTCAGAATTAGGAAGCTTCGGATTTAAGGATGTCTGCAAAATCTTCATTTAGTCTTCCTGTGTGTATGCATTGTAATACAGTCTTAAATATGTGATCACTTCTTCTCTTTAGACAGAGTCCCTGCCTCATTCAGTGCACAGAATAGACTTGCTTGCTGAAAGAGCAACTCTTCAATATTTCATTTAGTCTCATCGTTCAGTGTGTGGCTCAATGCATTATTTACTGCATGCAACACTGAATACAGAATTATTAATTTCTTACTAGCTTTTTCTCTTGTGCTTCACTGTAGAGTCTTCCTTCTTTACAAAATCTGGTGAATATATCTTCACAATACAGCTGAGGGGTGAATCAGTACTAATGCCTTCAGTTTATCAAGGGGGAAGTGATGCACACATAAGTATTAAAGTAAAAATAATCTGAAGTGTCAACTAATTTTTAGTTTGTATTTTGATTCTCTGACATGACATTCTTGAGCACTTAGATGTTTTTAGTTATCTGTGTTTGCAGAGCAAGTCACGCTGATGTTTGCAGCTGTATGGTTACTACTTTTGCCCTTGCAGGAGTACCTACCTGCACAGGCTTAATCTTACTTATTGTAGGTGCTTATAATCAGCGGAGAGGTAGGTGATAGTTGGTGGGGTTAAAGGCAGGATTCATCTCACCCTGAAACAGATATCAAAACCGGATCCAATTATCTTACCCTTAATGTGCCTACTTCTCTCCGTGTAGAGTAAGAGAGCCCATGGCAAATCGTGGAGAGTTAGACAACTAGTTTAGGGTTCACTTTCACGGGTGAATCCCATACTTCTGTAAAATAAATAAGTAAAAAATCCCCAGCAACCGTGCAGCCTTCTGTTTTCAGAAGCTGGAAACTGGGAGAGTAAGACAGATGGTGGACATTTGGAGGTCAGGGTGGAGGGCTGTTACCGTGGAGGGCCAGACTCAACTTCTGCTCCTGCTTCAGAGTTCCCAGACAGTGCTCAAAGAACATCCCTCAACTGTTTACTAAGCTTTTTCAATGCCCACCTTCTGTGATAGTCACCTCTTGTTTTAAAGATCTACAAATCAGGTTTGTCTTGATCTGGTCTCCACAGGGTCCTTTCACAGCCAGGTACAGGTGGATTTAGCCAATTCTACCTAAATTCTGTCTTTGGAGACCACATGCCTTTGCTCTATTTTATGTAAAGATGCGATAGTTTGCCATATTTTGGCAATGAACAAGAGTACCACTACAGAGAGAACTGGGAATACCTTCATAGGACAGCTCCCAAGATCTACCAGAGTGGCTCTTTTGGAAAGGAGTGAAACACCTTCCGGAAGGTTTCTATCTTCTGTCAGCTGTAATGAGTCCTAGGATGAGCACCTCAGCGTTAAGTAACTGACTTTAGATGTGCCAGTAAGTGAGGGATGATAAACCTCATCTCAAAGGTCATTTCCCCAAAGTCGAAGTCTGTGGCAGGAGAAAATATTTGTGGCTGAAAGAAATATTTACTTCCCAAAGAACTGACTTTGACTCACTTATTATAAAGTTACATTTCTCTTTTATAGTACAATTGCCACCTAAGGTGGTGGGGTGTGGTTCCTCATTCTCCCATACAGGCTGTGCTGCTCAGAGGACAATATTGTACAGCCTCCATAAGATGGTGAAAAAACCAGAAAATTCAGTTATGTTGAACTGAATATGGAAAAATACTTTTGCATAGTCCAACCAAACAGAAAGAAATATTCTGCAGCAGGAATGCTGGAAAGTTTACTTACATCAGCCACATCCAAAACACATTTCTGCATTTGAGGTTCATCCGATGCTGCAATATTTCGTTCAAAAAAAACCTCCCTCTTAAAATTCTGTCCCCAAATCACATATACCAGAAGCAGAAATACTAGAATTTCCCAATGGGCAGAGACTGCAGATGCTGCCAGAGGAATAGGCTGTGGCAGAATTTAAGCTGCATGATCCTGGATCACTCCAATGGCAGCAAACCTGTCACTGCCCTCAAAGAAAAGAAAAAACATTTGAGGAAAAAAGCAACAGTGTGGGGAAGAAACAACAGAGTAATTGTCTTGTTAAAGATCATGCATGTGCTCAAGAGGACTGAGATGATGTTATAGAGAATAATACTTCAGTTCCGGCATTTTCTGAGTTCTGTCTGATTGAATGAGCTGTGTTAGTATTCCTTGAAGGTAACATTTTGATATAAAATGCATAGCTTTTGGCTTGAAAGAACCATCACAGTATTTAGTCTGATTTTATGTACTGACAGATTCCACAAGCCTGATAACTTTTGTTTAACCAAACCATCATCCAGGACAGCATCTGGATTTTATTTGATGAGGTGGGGTCTGCACTTCTGGCCCATCAGGAGACTTTATCTACTGTTAATACTTTTACTTCTAATTTGAATTTGTGCAACTTAACCTTCCAGCTGGTGGTCACTTCCTCTGGTACTTTGTAGAGCATATTTTAATTTTCTTCCTTCGGAGGCTGTTTACACACCATATAGCAAGTCATTTCTCAGTCTTGTCTATTCTTTGTTTGTTAGTCAGAATGTATTGAACTCCTTCAGTGTCTCATAAAAACTGATTTTTCCAACCTTCAAGTAATTGTGTTGCTGTTCACTGTTCTATCTTCAATTTTTCACTTGACTAAATGCACTATTCCTACATTAGTCCCACCATTGCCTTGTAAGATGTAAAATAACTAACTTATCCTTTGTTTATTTATCTGAAGATCACACAAGTCATTTTATCACTGCACTGGGTAGGTCACATTGAAATCTTGTAAGCTGAGTGAGGAAGAGGTAATTATTGTGTTGAGTACCTGTACGACAGATAACGCAGAGGTTTATACTCCTTGGCAAGGGCTTCTGCGTAGCCTCAGTAAACTGCACCCTTTGCTGATGTAAATGGGCCAGTCTGATGGTTTGTCGTGATGTTGTACAGAGGGTTGTCACAGGTGCCTGACTTCTCTTCACGCTTGCCAAAATCTTTCATGTATCTTTTTGTACCTGTTCATACTCCATCGTGCTGAGGTACTTAATAATGAAGTAAGACAAACCTGCCTCTGTGACATTCTAGGGCTATTTTGGAGGCAGCAATTGCCAGAAATGTTCCAGTCTCAACAGGAGAATCCCAGCCAAGATTACTAGTATTGTCTGTAGGGCTTTAATATGCAATTTGTATTGCATATTAATCTCTTGATGTAGAAATTCTTCCTCATTAATAATTCTTGTAGGAGTTAAAGGGATAAAATGATCAGCAGATAGTAATATGTCTTTAATGATCACGTAACTTAAAACAAGAGCTTCCATTGATCAGCTCATTGGTACTGACAGGGTGTTGGCTGAAATGACAGTTTGGTTCAAAGGGCCAATTCCTGTTGTCTCAGGCAACAATGTGTTTGTTGAGAAGGATCCTTGGCGTGCTCCTGTCACATATTCCTTCACAAACCATGTAACATTGCCCAGTACTCTAAAGCAAGGAAATAAAAGCCACAGCTAGACTGGACCCTAGAAAGAGATCGGAGTAGATGAGTGGACTGGCTAATGTCCTAGGTCCCCTCTGTAGCTGGGAAACTCTTCTTAACTATTTTCTTGTGGTCCCTAGGTGTGGACTATAACCTACACACCAGGAGAAGGGAGAAAAAGCCACTGAAGAACGCCCAGAGTTAAAATCTTGAGGAAGATTCCAATAAGCTCTATGGCAAAGATTTTTACCCTGAACCTGAGAGCAAGAAATGCTGATCTTTGAACTGAAAGTTGTTAATGCTAATTTAAGTGCAATCTTAGAGCAGGTTTACTGCCAGACTGGCTTGTTTGCATGTGTTTCTCTCTGCCCAGCCTCCAGTGCTTCAGAGGAAGGAAGAAAGAAAGGATATGCTCGCAGGAGCCAGGTTATGAATGAAGATTACTCCTTCATGAACTTGGCAGGCAACTAAAGAAGTTCTGAAGTAGAGGACTGAAACAATAAAGGTTAGTCCATCATAGCTGATGGAGATAATTTCTTTGGTGTGATGTATCCATTTATTCTCTGTGGACTCCCAGCTGGTATGGGTAGTTTTGCCTTAAAGGAGATGAGGGTTTCATAAATAGATTTGACTCAAATGTCCTGATCTAAAGCTTTTTCCATGCTGTGGAAAGCATTAAGGACAGTTTACAGGGTGTTGTTAAACTAGTATCCACTTGGAGTATTTCTCTCCAAGCAGAGTTTTACATCAAGCAACCTGTCTGTGAACCACCTGCTAGAGATCCTCAGATCTTTGCTATTACAGGATTGTTGCAGACAAGCGTGATCAGTAAGGCTATTGCAGGACATTTTCCTCAATGTTTTGCCACATGTTTGTGGTAGACACCTTCCTCCCCTGCTGTGCACAGCGTTGTTTAAACTCATCAGCTCGTTGCATAACAGGCATTGTTTCCAAAACCTGAACAACAAAAGATGGCAAATAGGTAACAGTGCATACTGGGTACAAATACTTGTATTATTCCCAGCTTGATTTTGATGGTGAGACAGATAAAGATGCTCTGGAGAGCACTGTTTGCTGCTGATAATCACCTACTACAAGGACTTAAGTGTTTCAGAATGGTCTGACAGTGAGTGTTCTCTTTCCTAGCAGGGGTTTGATGGATACTAAGGAATGGGTATAACAGTGGAGCAAGCCGTTGGTTACCTATGACTCTAGAACTACTGAGATCAAGGTGGTACCCTAGTATTTCACATCCATCAGTGGAGCATGAACCTGCTCAATCTCATTTTGAACACAAGCAGGCTTTCCATAATGTGCCTGTGGCAAATTTCACGGAGTACCTCTGTATTGCATGGATAACCTCCTTCCTTCTGTTTGTTTTGAACCTGCCATCTGACAGCGGAACGTAGCTGGCTATAGAAGAGAAAATGAACAACTATTACAATTATTCCTTAGCTTGCCCATTCACTTCATCTCATGATATCTACCCCACCTCTCCCTTTGTCTTCCCACATCTAGATATGTTTCTTTCAGGATGAAGAATCATAGTGTATGCAGCTGTTGCTTGAACAGAAATCACTTAGCACCTTTCATTACGTCTGCTGCCCTTTTCTGTATGTGTTTGGTTTTTTTTTTCTCCAGTTCTGGTTCATCCTTTTTGAGTTGGGGATCAGAATCGAACCAAGTGGTCAGCAGGTGCTTGCATCATGAGTATGCTTGATGTCACAGTGACACTCTGTCTTTTGTTGTCATAATAATTTCTAAAATTTTTTTCACTAATTTAATTCACTATGCTAATTTCAGTAGCTACTACCCTTACCTGTGAATGTTGATCACTTAATTATGAACCTGTGTTTTGTATATTTTAGACAATTGTTTGTGTGAGGACCTTCCCTCTCATTCCATGGTAACTTCACTTCTTTAAGATTTTTCAGTGAAAGACTTTGTAAAATGGCTTTAGAAATGCAAATACACTATCAGCTGGATATCCCTTATCCCCATGTCTATTGACTTCTTCAAAGAGCTACATTAGGCTGTAAAGCATGATTTCCCTTTACAGAACTGCATGGACTCTTCCCCGTTATGCTTTATTTATCCATGGATCCTCTTTTATATTACAGTTTCTATCAATTAGCCTGGTACAGATCTGCTACCAGTCTGTAGTTTCCTGAACCTCACATAGGATCCTCTTTAAAAATTGAAACAACATTACCTACCTTCAAGTGTCTTGACACTGAGACATTTTTACATTTCAGCTTGCACACCAGTTATTAATTCAGCAGTTTCACAGTGGAGTTCTTCAGGTACTCTTGGAAGAATATCCTTTGGTCTTGGTGATTTGTTATAATACCTTTTGATATGCTTCATGATCTCCTTCAATATGAGAACAATCCTTTGATGTGTCCCCTCATAAAGAAAGAGTAGCTGTGCAGGAACCTCCTTGACCTCTTCCATGGTAAAAACAGCTGCAAAAATTGTATTAGTTCTTCACTGTGCGCTTATTTCTCTAAATCTTTATTATCCTTATGTATTTCCAGTACCCTTTTTTCCTCTCTGTTTAGTGTTTCTGGCTTTTCTTGGTCTTTCTAAAGTCCTTTGGGCTAGTGATATGCATTTGCTCAGAGCCCCAGTGTGATACTTCTGGTTTCTACACCATAGACAAAAATTTTACTCTTCCGACTGTTCCTTTTATTCTTTTTTAATACAAGAGAGATAATAAGGAATAATTTTTATTTAGTGCCCATTTTTGAAGTTAAACACATTACAGTGGTTTTCTTCTTTTTTTTTTTTATTCCAACATGAGTGCTGAATATGAACAGCTTATGATGACTATTGCAGATGGATTTCTACAGTAACATTTCAGTCAGGTATTGTGCATTGTTTGCACTAGATGCGATCAACTTAAGAATTGGTTTTCCTCTTGAAGTTTCTCTGATTTTTCCATTTCATGTGGTTTCATGCTGTATTGTGAAATTTATCTAATACTCTTGAGTAAATAAAGCTGAGAGAGAACGTTACCAATATAAGTTAGTTTATCAGTTTCTTTGAGTCTGATTTCATCCACTGTAAGGCTAGCTTGGAATAGGAAGAAAATGACCTCTTGCTTCTTATAGTTAGACATGCTTGTGGCTTTGAAAGAATTAGGGCCTTGTGGCATGTAGCAATTGTGTTAGCAAACACGTATTTTTTTTCATGATCCAGGAAAGCTAAGGCCAGCAGTACTGAGCATAGAAGGCTGAACAAAGTAGGTACAAGTCCACAAGTCCTTGTATGATTCCATTTTCTGACATAAAATTCCTTTGAAATAAATCCTTCTTCCATTACACGGGCTTTACTGTTATGAAAACGGTAGACAGGGTTACAACAACATCTGTCAGGACAGCTCAGTTTGCTATATATACAATACAGAATAAATACAAAACAATTAAATACAATCATCGAACAATAACCAAGACTTCTTTCACCCTCTGCTTTCCTTTAGTACAGTGGCAAGGTGAGTCACGTAAGAGCTCATATTGCCCAATTCATTTATTACTCTAGGCTGACCCATATTCTGCTTTACAAGCTTTCCCAAATTTTTTTCACATTAAATTAAGTTTCTTCCTGTACTCCGCTGTTTGGAAAGACATTCCAGGATATGATTCCATATGTTTTTTTTGGTTTTTTTTTTTTTTTCTGCCTTCTAGTCTAAATTTATTCATGACCACTCTTATTCTAGCATTATCCTCTAACTCTGAGGCATTGTTTTGCTAGGTTAAATAGGTCTGGGAGCTTCTGAAGGCATTGCAGCCAGAGCCAGAACAGCAGTGTCTAAGAGCCAGTGTGATTTTCTTCTGCTATGTGTTAAAGAAGCAGTATCAGAGCATTGAATTTCGTATCTGAGTCACATGACTAATAGTCTAAAGAGCAGCGAATCTGTACCAGTTCTTCATTATCCCTGAGCATCCTCCAGTTATGCATTAAAGAAATGTGACCCATAATTGCTAACCCTTTGGTTTATAATCCTATTGAAAAGAACTTGATGTTATTTGATTTGTTTTCTTGTGAAAATCAAGTGTCATTACTTTCAATGTCATTCATAGTGATAGATGGCAGACTGCCCCACTTACAATCACTATCCTAACTCAGTAATTTAACCATTAGGTGCTACATAGACATAAAAGATGGTGTAGCCTCTGTCTTGGCTGTTTGCGCAGTGATGCATCCTCTCTCTTACTGCAGGGTGACCCCCAGCTCCCTTCCCTGCTATGGCTGAAGGAACTTAAACCTGAGATATAACTCTCCTGTTCTTGTACCTGAGACCAAATAATTCATTTAGCTATAAGTCAGCCTAACATTTCATTTATTGCTCTAAAGCTTCTCGGGAGCTGAGTGCATCTCTGAGTGCTCAGGAATTCTTTGTGTCCTGGGAGATATCGTTTCAAATGAATGCCTTTGCAAAGCTCAGAATGAGTTCAGCCTGCAGTCTAGCATGAACTGTGGTTACATTTCAAGCTCAAATCATCACACAAATTAAGCAGGAAAATGGGATTTCAATGCTGCCAGCAAAAACAGGATCCCTGAATTCCTAATTTGTGTGAAGTCTTAGGGGCTGCCTTTTCTACTCTTACCATCTCTCCCCTCCTCTCATTCCCCTGCCCCCCTGCCAACCCCTCCTCTCCTTCCTTATGCAGTAGTCTGGATGGAATGCCATCCATCGGGCAGAATTATTTATGAGAGCTCTGCAAATGTAGATGTACTGTTTCCAGCTAATAGAACTCAAATCACTTGCACTGCACCATTAGAGAGGAAACCTACCCAAGTAAATTATATACAGGCCATAAATGGAGGCAGTTGTAGTGTTTTTATGACTCTATAAAACTCTGGAAGTTTATTGCTATTGAACAAACATGTAATCTGATTCTTAAAGCTGAATATCAGAAATCAATAGGGTCCAAAACCTGCATTTACCTTCAGACCTATTGCCATGCTGGTCATACCATGGAAGTTGTTTTTCAGTGGCAGGATTTGAGAAGCATTAATAAATCCAGGAGTGCTTTCTAGAAGATGTCCCAGCTGGCCCAAATGTAGGGCAATAACTAAATTCAGTGGAGCAAAGAAGTGGCTCCAGTTTAATATTCTCTTTGTCTGTAAAGAGGTCCTATGATGACTTCAATAAAGAGCTGAAAAGAAAAGAGGTTTTGGACTTCTTAAATTCTGTGTTCTGCAGCCTGCTGCCTGTGAAGAAATCAAAGTATTAGGTTTTTTCAATTTCATGAAGAACTTACTGATAAAATAATGCATAAACAACCCCAGACTAAGATGGAATATTTAAAGCTGGGGTTGCTGACCTATTTTACAAATATTTGTAAGTCATTGGCAATACAACTGATTTTTCTAAGGGTTGGTGAGATTCATCTGAACAAAAACGTATGCACAGCTGTGAGCTGAGCTGAGCTATGCCCTGCGGGGATTAGTGGGACATCACTTCTATGGAGTCAGGACAGTGTGTGTGATCAAAGATCCGATTCATGATTTCTTTCTTTTCATGCCTCTGCCCCTTACTGTTATTTTTACTTGCACCATTTGTGTTTGAAGACAGACTGGCCTTTCAGTGAGGTGAGTGAGCATGAAAATGTTTGAACTGCTCCAGGTCTATGCTCTTTTTCTCATTTTCAGTGGTATTCCAGCCTGTGACACTTTGGTTTTGTTCTCATGGCCTACAGTTTTCTGCCAGCAATACTGTCTCTCTGGGAGCATGGGCAGCTCTTGGGGAGCATCTCTGAAGGGTTAGAGGAGGACCTCTGGACTAGAGAGTCATGAACTCTGTCCACATCTGACAGACCCCTTTGTGAGTGGGAGATTTTACTCCCACAGCACCCTGTTGCTCTGAAACCAGTGACTCTGGGTTTGCACATTGTATGGCAGGAGAAAGGCACATCAAGCTAGGGAAAGAGCAGTTTTTTCCATACAAAGTATCTCAGACCCTTGGTAGGGGAGGACAGAGAGAAGAAAGGGTGGGGACATCCCTCTGGCTAGGGTACCTGCACTTCTCTAGTGTCTAGGATGGAGGAGGGGTTGGAACATCTAAGCCCTGCGCTTCCTTGATTACTTTAAAGAAGGGCAGGGATGGCTTGAATTTGGTCTTCTGATCACAGGCTTGTTCTGGAGCCCTTCCAACAGCAGCCTGGGTGAATGGTGAGTATCTGGCAAAGCTGAAGGCCTGCTGTGGTGTGGCCCTTTACACAAAGTGTGATGGTAAGAGTGCACAAGGTGATATGCATGCTAGAAGGGTCTGGAGTGGGAAGATGCAAAGGGCTTTGGTGTAGCTTTTGCACCTGCATGTACTACAAATGAAGTGCAGTGAACCCTTAAGGCTTGAGTCTGCAGCTGGCTCTAGTAACATCAGTCTGGACACAGCTAAAATCAAGTGTCATTTCTTCTTTTTCCTTCAGAGAAAGAGAAGTGTTTTTCCTGGTTAAATTCTCAGATGGATAATACATAGAGGCAACTTCAAGTACTTTTGAGATATTTTTGTAAATGTTTGGTGGCTCTTTGCATTTGATAAGAGCAACAACAGACTCCTGAAGGCTATTAAACTGTGTCTGTTACTAGATAGTTCTTGGAGAAACTTCCAAGAACTTTACAGAGCCAGTGCTGTGGCTGGAGGGTTAAAAATCTCTCCCAGAATGAGGAATTTCCATCTCACTAGTAGTGAAAACAATGCATGATAATTTAGTATTAACAACAGCAGTAAGTAAATGCTGTGATGTTGAAGATGAGAGAGAGAATCCAGAGCAAGAAAGCCTGTGGTTTTAGCTAAGGGAATCATGATGATTTCAGTGACCAATGATCAACTCTTCACTATTAGCTGAGTTGCAAAATAATTTCAAGTTTAGCTGTCAGCAATAATTAGCCTCAAATCTATCATTGAAGAGAAAGCCAAATTAATCAATAAGAAAATGGAAAAATTATTCCAGCAAGGCATCCGTTTTCTTCAGTACGTGTGATTTGGTAGAGGGCATCAGTGACTCCCCAGTCAGCAATGTGCTCCCTCACCTCCTATAAATGGTGTGTCGACTGTGTAAATGTGATTCAAACTGCACATCCAGCTGGAGGTGGACAGCAGCTGTAGGAGCTGGGTGCTGCAGTCGCTCTGCATGTGGCTGGTTCTATCTTGCAGCTCCTAGTCACAGTTTTGGAGTCTATAGATAACTTCCTTACCGAAGAACCAGTTTAATTTTAGGAACATGGGGCTTTTTTTATGTTACCAGCACATTGTGAAATGCACGTGGTGGCAGCTGTTAAGCCTAATGAAACCCACAGCAGGGAAGAACACAAAGTATCACCTACAAAAAGAGCAAGCAGGGACCATGGACAGATGTAAGTGGCTGAGAATGCTGGTTTTCCAGACGATTTAGTCTTTTTCTATCATTTCACTGTGGGGAAGATGAGAGGAGACTGGGATGAATGAGGCCATGTGACTCCTAATTATAAGAGATATTTTTTTAGAGAAACAGATCTTTCCCTAAGGAAATACCTCCAAATAGCAAGGACAGATGAACTGTCCTTACACAGGATTAACAGCCAAGAGAGTATGGCTACCCACGGTCCCTCTGTACACTCACTAGAGCAGAACCATGATAAAGGCTCAGACTAAAGGGGTGCAGAAAGCAAAGTCATAGATGGATCAGGGAAAATGCAAGTCAGATGATTCAATTACTTCTGTATGGAAAGCAATAAATACAAAAGGTAGAAAGAACAATGTTTGTTCTCTTGGAAGTAGGACACACGTGGAAGGGCAAGCTGTCAATGGTCTGGATGTGGATCTGCCCACAGCCTTTGTGAAGAGCGAAACCCATCAATGCAGGCAGGGACTGAAGATGTCCAGAGATGTCCAGCAAAGAATCCGCAGTGTGAATTCAGCTGACGCAGACTGTCAGGATGCCTGCAGTACAGAAGGCATCCGGCAGACCTTTGCTTTCTAATTCTTAAAATCTGGCACCAACTCTATTACCAATGGGTTTCTGAACACATGGAAATACAAAATTAGTAATATTGATAAGCAGCAATATAAGACTGGAAAAAAGCAGCCCTCTTCACGGACAGTCCAAACACTGCTGGGCATAACTGGACCACTGAGAAGAAAGCTATGAAACAGAAGGTGTTATCACCTAGGGAGGGCAGGAGTTGGTACTCACAGCAGGGCATGGAGAAGTTGGGTAATGTGGCACTGCAGTACTGTGGCATTCCTCACATAAACAGGGAGGGGCACCAGTGTTGTTGGGTTTTGGGCAGCATGCAGACAAAGTCTAAAACTATATTCTGCTAGAGGTAGATCCTGATGCAGCCTGTGAGACAGCTGGAATGCACCACTCCATTAGCACTGGTGGAAGAGCTACTGGTGAGTCTTTGATTAGAGCCCTTTTTGCGTCTCTGGAAATAGTGCAGAGTGAGCAGCAGCCAAATAGCTGTAAAAAATGTCAGGTGAACTAAGGGTCTGCATCAACCATAACTACTGAACCTTTAAGAAACTTGCTCTTCGTCTTCTGTGCCTGGAGACCTATGTCTACATAAAGAAAGATCACCGACTCTCTTGACAGCATGCTCAGGAACACTAGGAAGGATGAGTTGTCCCATCAGCTGAGGGTTTGTCCGCGTGTACCAGAGCTACCTATATGGGTGACCAGCACTTGGTTCTGAAGGAGCTCCCTCACCACCGGAACCAGATGCCACAGTGATTCTCAGACATCCAGGCTGTCAGTGGTGAGATTCCTGTCACTGGAGAAGAAAATGTCAAGGTCACCAGCTCTTAAAATCAGCACTGGAAGTGAGATAATGCAATAACTGCAGGTAAGGTGAAGCAGGTGAGAAGTGGAGCCCCTCATGTTGGATGTCTGATGGCTGGAAGGTGCTCTTTCTGAAAGACAAAGTGCCCTGATTTTATTGTGTCTCATTTTCCTCCCATGGTTTTACTTGTTTGTACAAGGAGTCACTGACAGTGAATCAACTTTATGAAATTGATTTTTGTTTTTTTTAAACTCAAAAGTCATATGCAAAGTTTACAAGGCCAGGAAGTAGCGTTGTTATGCATTTCCTTACAACCTTTGGTGGACCTTGGGGATCAATAATATCCCAAGATTAAATCTCCTAGGAGAAGAACAAACTGTGCTCTCCTGGAGTAACAACCCACAACTATTGGTTTCACTCCAGTTGCCTGCAAGAAGCTTTCAGCCCTGCTAGCCCCAAGAGGAGCGCTTTTCTTCTCCAGAACATTGGACTTGCATTCCCTTGGACGTCCTTGGCCCACAATAGCTGGGGACAATGCCGGGGATGGTGCAGGACTGAAGCAGCTTTTCTTCCATCCTCTACAGGAGATGGACACAAAGCCTTGACTGTAAGGGTGGAGGATGTAGAGTACATTAGGACCTGAACACTGGGAGCTGGTGAAGGAGCTCAATGTGTGTTTGTGCCGTGTAAGCTAGGCTCCACTTTGTGAGGAAACTACCAGAGCAGAGACCACTACATAGACGTTATTTTAGCTTCTGTGATGTATATGATTCACCTGCCAAGACTTCTGCTTTAAAAGTGAGCACTGCATCATATCATTAGAGCACTTCTTACATGGTTTAACAACCAGCTAACTGACAAAACAGCCGTCAGCAGGGAATCATTATGTAATCATGCCATTTCTGTGGGGTCCTGTTCCTTACCTATTGGTCTTATTCAACACTGATTTGGGAAGAGACATAAAATCATTATTAAGAAATTTAGAGTTAACACAAAAGTTGGAATAAGAGTATATAATGAGGATGGCAGATCATAGATACAGAACAGCTAGGTTTGATTTGATGGTTAGATGTAAAATATGAATATAAGACATGGGAGGCCTAGCACACTTTTTGGAAGAGGTACTAAAACATGGTGCACATAGTCACTAGCATCCAGGATCGTCAAGATAGCTTTACTGAGGAGGTCGTTCTATCTGCCACAGCCTCAACAGTGGAAGAGGGGAAAGTGACTCACTGTGACAGTCTGTGGCCCACTGATGTGCCTGCTAGGGGAGTCAGAGTTTCTGGGAAGTTTGCTTTCCAGCTCCTGGTGCTCCATGTTTCCTGAGAGCTCACAGCTCCTCAGGGTCCCAAATTCACCCTAAATTATAGGTAAGGCAAGACTGCTTTTTAACTGTTTCCAGAGGAACAGTATTCTCCTCTTCATGTGAGTTATCCATCATCTCTCAGCACCAGCCAAGCTAAATGAACCAAATTTATCCTAGCGAGGAATTCAGTTCTTGATTACAGAATTGGAAACACAGTGGGAGTCCTCTGATGCAGTACTGGTGACCTAAAATGTAGGCAGGCTGTCTCAGTTAGGTCCCTGGGCTCCTTTACTGTCTGCAGAGAGAGAAGAGACCCTCCAGAAAGCATCCTGCCCAAGCTTAGACACCGATCTTACGGTAAGATGGGCTGCTGTGGAAACACTTCTCTCTCCATTGACTATACAGAGGGAATCTAGACAGCTTCAATGAGACATGTAGCTTTTTGATAGTGAAAATGAATCCAGTTCAAATGGTGAAATTAATCTCACTCAAGACTAAGGAGATGAAATGGAGTGTGAGTTTGTTCACCCGTGGCTGCTGTAGCAAATGATTTGGATAGGGATGAGGTGATCCCTGAGCCCTGGCCTCCTGTGAGGCTCTGTCTTTCTGTGCCTCTGATTTGAAGTGGAGTTGTTCTCCTTTCAGCTCTTTCCCTTTTTATTGTATTTCCGATATTTTATCACATAGGGCTTTAATAGTTCATGTTCCTCCGCCCTCTAATATCTAGGTTATAGAGCTTCCTCCTCTTTCCTTTTTTCATGGAGCTCAGTTATGAAACAGAAATATGGAAAATCAGTGTTATTCTCTTCCCGGTCCTTTGTGGATTTGATGCTTTTACTCTGCTACATGATTAGTGCACTCCCTTTTGCATTAACCAGCCTTTCCTGAGACTCAAAACATTTTCATGGCTGTTAAAAAGCTGTGTAAGTCATACAGCGTAAAAAGCATAAACTGCTCATTAGCTCTTCCACAGAAGGTTACACATGAAATAATATTAATGTTAGGGGTATCACACCAGACCCGACAGACTGAGAGAGGTGGTGCTGCTGTAGCTCCATTCTCCAGCTCCAACCAGCAGCAAGGTTCAGCATGGACTCCCGGTAAGCACATGAACATAAACACACATATATAGCACATATATGCATATATGTACACACATATGAATATATACAAACATATGTACGTGTACCCATAGATCCCAGTCTCACCAGTTTCTGGCACCTGGACATATGAGACCCTGAGGCCACAGCTGCACTCCAGTTGCTGTGCATCCCCACCCCCTCAGAATAAAGTCCCTCACCCAGGAAAATAGAAATGGTGTTTATTATGAAGACAGGACACACTGTGCTGATCAGGTACAGGACATGGCCAGACAACCATACAGACTAGCCACCCATTTACACATGACCAGCCCTTTTAATCCCCTTATTCCTCTATTTGCCCAGGCTTGTTCCTCCCAAAACCACCTGGATACCTCCTTTCCCCATCTTTGGTTCCTCCCTAAATTCCCTGTAAGAAGTTGTCTGCCCAAAAGCCCAAATGCTTTTCCCATGCACGCCATGATGTGTCCCATATCCCCAGGCACCAACCCCCTCAGTCCCAAAGGTGCTCTGGCATTGACTCGTTGTGCTGAGTTTCATACTTGGACCATCTCAGGACATGGTTTAGCAGGCTTGGTGGCCTTGGGTTGACAGCTGGACTTTTGATGATCTTAGAGGTCTTTTCAAACCTTTATGATTCTGTAGGGCTGAGGCTGTCCTGGAACAACCCTGGGAGAGGCCCAGAGATGGTGTACCTTCCCCTGAGTCCATAATTTAGGTTCCTGTCTGCCTTTGTTCCCCTGTGCTCCTCTGGGCTTGTGGAGATGAGCTTTTGATGGGCTGGTGGCTCCTGTGATGGCCTGGAAGCTGCTAGGCCAGGGGGTTATTTGCGCTCTCCGCCCCCACCCGTTTGTGTCTCTGTGCCCCCTTTGTGGGGGTGCAGATGAGTTTTTATCACTGAAGCCAACAATTAACGCAAAGTATAATCTTGGCATCAAAGTACATTTTCCCTTCCACCCTCAGCTACCTTCTGTCAGTTTTGGAGTCCCTGGCATTCCAGATACATTTTTCTATTTTTTTAATGATACACTTTTTAGATGGTACAACCCCCTTTACTCTGCTATAAAAGTTTAATTTTGTTTCCCTTTGCTCCTCACAGAATCACATATCCATTCTGCCCGTGTCTCTCATCAGATACCTTAAAACAAGTTTTGTGTTGGTTGTGACCTGCTTAACCTTTAATTCCTCTCTTTAAATCCTTTTACCTTGTTTCCCGTTTGGATACTGTTGTGAAAGATAGTGGGGAAGTTGGAAAGTGGGTCCTCCGTGCCCTTTGAATTCACCTTCCTCTTCTGCAGAAGGAACTTGGAGGTACAGCTGATCTAGTAGGGATTCTTCTGGGAGTCGTTATTGTTGCTCAGCTAGAAATGATGAGGAAGCTGAAGCAATTCATGTGTAAGGAGGCAATCTATTTTTAAACAGAAATATCTATTACTGTGTGCTTAAACTAACCCCTTATCATTTATGTTCTCCTAAGCGAAGGAGATCAGTATTGAGAGAAAGAGACGAGCAGAAACACTGGAAGGTTTGAGGTCTGAAAGAGCAAATCTTGTTCTTGGTGGAGATTTGTGAAATGAGTCTGTGCAGAGCAGGGTCTGGGAAATGAAGCCGGGCTGATAAAAGCAGCTTGGTGCAGCCATTTGCCTCCCATACATGAGGGCAAACCTGAAAGGTTTCAAGACTGCTCAGCCTGCTGCAGTCCATCCCAGGGAGGGCACTTGGAAAGCGTTTCCCCAGCATCTGGTCTGGTGGGCACAGTTAGCAGAATGACATCTCTAGCAACCCTCCTGTCCATTGCCTGGGGGCTTTTCCCGCTGCTGGAGGACCCAGCAGCTAGGAACTGGCCCTGTCCATGTGTCTGCCACAAGTGAGCTGGTCCTCTACAGCTACAGGGCTGGGGGTGCCTGCTTCTGGCCCTTAAATAGCCAGTTGCTCCCACACTTGTCCTCTCCTTTTTACTTGTGCTATTTCTTTACTTTTGCCTACTTCTTGACCTTGTTTCTTCCTTTTATTTCTCCAGTAGCAGATGTTAAATGGTAATAATTCCATGTAACAAACTACCACTGGCCCATATCCAAGAAATTGCTGCTTGTTTAAAATCTCAGGGCGAAACATTACCAGGGAAATCAGACAGTGATCTGATCCCATCTTTAACAATTCCATAACCTGATACATTCCCACAAAGTTATCACTACCTCTTTCCACATCATTTGGCTGAAAAGTAAGCAGCCCAGCATATAATAATGTAACCACCTGAATTATGTTTTTAATAGGAAGCATGCAGTCAGGAGACAAAAAAAACAAGCATTGAATCTATAAATTATTAAATTTAAAAAGGGAATAAGACATCTTTGGCCAGAAATGAGCAAAATGCCTTCTTATAAGCTTTCTACTGAAATCTCCTGGTGTGCTCACAACTCTCTGACACCCTGCCTTGAATTGTTGCTTCAATTCCTGTTTTGGTTGTCACCACTCTCAATTATTTTAAAAAAGGACCTAAAATAGATTTATATTTCTTGGATTTTATTAGACAGTAAAATAGAGAAGTCTGAGCTGCAGCAGCTAAATAATTTATGACCTTTGCTAGAGGGGCAAGACGACCTAAAATAAAAAGAAAATACATATATTGGAAAGAAAGGTTTTGGATCTTATTGTTTTTCCTGCCCACTGGTTTTGCTGGATGCAATTTTAAGATATGTATTCAATAGAAAGTTTCTTCCCCATCACACAGCTACTTATTATCATCAAATTCTAACTACCAATTCATAAAAGACCCATCTCGACAGAGTTGATCTCTGCTTCGATTTCATGGTGATAAAGTAAAGCTAGGAAGCAGGTAGTGGGTGTACTTTCTCGCACGAAGAGGTATTTATTGTAGGTAGAGTATTTAAGCATTAAGAAATGATGTTTCTTTTTCATGCAACTTTGAAAACCAATATGTTCCCCTACAATTCCTCCAATACTATCATTAGCTATCCTTCAAAAAAGCCACTGTTAAACAGCCTTTATGGATTGCTTTGCTTTAGCAGTCCTGAATCTGTCTTGTATGCCCTAGTCTCTTACTGTTGATCCATCGAGGGTTTCAGTGAGGCACTGAATTGTTTTGGACATCTGCAAGAGGCTCATCACTGCTGTGTCAGGGGAACTCTTCAACCTGGCCTAACGTTCCTCCAGCGGCTGAATTCCCAAATAGAATACAAGTTTAGCAGTAGACTGATACTATTAAGATCTGAAGAGATTTTATTTTTGGTGCCCAGAAATGCCAATTTCAACCTCCAGCCCACAGATACCCACACAGGAGTTTTATTCCGTCTGTAGTTGTGAAGACACAAATATAACTAAGAGGACATAGGTATACCTCATGACTTATTCTGCCAAACACGGTGAACAGCACCATATGGAATAAATGTCCATAATAAGCAAATGTTCAATAATATGCTACAACACTACATCTTTTCTGTCCATAGGGCTTAGTGGCTCATTTAATTTGTGAGCAGGAATAATTTATTCCTCCTAAATACATATTCTATCTCTCATTCTCGTTAACACCTCTCTTTTTCTATCTCCCCTTGATAAGTTCTCAGTCTTTGACATGTCTTACAGTAATGAGTTCCACAGTTCATTATCTGTTGTGGAAACCAATTAGAATAAAACAAACAAATACCAGTCCCTGCTTCTGCCCGATCTCCATTAGTCTTCAATCTGATGTGTGTCAATAAAGTATAATTCTGTACAAGTTGGAGTCAAGATTCTGAGTACACCCAGTTGTCCTCCAGTTTGTTTAATGTGATGTTCCCCAGATTTCATCTCATTGTAGACATGTCATGAAAACCTTGTGGCTGTTTTCCAAGTCACTAATCATTATGTTAGCTGTTCCTACAGCCTCCTCTGTTCTAACCCTATCTTTTCTAAGTTCACTTGCAAACAGAGTTCAAGATAAGTTTGCCTTGCTTGTAGGTGTATTGTCATTGTTAAAGTATTGTTTTCTTCTGGTTTTCTTTTTTTGGCCACAGCTTCCTATGACGCTAAAAATATTGCACAGATCATAGGATACAAGACTTAAAGGAGTCTCAGGAGATCATTTAATCTACCACTTGAACTGAAGCACAGCCAATAATCAACCCTTAATAGATGTTTTAGTAAGGTTCTTCCCTGCAGTTGTGCCAATATAATAGTCCCTAGCCTGCTCCTGTACTTATCTCTCCTAACTGGCAGTGGTTTTTTCTTATTATACTGCTGATACCTTTTTTATGTAAAATCAGATGGAGAGCAAGTTGCTATTGCTCTCTTTGTAACTATTTTTGTATTGTGGGCAACTGGTATGTCTTCCCTCGCTTCCTCTCATTTCTAGAAAGGAAAATCTACCAGTTCCTCTGATTTACTGATTTCTCCACGTGGTGCCTCTTTTTCTGGTTTCCCTCCAAGCTACCAGCATGATTATTAAAGTCCATTGACAGGAAAAGCCACTACACTAAGCTGATGACCTCACATCTCTTAATGCCTCCTACTACTGAGTTCCACAATCAGGTTTAGGTTGCTGGCTGCTGTTCCTCTGCTTAATTTTTGCAAAGGCATCACACCACCAGCTCATACCAAGTTTGTGGTAGATTCTTAACTCTGAGCTTAGATTGTGCTCTATTGTTACTAGCAAGCTATTCCCCACGTTGTATTTGTACATCTGATTTCTCCTTCATCAAAATGTATGTGCATGAAACTTGGCTTCAGCAGTGGAGTTTCTGCTTCTGTGTTCCTGGCAGCTCATTTGTTTCTCCATACTGCAGATTGCTTCCCCCACAGATATCCTGCTATGACTGCTTGTGGGGCTGTGCTGTGAACCAGAGCAGAGAACTGAACCAGGCTGAAGTTAACACTTTATAAATAAGGAAGAGGTATTTTTATTATGAGTTGTGTCAGGGAGCTGTTTTGTGATGTAGCCTTACAAACAGTTGATCATCACACCTAAAAGGGCAACAAACTTATACTGAGGCAGAAATGAGCAGATTGGAGGTGAGGAGAGGGACAGAAATTTCTCAAACCAGCTTTGATGTCAAGGGTAGCCTCACCTGTCTAAATCCGAGACTGAGCTGTTTGCATTTGTCTCTGTTGAATTTGACTGCATTTATTTTGGGTCATGCCTCCAATTCGTCAAGATCATGTTCAGTTCTGATCCCATCCTGCAGAGTACTTTGAAATATTCACAGAGTTTGTGTCTCAGAACACCCCTGGTCCAGTTCCTGTCTGTTTTCTCCTTTCTGAACTGTTGAGAGAGGCTGTGAGGGAAGTCTATGGAAAGCTGAGAACACACCAGAGGTCACAGCATTAAAAAGAGTTGTGCAGTTCATATTTTTATACTGCAAAATGTTTGGCATATTTACAAAGCTCACAAGGTGTTAAGGTTACTAATCATCTGCCAAAGCAGACAGGGAATACTTTACACTGAAATGTAAGGGCTTTCTGCCAAGATCCTGGGTAGAGGTGGTACCCCAATGTGACAGAGACACCCCTAGAACATGCAGGGCACAACGGCTGAGGCAATTCCACCACTGGAGGTCTGGAAGAAACACGTCAGGTATGGCTTTTCCTGCTTTCTGCAAGGATGCACATACAATTCCTCTAGCTCCTTCCCAGGCGTATTTTTCTAGGAAATACACATGGTGAAGAGTATAGGGACAAAATTTGATGTAGTATCTAAGGAGGAGAAAGAGAGAGTGTTATCATGGGGATGGACCAGTTGGAGACTTTTTCCACGTAACAGTTCCCTACAGTGTTAAACTCCGCTGTTCATTGTAAGTGAGCTACATGGAAAAATACAAATATTTCCCTTGTAGCTCGATACAAATTCAGTTGTGTTTTGTGTTTTATTTCACTCGTCATCTTTTCTGTTTCCACATTTGGTAAATGTTCCTCTGCACCTTCCCCTGACGTTAGATATGTTTACTGTGTTAGAAGCCTATCAGACTGGTGTCACTGCTACTGCTGAAACAGTATCCTGCAGTACTGCAAAAGGCACAGGAACTCCAAAGAGATCTCCACGAGGAAGGGGTCAGAGAGCTGCAGGGTGAGGAGGTGTATTTTGCCAATCTGTAGAAGGTCAGTACAAGGTATGAGTTGATAATTGCCAAGTTGGGGAGGGCATGAGCACAAATCAACTCTATTTCCAATGAGCAGGCATCAGGGGTCCATCTCATCTGTCAAGACACTGCCTGAGTTGCTGGAAAATGTTGTGCAAATTTTACTGTATACTACTGTAAAAGCTATAAAAGACAATGTTGACTAGCATGCAGCACAAGACAGAGCCCTGTTTGAAAAAGCCTCCAAAGTGGGCTGTGAACCACCTAGGACTAGTGCCCATGTAATGTTTTCAAGGCTGTTTATCGACCATGGTAGTTTACTGCAGACTGTATTTCCCAAGAACACTTGCAAGACTGCCATGTGGGACTATGTCATAAGCCTTCATAGAGCCAAGATATACCACATCTACGACTTTCTCTATCCACTAGACCAGTTACCCTGCCAAGGAGAGAAAATGAGATTTTTTTGACGTGAATTGTTTTTGTCAAATCCATGTGGGCTCATATCTTCCTACTTTATTATTCCCCAGGTACTTATAAACTGCTGCTAAAGCGCTTGTTCCAGTATTTTTGCAGGTACTGAGGTTAGACTGACCTGTCTGTATTTCCCCACGTTCCTTAATTACTCCTTTTTAATGGCAGATGTTACGCTTGTTCCCTCCTAGTCTTCTAGGATGTCACTCTTCCTCTGTGTGCTCTCAAAGGTAAAGGCGAATGACTCTGCTGAGGATACTTCCTTCAGCACTCTGGAATGAACTCTTGTTTTCTTTCTTCCTCTCTTAAAACTAATTGCATTAATAATTGGTAAAAAAATAACATTTTACTTTTAAGTGAGGGATGTACTGAATGTTTAAGCTTTCTCTGTATCATCTATTATTTATTCTGTGTGGAATTATACAAGGATTTATTTTATTTTCTTCATTCTTAAATATTTATCTTCTTGCTATTTTTTTGTCCCTTACTAATTAGAATTTATTCTCTTCTCTTGCATACTGACCTTCTGCTAATACATTTTCACATTTAGTTTCCACTTGTGATATGTTTCCTTTTTTGTTTCCAAGTCATTGAAAATGACCCAATGCAGCCACATGTTTCTTCTAACACAATTGCTTTCTTTTCCCTCCTGCATTAGGGCCATTTCTCAGTCCTTTTTTGTAAATACCTGGCCTCATTCATTCCTTTTTCACTTGCACTCTTTTCCCGTGCAATCATATTTGCCAAATGTCTTGAGTTTACTTGCTTGGAGTCTCCATTCCCAAGTGTCTTTTAAAGGGTTAAGAATAATATTGATATATGGCATAATTCTCCGTGGTGAGATCCCAAATCATCCAGAAGAATCTAAAATATCATATGTGAATGACAGCTAGCACAAAGTGGGCAGCTGCTTTCTTGCCTGCTGCTCATCCATAGTGGTAAGCACAGCATCCAGTACCCAACAGGAATGAACGAATACGCAGACCCTCTTAACCACCCCATGCTGCAAGTCTGTGTGAGGCAAACTGCAGCATGCTTCTGAGGAGATTACAAGTGTGCCCAAATGCCAGTTGTTTTTATTAGGCTATTTTTATTTAAAACTATTAATGTATTTGCCATTTACAGACTGGATGCATTGTGACCTACGCAAAGAGCACGGGGCTGGAAATGACTGAATACCGCACCTGTTTTCACTCCAACTCTGGAATGTTTGGAGATCTTGGAAAACTGCCTCCCTCTTTCCTTATCTTTCTTTGCCAAGTCCTTTGTGATCCGCACATGAGCAGAACATGATTACACAAAGCCTGTCCCCTTCCCGAAAGTGATAGCCTTTCTGTCTACTGAGGAACTGTTTTTTTTCGACTATCTATGGTACTGGCTTCAACAAATCCCTCAATCTTTGGTCTTTGCAGATAGTACTTATGTATCAATAGATTTGTCCTACACTTGCTCAAACTGGCCTCGTGCTTTCTGCCTGGGCTCCAGATCTTCATGGGCTCAATTATATTGTGCCATCACCCAATTTTTGGTGGTCACTTCTAGTCACCCAAGCAGCAAAGATATTATCTAATACCTATTTAAAATGAAGACAACAAAATCCTATTTCAAATGGCAGAAGCATCATGATAAATGATCTCTAGTCCTGCCTTCTCAGAGGCTCTTCCTTCTATATGTGTGGCTTGCTCAGGAGAGGGTAGAAGCAGGTGGATCCTTCCAACATCATGCTTCAGTATTTGAGAATTCTGAGCTCCTACGCACAGGGGTGCCCTTTCAAGCGTGATCAAGAGCACTTCTCATGGGGACCACATCTCTATTTCATTACAGACACAACCTCACTTGGCAGTCTGAGAGCATGCAGAAGATGCTGCCACTAGAGAAACCACAGGGAAAGCAATGAAATCTGGTGACTGGATATGAAGAAGCATCAAATTTCAGAAGGTAATTCAACTCCCCAGAATAAGGGTTCCTCTGCCTCTTCCCTAATTTGAGACCCAGCAGCCTAAACATACTGTTTCTCACACCCAATTTATGCCCAAATCTATGATGAAGAGTTGTGTGCTCCGAAGAGCAGCACTGTAACTTTGCATTCCTGCTTGTTTTCCTGATATCCTGGACCAGATACCCCGGACCTATTTTCTGATACTAGTAAAGGGATCAAGAGAAGGTACAAACAGCCTGTCACTCTCTCAGATGCTTGTAGTTCCTCACAGATACACTTTGAAAATCAAATCTTTCTCTCCTTTTCAAGTGGATAAATTGTTGGCATAAAAGCAGGAAGGAAACACACTTAAAGTCCTGAGGTTGAATGTGACATAATTCAGCAGGATCTACACTCCCTGAGGGAAGAAATCTGTGCAAAGCAAAGCAAGGGAAAATCCTGAAAGGATATCTGCTAGAAGAAAGCTGGCAACTTCCTGTACAAAATACGTTCACTCCATGAAAAAGTGGGTTTGATCTCTGGCTTCAGCTCTTCTTAAATGAGATATGGATATCCCTAGAAATTTTTATGATTATATAGAATGAAAAGCAAACCAGACCCCAAACCCGATATAACTCTGGGGTAAAGGAAGAGTAGTTGCATGGGAAATGTAACCTACTTTTGTTCGGAGTTTTTATGAAAGCAGAAGATGCAGCGCCCATGTTCAATAAATGTAAGTTACAAAGGTAGAACAGTTCAATAAACTGTGAATATTTCATAAAATTATTCCTTGAAAAATATTTGTAAGTGCCAAGTTTGTTATGTGAATTTGTATGCTGGTTGGTGATCTGGCCAAACAAAGAACTGACGTATCAAGACTATCCATGTAGAAACCACGAGTGCAGATCATGACTAACACATAGACCAGGAGGAGGGGAAGCAAAAAGGGGGAACATGGAAAATACTAATTCTAAAAAGGACGTGGGAGTCTGATGGAAACAAACTGAATGTGAATGTCCAATGCAATACAAAGGCAACATCTACCCAGGATCTGGATTTTATTCTGAAGATATGTTTCTAGCTCACTCAGTAACTGGAGAAATAATTGTCAAAAGGTACACTGTATCTTCTGCACAGGCTGCCTGCATGGTTTACATACTGGAGCTATTTTTGTATAGGCATCTTTCAATGACCTCTAGGCTGAAACTCTACAACTTTATGTCCATACCTAATAATTTTTCTTGGCTATGCACATCCAGGCAGCAAACGATATTCTAGTATTAAAAATCTGCTTTCCTCTCATTTTTATCTCTAGAATAAATAACTGTTAAGTCAGCCTAGTAGCTCCTTAAGGTAGCAGAAGAGATCAAATATGTATAAAATTGTTTAATATAACAAGTCCTTTTGAAAGAAAAAAAAGTATGCAACACTTGCTGGTGATGGATTCAGTTTCTATGAAATGACATGATTTACAATTATTTCCACTCACTACCTGCAGCAGTCTCAGACTTTCACTTTGTGTTTGAATGGTTTTCCTGGAGACAAGGCATGAGCACAGGGTGCTCCTGCTCAGAGCAGTAGCCACTGCAGATGTAATACAGGATTAAAAGAGAGGAAGAATAGGGATACCTCTCCAATGTGTCCTTGTAGGCACTAGTGATTTGCAGCACAGGGACCTTATGGCAGAGGAAGGTATCTAATGGTTTTTAATAGCTTTCTCATTCATGGCTTTGCGTATTTTTTTTGAAGATGCACACTGAATTGTGGCCTCTGCGGCATTCAGTGATGGAGAGTCCGTAGCTTGTCTTCTGATGGTTTTGAGTCTGCCACCAGCATCCCAGCCTGATGCCTCTTGTTTCCAGTACTGAAGTGAAGAGCTATCTGTTCATCCTCTTCAGTCCACTCCCAAATCTGCATTATTTTCCCCTTACTTATTTTTTCTTGAAATGAAACGTTCAACTGTGCTCTGTATTTCTGAATTCTGATAGCACGTGTTACCTTCTCTGAATATTTTCAAACATTACACTAGCCTTTCTGAGGGGATGACTCAGTGTTCAAGATGCAGACACACCAGCGATTTATACAGTGGCATGACTGTTCTCAGTTTTGCCCTCTTTTCCTTTCTTTGTATATGCCAGCATCAATTTCCTTTCTCTCTGATTGAATTGCTATTTCCATAGGACCACCTATTATAAAACCCTAAATCTCTTTTGATCCCCTGACTTCAAGAACTCTTTCCTGAGCCGTAATAGCTAGCTCAAAACCTATCATTATGGATGTAAATGTAGGGCTCTTTTCCTTATTTTGTATAATTCTGTGTTTACCTATGCCGAATTTCAACTGTCGTTTTCTCATCTAGTCAGTGTTGGCAGATTTATCTGTGATGTTTTGCTGTCAGCCCTTTTTTTAGTCCTGAATCATTTAGTGTCATCAGCACTGTCATCTCACCATTCATGGTCCTTTCAGATGATTTATAAGTATCCTGAGCCACTGCTGACCTCCCTCCACTGATACGTTGTTTTCCCATCTTTTAAGCAGCTATCTGTTTATGTCAGGAGCAGCCATTTTATCCCAAGGTGGCTGCATTGTTTCAGCTATCTCTGGTGAGGACCCCTCCTGGGAGGGCTGTGGAAATCCACGGAGAGTATTAATAGGTCTTTGTCTGTCCTACACTTGTAAGTTTTTTAAAAATCCTAATAAATCGGCAAGGCGTACTTCTTTCTTTGCTGTTTCTCCCACATATCATAATTACCTGTATGTCTAATTTCCTATGCTTTAGAGTAGTTTCAGCAAACAGACCCCTGGTGTGTTCTTCTCTGACCTTCCAAGGAGAACTGTCTTAAAAGTTGGATCATATTTACTGCTTTCCAGTTCTTTGGTACTGAGACAGTTTTAAAGGGGGAAATTATGCGTTGCGGTTGCTTGCTCAGCTCTTTTAGTCTTCATTTCCTCTAGAAGTTTTGGCCTGAGAAAGGATTTAATCCTAGGCTTTAGATGCCAATAAGTTAGCTCTGAGCTGTGATCTAAAAATCTGAGCCTGAAGCAGTCTTGGCAGATGCTCTGTAAAACCAGTGGAAACATGGCATCCATAGATGTCACAATCTGTTTTTCTCTACTGATTGTACAGGGAAGCTGCAGTGACTGGTGTAGCCTCGGACAACTGTCTAAGTTACAGCAGGTGAATCCCACCCACAGGATTACTGTTTTCTCCAGGAAGCCAGTCATCACTGCTGTGACAATCAGTAAGTCTTACGCTAAATTCTCTATTTCATACCATGTCGTCTGGAGACCACTCATATTTTAAGGGTGCCGCAGCATAATTTGGCTTCCCCATGCAAAGACAAATTATCGCCTTTTAACTTTCCTGTGTCTGACATCCTTCTCTGCCACCCTATTCTACAGGAGTATTTAATTCCTAGATTCAGATTTGTTTAAATTATAATCTTATATAAAGTATTGAATCTTCCTATGCTTAAATTGTGCTCCTATTGTCTGTTGTTAAGATAGCAAGAATGCAATATGTAGTGAACATTAGTTTTACATATGAGGCTTAGTGGTTTAGCATTTGTAACACGGTGTTTTTATCAGGTGTAAACCAGCCTAAAACAATCTTTAATTGAAACTATTTCTTTCAATGTGAGTATATACCCAACATTAGGGTTTGGAGTTGGTTGTGGGTGGGGTTTTTTTTTTCTTTCTTTCTTTAAAAAAGGACTAATCCTAGCTGTGTGTGTTCTTTGTCTTTTAGGCAGATGTGGGGTTCAGTTTGTTTGGGGATTTTTTTCCCATTTATTATTGCTACACCTTCGTTTACTTCTGTTTTCTCTTTATTTCTAGGGAATCATGTTCTGCACTGTTTTCCAACAAGGGAAGGGAAGAAAAACCCAAATACTATCTTCTTCAGGTAGCTCACAGACACCTGTGTTAGGAATGAAGTATGATCTGAATGTTATGAACATGTGTTTAATAGACAAATTTTTCTGTTAAACCTGTGGCTGTAACTTGAATATCACAATAATGTGCACACCTGGATCTAGCCATGCTGAAGGTGACAGGACAATCACTATATGCAGCTGCTTTTTGGTACTTCCAATTTTTTTTTTGTTTTTTACTGTGGACAATATCTGTACTTAGTTCTTTTTCAGCTACTCACCATCTGATAACCAGCTTTCTCTTTTTCAGTTAAGTACACACTTCTAAACAAATCCTGTGCTTTTGATCTTGCAAAATGGAAAGCAGTTAATCTTCACCTTTGTAGCTCACTTGACTGATAAAAAGCAAACTTCTATGAGTCTCTCCCAGTTGTCTCTTCAATTCTGGAATGCTCCAGCCCTTGATCTACTGAGCAGCTCCCTCCTCACAGCATCATTTCTTCCACTCTTCTCCTTCAGGATGCAGTCACCTATTTCAGCATTACGTCTGCTCGGTGCTCTGTAGTGTTCCTGGGCAGTAATTAACGAGCACTCTGAGTCTGAGTCTGTAATTAGGGTGAACAACTTGTAACCTAATGAATATTATTCGAAAGATGTAGGGAGGGGACGATCTGCTCATCTCATGAACCGAGTTGCTACATCAGCTTACTCAAAGCGGACATCTCAAAGACTCTGGAAAGAATTCTTATTTTTATAGCTTCCCTTCTCTGCTCCTCACCTCTTTAAATCCACATGCAGCGATACTAGGGACAAAGGGTAACAGGATGAGGTATCAATTGTGGCTAAAATCCAGCTGAGTCCATCTGAAGACTGGCTAGTTTACAGAAAAGGTTTTGTGACGTGGTTGTTACTGTGGAAGACACAAGCCAAGGACCATGGTGATGTGCTCTAGTCTCGCACCTTGGGTCCCGATGGAGGGAGTAATGTGGCACATTGATATGAATGTCTTATTTGTCCTCAGCCCATCATACACAGTGGTGTCTTGACCCTATACAGTCAATTTTAATGCTGATAGAGAGCTCTCTTTAATTATGATGAATAGTAAAACTTTCCCTGGCCTTTCTCCATAACTGTTGGTGCTCTGACACACAAATAGTTAAGACAACAGTGGTATTTACCGGCTTGATTGAGCATGAAGTTACAAGAAGATCATCTGTTACATGAACACTGTTCTATGTGTCTGCAAGGGTAGTTTAACAAGCCACTTGAGGGTTCCTCACTGTTGAGAACACATATCTGGCATGGTCCTCATAGCCACCTACTGCATGGCCACCAGTGAGCACATGGGAGTTAAGAGAAAGGAACTATGGACAGGACATCCCTGAGTGCCAAACACCAACCTTTGCTAGGTCATCTGGAGGAGGTTAAGGTTGTCTCTGTGACAAAATGCAATAGCTGGCAGTTGAATACAGAACAATAAAATTATGTGCCCCAATTTTAATGAATTCATATGGATCCAGGATGTCTGCTAGGTGAAGTGCTGCATGGTTTTCAAATGGAGGATCGAACTTTGATAATGATTTTTCTGCCATGATTATGTGGGATACAGTTAAATGACACGAAAGAGAAACTTTCCTGCTTCAGGCTTCAGCTGTTCTTTATCTGGGAAGGGGCTATGGAGGATGTTCTCCTCTAGACAGAACTTTCCACCAGTCCTGCATTTGACCCTGGACCTGATGGACTCAGTCTGGTCTTCCTTTCCTTTGAGGTGCCACTCTGAAGAGCGTGTTATCAAGGAAAGAACAGACTGGTAACTGTTGCCCCCAAAGACAATGTTGGAGCTAACTGATGTTTAAGGAAGTTATTTCCATTTTAGCCATGGAATTAATTTTTGGTTAAGACTACTGAATAAATGGACACAGAAGAACCTGCGTCGTATTAACAAGATTCTAAATGAAGCAACCAGTTCATTTCATTATTGATAACAAAGTCATCTTCCCCAGAATAGCAAATGAGGTAAGACTGGCACTCTGAGATAAAGCCCTGATTATTTTCTGTGGAATCTATTACATTCTATTATTTCTCTCAGATAAAACTTTAAATCACCCTTCTTAAATGCAGACATACTGTAATTCTTCCTTCACAGAATAATTCTATGTTATTTTTCTAACTTTTTCATTCTTATTTATTTTTATATTTTGTTTTAATTAATATAGCGCAGAATGTTCAAAAAGTCTGAAGCTAAATTCTTTAGCTAAGTATTGGACTCTAACAAACTGTTGGAATAACTTAAAGTAATGAGTAAATTATTAAATAACACTAAGCCAATTCATAATTCATCGTTATTGATATCTGTACCAATAGCTGCTGGTGAGGAAGGGGGTGGAAGAGGATGGTATTGGTCAGCCAATTGGGAAAGAAAAGCAATGTCCCTGCAGGACTAGGGAGGTGGGATGAGTGAGTGAATTGGGCAGCAGAGCTGGCATGTTCTTTGGGATAACTGCAGCTGCTCTGCTCCTGGAAGATTTAGAGGAAGGTCTGCCTCACTGGGAGAGAGAAGAATGCAGGGTAGATTAAGTTACAGCTGCAGGAAACAGAAATTAAATCAGAGGGAGAGGGTGTCAAGAACAGAGTTTATGGGAAGGAACTGGAATGAGAAGAAAATCCAGGGAAACCAGTAAAGCCGAGGAAAGGAAAAAGTCATGAAGAAAAGACACCCTAGGAAGACTTGACAACTATAGCTTTACTTCAAGAGGGAGCATCAGCAGACTGGAAGGCCAGTGGCGAGCTCTACTGGAAGTACACTTGAGGGAAAAAAACAGACACTTGTCAGGTGGAGAACTGAAGAGCAGTGGCAGAGGGTTGAGGTTTTGAGGCAGGATAGGATGTAATGTGCAGCAGCGATGGGCCAGATCTAGCTCCTTGTAATTATGTATGAACCATCTTCTTAATGGTAGTGGTCCTGCCAGCATTACCGTTTTAAAAGCTCCCCTGGACAAAACCTGTATGGTTGAATGACAGCAGCCTATCACATCTAGTAACAGCGCCTTCTAATATCACAGCAGAAAGGTCTTCCTACTATGGGGGAAACTCGGAGCTAGACTAGACTGCTGTGTGTCATATGAACACCCAAGCTGCTCACAGATCTCTTTCATCACCTGCATAAGGTTTGCCTTGCAACAGACCTTATATGAATGCAGCTGTCTAGCTGAGTACCTCCTAGATGGACTTCTCTAGCTTGCTTTATTCATGGCAATATCCCAACATTTGTGTCCATCCCTCTCATGGAGCAGAGGCATGGGATCCCTGGTGCCCTTTCTGTCCGTCAGATCCTTCCTTGTTCACTCATGCTTCAGGAGGACAAATTGCATACGGTGTTGCTTCTCACGTACTGCCAACCAGGAGTTCCAAGGGACTCCATTAAATGGTCATTTATATAGAAGTACATAAAGATCTCTTCAGACTGCAGACAGCTCCTTAGTAAGTTTCTTTTCAATTAGCAGCTGTTTAATAAAGTTTTTCTCTTTGACAAATTCCATTTTCACTTAACCCACTCCTCCATGAAATTGTACGACCCACTTCAACCCATTTAGCCCTTGATCTTACACAAGCACTTTTACCACTTTCTGCAAATAATTAATCCAATTTGGATTAGAGGGATTATCGATAGTCTTAGTCCTCACTTGATAACACTGCATTCTTACCCGGTACTTTCAATTTTACCGAGTATTATGAAATACAGGAGGCAAATCAGGAATGTCTCATTATAAATGCTCATATATCATGATTTAGAATGAGAATTGCTGCTCTTGTTGCAGGGTCAGGGCCAGTGAGAGATTCTGCTTCTTGCATGAATGGGATGACATTTATTACTAAAAATTGTGCACACCAAAGGGACAAATGGTTGAATTTTATGTTCAGAGGCTGCAGCATTAAAAAAAAGGAAAAAGAAAAAAGAAGAGAGATGTGAACTTTGAGGAGAGCTTTATGGGTCACATTATCAAGTTACATTTCAGAACAGCTGAAGGGATGTTTCAAAGCTCTGATCCCAAACATGCACTTTAACTCTGAACTACTGCTTCTTTTAAATCATAATCTATTTAATAACATATGTGTGACTTCCTTCTCCTACCTCCCAGGGCCTGGATAACTTGTGCAAACATCCATACTGCTGATGAACTGTGCAAGAGTGCTTTTTGCTGTTCGTGCTTTGCTTTCACTCCATCTACCTTAGTAGGTAACTGGTCCCCATTACTTCCTACCCAGTGACTCACACCAGCAAGTACCAGTGTCCCCAGCCTGCCTTGCAGCAGCAGCTGTGGTGCAGTGGGCAGCGCAAGGATCAGAGTCCGTGGGGATTTCAGCAAACGGGAGCAGCACAGAGAAGAGGGAGCACCAGCTGGACTCACGCTGACAGTGAAGCTCCCCGGGGGATATTCCTGGAGTCAATTGCCAATGTCTGCATAAACAGCAGAGAAGCAGCAAAGAGGTGAGTGAGCAAGGTTATCCACTGCCCTTCCCTTCCTTCCCCTTACCTGGACTCAGAAAACCATCCTCACATATTTGTCAGGGAATTTCATGTGACAGTAGCTTTGGACCTACAAGAGGCCTCACAGCCCACAAAACTTAATTACAAATCAACTTGCAGCACTTCTAAGCAAACCAGGGATCAAGAATGGTTCATTCAGATCCTTGAGACCTGTCTGCATTCCTGCACACATCTGGAGTATGGTTTTAGCAATATGCTCCTGCACTACCAAGCCGAGAGTGTCAAAAAATTGTCCAAGGAAATAAAATCATAAACCCACTGCAAATTGGATTGACATACTGGAGTTAAACTTGGTAAATTGATTTTATTTTTCATTTCTGGAGAATTGGAGCTCTGCTCTAAATCAGTTAGAACAAGCCCCAGGCAAATCTGAAGGTTGATTAATGAAGGACCAGCTTCATCTGCTTGGGTCATTGTTGTTGATTGGAAATGGCTGGGAAGTTTGTTTCCAAAGCAGGAACTGGGCAAACGTACCACCGTGGCTTCATTGTCACCTTTTCCTGACAAATAAAAGTGAGTCATCCTGGATGTCGTTCGTATTCCAGTGGTGAAACTGTGAAGGTTTGCACTGCATAAGCACACATGAAAACAAGCGGAACTTCTGCCTACACCAAACATCCATCTGTTGCTCCACAAGCTTTGAAAAAAGTACACGCTTGTGTGGCTGTTTTTCCATTCACACTTGGCATGGGTGCTGTGCGGATTGGACATCTTGCATCGCTGGTGACACAGGCATCAAAAAGCATGGAAAGCTTGTATGTTCTTGTCCAAACAACTCTGTTCCCCCTTCTAAAAGTGTTGTTATTGATTGCTTTACCTCGTTCATTTATTCCGTATAATCCATATTGATTTTCAGAACTATTGCCAAATGCTAAAAGAAGCACTGCAGTGTGATCTGAGTGTGGTTGCCCAGGGTATAAATTAAGCAGATGGCAGGACCTTCTGTATTTCCAGGATGGTGGAAATGAGGCCTGTCAGATGGCAAATGGGTCACTGAAGGGAGACCCCTTCCATGCTCACCGCTGCCTTGGCCTGGCAGAACAAAACTTTGAAGAGATGGTGAAGTTATCGTTGTGGAGGAGTTGCCAAAGACCCATTATCGTACTTGTCCCTTCACAAACCAGTGCATTTCATTCCTACATTTACTCTGAGCTCCACATGGCCATAAATCATGCAATACATTTCGTGTACCATATTCCTGTAGTCCATGCATTAATGTGTACTGGCAGCACTACCACATTGAAAACATTACTAAACTCTGTACTTCTGCAGAATCTGTGATGTCAGGATAGCCAACACCAGACATACCTTAGCAAAACGTCCTCATCACAGAGTCAAATCACACCCAGTCCTAGAAATTAAGACATTCCAAAGCTTTAGTGTCTAAGTACCCAATTAACAAAAACCTAATGCTTTCAAGTGTGTCAGTAGCAAACAATCATAGGCATCACTCTGCTACACCAAGTTTCAAGGCTCCCCCAGCAAAGAACTTTTCATCCAACATGCACCAGTACAGGCTGGGGCTGACCTGTTGGAGAGCAGCACTGCAGAGAGGGATCTGAGAGTGCTGGTGGATGACAAGTTGACCATGGGACAGCAGTGTCCTTGTTGCGAAGAAGGCCAATTGTATCCTGGGGTGCATTAAGAATAGTGTGGCCAGCATGTTGAGAGAGGTTCTCCTCCCCCTGTACTCTGCCCTGATGAGGCCCCATCTGGAGTACTGTGTCCAGTTCTGGGCTCCCCAGTACAAGAAAGATGAGGAGTTACTGGAGAGAGTCCAGTGGAGGGCTACGAGGATGATAAGGGGACTGGAGCATCTCTCCTATGAGGAAAGGCTGAGGGAGATGGGTTTGTTTAGTCTGAAGAGGAGGCTGAGAGGGGGTGCTATAAATGCTTATAAATATGTCAAGGGTGGGTGTCAAGAGGATGGGGCGAGACTCTTTCTAGTGGTGCCCAGCAACAGGACAAGGGGCAAAGGGCACAAAATGAAGCGTAGGAGGTTCCATCTGAGCATGAGCCAAATCCTCTTCACTTTGACGGTGACAGAGCACTGGCACAGGCTGCCCAGAGAGCCTGTAAAGTCTCCTTCTCTGGAGATATTCAAAACCACCTGGACGCGGTCCTGTGCAGCCTGCTCTGGGTGACCTTGCTTTGGCAGGGGGGTTGGAGTAGATGACCCACAGAGGTCCCTTCCAGCCCCTAACATTCTGTGATTCTGTGCATCTGTGTTTTTCTGTCTAGTTTTTACAATTTCCAGAGAGCTTTATTCCTCTCAACAGGCGTTAACTTGACTAAAAAGCAGTGTACTTGTTCATGGCTTCTGCGAGGTGTCTGCTAGATGCCAGAATGACACCTTTGCAAATGACTAGGTCTGGCTGAAAATCAGAAGGGTTGTAGACATGCTCAAAGGAAAGCTGTAATTTTCGTTCTTTTAGCCATGACGAAACAAAGTATTCAGCCTGAGAAAAGGATGAACAATATTTTTATGTAAGACAAAAACGTAAGTTGCAAGGAATTTTAGAAAAAGGTTTTAGAAAAAGTTAACCACTTTAACCCATACCCTCCCCTAGAATGCCAGCAAAAAATAACTTCTTATTTTGCTGTAGTTCTAGTAGAATATTCTTTTTACACTTTTTTCCAGTGGGAAATGGTATTGCAACCAGTAGCAAAAGCAGAAGTATATTTCATTTTCTTTCATTTGCTTTTCCTTTCTTCTGCCTTTAAGAACTGATTTTCGGGGGTGGGGGGGGGCAACAGCAGGGCTTTCGTACAAGAGCTAAACACCTCTCCCTACTAGGATGTGCTCCTTTGGAAGTGGGGATCAAGAAGGACTCCTCCTTGTGAAGGAGGAGATGCCTCCTTTGCACCGACAGCCACTAGACCTCCTGAGGACATGATGGGTGGGGGGACGCGGGGAGCGCCTGAGCTGCCTGCTTGAGCTGCAGTGACCCAGGGACAGCTGGGGACAGAGGACCAGACTGCACGCACAGCGTCTGCCCTCCAAGGTGGCAGAGGCAGCAGCTCTTCCTAGGGTCCTACTAATCTGCCTGGAGCTGGTGTGGACAGCTGCAAAAATGTGCTGGAGGCAAGCCTGAAAGGGCACGGTGGCAGGAGACAAATCTATTTACAGCCCCTTTTTAGTCTTATTCTTCCTCATTTTGTCTCTGCTTTAAGAAAATGCCCTTTCCAGTTTCTATTCCAATGGAAACCTGCCTTTATTTCTAAACTCCCTCACTCCTTCTTTAGGGTGATGTCTCTGACAGGAAAAGGTGAAGCAGAAACTTTTTCTGTAGAGGAAAGCAGAGCAAGCTGTATATGGTTCAGGACATTTCTTCACCTTCTGCACCCCAGCAAAGCCTTCTTGCTGGGGAGTTCTCATTCCATCGAGCTCTCTGGAGGGGCTGTCCCCCTCACTCCCATCTCACAAACTAGTGGAACTGTGGGGCAGAAAAGTGCTTTTGACAGCCCATATCTGAAGCTTTCTGACCAGTAGATCATAATTTCTGCCTCACGAAAGACAAGAAGCTTCTGAATTTTTTGCAGGAAACATAAGTAGATCTTCTGGGAATGAGATAAACCAGATGTCCCATTTTTATCCTGATGTGACTGCTCCCATGCACGGTACCTTTGCTTTCCCTGTCTGTATGTCTCAGAGCCTGCCAATTCCTGTCTGCAGGGCACTTCACTTTACATCAGTCATTGCATCAGAATGTCCCATGCTTATTCCCTACTCTGTCAATCACCAACTACTGCCCCTTGAGTTCTAAGCCAAGAGGTTGGGTATTTCTGGTGAAAACTGTGTCAGACATCATCCCAGAACTGAATCTGGCAGTGCCTAACGGGCTGTGTCTTCTCTGCCCTAGTTTCTTATCACTTTCAAAAGAAGAAAGAGTTGATGGAGAAGTACAGGGCTGTTTCTGACTGGCTCAGAAAAATTTCCTTTCCCGTGTCTTTCATTTACTGGAACACAGAAGATGGAATGAAGAGAGCCCATTAGTCCCTCTTGCTCCTAGCCCCAGAATGGTCCCTCTGGACTCTCCCAGCCTTTACACTTTGATGCCTGCAGCCATGCACTTGCTGCAGCCTGGCACCCTCCAAATCCATGGCACGCTGGCATGGCCATCCCTGTACTTCTGCACACCACATGGGACTGCTCTTCCACCTACACTCGAACACTTCTGACACAACTATGCCACACCACTCACACCTCTACATCTGCTCGTTGGTGTGTCTGAACTAGTGCTGCAATGGTCTGTCCCCATCAAACTACACCTGAGCAGTCCATAGGACTCTGTGCATGATGACTCCTGTAGATATATGCCCACATCATAAATGCCTGTGCATCTCCCCACACTGACCACTGACATTTGCACAATGCAAGACTCCATTTTCCAGTGTGACACTATGTTTATCAAGATGAGAAACTGGAAGTAAAGACTTTCCAGCAATGGCCCCAGCTTCTTCTTAGATTAGTTCAAGAGCAATTTTTTCCTCCCTCCCTCCTTGCAAAGTCCAGTCAATATTTGAGTTGTTAATAAAAATCTATTTTCTTTTCAGCTTCCCTGATCTGCTCCACTCAAGAACAACATGTGCCTTGTATTTCCTTAGCCTTGCTTATCATATTTCCAGCCAAAATGAATGGCCAAATCTCTTATAAACAGAGAAATTAAATGAAAACAACACCAGCGCCAAGTTCTTTGCAAACAGAGAAGTGAAATGAAAAATGCCAGTCTCTGTAGGTTCACCCAGCACATTGAATTATTATCTGTCATGGCCTGTTCTTACATTTGTCCTTTCCCTGTGGTTGATAAATAAGACTTCCCACAAGTTCTGAAGCTGTATCAGGAGTTGCGTATCAGATAATGTTAATAAATCTTAGGGGCTAACTCTCTGACTTGTCTGGCAGCTTAATAGCTCAAAAGTCTAGGGTTTTCTAATGTCTTGCTTTTTTTTTAAACATATAACTTTGAAATCTTTCTTTCCTCGACTGCAGGCCCAATGGCCAAGTTGGTACGGACATGACTGCAAGTCCTGATTTTCAAGGCAAGATCTTTGGGCTGATGCACTACAATCTTTTTGCCCAGACTTTGTGCCTTCATCAGGATGATAGCTGCCTTTCCACTGTAGGTGCTATCTGCAAGCACCATGCTTCACAGCCTGTGCAGCCCAGGTTTTGGTACAGTTGGGTGTAGCAGGCAAAGGGCAATGCTGTTTGTCAGCAGATTGACTCAGTGCTACCAAGAACCAAAAACCCTGTCTCTTGTGAAGGCCGGGCCTTGGAGGCACCACCCCTGGCTTGCTCCATTTTGCTCTCCTGTCTCACTTGCAAGCAGTAGAAAGAAATGGTCTCTTCCAGCCTGGAGCAAAGGGTTAGTCGCAAGAATGACCTTGCAGAGATATCCATCTCTCCTTGTTGAAGGGGACTGAGGGTGATGAAATCAGACTTGGACATCTAATTTATAGATACTTGAGGCTAAATGAAGTCTAGACATGGGACAAAGAGAAAAGGAAGAAAATACAATCCTAGATCATGCCTAACAAAATTCCTCCTAGGCCACTTTGGATTTTTTGCTTGGAAGCAGACCCCTGTGAGACAGGGCTTCAATGCCCAGGCACTGGAGATGAAATGCACCTGTCCTGGGTTCATCTGGGACAGAGCTAATTGTCACAACAAGCGGGCTGGACTGACCCAAACAGCCAATCCGATGGGGTATTCTATACCATGTGATGCCATGCTCAGTATTTAAGTGGGGAGCTGGGTAAAGGAGAGGCTTTTGCTACTCAGGAGCCAGCTGAGCATCAGGTGGTAAGAACACTACGTGTTGTCTATGCTTTCTATCAGTATTGTTGATTGTTGTTTTCTTCTCCCTTTGCCATTCTGTTAAACTGTTTTTACCCCAACCCATGAGTTTTTTTTGCATTTTTCCTTCTGATTCTCCTCCCCATCCCACTGGGGTGGGTGAAGGAGCGGGCGAGTAACGGTGTGCTTCTTTGTTACAAATTGAGGCAAAATCACAACAGCATCTTTCCTTGTTCAGTAGTTCCCAGTCAACCAACTCTTCAGTTCACCTGACACTATCTCACTGTAGATTGGCTGCAGTTTCCACGGGAGTAATGAGGACTGACTCTAGCTGAAGACTTGCCAGTTGCTTCTCCACTAGCGCTCATGGAGCGATGTGTTCCAGCTGTCACATAGGCTGCATCAGGGTCTATTTCTACCTTCTGCTTGTCTGCTGGGCATCCATCTGCAGAATATTGCCTTACATTTGGTCTGTATGCTGCCAGGTCCCTTCTCTGTTACGTTTCTGCATCCCAGTGTTGTCCTATAAGTGTTGGCCACCAATGCCTTTCTGCTCAAGGCTGGATTTTCTCGTATTCAAAGACCTCTTAGGAAACAGCGCATCATGTTTTGTGGCTTCTTTGTGGAAAAAATACTTTATGCACAGATTTAGGTTTTAGAAATGTGTTTGAAATAATTCATATTTCTCTTGTCTGCTGATGCTGTGGGAATTATATCTCAAGTGGTTCCACAGCCCAGTGGGTGATGGACTAGTCATCAGTCTAATAGCAAACATGAGAAATGCCTGGCTGATAAATGCCTTCTGAAGACTATCTCTGAATCTGCTGCTGTCACTCAGAAAAATCTCTTCCCAGAAACCCGGATGTCTGTACTGCTGCCAGTGTGGCTGTGTCATCTGGAAACAAAGGGGCGTCAAATAGGATGGACATTTTTGTTACTTTTGTAATGTTTTTCGCAATATCTACTGTGGCCTCAGAAGTCTGCAGAAAGAGTTTGTCTGTGACCTTCTCCTGTACTGTGACAGTTTGTGCCTTTGTCACAGTCCTACACTGGAGAACACCCAGGCAAACCATTCCTCTGTTGCCGTAGTATGATTTGTTTCCTAGGGAAGTTCAGCTGTCTGTGCAACCAGGCATATTTACCTGGGGTTAGATTTGCTTCTCCAAAATATTTTTACCTTAAAGTTTAAATTACATGCCCAACAATTATCTTGTCTTTAAATAGGGAAACATTTCTGCTTTCAATGTTACATGTAGATGCCAGAGTTTTGCCCTCCAATATAACTATTTATTCCCCTATATCTGCTTTTTAATTTTGAATTGAAAATGGTATCCATCTCCTGTCTCCTCCTGGCTAGAGCTACATTGTTCATGAGACATATTTATTAGCTTGTCTAGTGGCTTTGCTGTTATTCCTTACTGAGTTTTCTCACTTCGTCTAGTTTTTGTTCCTTGACAAAATAACAAAGGCCCTACTTTTGCTGTCTCATTTTTATCCCTTCTCAGCTTCTCCTTATCACGCTCTGTTCTTGTTTCTATTATCGACACGCTTCAGCAAGGTCTTCTGTCTGCAAATCCAGCATTTGTGCTTTCAGCATGTCTAGGGTCTTTATAGGTGCGGCTTCGTTTTCCTCTCATTTCTTAAAGTTGGTCTCGCTAGTCTTTGGTGCCCACATTCATGTGCTGCTGCTTGCTAAGTATATGAACAAATTCCATATCTCAAATACTGAATATGTGCATTACATATTTCTGAAAAAAGTCCAGTTCATTTAGCAGCCCAGCCCTGGGTAAACCTCAGTCCTTAGAGGGACCTCCACTGATCACTCTTTTCCTTCATCTACATTTTTTTTTAAGCTTGCTGCAGTGGGGATTACTGTTAGCAGGGAAGGAACTGCAGGACTATACTTAGTCTCCAGACCGTAGGCAACCCTCCACTGAACGCTGGGAGCAGCCCCAAGGAACACAACAGGCTGAGCAATCAGGCTCATGAGTCAGGCAGCCTGTGCAGCTGTGGTCTTGGTGGTGTTCCTTGACTCCGTGCTGCAAGCTGAACGTCTTTGACTGGGCTGAAGATGGCACCAGTTGCCATCTGGTGTCTGGTTCAATATAGCAAGACACACATGCTCATGCACACACACATCCACATCTATAAAGAAAATGGTCATGTTTCAGACTCTTCTGGTGGTATTTTCCCTTATTCTAGAGTAAGAGACGCAATCACATCTTGCTCTTTTTTTATGGGAAACATCACAGAGTTTTGCTCCTAAATAGTGCATTCTATAATTCCCACATGCATGAAGTATACCTGATGGAGATATCTGGACAAGCTGGTTATCCCTGTTCTTTAATTAAATAGTCACATCAATGGGCACACAGGAATACATTGAGTGCCAGCATGTAAATAAGCTCCCCTTGGAGGTGGCAGTGATGTTCTGCTCTCCGGATTCATGGCAGCTGATTCTGAAACCACCAGAGCAGTGGGAATGGTGACACATCCAGCCAGGCACAGGGGCACGTCTAACATGGGAATGGGTCCTGTGCATCCTTACCATCCTGTTACGATCTCGGTGTTCTCCTTGTCCCAGAGATGGCAGTCAGCTACCAGTCTCTGCTTCTCTTTGTGAGTGAGCATGGGAATGGATGCTTCTCTCTGATCTGCCTTCCATGCACATGCTTCTTATGCATCACAGTGCAGTGACATTTTGTAATAATCAAAACCATACATGCCATAGATCCATATTATAGCTTCCTAGTGATTTGTTCAAGCAGCGTGAAGCTTTTATTGCTCGCATGCTTTGTAACTGGGAGTCCTTTCCATTATTATGATTATTCACTTCAGAGCACATGAAAACATGTAAAGGACTCAATAGACATTGAAAAAAATAACCTTTTTCCAAACACTTCTATTTTAAATAAGGATGCATGGCAGCAGACTAGTGCCAGAACAACAAAGACGGCAGAGAATAGCAAAGCAAAAAGACTGTAAGGCTGCTCACAGTGTGGGCACTTCTAATTGTCTCCTCTCTTGGTCACTTTGTAATAGTCTCACAGCCCCAGGAGCACTGGAGGAATTTTCAGTTCTGCTTAGCTTGGAGAATGGACAAACAGAGGCACCTCCACCACCACCATCATCATCTCTGAAAGGGGAGCTACACTTGTGAGCTGGGTGGGTGACTGACTGGGAGCCCAGAGGCTGCTGTTTGGCTTGGATTGGTGAATCAGATGAGATGGCAATAGGCCTTCAAAGGATACTGCCCTTCCATAGGTTTTCTGATTAAGGCTTTGGTACTCAAGCTCAGGGATGTACAGGGTTCTTGTTTTTTTAATACTAATGTTAGAATTGTTCTTATATCAAATAATCCTTGTTAAATGCAGCCACAACCCAGGCTGCCATAAGCAGTCACTTTTGTTTGTTCTGAATTTCTGACCTTTGATCAATCTTTTTTCACATTTCACTTCTAAGTGGTATCACATGCCCAGGACACAGGCAAATTCTCCATGTAGCTTGAGCAGAGGGCAAAGGACTCCCTGCATCGTGTACACCTTTGCTTCCCCTGGGAATAGGGACTGTGAGCTGCAGGACATTGCTCCCCTGAGCCCCAAGCACAGCCTCTGATTAGCTGCAACGGACTGTGGAGAGGAGGCTGCTGTCTTCACAAAGCACCTTTGTGGAGCCAAGGCTACTGTCTGTGGAAATAGAGGGATAAGAGAGCCACTGGTTTCATCCCTGGTGTGCTGCAGCACAGCTCTGAGAAACATCTCAAAGGTCTTCTACCACCTCCTCCTGGAGTGCACGTTGAGTGGTGCTTCACCTTTTGTGTGTAGCCTCTGCTACCCCTGACCTTATTCCCAGTGGACATGGAGCACATGTGAACATGCACCTCTTCTTCCTTTCTTTGCCTCTCCACTCCTTCCATTTCTTGGTGGGTGCTTCTCCCCTCCCTCTGGTAAAGCCCATTAGTACACCTGGGCTGACTTCCTTAGCTGTCCCTCCTTCAGTTCCTTGGTATCTCCCTTTTCTCCTTTTAATTTGACTCTAGCCAACATTTTTAGCAAGCCTCTGTGCAGGCAGCAGCTCCTGGAATCACCTGTCCCTCAGTGCAGGGGAAGGTGTCAGCATTTCCCACCCTTCCTTCCTCCAGACAAGCTGCCCCTTCCCTCCCACCACTCAGTGCTTCCCCTCCTTTCAAAGGATACTCTGTCAGCGACCTCCATTTCCATCCCCCTCCTGGACTGGGACAGGAGCCTGGGAAGGGGGAGCATCGCCAAGGCAGCGGTGTGCGCTGGGGCTGTCCCTGCAGTCAACCCGCGTGGCTGGGGAAGGCGAATGGGCACAGCCTGGCCACCTACGTTTCCCCTTGATCAATGATTGCCAACGTGTGCCATGCTCATGTGTAAGGCCATGCTCAGCTTGAACAATGATGGATGGTGAATATAAAGGTGATGGATGGAGTATGTTAATTATACAATTACAGGGGAAAGTGGAAAATGATGCTGGTAAAAAGTACATAAAATTACTTTGCAAGATGATACCAATTTCTGAAGCAGAGGTAGAAAACACAAAATAACACAAGACAGGGCTCTGTCCTCAACAAGACTCTTCTGAAAGACTGCCTAAGCGAAGTCCAGTGTTCTTGGGCCAGGTAGAGGATGAGTGTTGCATATTTGCATTTTATGGCCAGGGCTGCAAGATTATTTTTATACATGTGTTCCCTGGGTTAATCCTGCTGAGGGTGGAAGCTCAGATGGGGTAGTTGCCTGAGCACCTTCAGAACAGGAGCTTTGGTTTAAACTCATCTGTTTGTTAAAATGTAAGTGTATAACACCACCCAACAGCCATTTCCAGCAGGTCTTGTACCCAGAAATAACCCTAGGAGGTTGAGAGCCCAGAGAGACTGGCGAGGAGTCCCCCTGGGATCCAGTTTCTGCTTGCAGTGATACGCATTTTATTCAGATCATGTCCGAAATTGTTGTCAAGGTTGCGATTGCCCCAGTTTCCGTAATCAAAGCCTTCCTGAGATTTGCATCTTGAAACGCAGATGCTGAGAAAAAGCAGATTACATAACAGCCAGCTTTGTTTATTTGCTTAAACTTGAGCCTGTATTACATTCCAGAACAAACAGAAAAACTCCTTTTTTTTTTTTTTCCAAAA
>Ga0065711_1000012_pt1 | contig 158065 bp, 83 predicted proteins | sample Hoacrofraction12_FD_59098 | JGI IMG/M metagenome (GOLD analysis project Ga0065711, IMG submission 59098) | Hoatzin crop microbial communities from Cojedes, Venezuela - Epithelial fraction 12 v2 (version 2) | ecosystem: Host-associated > Birds > Digestive system > Esophagus > Crop | place... | reverse complement strand
AAAAAAACAAACCCCAAACCCCCCCCCCCCCCCAACAGCATGTAAAGGTCAAAATTCAAGGTCTGCTGCTCGTTACTAAGAAATAACACCAGAAACCTTCCTCGTTTGCATAACACATTTCATGCTGAGACCTGAAACGTCCCGAAAGCAAAGGTGAGCGCCGCCAGCCTCATGTCACAGACGGACAAGCGAGCCGGTTGCCAAGCCCAGGCAGAGGAGCGCAGCAGACCTGAACCTGATGAGGCTTCTCTCTGCCCGGGCTCGCCCCACCGGGCCCCGCTCCCAAGCCTCTGCAGTATGATGACAATGTGGGGTCTTGTTTCCCTCTGCCGTTAAACGTCATGTCTCCCTGGCTGTGGGATGGGGTGAAGCAGCTCCCGCCTTACCACCCAGCTGTGCCTCCCTGGGTGCACACAGCTGGGACCTCCCCAGCACGTACAGAATCAGACGTTTCAGAAGCACCCATCGCACCGCGGCAACCTTTAGGACACCTCCCTGACTGCGTGACCGGCCGTGCACGTGGCAACAGCGTTGCTGAAACACCAGCGTTTGCAAACGTATATCCAGAGGGGCAGAGCAGTGTGGGCGATGACACCTCGCCCACCTCCCTTGTCTCTTCAAACACAGCATAACACTTCAAGAGCTGGGCACTGCAGGTAGGACACGGTGTCCTCTCGCCTACATCTCCGCAGCCAGTGTGCCAGCCTCCTGACACCCATGGGGCCAGATAAAGCCTCCTGACACCCTCTGGGGCCAGATGAAGCCCACATAGTCCTCACTAAATGGGGAGGAGAGGTTGAGGGGAATGGGGAAAAGAAATGCGTGCGGGGCTGTGATTTCACAGAGCAGAGCTGCAGTGGCCGTGGGATACACAGAGGTCCCTGGCTAGAGTGGCTGCTGACGGAAACACAAATTGGAGGGCAATGCCGGGCAAAAGGGATAAAGTTAAAGGATACCTTCAAGAGCAGGAGCAACCACCTGAGATGGGGAAGATACTTCTACCTCGAGTATGAAGATTTCCAGGAAATCCCTTGGATAAAAGAAAGATAACTCCTGACCCTCCAGCAGGTTGCAGCACATTCGAAGGAAAACTCACAGCTGTCATGAGAGAGGAAGGCAATGACATGTCAGCACATCCATGCGACAGCGGGCCTTATCTTGCTACGGAGGCACCACCAGCCCGGCAGCGATCGTCACCCTTTGACTGGGATCATCGCTCCCTGGCAGCAAGCCATCTGCCCCTAGGGCCAGACCACCAGCCCTAGCTCAGCTAGGCACCCATGCCATGCCTCCACCTACCAAGGTCACACCACCAGCCTTTCCATCAGTCAGTCCACTTAGCATCAAGGACTCTTCTGCTAAGGAGTCACCAGGTGACGCTACCATTTTTGTTGCTCTAGAATAACTTGCTGGGAACTCTGCTGGTCCCCAGGATGACCCCCAGAAATACGCCATAAACAGCAAAAGAATGGAACCAGTGAGTCTGGTTTTGAGCAACATAATTTTATGTTGATGGATCATGGTGGAGGAGCCCAAGAGAGAGCCATGGGACACAGCCCTGCAGAGCTGGCTGCACGAGTGGGAAGCCAGAGGATAGGCTCCTGGGATCAGATCCAAACACAAATGTTCACTCCCTCCTTTACCACATAGGCTTAAAGACGTAGCAGTGCACGGACTCCTGCCCTGCACGTGCCATCCTAGTGGAATAGATTGTCTTACTCAGGAAAACTGTAGCTGCCATAGCCTCCCTCACCCGGTGCAGGCAAGTTGCCTCACGCAGTTCTACCACCGATGGCACAGCCTGCTCACTCTGGACAGTACACGTGCATCCAGGCCTGAATTATGGCGAAACCCTTCATCCTACACTCCCCAGCAGGCCATCAGGCAAAAGCTTGACCCCCGGAAGATCTGCAACAGTGTTAGGGAGGCCATGGTATAAATTAGGGAGAGTCAGCAGTCCTGACATCAAGTGGTACCTTGTGCAGCAACAGAGCCTGTACAGTGACCATACAGAGCTGGAGATGGATATCACAGAAAATGCCTACCAAAAGCTGAATATCAGCACTGAGAGTCCTTCCCCGTAGAAGGCAAGGAGTGGGCTCTAGCTGCCAAAGCCAGCAGGATTTGCTCTTTCAGGTCACCCTACTCCCCTGCAGATCAGCCTATTTCTGCTTTGATCGAGGTAGTCCAATGGCGTGCTCCTTGAAGACCCACGCCCACGGCTCCAGGAAGTCAGCCAGGTGAAGTGGTGGGAGTCTTAACCCTATGTCCTCAACCTCAAGGCTGAGCCCTTTAACCAGAGGCAATCAGGCCATCAGGATCATGGAGCTCCTTGAAATGGGGTCAGCAGGGTAAATGGGGGCCGTAGCGCTCTGCTTCATCTCTGTTTTTTCTTGGTCCTCTTGATTTTCGTCGTCTTTAGGGAGGGATGCCTCGTGCACCTTCTTTTACAGGCTCTGATCCCACAGACTTTAGTCAGTGGTTGAGCAAAGAGCCCTTAGCCCAAAGTCACTGCCATGAATAGCTGGCAGTGGGATCTGAGGTCTGACTTATAGTTTGTTTAAGAAAAAAGGCCAGGCCAGCATGTAGCTTGTGATTATGCTCCCAGCCTTTCTCTCAGTATCGTGACCCCTCTCTTCTGGGTGCAGTGAATATGAATGACCTCCAGGACTGCACTTTGCCCCAGTGATCAATGAGGAGCTTTTTTTCTCTACGTGGTGCCTCATGTGATCTGCCTTGGCCCCTTCCCTTCTGGTTAAGCAAGACCTGCGTGGGGTGTGGGGGGCAGGGGGATCTCTATGGCCAGTCTGTCACCGCTACCAGTCCTCTCTCCACCTTCTCCCTCCCCTTGCCAATCATGGACTACAATACTTGCAGCTGGAGTTTCTCACTGCTATGAGCTGGTCCCCAGGGTAGGGGAGATATGGCTGACCAGTCTGCATTTCTTTCCTGGGACTGCACTCCTTCCACAGAGCTGGCCGCCCCAGACATGCGATACGTGAGCTGGTTTTCAGGAATGACTTCTCGCCAGAAGCTTCTCTGTGTGAGGCCAATGCAGATTACTAGCCCTTGACCACAGGAAGAGGCTTTACACTTGTCAACCAGAAAGTATTTTTACAACACATGCCTTCCTCTGGACTCAATGACCTGTAGGAGGGTCCTTACCTCTGTCCCTTGGTGTCTTGCCCCATGGACGAAGCATTTCCACCACGTCGCATCCCTGTGTCCGGTTGAGCAGGACCAGCTACTCACCCCTGGGGCAGGCTGGTGAGGAAGGTGCCCCAGGTCTTGTGCTCAGCTCCTCTCCCAGGCAGCTCTCAGACACCCAAAGACACATTTGGCAGGAGCTCAGGATGTGACTGAACTCCCCATGGTCATTTGTGTGGAGGCTGTGGAGGGTCACACAGCACCGATAAAGATGAAAGTGGAGACAATCATGCTGTGGAGACTGATATCTTGTGTCAGCAGTTGAGAGAGTAAACATTTGGCACAGGTGGTGGGCAGAGGGCTTCCAGGAAGCACCGGCACAATACGCACCGTTGGTGCTTCCAACCAGGGTACGCAAGGGCCACCTGTGGTGGTCAGAGAGGCTGGGTACAACCAAACCTTTTGTGACTGCGAGATTTGGGGGACACCATAGGGCAACCCACATCTTGCCTATGAGCCCAGAAAAGGGGGGATGCTTTGCCACATCCTGGACAGTGGGAACAGAAGAGTGATCCAGCCAGCGTATGGACCTGCTGACCTTCAGCAGTGACGCTGGCCATGCTGCAGTGACCTGCTGTGCCACACGGATGTGGCAGCATCGCTCTCCTTTCCGAGTTACATGGCAGAATCAGACAGCAGGCCTGCTCTGCAATGCGGTCATGGGATCACAGGATAATTCGTGTTGGAGGTGACCTCAGGCAGTCATCTAGTCTAGCCTCACACTCAAGCATGGTCAACCTAAAACGACGTGTGTGGGGCAGATAAGTCAGAACTGAGGATGAGTATTAAGGGGGCCTTGCCTGAAGTGCTGCAGGGATTTGTGGGACAAATGCCATACACTATGGATTATCACAGAGGGAGACAGGTAGGGTGCTCTAGTCCTTCACTGGAGCACCTCAAAGAATGGTGCAGATACAGCCAGAGACCTGCATTCATTCATTCACGGCTCCTGCTCTGAAATTGCCGCTGGAATGACTTACCCTTAATGAAAGCACATGGTTTCATGGCTGCAGGACTACCTCTGGCCCTTCCCCTCTGCAATCTCACCAAGCACATGCCTGCTGTCAAGCCTCCCACCACAGCTCCTAGCTACAACTTCTTAGCACTTCCACTGCTGCTGGAAGCTACTAATTTCCAACTAGTTGCTTATGACTGTTCATTAATGCAGGTGACCTAGAGGTGTATTCTCAGCAGTAGAAGCATGATATTTGATTTTAAAGGTTCAAACATCCTCCTTGTGTGTCTGCCTCACCAAAATGATGACGAAAACTGCACCTCTATCTCACCTACAACTTGTATGCGCTCTTGGTCCTGAGCAAGCCCATCTTCCTCAGCCTTCTGCACGGTGTCAGTGAGATCTCTGTGGCCACAGCCTGCCCTTTCAACAACAATGAGGATCTTCCTGGCTTTTTTGACTTGCACATTGTGTGGACATAACCTCTTTATAGCTTGTAGCTCAGGCCTTGTTTCTTTAGAGTTCCTGATATGTTAGCTAAGAAGTTGCTCTTGTGGAACTATTGTACTTCTCTCCTTTTTTTTTCTTAATGATTTGGCTATTAAACTAAGACAACTTATTCATGCAGGTAATAATCCAATAACCAGATGTAGTCACACAATAATTGTCTCTATAGCCAGACTTCATGTAGGATTCATAAGCTACTACAGGCCAGCTCCAAGCCCTTCACATGGATCAGGTGGATATTTTAAGCAAGAAAAGGAAAAGAAATGTCAGACGAAAGATACCTGCGCTTTTAATACCACTTAGTTCTCCTTGTTCAACTGGATGAACAACTTCTTTACACACAAACTTATTACACACATTCTGAGAGACTGAGTTAACATGATTAGAAATTTAATTTTAGCATTTCCAGACCCTGGGGGACAGAACTGTTAATACAGCTCCTAATTTTGTGCTTGCATGGGAAAAAAGGGACAGGGATTAGTTGCTAGCAGTTGCGGTGACTGGTCGTCTGTGCTGTGATTCTGCCGGCCCTTGAACACAAAAAGCCCCTTATAGACACCAGGAGACATAGAGATGGGTCCACAGCATATGACTGGGCACTCCACTGACTGTGCCTGTCAAATTTCAACCCTCAGCAGATTTGCTGTCGCTCTTCTTAGAAATGTGGTTAGACATTTTTCTTCCCAAGCTGGAAAAAATGTAGGGTTTTTTTCCGCTCTCCCATAATGTAAATGTGACTAGAAGTCTTTACTAAAACTTCCACTCACACAGGCAAATTTAACCTCCAGGCAAACACCAACCATGGAAAACTCCATCTCCAAAGGTGAGTGTTTTGGAAAGTTAGGAGAGTGTAAAAAATAGGGGCCATAATGGAAACTATTCTTGCAATAGTAGGCAAATGATTGTATTACCATATTGGATTCCTTCTCCACAGTGTTTCGTGTTTCAAGCCAACCCTGCAACGCACAGTGCACCGAAGACAAACAAAGCCAATAATGAACTGACCAAAATTCAATGTTATTCCAAGAAACATAGTTGAGGTGAAGTAAGTTATGTGGAATGGAAGTTGAGGTTAAGTGCACACAAAGACAAAGGAATTTGTGCAGTTTGGGGTATGTGTAGTAAATATCTTTGCCTTTGCATCTGGTACAAATTGGAGATTGCCATGGAGAAAGTGCATACCCTGGGCCAAAACAGTGGTTGGTCTTAAAAATATTTCAATTGTCTTCAAAAACTAAATATTGTTTCTCTAGGATTTGTGTTTGTGTAGCTTCAAGATATTCCATAGGGAACTCTGTGAAGTGCCAATGTTAAGATAAAATTACCCTACTATCTGAGGCAGAACTGAAAAGTTTAACAGAAAGGCTCCTGTACCTCTGAGCCAAGGTCCCTGGTGAGGCTCGTGGAGATGGACCTTCCAGAGAAAGGTGTTGGCTGAGGAGAAGTGCGTACTCCCCATTCCACCATTCAGCAGACTCTCCTTTTTGTTAGCTGTCTGCTTGATGGCTTTTCTTTTTAAACCATGATCTCTGCAATTGGTTAGTTTGCCCCTCCCTATACACTCCTTCACTGAAGGGGAGAGAAAGGATGGAGATGACTGCAGAGAATCATAAGCAATGGCCAAAATGCTCTTTCAAATTGCAGACCCCTTTAGGTGCACAGCTGAACTGAGTAACTTTTTCTTCCCTTGGGCTGAGCACTCCCAACTCAGCTGTTAGTTGTCCTTTCCAATTTTGCAGTATTTTTTACTTGACAACATGAGCTGCCATATGATCAGTAGCCGAAGTGATACTTGGAGCCAACCATTCTGGGCTCGTACTTCAGACAGTGACATGGGTAGATGGATCCTGTTAGCTTTAATAAATATGGTATGGACACCTGCATTAAACTTCTCACACCAGAAAAGAACAAAACAAGTGTTTCTAGGGTGTGACTCATCTGGCCTGAAGCAAATGATTGATTTAGGATAAGATGAAATGTGCTGTGCAAGTGCTTATTTGTCTTTATTGACTTTGAAGGGTATGCAGGGTGACTAGTCCTGCTGGAAAAGCCCACATTGTTGACACATGCACATGACCAGATGGATCCTAGTGCTGCTTTCTGGTGGAAGTCAGGACACTGGCCACATCTAATGGACAATGTCCTGACTGTCGGCGTTACCAACCAGCATGTTACCATTACTTCTGTTCTGCGTTTGAATGCTGGAAAAACTTGGAAGCAAAGGAAGGCTGCGACAGCTGGGTAGTGTCTTCTGCTTTCGAAATGGAACTGGGACATTTTAAAACCATTATTTCTTGATGATTTCTTCAGCGAGATAAGTATCAACGCAACCTGTTAAAATGACCGCTCTCATTGCTGTAGGAACCTGGGCTCTGATCTCTGAACAAGACAGGAAAATCTGAGCCCAGGAAGGAAAAAGAGAACATGTACGGTACAAAAGCATAAAAAAGAGAGACAGAAGGACAAAAGAAGAAATATATGGGAGCAAATAAATCAAGAGAGTCAGGAATGAGACAGAAAACCACAGAGAAACATGAAAGGACTGTCTCTGCCTAAGCCTTCCCACGTCCCAGACATCTGGCATTTCCAGAAGGAGTGATCTCACAGCCTGTATGAGGAAAATGGCAGTGTGCTCCTAAAATGTAGCAGGGTCGTCAGAGATCAGAGGGTTCCCCATTTGCCACTGGTCCTCATCATCTTTATCAGAATGGGATGGGACGTCAGTATTCTCTGAGATACACATTGTCTTCTCTCCTTTTCACACTCTTCCTTCCAGCTCTTTCTTCCTATTTTGTCGGGTTTTGCAGTTTTCCTCTGCACTCATGGGTGGACAAAGCTGTGAAGGACAGGAAGGAAAAAAGGCTGATTCAGCTTCACAGTTTGTTGGTCAAGGCCGAATTCTGGCTACTCACATCCATGCAAGTTTGTGGGATCTGCAAAATTCGGCACAGCGCTCTGCTTCAGTGAGGTGCAGGATATAAATATCTTGGTTTAGGACTGGAAAGACACACAGATAGAGGGTTTCAGCTTAGTTTCAGTGCTGGAACATGAGCTTCCCTAAGGAGCCCGTCTGAACCTAGAAGAGTTGTTGGCTACTGCACTGAAAGATAAAACAGTGAAGAAGTAACATGGCTTATAATGACTTGACTGAACCCAGATGAGAATTTAAATGCTAGTTTCCTGTGAGCCCAGCTGCAGGGGACTGCTGGGATGCAGCACATCCCCTTTGGCCCGTCAACACTAAAGTTCTTCTGAGGCTATCTGGCCCTAATTCACTCACTGGTTAGCTCAGCCATTTCTGAGCCCAGGAAAATGCCAACCCACCTCTGCCTCCAATTCTCAGAAATGTTAGCTAAACAAGACTCAGGGAGCATTAAATTGAGAGCAAAACAAAAACAGAGCAGGGCAGGGAAAGGAGTTTGTTGTTGCAAACAGACTACAAGGCAGGAAAGCTTGTAGCTTTGTAAATGTCTACATTTACTGTAAAATCTACATGTGATAATGTGTAAGCTTTAAGATTATAATGGCTATCCTATCCTTCCAGTAGATAAGAAAAAAAAAAGTAGGCCCTGCTTCTGACACAGTGACTCGTGATGCCAATTGCATGTCACTGAAGTCCAGAGAAATACTTGCACAGGTAATTAATCATAAGGAACAGCAATGGAAATAGGGCTATTGTAAGAAGCCCACCATGCGAGAGTACTGGGTCCACCTAGCTCAAGTTTGCTCACTTGCAGTCACATCCAGCGACACCGTATGTGCTGATCACTCTCACCTGAATCCTTCTTTACTATAACTTTACATTGTGAGTACCAACAACCACTACCGTTCTACCCACCACACAGTTAAAATTATACTGATGCTACATCTACCGTGAGCAAAGGTAGATAAAATCATGGCAGCCACGATATGCTAGCACCTTCTGGGGAGATCTTCTGTGCAACGACTGTCAGGTAAACATTTAATTCCCTCTCATTTTTTTGATAGCTGTGCACCCAAACATCTGTTTGTGCCTTTGAGAATCATCACTGACACTGCTACTACCACAAGAAGAAAAATGAAGAAGACAACGACAGGCAGACATCTTCACACATGCATCTTTACCTTGACACATCTACCTAGTGTTGATGGCCAGAAGAGTGTGCTGGAAACGGAATGCACTTTATGCTTACCTTCTGGAAATCTCTACCGTCCTGGAGCCAATAATCATTATTTTCCTGCTTCTTTCCCACCATTTTTATTATCCTTGCAGTGGCTCTACAGCTGGTGCAATTTAAAATAATACCATTTCCAAGGCCACAATGATTGTAGCAGTTCATTGCTGCATTTCTAATCATCTTATTTTGCCCTGCATCTGCATGATTTAGAATTCTTTATGGTGCTCTATAAATGGGACTCCATTAAGTAAGACATAAAAATCTTTTAACCTAAGGTCAATGTTTGGCTTACAGTGACTATATTTAAATATGATTAGTGGAACTCTGCATTCTGATTAAGCAATTCCATATAAAGTAAACTCACTGTAATTTAATTTTTGTTGAGCTGTAGGCAGAGTATGAGATTCACATTTGCTTAGTAAGACTGAGGGGGGGGAATGTGATTTGATTACAAAAGTAAATATAAGATCATATGATTGAAAAATTAATAGCTTCCCTTATTCTGATTTAATCTGTTAAAATAACTTTAGAAAAGGTTCAAGGCCTGAAATATTTGACTACTATTCAGTAACCAGCCAAACATCTTAGCAGAGTCCCCTGTGGAAAACCCTTGACTGATATTCTGCATGATAATAGAATACTTAAGTTTTCAACCAGTGCCTTTATGCAGCATTTTCTTACACATTCTTACACATTTTGAACAGCTGAGAATTTACTGGGCTTTTTCCTGCTGAAAAAATTCTTGTGGATATTTCAATGGAGTGTTTATTGTTAACGGAGTTCAGACTCCAGGGACAACTAATGTTTCCTATCCTAGATAAATTCACACTGAGAACTGGACAATGTCACAGCTGAGTCCCATCAAATACATCACAATAGGTTATTTACATTTGGTGAGGAAACATTTGTCTAAGGAAGTCTTCAGTTAAAAAAATGTAACTCTATTACATCTAGAGAAAAATATAAAGCACATTTTCCCCAAAAAAGCAGTAGGTGCAAGATCCATTGACAACTTGGCTGAAAACTCTTTGTTGTGTGGGTGCAGAACATCTAAATTATTCAGAGTGTTTGCTGGTGGGAGATGGAGTGCTATTCCACTGAGATACCAAATAAAAGCTATTCCAGGTCATTCCTGAAAATGACTCCTGACTAAAAGAACCGAAGGATGGAGTTCAAAAGAGCCAATAGTTTGAAGTTTAATTGCCTCAGATCCTATACAGCTCTCTGTATTCCTTCACATACTGGTACCATCTATGTAATAATGACAATGTATCCTATTGGAGGAGGCCAAGTTGAGTCTTTAATGATTTCCTCTGGTAGAGCCTCATGCCTCAAAAGGTCATGGGCAATGCAGTAGTCTGGATTGCGTTGGGTCAGAGTTGAACACACTGAAGGGCTGTGGGAGAAGCTTGCATTGCCATTGCAAAAAACATGTCTGAAGAAAGTCTCCAGTACTATCAATCAAACACAGCTTGTTACCTTTAAATGCACTTTAACAAATTACCAGGAATTCCAAGATGTTTCTCCGTAGTCTTTACGCGGTTAAGCTGCAGAGACTACAATAATAGCATTCAGTGCAATGGCAACAAGCCGCTGTCAGAGAACAAGGATACATCCAGAGTTAGGGTAAGATCTCCCCAGTGCTGTAGAAGACAGAAACACACAGAAACAAACACAAAACTTCCAGTCATCATTCAACCTCATTATTGTGATTCCTTAAGAATTCTTTAGAGTCTAGCAGCTAATAATCTGTGTTACCCCAGGCTGAGGTAGAGCTCCTTATGGACGCGGCCGTTTTTTTGATGCAAAGATAAATGACAGCATGAGTAGGTATTGCCAGAAAATCTTCTACATCGTAAGGATACACACCGCAGTTAAATCTCTGATGAGGTGTTAGTGGTAGTCTCGTTGTCACGAGGGCTACCTCCACAGTCGCAATGACAAGGCGTGTTTGTCCTAACAGAGGGGTTCAATTACAATCCGTCCTCCATTTGCAAGACCCCCAGATGTATTTCCTGTAAAGTATGTAGATTAACCTTTAGTTAACGTTCAACTTGTCCAATACAAAAACTGGTAAAGGACTGTGATTATTGCTCCAGTTCACTCAGTGCTGCTTTCATGCAAGCCACAGATGGTAGAGCAGTGAGCTTCCTGGCTACACAGCCCAGGACATAGGTTATGGATATAGGTTTGCCTATTCTAAGTTGATCAAAAAGGGAATCCAAGAAACCCACAGACACATACACAACCTCTCAAACAATGGCGGAGTCCTCAGCAATGGCAGGTTTGCCTCAGGGATTGACTTGAACCTGCCTTTCAAGCACTTATCTTTCAAATGCAGAGCCTGCTCCCTCGAGATCGAGGCTGCTGTGTCACAGTTTGCCAAGGGCAGGGCTCGAGATCATCTCCCCACTAGATATCCACAGCCTGAGGATAGCCTTTGGAAAGTATCCCTTCTCAAGAAGCTGAAAACATTTGCTTGTGACTTCCAGCTTCTTTTTGTGATGCACACATTATTCTGAGTTCCCCTCCCAGAAGGTCTCTCCATAACATGGAGCAGGCAATACGCCAGGAGGGTGGAGGTTCAGCCTACCTGTAGCTACTGAAACGGTCATTAATTTCCTCCTTCAGCTGCGCATATCTTCAAGCTAATTTATACAGAAGGTCAAATAGATGTCTGCAAGAGCTGGAGAAGGAAAATACCACCGCCTAAAACTCTCTTACACTGACCACTTCTCTTCTTTACACCAACTTGAATTCAAACAGAATGGATGTATTTTGCTGGATCTGAGCATCTAGCTATCTCCAATGATGTCAGAGGTTCATCTGCGTAAACAGTGCAAGAAACAGGGCATATAACACAGTTCTTCTCCTGACACACCTTCTGCATTTCTGGCAATCAGTGATTTACCATTTGGGCTGGAAGCTGTAGCCAGCATTTATTAGCTACAAATAAAACTATCCTACATGAATTTGTCTAATCTGTCTTTTAACTGATTTAAACCTTTGGCCTCCACAATATGTTGTAATTAAGAGTTTCATGACTTAATCACACATTGAATTAAAAAGTCCTTCTTTTGGTCTGTTTTAAAACCTCTGCCTGATACTTTTATTAGCTTCCCCTTACTTCTTTTATTACCAGAAACCATGAGTAATCCTTCCCTGTTCCTCATTCTTCATGATTTTATGGACCTATATTACCATTCATCTCTTTTCCAATCTACTAGTCTCTTTTCCTACAGAAACCATTCTATATTTCTCATCAGCTTTATTTCCCTCCCTTCTTCTAGCTGTAGTAACCAGAACTGCACATAATGGATTTGAACAGAGGCATAATCTGTTTCATTTTTTCTTTTAGTTTCTTTCTAATCACTGCTGCCTATCTTTCTCTCTTTTTAACCATCACTGAACACTGAGCTGGCTTTTCAGGGAATTATCCAGTGACTTCCAAACCAATTTTCTGAATAGTAGCAGCTCAGTTAGATTCCCACTCTGTTCATAGCTAGGGTGTTTCTTTTCCCCCATATGTATTATCTTACACGTGTGAATATTGTCCTTTATATGCCATTTCATCACTTGGTCATGTAGTATTGTCAGCACCTTCTGAAACTCTTTGCCGTTCACTTTAGACTGTGTAAAGCCATACATGATTTTTGTACTATTGGTGTGGGAATGGCTGTGGAATTTCGCTAGCAATCACTGCTAAGCGTGATGAGTAGCACTGGTCCCAGCTGACATTCCAGTGGGATCCCACTGGTGAGTTCTCTCCATTTTCCCCTCTTTCCATTTTATCCAGTGACTCATTTGTTTCTTTAACTCAGCCTGTGCTGAGTGGCCTCGTCAAAAGCTTTTCAGAAATCATTGTCATCCACATGGTTCTTTATCCCACCAGGTGTGGTGCCTCATCTAGGTGACAGAGAGCACGTTATAAGCATCAGTTCAACTGTATCCATTCGGTTTCACTTTGTACTCTAGTTAATCTAAGCCATCTAGTCCTGATAATTCATTACTAATCATTTCACCAGCTGGTTGCTCATCTCCTTCTCCTGACATTTCACCTTCATACAGCTCCTCAGGTTGTACCCTGTAAAGATATTCTCCTACATGGGGAACTTCAGTAAGATACGCTGCAGAAAATGCTAGTACGATAAAGTTCAGTGCTATGGCTGTTGAGAAACACCTCTCCTCATTTTTTCAGATAGTCATATACATTGGTTCTCAAAGCCTTCCTGTTGCCGCTGGAACTATGAAGGCAACAGCAAAAGGATTGCTGTCCCTGGGAGACACCCAAGCCTGTTCTTTTCTGTCTGTGCATCAGCAGACAATCAGATGTGCAACCCTTCTCTCTTTCTCTGGCTTTTCCTCAAAAGAACAGCCAGAAATTTATTTAAGCACTGTACTTCGGATATCATCTGCACAAGTTGCAAGGAGCACACTTTTTTCCAGGGAATCTTTTAAGAGTTTTCCAAGCCTTAGCCATGAAGAAATAGTTACCCCCTACCTGTTGGCCAAACAGCTGCTGTAATTTGATTTCTGCTCTTTTCTTTTTGGTTCCTATTCTCCTGGAGAATTGCTAGCTATTGCTGAAATTTGTATTGTGCCTGTTTTTATTAATTCATCAAATGCCAATGAACGGGTTCCTCATTCTGTTTGACCAGCTGTTTCATATAATCTGTTGTTACAATTGGCTTTAAAAATCTCCCAGGAGAAGCAGAGTAACTCAAATTTGTCAGATCTGCAGTAATTCATGAAAGATGGTTAGTATGTGGAAATCCGCATTTCTTAAATGCAAGCATCAAGATATCAGTCCTGTTGTTGAAACCAAGGTGGGACTTCCAATATAACCCACTTGTCACTTACAATTCCACCGCTCCCCTTCATATTACTGCGTGGCCTGAAATTTTCTGTGTTCAGTCTTAGTCCAGAGTTCAGTGTATTTCCATTTAAGAGAGAAGAAAATCTGTCCAGATTAGCACTGAACAATCTGAACAATTAAGAAAATCACTCAGATGCTTCTTATACTCGGATAACGAAGAAACATTTTCTTGAAAGCCTCACATTTGGCATGTGTCTAAGAGGAATGTGCGGTTTGCCTTGATAGAAGAAATATGGTAATGAATGTTCAAACATTTTCTTTGTAATTTGTAATTGTCCATACTGGTTTAGCAATAAGTGTATAAGTATAATGTTCAGAGAGTTTTTAGTTATGGTTATTGGACTGCAACACAGACCTTTTTGTTATCTTATTTGACTCAGGAGTTACATAAGATGCCATTTGGAAACCACTGTCTGGCATTATACAATGTCAAGTGCGTATACCCTGAAGAGAGTCTCAGCATTTTAGTTACAAAAACTGTGGCTTGATTTTTTCTGCGTGAAGCACCTTCTCACCTGCACAACAGTTCCGTATAAAACAGTTCAAGCTCATGGGCATAAACTCCAATGTGAATTAACAGATTTTTAAATCCATTCTGGTATTTATGGGAAGTGTAGTTAAATGCAATTAGAGAGGCAGCAACCAGTTCTTTCATAAAAGTTCACTTCCCTGATACTGTAAAGCAATATAGCATCAATGAATAGTCAGTTATATCAGTTTAGGTCTCATCTTCGGAGTCAACTGGTCCAAATATGTTTGATATCATCCAGTATACACAGCCTGGTAGCATGAGGGCAGTTATGTCTCTGTGGAGATCTCCTAAAAGCAGCCTAAGATCATCCCTGTGCTGCAAAGTAAGGTAGACATACAAGCTGGCGTCAAGCACGCTTCTCGTCCACACTACATGGCCTACACACCTGGGCCCTCCTTGGAGAAACCCCGCTTGGGCTGCCCATTGGACACCTGGCTGCACCCATCCTTCCTGCATGCAGCCCGCTGGCAGAAGGACCTGGGATCCAGCTCTGGCCATGGAACTTCAAACTCCTCTGCTTTAGAGAGTCAGAAGTCCTCCTGGCCACCAGTCCTCTGGCACATGCATGTAAGTGGCGGGGGAGGGTGGCAAACCTAGACTTCAGAGCAAGTTCAGAGCCACAGTGTGACACAGAAGCTGATGCTGGCTCCTCAGCCTTACGGGCAATAGAAGGTAGGGGCCAGGAGTGAGGTCTCCAAGGTCAGGACTGGCACAAGTAGTCTTAGAGTGCCCACCTCACATGGCTGAGAAGCAGCGTGTTAACAGCTGGCAGTGGAAAAAAGATCAGCTGTGGGCAGAGGAGCTTCTGTCCCGCTGGGTACCCCAGAAGCAGCTCGTTAAAGGCACTAAAGGGCATGCCCCACCTCTCCCCTCTACGCCTACAGCAGCTCTTCCAACCTACACAGTTTCAACCCGTGCAGCAGCCTGAAATGCAGAAGGTTCAGATGGAGGCATACTGTCCTTCAGCTCTGATGTCTGATCCTGTGTGTCCTAAGGAGACAGGCTCTTCAAAGCACCCAGCTGCTGCTCCGGGGTCTCTTGCTCAGAGAACAAGGAACATCTCTTAGCTTCTTTACCAGTAGGTAACCTTGCTGACTTTAGATGCAGTGAGATCCCTGGTTTAGCTTCCTTGTGGGGAATGACTGCTGACAAAACACAGCCAGCCTGTGGTTAAAGCACAGGATCTTTGCTCTATTCCTGGATTTGCAGCAGATTTCCTGTGTGGCTTTGGACAAGTCACGTAAGCCAAAGTATTCAAACCTGGGGCCAAGCCACTGGGTGCTCAGCAGCTTGAAAATCAGGTGTTTGTTTATTTGTCTAAGTATAGATTTAGGACCCTTATTTCTGGCATCCTTTTTTTTTTAAATCTTTGGCATATGTGTCTCATATTCAACATCTATATGGCCGTGTTAAACAGCCAGCCAAAACTGCTGTCAAATTTGGGGGGAGCACTGTGTTCCCTGGATGTCAGGCCAATTATCTATGTACGAATTTAGGTGCCTGTCTTTACTTTAAAAGGCTGATCATGTGGGGATTAATCTCTCTGAACCAATAACTTCCACCTATGGATGAAGAGGACCCAGGAGCACACTTCTGTCTCTTCAGGCCTTTCAGAGGTCCAGCATGTTGTAGGTGGAAATGTTCTAAACCCTTATCCAAAGAGAGAAATGCAAAAATCATTGTTTGTATGGATGTTTACTATACCTCTTTAATAACACTTTATTTGGACAGTCATTGAATATCCATTTTGTATTCTCCATGGGGAAAAACTTAACACTTGCTGGGCAGAAAGGTCTAGCAGTTGTTCTCATCCTGAAAATGAACTAGATTTTTTTTCTAAAAAAGGAACCCCAGAATTTCCCTGCTAGTTTTTTGTTCCCACTTCTCTCCAAGATATAAGCCTTCTGTCAAGATCCAGTCACCAGAAAAGATAATCTAAGACCTTTTCAAGCAGAAAAATGCAAGGTAGAAGTCCAAAACCACTAATTATTTTGCACTCTTTGTTTTAAATAACCTGTCAGAGTAAACAAATACCTTCTAGCTGAGACTTTCTATGGCAATTTTTAGTCCTGGATGAATTTTAACAGCCAACTTATAACAACAATACACCCTTATTGGTAGTGGCATGTATGCTACCATGGTAAAAATATTTTCAATGTGCAGACAGTGTATGGTATTTAAATAGAAATATCCTTTTTATTTTTGCTGACAGACTCCTCAGGCAAAGCTGGCTGATTGGAGAAGTAGAACTTCTATTAGCATACCCAGGGGCCATCCGGCTGGGTGCTGTGTTCAACATGCTGCTCTCACACAGGAGGGGTTTATCAGGAAGGAGGAATAGGGTATCTAATCTTAGTTCCCATGAAGACCTGTGTAGTAAAGCCTAGCAGAAGACACCAATGACATATTTCATACCCCAGAGGATGGAGGACAGGGGTTTTTTTCCAATATGCAATATACCTATCAGATATGCGGCAAGAAGCAGTTACAAAAGCAGGTGAAGGCTCTAAAAATACTGGTGGCGAGTGAGATTTCCTAGCAAAGTGGATTAAAAATCCAAGGGAATCTATAAACCAAATATTGGCTTTTGTAGAACAACAAAACCAGGATAGTGTTTCCACTCAGCCATAAAAGTTACTGCGGTTGTGTAATCATGTTGAGTTGTGGCCTTAGGAGAAGTTATAAAGCAGCTGCAGCAAATTAACTTTTCAAAAGTTATTATGGATTGGAAGGAATCTAGAAAATTCCCCCATGTTTGTTTTTTTTTTAATAGAACTGTAAAACGAACAACCATGCATGAGAGCTCATCTCAAGCCTCTCACCCTGTGCAAGCACAAACCTGAAGACTTTAGGGGGAAGTGTAAAGCCAGCAGCTCCTCTCCCCTCAAAACAGACAGCCCCCTCCCAACAATGGATGGACATCTTTTTTCCTCTCTAAGGGCCTGATCCATATCCCACAGAATTCAGCCAAAGAAATCCCACTATAGGGGCCTGGTGGACCTTACAAAAGGTATAAATTTGTGGGGTGATGTCAAATGACTGGCTTCTTGCAAAACAGTTAGGAATCCTCAGGCCTGAGAAAGGGGTGTGCAACACCAGAGGGAAACTCATAGGAGGGTTGCCACAGCTGGCACAGGGGCAAATTCAGGATTCAGTAGAACTCTGTAAATGGGAAGTCACTGGTTCTCAGGTTAAAACACAGCACTTGATCTCCTGGGTTTCATCAAGACCAGAGCTCTCAGCAGGAGCAACACCCTCTGACCTCACCTGGGAGGAAATTACAGTCACTCAATGAATAGGAGGCACCTTGACTTTCTAGAAGGCAGCTGCCAGTCTTATCCAAAGCATAATGTGGGAAAAAACAACACAGCCTTGCAGACCACCTTGAGGCTGCTGAGCCCAGGGAGGTAGTAGAAGACAGAGGGTCCAGGCAACAGCAGAAAAAGAAGCCAACAGTACTGCATAAGAAGATGCGAAGTAAAACAAAAGAAGGCATCGGTGTCATGGTCACTACAGTCACAAGTATTTGGACTAGAAAATTTGTCATTTGCGAACTGAACAGGCTCAAAAACTCCTGGACTGAGCCATGAAAAAAACCGGACAGTAACAGTCAGAAACATGGGGTGGAGGGAGGCAAGCATAGTAGAAAAGAGCAGCATGTCTTGATGTTTGAAGTTAAATCCATACTGAAACTGGTTTAGGACAAATGCCTTACATCTTAACACATAAAAGCTCTTGAATTAGAGCTTAAAGAAGCAAGTCATTACAAATGCGTTACCTCTGACTGTTTTGCGTATTCTTTTGCCCAGTCAGTGGTCTAGAATGTACGTACCTGTCATTTGGCTCATCCTGTATAGCAAAATGTGAAGCACTGGAGCAGCTCTAGGACTTGGAGTTCCAGGTTCTCATGGCTCACAAGGTGAGTCTCAGAGCACTTAGGTCCATGTTGGGTCTAAACACGACTGAAAGAGGTCTGCGCTTCCAGAAACAAATCTGAATTAACAAGGCCTATAGTATCCTTGAGAATAGGGTACACAGCATTTTTACATCTATTCAAAGCCAGCTAGTGTACCAAATCTGAAGGATCTGGACCATTATAACAGTAATATACGAATGTACAATGTTTCAGACCTTCAAAGTGTTCTCTACGTATAAATTAATGACTTCTCACCAACACTCGTGTGAGACAGGTAAGTATTTACACAAATATGGAAATCAAGACCCTGTTCAGAATATATTTATAGACTGACCTAGTTACATTTGGGCATGTTAGACTGTGTTCTGGCCTGAGGATGGTTTTCAGATATGTCAGAGTTTGCAAGTCACTGAATTACAGATGTAGTGTTGTGGATGGCCAAACAGCCATGCTCCCCCATGATCATCTTTCCTGCATTCAACCAGAAGGGTTGCTTCAAATGTTTTCAAGTATTTACCCCAACCATTCTGTAAGGGGGAAGCTGGGTTCATCTACCAAAGAACTTAAAACAGAGCACACGGATGCCTTGCACACAGAATACTCTGCATACAAAGAAGCTTTTGACAGATCAGCCTCCCTAGAGGCAGGTAATGATAGAGGCGGACTGAGGGACTAACAGAAACTAGTGGCACTGTTCTTTGCAAATTAGTTTTAAAAAAAGTCAATTTTCAGGCAATCTTTAGAAAGTAAAAGTGTTCAAAGTACCTTTCCTCTTTATGTTTTATAACTCGGATCTTGTCTGTTTAACTTCCCACTTGTGTGGTGCAGTGGCTGTCTCTTTCACTGTCTCTTTACACTGCCTGAGCACAGGAGCCTGGAAAGAGCCTCTGAATTAGTGATGGCCATCCTCTGGCCTACAGGCCCATGGTAACATGTGAACTACTTACAAGGGATCTGGGAAAAGTGACTGAGGAGACGAGTTGTCACTATGCTTATGCTATGCTTCATCTCTGTTAAAAATTTTGTAGGGGTCCACAGTTCGAGAGACATTGGAAAACACTAAATGAGGTTGTAATGACATTTATCAAAATATCAGCTGACCTATTAAAGGATACAAGCTCTCCTCGCAGGCCTTGTTCCTCATAACAGAAACCAAATTACTGCAGAAAAACTAGTTCCCTGGTAGAAATGAGTTATGGATATCGAATTATGAGTTATGGATATCGAATATATAACGTACTAAAAAAGCAGGTGAAAAAAGATTACCTTAGTGTGATGTGAATGACTCTAACCCAAATTAGAAGATAGGGACAAATAAACCTGAAGGATGGATGGATCATCCCCACATGGCGTGACAGCCCCTTTAAAGTCAGCATGTGACTATTCTGCACCTCCACTGGAGGGAGATGCTAAAGTACACCCACTGCACCCCTCCCCACCCCATCACTTCCAGAGTCTTCACTTGGTTGCACACATTTCCTATTGCTTCTGGCCCAGAAACAGAGACAGAAATTAATTCAACTGCAGGATCTTATTTGCATTGTTTCTTCTTGATTTGTTTGGCGTGCAGAGGGCAGTGTTTTTAAAAAGCCTCTGTGACACTACAACTGTTCTCTAATGAAATGTCGGTGGGAACTTTACCACTGACTTCATTGGGAACAGCTTTAGGTCAATGCTAGGCTCTTTCTGGAAAAAAAAGTAGCCCAGTAAAAAACAACAAAAAGCCCTCAGTCTTTGTTTTCCTTATAAGGATGTCTTGTGAGTGCATTACAGAGTGATGCCAGTCTAAGGGGGGCAGGAAAAAATGCTGAGAGATGAAATGCAGAGTCTCCACTAAATATCAAGCGCAGAAAGCAGCCAGTGACTTGCCATTTTTATAGTGCATAGTCGGCAGGAAGCTGTCACAGATGCCCTACATTCTCCAAACAATGTTTCAGTTTCTCTTTCCCTTCAGAATATTTTCCGGGAGTCCCTCTCACCAGCTGTCTCATCAGTCCTCTGGTACTTTTCCCTGGAGCCTTTGGTTCCTCGTCTAGCCATTCCCTCTTACATATATCCCCTTTCACACAGCTAGGTCTCCCTTCCCCTTGCTTGCTTTCCTTCATACCATCACAGTTTTAATTCAGGTCACTTCATTTTTCCATCTCAGTGTAAGCATGTAATTGTGTTTGAGAATCTGTACTATCCTTATCGGTATGAATGATGGTTCTCATGTCTACATTAGTCCAATGTGAAAAAAAATAAAATCATAGAATCATCAATAAGGATGAAATTTTTCCAACAAAGAGCCTTCCCCAAAGTGAACGCCATTTCCCAATCACTTTATTGAACAGAAATGATGATCCCATTGCTAGGACCTGGATTCCCTGTAATGTTCAGTTTTTACTTGCTATAGGCCCCATCCAAACCTTATTCAGATTTAGTGGAAGTTTTTGCACCACTTCCAAAGGATTTAGGATTGCATTATATCTTGTTACAGGATAATTTTGTTTTCTGCTACATGTACAGTCTTGTTCCCACTTAATCCTGCATATTTCTGCTGGGTGTTGTATCCTCACAAGGGGTGTTGCACAGTAACAGTAATTCTTGCCCTCAAATATGCCTTCCTTAAAGCCCACTTATTGTTTTTGGAAAGTGCTCAGTTCCTTCAGCTGTTTTCCTATCAATAAATTTTCACTGATGAATACGTTCTCCATGCTGGTGGCAGGTTTTACCTTTAGAGCAGGCAAACAGAAAGGTAGTTGGAAATTCAACTGCCGCTTAGCTTTACGTTAGCACAAATGAAAGATTTTACGGGTGTCACGCTGTTTGCTTCTGGTGCTGAGATCATGTGCAAACCAGCTGCTCTTCCAGGTGACATGTTCATTGTCCCTGTAGGAGCGCACTGCATCCAAACCCTATGCAAACACACCATGGGGAACAAAGCTGGCTCATCACCATAAAACATTCATAGGATTGGAACAGGAAGCTGATGCATTGTGTGCTATATTTTTCCTCTATGTTCCAGAGAAAAATATCAGAAAAGATGGAAGATTTGGGCCATAAACTCTGCAGTGCAACCAGGTTGTAATCGTAACCTCAGAACAGGAGCTGGTCACCAGCTTCTTGAAGACCTGGCAGTAAATGGGAAAAATTGAAAAATCAATGGCCTCAGTCTTCAAAGGCATATCTCCATCCACTATGAATCTGGGCTGCTCCAGTAGAATCCATGTAGATCACTGAGAGTCTGGCTATAGGCCTCCCAACTCCAGACTAGCTCCAGGGCATTTCAGTGTGTAACAGTGTACGGAGGCCACCATTTTCCAGGTGACTTCAGGCTGCCTGATACCTGAATTGATCTGAAAAACCTAGCCTGCATATGATCAGTGGCAGCAGAAAATGAGTTTCTGCTTCTTATACACATTGTTTGTTTCAATAAACAGATTTCCTACAGAAGAAACCCCTTGTGTCTCCAAAGAAAATCCATACACTCTTCTAAGGTGACTTTGTTGTTCATGGATGGTACCTGCGTGCAGCCAGCGTTCTCTGCTTGTTACAAATAGCTCCAAAGCTACGTACATTAAAAAGCAGTTTTAAAGCAAGAAAATAGCTTGAAAGGAATGAATGCGTAAGCAGAACACCATCTAAAGAATCATTCATGCCAGCTCAACAGCTTTATTACCCCTCGGTCTACTTTATCGCAGACTCGGAGGAGTAGAAGATACGGATAATAGCCACTCATATCTTAAATTTCACCCTCAATCAAAAAGCTTCTCTCTCTGTTTTCCACTTTTCATGGAACAGCCAAGCCACTTACGTACTTGCTGAAGGCAACTGCCCACATCTCACAGAAACCCTAAAAAGACGCAGTGGTGATGCAGTCATACATAAACAATAGCTTGTTCTACAGAAGAACTGTTCATTATATACTGTTTATAAATGAGTCCCAGACATCTGCATACAGTCATCAGTTTTGGCAAGGACAGCATGGAGCATGGTAAATCAGCATCGATCAGGCTCACAGACTATCCTGGAATTTGTCATTGAGGAGGGCTATTTGTCGTGGCTTTGACCGATAAAAGTAGTGAAGGAATGCTTCTGCTATTTGAGAAGTTTAGTCCATTTTGAAGCATGCCAACTAGACTCCTAGGCTCTGCAGTCTAGCTCTTCACAGGAGGTGTTTTCAACTGCTTACGAAAGACCAGTGATAAGATTTTGGAAAGTGAGTGCAACAGGCTTGTAATTAGTCTTTTCTTTAATGTACCCCACCCACAGAAGCAACCAAAGAAACCAACAAAATAGGGGGGGAGTGGATCAAAACTGCAAGAGTAGTTCTCTTTTAATTTAATTTTAAATTGATTGCAAGTGTAAACCATCAGCAATAATACACCAGAAGGCTGTTTCTTAAAGAAAGAGTTGGTGACCTTCAGCAGACCAGGTTGACAGGCACTGCTCCGGCATCTCCTGGTTATCTTGGCCTTGCAGAACAATTAGTACCTCAGACATGTGCTGCTCATTGTCTTGCACTTTGCCATGAGCAGCCCAGTTTAAGCAATGGTTCTTCCAGCCACTTTGCTGACCATTTAGTTTCCTAGACACTTCAACTGCCCCACATGCAGAAAGAGGACTGAATGCATAGCTGTAGCACCATGACTCATGGTACAGGTCCCTCTCTTTTTCAGGTGCTTCACTCACAAAGGATCCTGATGCACCATTCCTCTGCTGGAAAATGGCTGGATTTGTTACTACTGTTGCCCATGGGGTATTATTACTTACTGTCGTACCATGTTGCCTAAGAAACTGTCTTCAGGTTAGTATCTCATGGTGCTAGGAACAGCAAGCTACCTGAATAAACTCTGGTCCAGAGACTTTATGGACAGTGACTGAAGACAATAAGTGGATATGGATTAGGGATGCCAGGAAGTAAGGAGAAAATACCGCAGAGCACAGTCAGCAGCAGTCATAGCTTTCCGCTGTTGTCACAACCAAGCTGCTGTTGCAGAAGCCCAGGCAAGGGGAATCTGAAAGCGAATAATGAAGTAACTTTGCAGGTTTTCCTAGAAAGCTTCCTCACCAAAGAGGCACTATGTAAGAGAGCAGGAAGAACTCAGATTAAAGCTCTAACATGGACATTAGATGCTGGCAACAAGGCAGGTGAGAGATGACTTATCACCAAGCATGATGCCACAAGAATGAGGGAGAGAGACATTGCTCCATCAGGACAGCGTGGACAAATAGCTTACGTGTAATAGGGACTAATTGTACCCAGTGTACAAGTTGAACAGAGAGGACTGGCACAGTGGGCACAATATTCTCTAGACCGTGTTCTCAACAGAAACTTACTGGGTAGGATGGTGGGTAGAGTAAGGCCAGAAAAAAGGTGTTGCGGCACTTTGTGGGGTGAAAGGGCAGGAACTGGGCTGGCAGATTTTGGCCTGATTTCCTAAGGAAGGAAGTCCAATATGGTCATACTATCCACGTGTTAGTGTCTGTCTCTTGTCCTATTTCATAATTTTTGCATCCGTTGACTAAGTTCAGTCACATCTGCCAGGTTAACAGCCATCTCAAAATGCAAAACTCCTACACAGTTCGTATAAATAGAGGACAGGCAGAGGCAGAGACCCTAGAAGAGTCTTTGCCTTGACCACACCATCCACAGGCTGTGGTATGAATTCACTCTGTATTAAACATCATAAGGGAGAGAAAGAGGCCATGTAAACAATCCCAATGACAGAAGACCTTCCATCAGATACTGGATTCCTACATACCAAAGTCAGCCTCCAGGTACAAATCCATCAGAAGACAGGATACATAAGTTCAAATATTCATGGAACAGGGTAGCAATGTATGTACATTAAATGTGGCTTACATTAAAGATGGCTTTGTACCCATGTGATCGTATCTTCCTGAACCCATGCACTTCTTCCGCCTAGAAATTCTGCCTATTTTTAGGATATCTCAGGACATTTTCAGGACTTCCTGTGTTTGTTCAGATTTCTGGACCTCTGGCAGATGCAGACCTGGGCAGCAGAGCTGACAGACTTTTGTACATCTCAGGTACTCCTGCTATATGAGTACACCCTACCACACAGCAACAGGCCTGACTAGTATCTATCGCTGTACAAGACACTCACCCGGCAGGTAGACCTCAGTTTTCTGAGCCATATCAGAGATGCCTGAGCAAGTGTTTCATAGATGGTTTTCACACATAGAAGTTCCACATGTTTTGGAAATGTTGGCTTTGCGGGGCCTGTGCAGAACATCCTATGTATCCTGTGCTTCCATGCTCTCATTCTGTAACCATAATATCCATATTATCACGTCCAGAAAACCTCAAGAGAAAACATGGAAAAGTTATATATGGCTAACAAGGACATTGTGGAAGATTTTTACCTGATCCAGAAAGAAAAAATGATGTCGACTTTAGCAACAGATGAGTAGAGGCAGAAAGTGATGAAGGCAGAGATGAAGGGGCAGGAAGGCTACAGGAGTTGTGATGAGGACAGTAAGAGTCTGGGTCCAGTGATGCTGAAGGCAAGGTTGAATCCTTGTTTCCTCCAGTGAACACATTTTATGCAGCATGTAAAGCAATAAGGAAAAACCAAAGGAGGAGTGTGTCATATAAGCCACTTTTGAAAGCTTTTTAAATAAAAGGAGGTTTGAGCTGTGGGGCCGCGCAGAGCCTCTGCACCGCTGTGCTGGCATTTCCACCTAGCAGCAACACTTCCAGCTGCCACCAGTCAAGCAAGCAAACAAACAGCTGCCATGTTGTTTGCATTGTAGATGAATTCAGAAGAAAATACAGCTGCAATTAGTTGGCACGCAGCTGTTGAATTACATCCTTTACTGCCCAGCTAGCAGAGCACTGAACTGTGGCTAAAGCTGCAGTAGCTGGATTCAAAGCAAAGGGTGCCAAGGAAGGGGTTAACCCTACACCTGTGTGCATGTTCATAATGTGTATTTTTTCCTGAACACATTGTTAGTCTGTTAGCTCATTTAGAGACCATAATGAAGTCATTATGATGCCACCAGTATATTTTGCCAGAAAGCTGGCAATCTTTAATCTGCTTCCTCTACAGAATCTCACAAAGGAAGGGAGAAACCAAAACACTGATTTCAACTCACAATGCATTTATTTGCAGTGCAGGGTCTCAGCACACACTGAGAAGAAAATTCTTTTGTTTATTCCCCCCTCCTTCTGATGGGTTTTACATTACAAGCAAGGCATAGAACATCCCTCAAGGCAGCACAAAGCCACTCCATCTTTTACATGCTTTTCATGTTCTCTGCACATTCCTTTGACCTTTTCTTGAGCTGAGGCAATCAAAGATGAAGTTAAAACTTCTTTGAAACAACCTCTGGCTAATGAATTGCCTTGCATATATGCATTGCCTGTAACTGCACACTGCGGGCACTGGTAGCTTCTTGGGGAGACAACAATGTACACTTAGCAGGGATTTCCAGAAGTGTGCTAAGGAAACAATGGTTGGCATGCCAACAAAGAGGACTTCCTATGGGAGTCAGGGGAAGGTAGAGGATGTGGACAAGGACAAAGACAACAAAAAGGGGCTAATCCACCCCAGTCCAGTTTCACACTCACCAGTGCAGTGTGTTTACAAACAGGGGATAACAATTACTTTTGTCAATCCCTGCTTTTGTTCCCCAATTAAACAAACCCCACTGATGTTTCAAGCTCCCGTGGGTAGCATTCAAGGCAGATGCCCAGAAGGGCTGAATGAGCTGAGTTTTCCCATTAGCAATGGCTGGGATGTGACTGGGTCACACTAAGAGGGAAGAGCTGAGCCACATATGTCCAGCTATCCGTATGTGAAGGAATGTACGTCTTACAGAAAAAACAGAGAGCTGAGTAGGTCAGGAAGCTAAGTCTAAGGGCAGGTGACTACTATGACCATTGTATCTTCTAAGGGCCAGATCCGCAGTCCAGTGAAGCTTCCCACTATTTTCATCACCTAAAAAGATTACCAGACTGAGGTAATTTTACTAGTACCAATAAAATGCTGAAAACCTGCACAAGAAATCCTTCCCTTATGCGAAGGGTGAATGCAATGGCTTGGTGACAGTCAACTGCCAGATGTTCTGCTCACTGTGAAGTTCTCTTGAAACTTTGGTTTGAACTCTGTTCTTCAGACAATGGTAACTTTCTGAGTTACTAGATCATACTGCACAAGCGTGACTTCTCACAAGACCTTCCATCAGCCACATCCAATGACTGATAACAGCACAGCCAGATTAGCAAAAACCTGGGACACCAGTGTACCTGAGCCCACCATCCTGCTTCAAGTGGCAAACAACTGCAGCACAACTGGTATCTTCATGCAACTAAAGCCTGCAAAGCACCATTTTGTGACAATATCCTGGTGTTAAAGCACTGGCAAGCATAGCTGAATGTCAGCAGGGCTACTTGCTTTTGGTAGATGGTGCACAGCTGCCAGCAGCATGCTGGCATGCCACAGCGATCTGAGCAGCCCGTCTCAGCATACCACTGCATCACAGTCCCTAATGACCACTCCTGTGCTCTCCTCCTCCAGTGCATTGATGGTGCACTGGTAAGAGAGTTATCAGTGGGTCCTGAAGTGGGATAAAAATGAAGATGCATGCTCATGCCGAGCGAGCAGAAATCACTGAGGGGCAAGGAGGGCACTGTGAGCAAGTGTGAATTGAAAGAGGAAGAGGCAATGAGTGTATCATGGGTTGCTTTTCAACAAAGCAAAGTATTTATGTTCTCTGAATTCATATGTGGCACATACTGCACAGCTGGGGGACTGTGATCAGATAAGAGTAAGAAGAATAGCCTTGGACTTAAAGCATACGAGCAGAACCAGACAATGTGACTCTCGTAAATGGCTTTGACCACCCAGCTCACTGGTGGGGACCTTCAGAAGGGCTACTCGAAGTTGTACGCTCCAAGATAAATGGCCACTCCAGTGCGGAGGAAAGAAGAAAGACAAGGATGGGCAAATTTTCATCCTTGATCACTAGGGACAGTCAGCATGCTGTGTGCATGTTGCTCATAGGGCAAAACTGGCACTTTGCCACTCCCTGTGGCCACATCTAGCTCTGAGAGGCCCTGACAGCTTGTGGGCTCCCTCCTGCTGTGACCCCAGTGCCTGGGCATACAGGCTCCTTGCAGAGAGCCTGGGGACAATTAGACGGCTCTGAGAGTTGGCCTTGAAAGCAAATGAACTGAGGCTCAGAGGAACAGAGCTGAGTGCCTGGGCCTGAGCAGCTGAGCAGGACATGAGTAGGACATCTGCACACCCATTCTAGATGTTTTTCATGGTCTGTGTTTTGAACATGGTCCCAGAGCCACTGACCAGTACTAGAGCTATCAACATCACCATGGAGATGCCTCAATATCCACTCTGCCTGACAGCAGGGAGTGATGAACTTAGCACATGTAGGACGTAGGCACTAGATCCATCCACTGAACCTTGAGGTTTCAACCTGTAACACGAGGAACTTTTTTGCTGATCTATTCTGTGACCATACAGTCAAAATGAAGTAGCACCTTCTGGTTGTCAAGGCTGACAGCCAGGCAGCTGGAAGCTCTCAGGAAAACCAAGAACCTGCCCAGTCACCATTTCCAGGTAGGAAAAGAAGGCGGCCATACCCAGAGGGAAATTGAATGACAAATAATAACAAAAAATAACAGATACATGGCAGCCCTTTAGAGTAGTGAAACCGAGACTCGTATTGAGGAACTGTGGCTTGGGCTGGGGAGAAGAGCTTCCCCCAGCCACAGCATAGGAGAGATGAGCAGCATCTTGGTGCACCTAAAATGGTCAGATGTTGGTGGAGGGGTAGCTGGGAGGCAGAGTGGTGGCAAAGTGGCTTTTTCATCACCAGTGCTGAATGCATAGATTTAGATGCTTGCAGATCAGCAACATCAACTACTCTGGGCTAAATGCTGCATAGTTACCTCAGCCCATAATTTTGGAGAGCTGCTTGAATATTCTTCACTCCTGCACTCCCTAGCAGCAACCTCAAACATTACCTGACATTGATTTTAACAGTCAGATACCCAAATACTGAATTGATACTATCGGCAGTCAGTCAAGAAGAGTTTAACAGTGCAGGGAAATGAAGTGAGGGCTTCTGAGGCCCAGGTTTATCCCTTGACGCCTAAGCCAGCTTTCCACTATTAATATGTATTTATTACATTAGTCGTTATTTCGTAGCAAAGTTGATTACGAAGAAAATTTGCACCAATTTTTTGCTACTCTTGTGAAGCATGAGGCAGGTTATTACTAGAAACACTCTTAAATGCACTTATTTATAATTTTATATATGCTATGTACTTATCCTATAGTTTGTAAATATCCAATATGCAAATTACACTTTAATTTTATATCTATATATATCCCTTTCGCTCAAGAACACCTGAGTCCATGACATAGCCAAATGCCTCAGTTACTGCATCACTTGCAACATTTCTAATGCTACCACCTCCTAGGCTTGAAGCCAGGCGGGTATATGTGTACACTGGTAGTAGCACAAACACACAGGAAAGAACTATCTCTGTATCAAGACTGCGTATGTTGAAAAGATTAAACTTCAGTCTTCTCATGGTGCAAACTTGGCTAAGAAAACTCTACATTTAAAAGAAGTCCAAAATACTGCTTGAAGAATTACTGAAATGTCAAGCAGCATGTAAAAGGACTCTGTTTTCTTGTCGTATCCATGCCCTAACTCCTTTCACGTCCCTCAGGATCATAATTTTTAAAATTGTATTAAAAAAAAGGGCTCAGTCATCTCAAGTGTATAGTTTAAATGCCAAGTTCCTGCCTGGATTCACATTTTCTAGCTCAGTTTTAAATCATTGAAAACAGATTGAATGGGGTGCCTTGTTTGGCAAGCATTGCTGTTCACCTACCAACAGAACTTCAGTGTGGTCCTCTTCTGCAGACATTTACCCATTGAGTTGGTGGGGACTACTCAGGAGAGGAAGGACCTTTCAGGCCTGCTGCGTATCCTTTTGTCTCATCCTGCTATTAAATCCCTCTGGAAAAGAAACATCAGCATTCTGGAACCTGATACTGCAGAAAATTCTGTGGTCCTTTGGACCCCGTAAGTGCCAATTCATGTTTTGCTTAGAGAAGCAAAGCAAAAGGCTTTTTCCCCCTCATATAACATAATAATTGCTTTCTCCTTCTTGTGCACAGGACATTAAACAGTTGGGCTTCTTTGTCATACAAAATTAAATTAAAGAGAGCATGACAAGTTAGTGTGTGGATTTTCTAAAGAATGAGAAAGAGCTGATGCTCACGTTCCTGCCAGCACCACCCACTTGTCTACCCTGGAAGGGCCAAATGCTGTTTCCCAAGGTGAGAGCAGCTCACAGCTGCTCTCCAGTCCCAGGCACGGAGCTGTGATTTACCTCGCTGCTAAGGGGAGCTAACCGTGGCCATGCATTTCAAGCATGGAAAAGCCCTCCACCAGCATTCCTGCATCTCGCAGTTCCCACGTCTCTGCGCGTCCTCCCACACTACGCTCCCTGCAAGCTGGATACGCTTATAGTTTCCTTTTTGGAACTGGAAAGCAAATATTCCCCTTGGTCTGCTCCCAGCATAACCACTACCAGCTCCAAAAGTCCTACTTAACTTCTCTGTCCAAGCAGGATGTTCTTCCAAACATTCAGCTGTTGATCCAGGTGGCACAGCCGTATCCAGTTGAAGAGGAAAAAAGTGAACGGATCTTCAGCCACATCCATACAGGTAGTCATAGCTGCAATGCTGTTGCAAGACCTCTGGGTTTGAGCACCTCCACAGCAGACTGGTAATACCTGGGGAGGTCCCAGCACCTTGAAGAGCCGTGGCTGGCTGCACACTGGAAGTCCAGCAGCATCCCCAGTCCATGCCCTGGTTACATGGAGCTCCTTGGGGCATTTCCCAGCACTCTGAGACCCTGCCCCATCCTTCTACCAGGAAGACTTTTATGACTGTATTGTCCTACCCCAGATGTAGGAAAAGAGAAAGGATGGAGAGAAACAGTGGTGGTGAAGAATGGAGCAGATATTAATATCCTTGATGATGTCTGCATTTTATTTTCGCTTTTAATTTACAGCCTGGTACCTCAGCTGCAGTTGCTGTTTCTATGATCGCACCTGGTTACGGAGTTAAAAAAGAATATACTTTTTGTTGCTACTGGCCCACAGGTCAGACTAGCTTCCTCTAACATTTCTTCTTGTTATGGATGTACATGTGAGTTTAATAAAGTTTGTTGTCTGTTTAAGCTGTGTTGTTGTCTACTCAATTGTAGGGAAGTGGGAAGCTGTCACTATGCCAGAAGTTTTCTTATTGAAGTCTAACAAAACAGTGAGCAATCTGGACAAACCAATAACACAGCACCCTGTGTCCCCAAACCAGCACGCACTAAGAGCTTCATTAAAATTGATCTTGAATTCAGCAAGTAAATCAACACTCACCCAAGACAATACATTAAATTAATCAGGCACAAAATACCCCATACAGAACAGCAGGCTAAAAGTTTTTTAAAAAATAAGCACAACAGAAACTTTCGGTTCTTGGTCAATATCAAAGTACCATGATGTTTCACCACATAAAGCAGCACATATAATTAGCAATTAATTACTCATTAAAATTGCCCCATGAAGGAAGCATGTGAGCACATACAATGTCTCTAATTCGCTTTGGCTCACTGAGCTCTGGCCTTATTTCATTGTAGCAGCACTTCTGGAGTGTGCAAAATGGTGAAAGAGCTTGTACAGGCCCTGGGCCCACTTACTGGGCTGGCAGACCATGGTGGGTACAGCAGACCACGACCAGGAGAGCTGGTTTCCTTACACTCCTAGAGGATGATCCCTGTCACTGTTGGCAAAACTGCCTTTTCTGCACAAACCCCAGGCTTTCTGGGTGCAGCTCCAGATGTCACATCAGAAGAAGAGAGGATGCCGAAGTCCTCCCTAGACTGTCCAAAGCTACCAGTGCCTGTGTCACCAAACTACAGCCCAACATCTCCTCTTCTGTAGGTGCCTGATCAGCCCAGACCTTAGTGCCATCTGCACCACCATGCAGGAGCACAACCATGTTGCCCAAGAAATCCTCCCCAACAAGGAAGCTGTATCTGTTGTGATTAATGCATCTGCAAATTTTGCAGACCTTTGAAGGACAAATGACAGCACCACTGTGGCTTGAAAGCCCTATCCTCTGGCATAATTTCCAGTACGCCCTTGCCTCTGCCTGACAGTTGGGCCAGGACCTTCAATCAACATCTGTCATGGTCAGCCTAACTCTCAGTTTTTCAACACCAGATGGGGCACCCATATTTCTAATGTAAGATTTCCAGGACAGCCAAGCACTACGTACCTGCTCCTGTGGTGCCACAGCTTTTGTCAGCATAGGGCTCCTCTAGGTGTGGAGAAGCCAAAGACAGCAGCTTCCCAGAATCCCTGCAGACAGGAATTAACTGAGGGAAGCACAAGGGGGTTGTGAAATAGACACAGATAAAATGGCCTGATCACTACAATAAATTTAAAAAAAAAATAAAAAGAGGAAAAAAAGATTTGCTGGGACCCCTGAAATGTGAACCTTTATCCCCATGATGTTCCATGTAGTAGAAAGGACTACTCTCACCATGCAGTGTGCTGCCCATGATTATGGTTTGCCATGAAGCCTCATTGACATAGAGATTCAGAAATTTCCTTGCAAAGTCTGCGTGGTCCCAGAGAATTAAACCAGGAGTACCCAGGAGATAATGTTTCAGAAAGGGTGAGCTCCAGGGGGATATTTAGTTGAGCAGATTTCTGGGTGAAGTGGATGGTGAGGTCCCATTTCTGAGAAACAACAACAAACAAGGTGTCAGCAATTGGGAATTAAGACCGTAGGCATCCTTCTAAGCAAAACTACTGTCTTAAGAATTGTTGCTGGTCCTCAGTGTGACACACCAGCTGGGCAATGGCAGCAGGGCTCTCCTGCTTCTGAAGGCTGAGCTTGTGGGTTCGAAGTCAGTGCAGGCACCTCTGCAGAGTGCTGGGCTGGCCAGGTGAGCCCCAAGATGCCAGAAAGCCTGCTCAGACCCAGGGCTGGTAATATGGGTTGAAACACAGCTGCTCAGGGAGCATTCAGGAAAGGGAGCTCAGCCAGTGACTCATGGTCTTTTTTTATGCCGCTGGCTTTCAGATAGACACCAAAAGAAAAAAAAGAAAATATCTTGGCATCGCATTTGCTAGCAGAACAGCCTAGAACTATTTATTATTAAAAGGAGTGATTAAGAAGTGGCATTTAGTGTTTCCATTTTTCAATCATTTCTGGTTTTTTCTTCTTTTTCTCCTTGTGGTCTTTGTAAAAACACCAGCATAATAGCAATTTATTAAGAACTGGCATTCACTCAAAATAGTTTCCCTTAATGTGAATGCTCTTACTGACATTGTAAAATTTATTTACAGTTTCTCTTTTTTCTTCTGTTCATTGTTTGGATGTACCATAGAACACCAATAAAAAAAAAAAGTTATTTATGCTAAACAGATGTACTGTGAAAAGCCAGATGCAACATGGATGATAACCAGCAGCTGGGCAAGCCCTAGCAGATAAGCAGCCTTTGACTATGGGTTTCCTTCATGCCCACAGTTGTTATAGCAGTTTTCTCCGTCGCTCACTTCACTTGCAAGTACATAGAGATGCTTATGATGGAGATCTAAGTCCCCATTACTTCCAAAGGCTGAACAACAAAGTGTGAGCATAACCTCCAAAGTGCTTTCTCATCCCCCCCAGGTCTCCTCATACCATTCCCACTTGGAAAAACAAAAAAACAAACAAACAAACAAAAACAACAAGGCGAGTTTAAAGCAAAACAGCATGAAAAACCCTAATATAGTGTGCAGAAAGTTGAAGTGCTACCTGCATTTACCTCAGACACATTCATGTCCAGAGACGGTCCCTCCAGGCCAGGTAGACATTGTCCTGACACTGCCTAATCCTTGCAGGTAAAGCATACACACCATCATCTGTCCTATCCAGAACTGGCAAGGTGTGCTCATGGCAAGGGGCACTCGAACTGCACCCTCAGGCAGATGCAGGCCCATACTGCAGCAATTAAGATCAAGAAACGGACAAACACATGAAACCACGCAGTGCCCAGGACTGCCAAATGTCTGCTGCCTGCGCAGTCAGTGAGGAAGGACGCACGTGGCATGCTGCAGGTGTGCTCTGCCGGGTTGATCATTTCTTCTCCCCTCTGACCACCTAGGGAGCCAGGGCCTGGAAAGTAGGTGGTCTGAATCACGCGTCACTCTCTCCGCCAAAGACATCAAAGCAGGCAAGCAGGATACAGCTGGATACTCCTGCTTATTCCTGAATATGAGCTGTGCCTGTGGCTCTCCCGCACAATTCATTCCACTGGCGTTGTTCAGTTTTCATCCTATAAAGCATCCATTTAACTCAGAGGGGAAGAAAAAGTCAATTAAAAGAAAAAAAAGGAGCAACAATGAATTTTTAACATATTGTCCCAAACAGAAAGCTGGACCAGGTGCAGACCCATGATTAGCATCAAGCGATGGGAAGACGTCCAAAGCATTCAGCTGAGCTGATTGCAGAAGCCTGGCTTTGAAGGCTGTATACAATGAGGCAACTCATTAATAGTTGGACTTTCACCTTCCTGGCAATAGATGAGTCATGTATTTAAGAAGGTCAGTGCCTTGGATTTTAAGAATGGAAGAGAAGATCAGGATCATCCACCCTGTAGTACACAGGCCATACAATTTTCTTTCAGCATTAAGACTGCATGAGGCTAACACCTCCATCTACCTAAAGCCTTCGGTGCTTCTGTGTGACTGGACCAGGAGGGAACACTGACCCAATTTACAGCTAAGAGTATCAACCTCAGTAACAACAGCAATTCGCTAAGACCTGAGTATTTATTACTTTTCTTATTTTCTCACTTTCTTCATCTGCAGCCAGCTCTCCAGTTCATAAATGAGATTCCATTAAAGCAATCTGATCCCTTGTTTGCAGGATAGTCCATGTCTCCACATTATGACTAAAGTCCCAGATAAGCAAAATTAACCTTCTGAGAAATGCTCTCATAAGCACAAGTAGTCTCACTCTTTTTCAGTGTATCACTTGGTGTCACACTCAGAGCATCAACAAAGAAAGAGTTCTTTGCAGTATTGAGGTAATTTGAGCCTGTCAGGGGAGCAGACATAACCTATTTTCAAAGCAGAGGGAAGCAATAGTTTCATTCCCTGATAAGCCAGGGCAGAACCACCTGGCTTTCTGAAGAGCTTCACACTGTGTCAGATGGGGAAAGCAATGAATGCACATGGTATCAGGCTTTTGAGGGAGGTACTTGTAAAAACAAGAATTCTCGTGTGTGCTTATGTGCTCGACATGAGGTGTGCAAGAGGGGTTTGTTGGGACTAACAGAGTAGTGTGAAAAGAGCCTGCAACTGAGACCTATGGAACATTTCCGTATCCTAACTGCCAGCAAGTACCAGCCTGCCCTCAGAACAAAACTGTTTTTGGATACATGTTAGCACACTGCTTGGACAGAAATGGTTGGTAAATCTGATTAGGGCCAATTAAGGGGAAAAAAAAAGATAGGACCAAACAGTTCTAGGTCCTTCCTCCGCCCAGGAAAGCAAGAAACATCCAGAGAAGCTTCCAAATAATACATTTAATTTTCGCATACCTCTTCCACCCACTCGGTGTGGGTGCACTGGAATGATTTTGCTATCTTCTAATATTTCACCTGCAAGAAAGATCCCTGTAAAGGAAAGAAAGTGTCCAGGTGACAGAATTCCAGATATTCACAGCTTCATATATTCTCCTTCAAAAAGCTTTGGAGAGAGAAAGTGCAAACCAGCCTCCCGAGCTGTATCTTCTTTCCTGAGGTAGTCTTTTGGCCCTTTTTCTCAATACTAGGTTTGGAAGACATCTCTGCCCCCTTGGGAGAGAAATTAAAACCATAGGCTTTCCCAGAATAACCACATTTATACAAGCTTTCTTTCCCTAGAGGAGAAAGAGAAGGACTCAAAACCTCGAAGATTGTTTTAGAACTTCTATGGTGCTTAGCCAGAAATTTCAAAAAGAGTTCATGTGGCCGTAAATCAACTGAACTGGTCAATGTGCAGAGACAACTGACCAAAAGACTCACCCAATGCTAGATGATTCACATTTCTGAGAAAGCCATGAAACAAAAGATTTTGCCTTAAAAAGCAATGGGTTCCTTAACTTTTCTTAGAGTCATAACACACTGCATGAACTTTCATGATTACAAGGACAAACATAACTGAATTAATGAAGAATTATATCCAGACATTTCTTTCAGGGGTGGCAAAATGACAATTACACACCAGGTGACCAAAACCTCAACGTCCTATAAACTTAGGCATAAAATTCTTGCACAAATGTTCTCACAAAGACTTCTATCCTGCTGAAAGACAATGACTAGCATATTTTTGTCTTGTATATGTCCTATTCACATAGATTTTTCTGTCAGGAAACTGTATTTGCCTCCCTTCAAGTTGAGTTCCTTTTCTCACAGCTACAGAGGCCACTTTTCTGGAGGAGGAACTCATGATTCTGCCTGTCTCAACTTGTATTTTAAATGCAATTGACTTGTAAAGTAAGCAAAGCCCTTCTGAAAAATCTTTAGTCTTGAAGACAGGTTCACTCAAGATGAATACACAGCAGGGTTTTTTTGGAATAGGGAAGGTGAGTATCTTACCCCATGAGGTTTTAGGAATAATTATAGATACCAGCAAGTACTAGGGACTTTGAAACATTCTGAAGATTCCTACATTCTGACTGATTCTTCACTGTTTGTAGACATGCTGTGAACTGGGAAGAAGGGCCTCTCACACCATTTTCCAATTGTTTTTTGCTGTCCTTAACTGATACAAAAGAGGGAAGGATAGTCCTTTGTGTTATCCTTGCCCCTTCTGTCCTGGGTTAGAGTACCTAGTGCTTTGTTTGAAACTCTTTTTGAGCAAAATATCCTTCTGCTTCCATCTCTGTTGATCAGGGTGGCAGACAAGTTTCCAGATCATGTTCAGAAACAGATCACTTACAATCCCAGTGGCCCAAAGACTACAACAGCTTTTACTGCAGTGTTAGCTAGGAAGTACAGGTGTTGGTAAATGTCCTGGGCATATCTCCCTTAAGGCAGTCAATGCATTACCTAGGCAGTCAAAGACACCACCCTTGAAGCATCCACAACAGGATTTATCATGGCCACAGTGGGTGCTAAGATCTGAAGAGCTCACAGGTAAGTGGAAATTCATAACATATAGATATACTCCTTTTGTCCCCACAGCTCAACATCACATCTCAGTGGTGTAACTCACAGAGTCCCGTGACTGGAGATGTTCATGGAGTGTGCAAGGTACCCTCTGTTCTGTGGCCACATTGCAGAGTAAATTGTATGAACAGAGGATGCCTGCTAAACAGGGCACAGTTCAGGCCCACACCATATAACACACCACCATAAGGTATATGAATATCACTCAGGGCTCATAGCTGGATAAGTACATTGTTCTGAGCTGGTCCTTCTTCTAGTAGATCCATACCTGGATCATCCTGGTTCATGGCAACTGAAATGTCTGCAAAGATGCTATTATTGGTGCTTCCTGGGTTCTGTCTATTCTACCAGACAACCAGTTGAAGACCACAGCCCACGAAAGCTGCATCCTCCACTGGGTCATCAAAGCCCATGTGAGGCAACGTTCCAAACACAGCACTTCAATTTTGGCTTTTGGGTCATATCATTACATATCACCTTGGCTAATGGGCAGATAAACTGATTAATTCATAGACTGACTGACAGAAGACTGACAGCCTAGGGGCTTCACGCAGTGGTGATGCAGGACATCATTGTGAGATAACTTCCATGCCTCTACTTGTTTTAAACATCCTGTTCAACCTCTGATTACTATGCTTAGGGAGACAGCAATGTAAATCATAGAATCATAGAATCATTAAGGTTGGAAAAGATCTCTAAGATCATCAAGTTCAACCATCAACCCATCACCATCATGCCTGCTAAACCATCTCCCAAAGTGCCACATCTACATGCTTTTTGAACACCTCCAGGGATGGTGATTCCACCACTTCCCTGGGCAGCCTGTTCCAAAGCCTGGCCACTCTTTCAGTACAGAAATTTTTCCTAATAACCAATCTAAACCTCCCCTGATGCAACTTGAGGCCACTGCCTCTCGTCCTATTGCTGGTTACTTGGGAGAAGAGATCAACACCTGCCTTTCAGGCAGTTGTAGAGAGCGATAAGGTCCCCCTTCAGCCTCCTCTTCTCCAGACTAAACAGCCCCAGCTCTCTCAGCTGCTCCTCATAAGACTTCGTCTCTAGACCCCTCACCAGCTTCGTTGCCCTTCTCTGGACACACTGCAGCACCTCAATGTCCTTCTTGTAGTGAGGGGGCCCAAAACTGAACACAGTACTCGAGGTGCAGCCTCACCAGTGCCGAGTACAGGGGCACCATCACCTCCCTGCTCCTGCTGGCCACACTATTCCTGATAGAAGCCAGGATGCCGCTGGCCTTTTTGGCCACCTGGGCACACTGTTGGCTCATGTTCAGCCGGCTGTCCACCAACACCCCAAGGTCCTTTTCTGCCAGGCAGCTTTCCAGCCACTCCTCCCGAAGCCTGTAGCGTTGCATGAGGTTGTTGTGACTGAAGTGCAGGACCCGGCACTTGGCCTTGTTGAACCTCAGACAAATGGCCTTGGCCTATTGATCCAGTCTGTCCAGACCCCTCTGCAGGGCCTTCCTACCATCCAGTAGATAGACGCTCCTACCCAACCTGGTGTCATCTGCAAATTTGTTGAGGGAGCACTCAATCCTCTCATCCAGATCATTGATAAAGAAGTTAAACAAAACTGGGCTCAAAACAGCCCTGGGGAACACCACTTGTGACCGGCCGCCAGCTGGATTTAACTCCATTCACCAGCACTCTCTATGCTCGGCCATTCAGCCAGTTCTTTAGCCAGCGAAGAGTACACCCATCCAAACCATGGGCAGCCAGTTTCTGCAGTAGGATGCTGTGGGGAACAGTGTCAAAGGTCATTCTAAAGCCCAGGTAGATGACATCCACAGCCTTTCCCTCATCCACTAGGTGGGTCACCTGGTCATAGAAGGAGATCAGGCTGGTCAAGCAGAATCTGCCTTTCATGAACCCATGCTGACTGGGCCTGATCCCCTGGTTGTCCTTCACATGCCCGGTGAGCGCACTCAGGATGAACCACTCCATAATTTTCCCCGGCACTGAGGTCAGGCTGACAGGCCTGTAGTTCCCAGCATCCTCCTTCTGTCCCTTCTTGTAGATGGGTGTTACAATGGCTGTCTTCTAGTCATCTGGGACCTCCCATGTTAGCCAGGACTGCTGATAGATGGTGGAGAGCAGCTTGGCCAGCTCATCTGCCAGCTCCCTCAGCACTCTTGGGTGCATCCCATCTGGCCCCATAGACTTGTAAGTGTCCAGGTGGCATAGCAGGTCATTAACTGCTTGCTTCTGGATTATGGGAAGTTTATTCTGCACTCCGTCCCTGTCTTCTAGCACTTGGGGCTGAATAGCTTGGGAATAACCAGTCTGACTATTAAAGACTAAGGCGAAGAAGGCATTAAGTACCTCAGTCTTTTCCTCATCCTTGGTGGCAATGTTCCCCCCCATATCCAGTAAGAGATGAAGATTCTCCTTGGATCTCTTTTTGTTGTTGATGTATTTATAAAAACATTATTTATTATCCCTTACAACAGTGGCCAGCCTGCGAATGTATAGGTAAAGCAGCAAGAACTTTTACAAAAACATGCAGCAAAAGTTGGAGCTTCACAGATCAGCGTCAGCAGAGCTATGTTGATTTACAGGAGATGGCCCACACATATCTGATGCAATCTATCAACCAGGAAAGCAGTTCCTTGAAGATTCACATAGGACCTGGGGCAGAACACTTTAACTTTGCAAAGAAGGTTCATGCTTAGGTGTCTGCTGTAACAGATGCTTTGGAGCACTTTTATTTTTAAATGTTGCCCTCCACCATGAAGCTAACCGGTTTGTAAGGATCAACAGGTCAGAGCAAGCATCTCCCTCTCCATGAACAATGCGGTTAGCTCTGCATTGCAAGGTTTCCCCAGTGCTTTTTAACTACTGGGTGCTCTTCTAAATTGAAGACCAGGCACACTGGTCAGCAAAATGAAAAGACAGAGCCCCAGGCAGTATTCAGTTCATAAGTACCTGCCAATTTGTTTTGCAATTGCACTGTTATTTAAAAATGACAGTGTTGAATTAAAAAAAGTTTCAGCTGGGTATGGAACTTTGCAGCTCCATGGCAGATCTGCCAGGGTGCTCTATCTGCCAGCCCATAAAACATTTTGCGATTGAGCGTGCCAACCTAAATTAACTGGATTTGAGGTCAAGCGGCATTCACAGCTGAATACTCTGCAGACACCCTGAGAAGGAGCAGTAGCAATATCCACTTTACCTGTAAAGCATATTGGAAATAAATAAATAACGAAAAAAAAACAAAAAAGGAAACATACACTCGCTGTTCTCATGCTCTTTTTTATGAGGTTGAGCAATATTTATTTGAAAGCTGTAAAACCACAAGTACTTGGCATCTGCCCTCTTTGATCGCAGCATAGTTTAATGTAAGTAAGGCAGGGGCATCATTTAGCTGCTTTTAGCAAAGTTAAAATTGGCCCTTTGAATCATTACATTTTTCTCTAAAACCTGCCTGTACGTGGATGTGCTGAGCCACCATTTTATATATAAATGTACAAATGTAATATGTATCTACACACCTCCTCATGTTTTCTCCCTTGGCTTGTCGATATTGTGGAGAGTCAATTGAAGTCAACAGACCAACCATTGGCAAAAATGAGTGAAAGGTTGTCAGCATATGACATGACCACAAATGTAGCCCTTAGCTTCCTTCTGCCTTAGCCTGCAAAAACGTCCACTTGCCATCCAGCTCACACACAGGTACTGAAGCCTGATTAACATCTTTTAAATAGATTGAGATCATCGTATAAACAGATATTGTAAATGCAGAGAATTATCATTATTTTACCAGGCCAAATCCTGACATCATTGCCATTTTCCACTGAGAGAAGAAAATTATCTTGGCTTCAGCAGTGGTTTTGCCTCACTAAAAGCTGAACAAAAACAGACTGAGAGAGGACTTCAGGATCTGTCCAGAGATTATTTATTCTTAGGACAGAAAATGTCCAATTAGTATTCATACTAATGAATTTCATCACAAAATAGCGTGGCTTCGGATTGATCTATCTGCCACTTCAGTAGGCCACCTATAGCAGATTGGGCAGTCTGCACAGGTATAAAAGGTGAGGTGGCCTGTTCTTTTGCGCAAAGGAAGGACTGCGTTAATGCACTGCACCAAGGGACAGATTATCACTCAACTTGCAGCTGCTTGGTGCTTCTCCTCTTAAAAACTGATCTCAGGGGTCAAGAGCTGTTCCTGCATGGGTCTTCACTGACTCTTCCCAGCTTCCCGCATGGCATTTGTATTTCAGCTAGCACCAGGTCCAGAACAGCTCTATTCTCAATAAAGTCATTCCATCTAAGCCATTACCTTCATTAGTGAACACCATTTCATCTAAGTAGGTCGCTTTGTCAGCAGTGCTAGGGTTTTAATGGAAATGCTTCCATTTCAAGACAAATGCTCCACACCCTTATGGTTGTGGTACCACGTTTGGCATGTGGAGTCCTAAATTCAAATCACCCAGACTGAAGCACAGTTTGGCATGAAAAATATCAAGTCTGCTTTGGGCAAAGCAGGAACTTGAAACCAAATTTCCTACATGCCAAGCCAGTAACTCAGCCATCAGGCTTTGGATCACACAGGTCTTGTCCATGAGCCAACCAACCCTGAAAGCAACTGTGGGAGGAATCTTCCAGTCCAGTTCTATTCACTGCAACAGGAAGCAAACTGACTTTTGACTTCATGATACCTCACACTACAACCTTGGGTCTTTAAGAGCTGTCCCAATGCAAGCTTCATCAGTCGAACGCCTGGGTCAGTTAAGTGCTTTCTCCTCTGCCATCCTGACAGATAAGGGGAGTATTAGGGAGTATTCTTGTCTTACAACATGTTGACTGCATGACTTCCATTAGATTAACTTGAATTATCCAGGTGGAACCACAGGTCTTTTGGTTTTGTTGTTAAAGCTAGTGGCCCAAATCATTCAGTAATGTAAGAACTATTTTAATATATCAGAAATTTACCATTTTTCAGATACTGAAATATTTGAATATATTTGAATATATTTGAATATTTGAATATTTGAATATATTTGAATATATCAATATTTAAATATTCAAACAATTCAGTAATATTGGAACACCTGGTATTGGAAAAGTAAAGCTATTAGAACTTGCAAAAATGAATTCTTACAGAGATAGATCTATGGTTTACATGTTTGTGTTTTCTAGAAGAAAGTAGATCCTGCACAGCATGAACAAAAATCCTCACTGTGTCTGGGTGACTCATGTTTAAAAATGCTTCTGTCCTAAGTCCCTTTGTCCTTCTCACTGAAGAATTAGTCAGTGACGCACAAATTTATCACCTCCAGCTGCATTGCAACAGTCCAATGCATCTAATCTTGGAATAGGAGAGATTAGGAAAGTCACCCAGCTGATCTCTTGCATGAGCTTTCCAGGTACCAATAATTTTAGAGGCCAACACTTCCACTGCATGCAGATCTTGAGAACAGAAGTCAAGCCAGTTTTCGCTTACTTCTTTTTCACTGTTTATTACTGCATGTGTTTGCTTACACACATGCTCCTTTGAGGGCTGAACTTTAAAAGCTTGAGGTATGCACATTCATGCATAGCTAGTGGTAACTGAGCATATTTAACACCACTGAAATTCTCAATATGCATCTCATTAACAAAGGTCTAAAATAAGTACGAGAAATTTAAGCAAAAGAATAAAAAGCTTAGCTTATTGCAAGCAATATCCATTTTTCATAGTAAACCCTGCTAAGAGCAAACATTTATCTCCTGTGAGAGATTTTGCATAGCAGGATAAGCAGACATATCCGTTTACCGTCTAAGAATGAGCAGCATTAGGTGGAGTATTCTAGTGCTTGCCATCCTCTGGGCTGTGTTAGAGCGGCAAATACTTTGTACATTAAGGAGTGTCGCTACTCAGTTATTTCCTGCTTATCTGTCAGACCAGCTAAACAACCAGCTAATACACAAATGAAACAAGAGATTAGCTACTTAGTTAGCTGGCTAGTGAAATCTCAGTACTGCTTCACCCAGCCCCTTTGAGTGGGAGCAGCTGAAGCCTCCCAACAGTCCTTCCACAGGAGTGCTGAGAGCAGTTTGACTCGGTCCGCTTGGACGTAAGGAACCTGGCAGAGCCCACTTGGTCCTTGCTTGCCACAAGCTCCCTGTAGGACATAGGAAAGTGGACAGTGCTGTAAGCAGTACCTTAATGGATCATTTCTTCTGTTGAATTTGCATAGTGACTCACCAGAGACTCCAAATCCCACCTACAGTCTTATGAAAGCTCTACAGCAAGGTAGTCAACCAATACAGCTTTTGAGATGAAAGTGAAGTCCTTGGAGCTTCAAACGTACCTGGGACTTGGGAAAGGGAGTTATTCTTTTGCTGAGACAACCTAATCCTCTTCTCTTTAAACCTTTCCTCTCCTGGAGTCCCTGGGCAAGAGCTTGGGAAATGGGGGTGGACATCATGGCCAGCTGGACATATCATGATCTCCATGGGATCAGCCCATCCCAGAGTTACCTCCAGGCTTTTGAAAACTTCTGTCCCTCTTTGCTGAAAGGTTTATGAACTGCCTGGGCTATTCTTACACAAAACAGGGTTATTCTAGCCATTCCCAATGGCCCCTCCAATCCTGTGTTACTAGCAATACTCTCAAAGGCAGAAGAAGAAGGTCCCAGAACCATCTGAGTCTCAAACAGCTGTAAGGCTGGGTTGGCCAATATGGTTCTATGCTCACATTAACAGATAGTACAGCAGTCTTCTTCCTCCGTCTTGATTTCAAAGGTCAGTCGCCTCCCCAGACTCTGCCACATGTAGGCCCACACATCATGTTGCCACCATGAGAAGGTATCCACTGACATGACTGAAATATCAGCAGGCAGCATAGATGAACAATCAAACAAAATATTTTCTTTCCCACACAAGACAACTACCTTCAGAAGCAACTTCCCTGCCACCCACCTACTTCAGGTTCTCCTGCCTGTCCCTTTCACCCTGCATGTCCTTCTTGTCACCCCGTTCCTGCTTCTCAGTCCTTTCCAGAGAACACCTACCAAGCCCCTTTTGAGGCTGGAGAGTTGCACAGGGCTGACTGGCTACTGGCAGAATCAGACTAGAAAGAACCATCTGCAATGGAAAGAAACAGTAAGTCCATCAGCAAAGGCTGAAATACCCTAAAAGTCACAATAAGATTTGAAGCTACCCCAAAGCTTGCAACATACCTGGTCTGTTTTTACAGCGAGCAGCTGTGAATGTCAAAAGAAAAATTGCACTAGGAATTGAAAGGGTGGCCAGCAGCCAAGTAAGAATACACAGACACTTAACACTTCTTCGTTAACAGCAAGGGCAGCAAAACTATAACACAGTTACTGCTAGTTCAGTGGGTTTGCAGCACGGAGAAAGCTGTTGCTTTTCTGTCAGAAGACAGCTGCTGAACAAAGGAGAAAGACAAAGTGATGTATGGTTTTTCCAGACTCCGCAGCAGCACGGCTGTAAGGCATTAAGATGGAGTGGCACTGCACAGGGTCCAGGCTGTGCTAGCATATCCACCGTGCTCCCTCAGAGACCACCACCTCTCCTGGGCAGGGAGCAGGGGAGAGCAACCACAGCAGCACTGCGCTGCAGGGGAGGCGAGGAAGGCAGCCAGTGGTCAGAGTGGGAAGGGAACTAAGAGAAGTCAGCTGCCTGGGACACGGGAGAAACAGAAGAGGCTGAGGATGTCAACACAGATGAGGTGCTGGTGAAGAGGAGAGGGGGTGGGAGATCTCTGCAGCTGGCCAAGAAATGAATCTCAGCCACAAGAGCCCCACAGAAGGAACCAGGGAAAAGCGCAATCCCAAAAACACCTAGGGGGACTTGTACACGAATAGTTACCACGATGTAACATGTACGTATTTCCAGCCAGTTAGCTGCTCTCTGAGTAGGGCTTGCACACACACACTGAGCCTTTCCCACAGCCAGCACAGGCTAGCTGGCCCTGTCTCCACTGAGAGGCAGGGAAACCACCCCTCCTCATCACAGGGTACGAAAGTGCACATGGGCAGCGCTTGAAGAATTGTTCCACACATTAAGTAATGAATTTGTCTGTGCTTCATGTCTTGGGCTGAGTTACATGTAAAAGCTTTTGTCAAAGGGCTATAGCATCCTGGAGAGAATTACTCTGAAATCTGGATTCTTCAGCTACAGTCAGATAGGTTTGAAACCATTTTAAAACAAACCAACAAAAAACCCCAACTCAAGACCAAGAAAACCCAGGACATAAAAAATTGTTACAGTTTTCAGCGGCTTTTAGAGTCCTGGAAAAATAGCAGGTAATCTGAGGAAGGAGAAGAAATGTTACAAACCATCAAAAGTACAAAGCCAGGCAAATAGTAGGTGAATACCAAGCCAGAGTGGGATTCATGTCAACAAAGCAAACTACAATTTCATTATGTGATTTTACAATAATTTGAGTTGATTTTAGTACACAGATGACCTCTTGATAGTATTTGTCATATCCTTGCAGTGTCCCAATTAGCTGCTGCTGCCAACGTCTAGCCGAGGTGACTAAATGTATAAATCCATTCTTGACCTCATCACCAATTATTTGAAAATCTTTTGTATAAGAGCTGTGCGCAGAGACTGGGTAACTCAATAAAAAAGGTCTAGAATGCTTCTAACCATTTTGTTGTGCTTCCAGGTTAAAAATATTTTTTTAGAAAGGAGAAAGAAAGAATGAAAAGGAGAGGGAATTAAAAACTAGCATTAGTCCAAACCCTTAGAGAGCAACATGCAACAGCTTGAGACAAGTAAAGCACGCAGCATTTGGCGCTGAGCAGTGTGCTACAAAACAAGGAACATACACTTGAAAGCATTTCCAGATCTCCTAGCAAGCAAAAATACCCACTGCCCAGAGAGGGTCAGCTGAAAGGATCCCACGCTGTAAAGCACATTTCCTAGAGAAAGCTATTAGCCAAAACCAGCTCTTTGAAAATACAAGAGGTAACCCTGGGAGCAGACCTCACTTTCAACAGTACAGCAGGAATGACGCCTAAATGGTCACAGACCATGCTGGAGGCAAAACATCAGAAAGCAAGTCCCATTTCAGAAGTAACATGCCGTTATTCCCGTGTGATCAATGTTTTCAGGTCCTGGAATAAACAGAGTAGTACCCTTTCACCTACTTACAGTTTTAATATTCCCTGCTGTTGTTTTTGACTTCTGCTAGTTGAGATTCAACTCTGCCGCTCATGGGCACTGTGAATCTGTCCACAGCTCTTTCACCAAAGTGAAAGCACCTCAGCCAGACTCTCTGAAAATGCAAGTTACCACCCACCTGGGTCCGATAACGAACAGCAGCCTTTCTTAGCCCTGGGATTCAGCCGGTCTTATTTATGGTCCCGACAACAACACAGGAAAGTGGTCCATCTTAGCTTTGGAACACAGGCCTAACCTAGAGGCAAATCCCACGTATTTCTGAGGCCTGACACACGGTTTTGTACAACTGGTAAGAAATAATGCTGATATCCTTGGGTTCCATGCCAGAAAAATGAAACATTTGGGTCATTAGCAGATAATATAACAAGTTACATGGTAGGAACAGACATCTTAATTATGGATGCAAAACCACGGCTAAGAAGTTGTGGGGAACAAAACTTGTGCTGCTATATGACTGCACCGTTTCTTGTGTGAAATTTACAGATGTGGAAAATACATGCCTTGGACCACAAGAAACTCTTACTACCGGGTTCCATTCACAAAAAGCAACTGGAGAAGAACCATACATTTGCCATCTTGTTTAACACGGCAAGTCAAGAGATTTTGCAAAGAAACTTCAGCTGCCATGCCAGAATGAGCTGAATGTTGGGTCCAACTGCACAAGCAGAGATGGAGACACTTTTATTGAAGGAGCTTGCTACATTGCCTCCAAGGAAATTGCCTTAGTAATGAAATATCAAGACAGCCATTAGTTTTTGGTGATGCTCTCCCTGGCAATTACATAGCCAAGCAATAGTCAACACACACCAGATTTATCCAGGAATATTATTTTTTTTCCCACATTGTTGGCATTGCGGGCTTGAAATATATGGCAAACAGGGGTATTGGTACAGGAATATGAAGATCTATGGCCCACCAGAATAATTCTGAACATTTGTGGTCAGCTCCTGGGAGATTTACACAGCTTCTTTCTGGAATATTTGCTAGCCTCTCCCATCCCATCCTCCTAGGGACACACAGGGCACAGAGCATCTAGGAAATCTCTTGAGTTACCATCACTGCTAGAGAAATTCATCTGGCTCACAATGTACCCGGGTGCTGACTCCAAGAAGCTCTTAGGAGAAGGAGGGAAGCCAACACAGGCCTCTGCCATGAGAATACTTCTTGCAGTCTGCTCCAGCAGAAGCAGACCGAAGGCAGTTATTTCAGGCAGCCACATGCTCACAGCTTCCTACTTTCCTAGATGCTGCTGAGGACACGTGGACTTGCCTGGATGCATGGGCTTAGTAATGCATGAGCTACCCAAGAGCTGTCCATGAGTATTAAAACTGTTCTGGTTATTGCAAGCTACAGCTTATTGAGTAGCTTAAGGTTATTGTGGCCTGCCAGGCGGAACAGGTTGGGTGCCACTGATAGAGCTAAAAGAGCAATGATCAAAAGCTCTGTGGGCTGGCAGCAAAGCTAAGTTGTCTGCCTGGTGTTCATGCCAAGTCTGGGCATCTCCCATTGTGCAGCTGACTGGGGAGGCACAATTCAGAGCTCCTTCCTCATCTCAAAATGTGTTATAGCTTCAAAACATGAGTTTAAGAGAAAAAGACAGCAGCATCTTTACTCCAAAGGCTCCCCCATGGGATCCCGAGGTACTAGCTCTAATTTAAGGCACTGAAGGTCACAGTGAAAAAACTCCCCTTGTATGTGTCAGAGATAGTTGCTCAGGGTCCAGCTTAGTTGTCAGTTGTGGTTGTCTGGAGATGTTCCTCAGGTAGGTGACACAAGCAGCCTATGGAAGTGGCATAACAGCAAGCAAAAACAAAGGCAAAACTAAAGAGAGGTGGTAGAGACAAAGGGTTTGTCTGCCCTGCAGATCACAATTCGCTGTAGTGATGCCTGAATAACCCAAAACAACCCAGCTTTGGGACTGGCAGAACAAAGCTCACCCAGAGGTAGCTTCAGTGTTCCGCTGCCATTGATTTGTTACCAGCACCCTGTGGCTCACAGCTAGGGCAGCTATGTTCTCCTTCAGTGCCCTGCATTTCAGGCTTTTAGAGAGCCTTAAACAAGCTGTCAGAAACAAGATCCTCTCATACGCTGTTGAAGATAGCAAAGTCAGGAGCAAACAGAAAAACCAACAACTTGAGCATGGTGAAGACATATTGCAGAAAATACACTACCAACAGCTGAGGGGGTAGGTCTGTGTTTGTAAACCTTCCCAAAAGGTGCTTTTCCCCTGTCTAACATTCACATTTAACTAGAAACATTAAGAAAATCCATTTATAGGCTCACCAATCAATAAAAACGATTGTGAAAGAATGTGAGAGGGATTATGTGAGATACAAACACATTTTCTTAGCTGCTTGGTGTTCATGCTAGTGTATCAAAGGAGTTACTCAATGTATTTGCCATGCCAATAATTCTTCCTTCATTGTGAGAGACTGGGGGAACTACAGTGCTAGAGGAAAGCAAAATACCAATTTTCAATAAAAGGGGAGGTTGTATTATTATGCTGGGCTGCTTGATCTTGTGTCCTTTTAAATGTACACATTGTGCTTTGCACAATGGGCCCTGATCATGGTGGGGCTTTTAGATGCTTTGATAATAATAATAACAAAAATGAGTAGCAATTAACAAGAAATTCAATGGTCCCAGAAATTACCCCCTCATAAGTGACTGCTGTATCTAGTAGCAATGGAACAAATATTAAGAAAAATTAATTACTAAACATCTGGAAAATAACAGACTATTGAGCAACAAGCAGCACAAAAAATCTGGTCAAAAAAGATATGGCTGCCTTTTTTGACACAGTTTTAAAAATGACTGCAGTATACTGAAAGCAATATGTGCATTTCAGCTACATTAGCCTCTCAGTAAAACATTTGTTCCAGTGCCAAACAAAATCTTTTATATTTTTAAATAAAGTGAAATTAACTTTTTTTTGCAATAAATGATATGAAGATCAGAGGTGCTAAAGGATAGGAAAGAAAAATACTAGCTAGCATCAGTTAAAATACAGGGCTAGCAATACCTAAGAGGTCAGTGTTAGACCATATGCTTTTTTGAAGAGTATTTTGTTCTGTGCCATTTAAATCTTTCCTTTACTCTCATTGTAATAGCATATGAGATTTCCCAGAAATATATTGCTCTGTGTTGATATTTTCATTGTCTGGAGCTGAGGTTCAGGAAGGAGAAAGGGAATGAGGGAGCTATTTATTCTCTCACCCTATAAATTCAAATAGCTTCTGAATTTTTGCATAATAGTTTAAACTTTCTCATCATGACCTGGAAGGATAAATTCACACATAAGGAATTCAATCTGGTGTTACCTTACCTCTCGCTTATATTGCCTTCCTCAGGCTACCAGCAATAAATCCACCCAGAGCTAGCCCACAGCACAGGAAAACACTTGAGCATGTGTTCAGCTGTTGGCACAGCCAGCAGTCGCTGAACTTAACTGCAGTTACTCTTGGAGGCCTTTTATTATCATCAGGTTGCATTACCTACTGAGAAATCTTTTGTCTATGCAAGGATGCAAAAGAAGGTCTGAAGACATCTAGCACCTGCAAAAGCAAGAAAATTCTGCTGTGGATTTTGCAAGTAACCGCCAAGAGGAATTAGCACAAATTCCTACTAATTGGACCATTTAAAAATAGGAGAGACAAAACTCTCGTAATTGCACTGTAAAGAACAAACCATTCTCGCACAGACCTGGAATGGGCATCCTCAAAGATCTGGACAGTGTGTGAGCAGGGTAGAGCTATCTCTTGCAATAGGGACTTGAGGAAGAAAACTTTCCAGAAAAGGGTGCAAACCCCAGTGCCTTCTCGCCCTGAAGGGAAAATCCCACTGTTATAAAAAAATAATTAAAAAAAAAGAAGCCATGTCAGTCTACCCTCTATTTATTAATAATTTCATTTATGGGAGTTTCTAAAAATAAAGTACCAAAACATATGACTGACCAGTGCCCTATGGCTTTCTTCCTCATGTGAACACTTGAAAGCATTTCTTTAATTAATCTGTATTATGTGAAATACATAAGATTATTTACACTAACATAAGCAGTTCTCAGCCAGGAAAGTTCCTTGCTTTTTACTAAAGTAAGATGGGTAGACCAGTGAAGAACAAAAATTGAAGCTCATTTGGTAGCAACATAGAAAATAAAATATATTCTCTGCAAACTTAAAGAGATAATGTCCGTATAGCTAGGAATGTTAGGTTGCTTTGGCGCTTGACTGAAATAAAGGGGATTTTTTCTTAGTTCCTTATGACTATGCAATGCCTGATCCTCTGGGACTCCAAGCAAGAATGGCAGCATATTCTTGACAGTTCGGTTAGCTAACAGGTCATAATAAAGTCCTCATATCGCTTCAAAACAAGCTGAAATAGTAATGTTTTCCTTTATTTATTTGTAGTAAACCAGAAGACTGAGGATGGAAAACATCGTAGACCAAGTGAGATGTTTAATTTTACCAAAAGGGAAACAACTTCATTTTCTTTTAAATAAAATTCAGGCAAACTCTGAACTGTTTGTTACTATGAATTTTAAATATGGAAGAGTTTCACCTTAGGACAGTCAAAATTAAATGTTCCTTTTTCTTTTTTTTCGTATTTGGGGTTTGTTTGTGGTTTTGACTAAAGGAACTGGGTGAATATGACATGACACTTCATGAAGGATGTGGGAATGCTAAACAGAAGTAAAAAGAGGGCCTGAGAACGATCAAGTGGTTGGCAAATAGCTCTTGCAATGGCGAGCTTTGGGACCTCGTGCTATCCAGCTCATGCAAAGGGAAGATTGATAGGCAGTGATATAACCCAGTCATTTAATCCTTGTTGCCAAAGAGACAGAAGCATTCATGGTTCAGGATGGTCAGGAACGGTTCAGGAAATCCTGGGGAGCCCCAGGACTCAAGGAGCCCCAGGCAGGCATAACAAAATGGCCCAAGCCAGGGCTTGGCCGGCAGCGGCTTGATTTTCTCAGCCCCAGCACTGAGGCAGCTTCTACCTGCCCACAGCATGCTGGCACTCACTCTGCCCGAGTCCCTGCCCAAGTTCACCAGCATCCCTCCCTCCATGTTGGTGTGACCCTTGCAGAAGTAAGGATGAAATCTTGCACCTGTTGGAACAGCTTGTGTTGTGCTTTTACTCCTAGTTAGACATGGCCATGATTTGTATGGTTCAGGAATATGTTGAAGCATCTGCCCAGTTTCTAGCACAGGATTATTCCTGTGGCCACGTGCCTTGTGCCTGACTTTTGCTGAATAGGGTCCTACATCATGTTCTTCCTCTGATGTCAGACTAAGTAAATCCACTTTCCTTCTTTTGGAACTCATGTGAGTGCTCAGGTATTAAGTGATGAACTTGAATGTTATTAAATTTGTGTTTCACTGGAAGAAAGGTGGGAGAAATAGAAAGCCACTGGAAACAAAAAAGCATGCTGAAAATGGAACAAGAAGTGGCATAACAAAAATCAATGCATGTGAAAGAAAAGAAGATGAGGGAGCAAGAAACAGAACTTCCCATCTGAAAACACAGTGTACCTGCCATGTGCAGGGTGTGCATTTCTGCCAGCATAGCTCTGGGGAAGAGTTTTCCCCCTCACACGTAGGGCTCGCCTTAGCCACAGAGTTTTTAATTCACCACTCCCTTGCAGAAATAAATGGGTGAATACCACAGTGGTAAGAGGTTCACTATTCACAAATCCCAGAGTAGTTTGTGATTCACAAAACCTCAAACTCCTCGAGGTTCACTTCTTACTCCATAGTGACTCACCTCATATAATGAAGTCTCAGCATAATAAAATTTGGATTAAGCTATTGTAGTTCTTAGATGAGCCAAATCATTTTGCCAAGTTGCTCTTAATACTTTTTAAATGAACACGCATAAAAAAACCCCAACACAACTAGAACAAGGGTCAGTACAATACAACGTCGTAAAGCAGAGCAATGCCCTGGTGACGTAAAGGAAATTGTGGTACCTCATTACTGTTGAGAACTCAGGCACCGAACTGTGTGAACAAACTGTTACTTGCCACTTTGAGAAGGTGTTACCTGTCTGGTTCAGCCATTACACTGCTGGATCTCATCAGGAAGATCTCCCAGATTAAAAAAAAAAAATAAAGGCTACTACCTCCAAAACACTGCTAATTCAGACTGACAGAAACATAATTCCATATATCCCCCAACTGCACCTGAATCAGCCTGAAATGTTTTTTCTGATATACTCCTGTCCAGACTCAAGCCCTGTTCCAGCCCACGTTAAGTCCAGTGAATTCCTGCACAGGCCCACGGCAGCACCCAGCTGCTCACACCTGGAGGCCACCAAACCCAAACCCCTCACTCAGGGTACTTCTTGCTTTGCTGCAAGAAATTCCTCCCTAGACAGATAAGTCATCACCAGGGAAGCCTTCTCTATATCAGAGCAGTTTAAGGCCAACAAAGAGTCTCACACTGGATACTTCATAACATCTCTTCTAACTTGCTTTTTTTCCTGTTTTTCATTTCTCCTGTGCACACATGCTGTCCCAACTCTGCATAAGATTAGAGGCAGGAACTTGGAACACACAGCTGAAACTGCTGAACCCTCATTTGCTACATGAAGAATGTGTAAAGCTTTCACAGAAAATAATGATTCTTACCTTTGGAAGTACCCTGGTTCCTGCTGTAGCATTGGGATGGAGCTCAGCAGTTTCTGTGGACTTACAGAGGATTGCTGGGAGTGCATGCAGAGCTGCAGCCAGGCCACCTGCAATGCTGGGGTTGTTTTGTTGGCTTGTTTGCCAAAAGAATTCTTTGTATTTCTTTAATCTCCCTCAAAAAGTTCTTTGTTTTCCAGGGAACGCAAGTCCACTTTAAAGTTTTCAGAGATCTCTCTCTCTCTTTTACACCAAAGGGACTGTTATGATCAGTTAAACAGACCACAAAGAACAAATCAGTGACAGAAAAACATAGATTTCTACCCACTATAGAAATCACCTGTATAGTAGATGGGATAATTCCATTCCAAGTTTACCCATGGATAGAAGCTCTTTTTTTAACTGATGCTCTGGGCTTCCCAGTAAGATCCTTCAGACCAAACAGGGTCAGCATTTAAAGTGTGAACACCAGAAATGGGTGCTTACGTGACCTGAGCCTCCTTCTTCTGAAGCCCATCCTTCACTAATGGAGTCCTCCCTTTCCCAGCAGGACTGGTCAGCAGGTAAGGAAAGGACTTTAAAATAAACTTGAGAGCTGGAAGGCTATTCTTTCCCCTTAATCATCATGGAATAGAGCCTCCACAAAAATGTTGCCTTGATGTCTATAGAGCAAGGCCCCAGCTGTCAGTCAGCCCCACACAAGCACTTCTACAGAAATACAGCAGTCCAATACTTAGCATCAAATATACAATCTCAGTTTTTCATTTTTTTAATTTGCTGCAAAGAAGCCTGAGGTGACCAGCCAGATGGTAAATTGTTACAAGTTTGGCACCAGAGTCTTGTCTGGTCTCCTAATAGAGCATTTGTCATGGTTACATATTGTATCATGTTCTAATTTATAATGCAGTTACGCCCATCTGTGAGGCCAAATTCTGCTCTGAGTTACACAAGAGCAACCCCACTACAGCAGGCATAAAGGCACAGGAATGAGCAGAATCTAGCCCTGGTTCACCTCTGGTTCAAAAAACCTTTAGAAATATCTAGTAAACAAGCCAATATACACTTGCTCAGAGTCTAGATGCTCTGAACAGGAAATAGATGGAAACCCTTTACAGTCTTAATTAGCACAATCAGAACTCAACAACAACAAGAAAAAGTCTTCATTTCCAAAGAAGGAGTTTCATCAGCAGTGATACCAGCATATATTCATTAACTATATATTGGAAGTCCATCTTCCAATATAAATCAATCATCAAAAGGGAATCTGCAGTTTCAGGATAACATTTCTTATTTTCTGCATACAAAACAAATAGTGACAAATCTTAGTCCCAATAAACCTGTCCATGTCAAAGAAACACAGCAACAAACCTTCCCTCCAGGGAGTCAACATGTCCTCCTAGGGAAGCACTGAGGGCTGCACAGTCTCTCCCATGCCAGATGATGGGAAGGCAACATTTAAGTCTCTGTTCAGACTCCTCTTCCACGCCATTTATCCTGAGAATAACTCTTTTGAGGACAGACTGAAGCCCAGGCTCTTCCCCAAACACAGGCATTTTTGTTGCAGGCACGCAGTGTTCCTATATCACAGCTTTGTTAGTTTGTGTACACCAGTGTAGCCCCACCCACAGAAGTACCAGCTATTTCACCTCTTTATATAAGGGAAAGATCAGGAAAACTGATTTAGGCTTCGAAGGCAGCTGAGCCTTGAGCATGTAGGCACAGCTTGCTGTTGTTGTTGATCGTGGGCACAGGTGTGGAGAGGAGCACGGAGTGAAAGGAGGCTATTGCATTACAGTCAGCTGTAAATCACACCTCTTAAACCTATCTCATTTAAAGAGGACTCCCAGGAGGTAAAAGCTGGGTACACTTTAGCACTATATGCTAGCTAAACACTAGTTTGCAAAACCAAAAGGATAAATCCTTGTGGTGGAGAGTAATCTGGTGAAAGTAGCACAAGCTCATCATCCCAGGGAGCTGCCCAAAGCCATCCGTGCAGCACAGTCCTGATACTCACTGGGTTGGCACCAGGTGGGACAGCGGCCAGGAGGCTGGTTAGCAGTTAGCAATGTGTCAGCAGAATGGCTTGCGAGACAATGTCCAGAAAGTTATATTGAAATGTGTTTGGAAAAGTGTGTGATTAATTGCAAAAAGGCTTGGTGATATCATTATGTGAATTCACCATTGTACAATGTACCATTAACTTTAAGTTCCAGTGAAAGAAATATGGAGAAATCGATTGTCCATACTGCACAGAACGACTGCTTTCTAATGTAACACCTTGCTAAGTTTGCTTTGGTTTTATTAAAAAACTTTAGCTAGGTTGATATTTTTTTCAAACCTACTCAGTGCCTCTGGGAACTACTTGTGAGACCAGTAAGTAAGGCAACGGGTATTCCTATAGTTTTTGTACCATCCAAAAACTGACCTGCTGGATGAGCTATTACTTAGCCCCATAATAATTCCTTCAAAGAAATGACCTAGAAAAGGGGACCAATAACACTGAAGAACAATGGGCCTAAAATTCAGCTGGTATCAACAGTGACTTCGTTAATTATATATTTTGAAAAATAAAAGACTGGAAAACACTGGAAAGTACTGTAAAACTGTGAGGACTGAAAGCCAAATTAAAGGTTAACCTAACACTGAATTATTTTGTATTAGAGTTTGTCTGGTTTTATCTAACTTTCTTTAGCACCCAGTTGTACAGTAGATCAGCTGCTCCTGGGTTTTGAAATTATTTCTCAAGAACCCTGCTGACAACATTTGTATAATTGATTCAGTCTGTGCATAGGCATCAATTCAGGTGCCATAGAAACCATTCCACTTACAGACACGTCTGTATCAGGTGAGCGGGAAGTAGCTCTGCAGACAACTTGATTCATCGTACCTCACTTGGGAAAAAAGCCTCTGTAGTATAGACTGAGTTATTTAAGTTGCCTGTACAATTCGCAGGGAAAGAAAGACCATTCCAACAGCCAGCTGGACACATTCAAGAACAGAATTGTCTCTCTATATGGACCCCCAGAGAGTTCCTAAGCAATGAGCTTAGGCTGGATTGCTAGCATTTAAATGATGATGCAGAAGGAAGATAAATACTACTTGAAGTACTGAACAATTTTTTTTTCACTCTGAAACTACTACGGAATTTGGCAAAGCAAAATATGCAAGTAAAATGTAGCCGTGAATTTATCAGACCTCATGCTGCTCATCTCACGCGGAATAAGAAACAAGTGCAAACCGCTCACTGTTAGATTTTCTTTCTCTGAAACACAGGGTAGAATCAGTACTTACTGGCTGTGTACAGAGTTACAAAGTTATCACTTCTCACATCCCAGTGAGATTTCCACTGAACACTGGGGCATTTTGCATGTCCACACACGTACTCTGCAGAAACACGATTTTCTTCTCAGCCATGTCCTTTGGCGTTCTGGTGTTCAGGTGGAAGATAGCATGAAAATAGGCAAAAAGGGCAGATAGTCTGGCTCCTCTGCTTTTGAAAGCAGCTGAGATCACACTACAATTGCAGATTTATCAGAAGGACTTGTCAAATAATTGCAATCATCTCCTAAATTATTCTTTGCAAAATAGTGATTCATAATCTTATGAAGTGTGAGGCATTCCTCGTGAGCATGAGATGCTGGATTTCCAGTGGATCCAACAATGACAGCAGATCACATTTTTGGGTGAGGTGGCTGAACACATCTCGGCAAAGGAGAATTCCTTGATGCTTCTAAGGAATTTGAAAATCTGACTTCTCAGGAAGAGTGAGAGAAGAATTTTGTAAATGGAAGGCACGCTATGGCAATTTATACCAGCTGGAAGTCTGCCTTCAGCTAACACGTGAGGAAAGAATTGAGAGAGCAGAACCAAGCCTGGGAAAAAAGGAAGAAGAAATACAGAGGCAGAAAGGCAATTAAACTGAAGCAAAATCAGAAATTGAGGGGGAAAAAGAGCAAAAAACAAAAAGAGAAAGGAATGTAAGAGAAAAAGGAAAGATAAATGAATGCAGAATCACCAAGCAAGCAAATGAACAACGAACAGATGCAAAGGATGAATTGCTGGACAGTGACCAGAAACATATCTGAGAATTGGGAGAAGAGGCAGAAAAAGGAAGGGAAAGAAGCCAAAAATCACAAGACCAATGTTTTTATCTTCTTAATATTTGTTTGTAATTGTACTGCGTGAACCTGACTTTTTTTCCTGAACTAGTTGGAACTCTTGCTGAGAAACTGCAGCCTACTGCTAACAAACACCACGGCTCTCAGAGGTTCGTCTGTTGTTAATCACACACCAGTACATCTTTTCGTGGTCTTCCCCCGTTCTTTCAGATACAGCTCATACAGATTTTCTCTGCTGTGTGAGAGGCCTCTTTTAGTCCCCAGAAGAGGCAGGGTAAATACAATACAGCTATGCTTTTGCACTAACAGTGATAATAAAATGTGTGCAGTAGGCTACTCATGCTGCAATGGAATTAGCTCGTCCCTGTATTCAGGCTTAAACTGCCGAAGCCCTCTGTCCTCTTTAGCAGGACAAGATAGGTCTCCGGTGACTCTCAAGCTGCAGCTGTAGAAACATAATTACACTCAAAGTAACCTATTCTTTTTTAAATTTTAATTCTGTCCATTTGTGTCTGTGTTATTTGTAAAGTAATACTCCTCGCACCATTATATCCTTCCCACTCACATTACAGAAAGGTATTTTTGTTCTCGTCTATGGTTTTCCACAGGCTGGGAGTTTGCTTACCCTCCATATTTAAAAAAACACACACAAACACACAGGCATGGTATGGTGCTTAACCATCATTAGCTCTCCTCAGAGCCGCACCAAGCAGATCCACCTTTGCTTTCAATGAGTTTTTAGACTCTTACTTCTGTGGGGACTCAGCTACTTTTGAGGTGATGAGACACCAATTCAACAGACCATAACTGGTCTTTTCGATAGCTCTTAGCTACAGTTCCTCTGGCTTCTTGTTTTTCTTTATCAAAAGTGTTTATATGATAAACTCATGAGAATAAAAAATAAAAAAATACAGCCTGAGAATCTGCGCAAAACATGCCAGCAAGCTCTGACCCTGTAGCTACGGCCCAAGGGTTAAGGCAGACGAAGATCTCATGTGACAGCGTATTCCTTATCCCCCTGCGGCACAATGTTTGTCTTCGAGCATCTGTCTCTGGAGAATTGTGTAATATAAGGCAATGAGGCGTCTGCAGGATCCATGTCTCTCAAAGGGAAACTGGAATCCCTCTGCTTGCAGCCTTTCTGGGCTTTATCAGGCCAGGCATTACGAGTTCTCATTTGCACTGCACGTTACATAATTCAATACACGATTACAACTGTACTTCTAAGCGACAGGTTAAATGGAGTTCATTATTTTGTGTAAAAGGAAATGATCCTTTTATGTTTCCTCCTGGTTTTTTCCCTAGGCACATATAAAAATCTTTCTCCCCTTCCAAGGACTTCTCTGACCCTCTGTAAAAGATGATGTTTTGCAAACCAATTTTTCAGCTAGGATAATGGAGCTGAAGTTACCCTAGTTAATTTAGACAGCGCACCTTGTGTCAGGCAGCCTGGCACCAAACTGACTGGAGGGAACTGGGAGGAGGGGAGGGGAGCTGGAAGGGGAGCTGCCATGCAGGGCAAGTGGTGCTAGCTACAACCCTCCGTGACCAGCTGGCGCAGGCTCAGGATGCTGCTGGAACGCGCTCGTTCCCTCACGGATAGATGAAGAACAAAATGTACCAGTGATACAGCCTGTGAGGCAGCGGCATCGGCCTTGGGAGAAATAATGCTCATGAAAAGCACTCATGGTATAAAAGTTGAATTAGGTTTCAGTCCCCAAACAGTGGCCTAGCCAGTGTGTAAATGTAGCATTTTCAGCAGCAACGCAAATCATTCTGACTCAAGCAAGTTCATACCGATCAAGACTGATCCTCATCCCTCATGCAGCCTTACACCCGTGCCCCTTTTGATCACAGCCCTTTCTGTTATTCAGCAGGTATTCAGACAATTCATGGTGCGAGCTGTAAATTGCTTAAATAAAGATGTCACTAAAGCTGCAAAATGTGTAGCCTGAGGGGCAAAATTCTAAGAAGACTTAGTTGCTACATTTTTTTCTGAAGCTAAAATGAAAATGGAAACAATCCCTATTTAAAATAATAATCAAAGTGGAATAGAAGATATGAACTGTATACAGAGCCTTCAATGAGAGGCATGTGGTGATGTAAGTCCAATTTTAGAAGACAGGTTTTGCTTCTTCTGTCCTAGAGAGTTCATAAACTTGTGCACAGTAGTTAGAAAGTGAAAAATATAAAGATCAGGTTGGCTGAAACTGTACATTGCTTAATTTGCCTGTTAATTGGCTAAATCCTTTTGTAACATGACTGTTACGAAGAATATCACAGCTCTAAGAGTTTTGTATGGTTTAACTGTGAGGGTCTTGTAATTGTGACGACCCAGTTTAAAAATATAAAAGAAATGAGCTGACCTTTCAGAACATGAGTGACTTCACTAGAAATTGTCAGATACTTAGAGCCAGACATACATGCATGTCTCCTGCTGAACTAGTATTTAGAAGGGTTGTTTGCAGTCTGCAAGACAAAATGAAGCAGTTATTTCTTACCTGTGATGAGTATTAATTAGAATAATCTCAATCAGTTGATGCAATAAAAAAACATGGTTTTAAACCTGTTCTTCCCCTCCACCAAAAATGTGTTAAAATACTTCTCTGTAATTATTTTTTTGTGTGAAGCATTAGTGTAAAATATTCTCAAGCAGAAGTTGATGCTGTCTGCCTCATACTCAAAAGAGTTGAGACATTTTGCAAAGACAGGACAAACTTCAAGTTCATGATTTTGCAAATTTCTTGGACTATGCTTTTTTTGCCTTAGGGGAGGAAATTCAAGATATATCTTAAATTTACAAAGCTTCCTGTAAATGTCCCCCTGGTCTACAAGGTATCATTACATTTTCTGAAAATGATTACAGCAATCAATTTACAGCTAGGAAATATTATGTTAGGAACTAGGGATAGGTGAACCACTTTGTAAAGAAGTGTGGATAATACATAAGCCATAAAACACTGTGTTTACATCAGGTCTGATTCTAAACTGGTAAATCATTCTCACTGCAATTGCTCTGCTGCAAGTAGTGAGGTCATTTTTTTAAAGAGATTTTTATCCTGATTTTCTAAGAAAACCAGGCTTACGTATTCATACAAACTACCCATTCTCACTGACACCTTTTGAAGCCATTGGCCAATTCACAAAACTTCACAGAAGTTTCAAAGATACCAAACTCACCCAGTATTTCATAGAAATGGACAGGCTAGTGAAGGAGACATTCAAATTAGTGCAAATTACTACAAGGTATTACTAGACACCAGAGAAACCACACAAAAAAAAGATGGCTCAGAGAAAACAATTCCTCCTCTGTTTAGTAGGTCAAATAACCACTTGTTTGTGTCTCTCCACAATTCTCTTTTTTCTTTTTTTGCAGAGCAGAAACATACCCTAATGTCCTTGTACATGTCTGTCTTTGAAAAGTACATTACTGTGCTCCAACAACAACTTATCAAAGTTTTTCATTGTTTCTCTCAGAGTGAGAAGGAAATGAAATTATTCCTGTTAGACTGCAGGAGCTGGGTAAATGCTGGAATAGCACAAGCTACCCTCCTCACCAGACCACCTCCCTGCTGCTTTACAGTCCCCCTCTGCTCCTCTCCTTGGGCTTGCCAAGGGCCCCTGGGCAGAGCAGTGTAATTGTCCAGCACGGATTAGTGTGTGAAATCCTTGTTTAAAAAAAAAAAAAGTAAAATCAGGCTTAATTCCAACATCCTCCTAGCTAAAAGGTCCTTGATTAAAGCATGACAGAGTTTAGGCACCTGGCACACTGAAGTCATGCTTATCATAATGACGGGAATCTTCTCAAGTAGTGTTTAGCCCAGTGGGAGCTTGTGAGTGTGATGAACTCTTAATGACAGGTAATCTAACAAAGAGTTTGTGAGCTTATGAGCACAGGAGAGGGTTCCCCATCTGCTTTAGTCAGGCTGCTAACAACAACAAACAGATTTAAGGTCATCAGCCCTTAATGTTGTTTAAGATTGCCTTAGCACAACCTTGAGCTCCTTTGACCTGTTCCTCCAGTTGCCATTTGGAGTTTCTAGTATTGCTTTTAGTTGTTAACTCTTTTGGAGAAGAGGCTTCTTGTTATGTTTGTTGAAGTGTCTGTGTTTATATACTGAAATGTTGGACCCTGACTGGAAGAGAGGATGCTCATCAGATAGTAAAGATGGCAACAACAAAAATAACCCTTGCCCTGCAACATCCTTCTCAAAAATAAAACACAGTATTTACAAGAAAGAAGGAATTATAAGAGAGAGAACACGAAAGATCAGAGGAAAGAGGGTAAGAGAGACCACAGGAGAAGGCTGTGAGGTGATGCAGCAAACCAGACGAGGACAGGTATTCCTTTGCTTCAGGCAGAAGGCTCTCAGGAGCTGGGACTCACAGGACAGTGGCCGCTTCATGTAGAGGCACCCAAAGAATTTCTTGGGCCCCTGCTCACTCCAGGAGAAAACAGTGTACAAAAGTGTTCCTCTGCAACTTACTAACCGTTGTGAGATGTTGCTGCAGAAATGCATGGATACTTGCTGTAGGCAGGACACCCTCCAATCTGCCATGCAGAAACAAGTAGCAGGAAAGAAGCTCTTCACTAAAATTGAAGAAGCTTCTCAAAAGTGTATCTCCTAGCCCCTCACAGTCTCAATGAAGAGACAGAAGGGACTGGAGGCGAGAAACTCTTTATTCTGTTGCCTGGTGCTCAATCACATAAATTCATGCAGTGCTGAAGTATCAATACAAGGAGGAACACAAAAAACTTGGAAAGATGGTACTAAAATAAAGAAAACGCCTGTACCCAAAGAGCTAGCCTTTTGTTTTAAACCTGTCAGGGGAAACTTAGCTTTGACTCTCCTTTCACTGATACAAGCTTGAAAAATCTATCCAGCGGAGCACATTACCAGGAGTTGAACTGTAAGCATGTCGGAGTGCTTAAAGCACACAAGTCTGTAAGTGCTCCCCTAACCTACATGGGAGGATAGAAGAGTAAAAGATTCAAAAAAGCTTAAAACCAGGACAGCACTGGTTACCTAAAAAACAAGACTGACTGCTAGTTAAGAATGGAATTCAATTTTTAGCAAAACGTTACCGAGTGGCTGAAATTTGGGTGAGCAGAACCGCTGTGACCTAAATACAGGGTACGTCCCTGGACCAAAGAAAGGTGAAGCCCTTCATTTCTGTGCAGAGCTCCTTTATCTGAAGAGGTGGCTGGCTTTCATAAGGCTACTTGTGTAAAAAAAGACCACTCCGGCGTCACAGTGGGGACTCACACTCAGTCCTGCAGATCTGACTGTTCAGATAAGCAGGGCTCTGCTGTCCCATGGACATGTGAGGGAGGATCACTCACATGAATAACGTTGCAGGCTTAGGTTCCAGGGCTATTCTCTTTGAGTTGTCATGAACTGATGATGCTTAGCAGCAGTTTTATAAAATGAAGTTAACAGAATTTTTTTTTTTTTTTTAAAAGTGGTGTTGCAATTTCCCCCTTGGACAAATCTAACAGACTAAGGAATATTTCTTAGTGAGACAGCATAATTTCTTGCAAGAATTGTGTTACAGATGAAAAGTCAAGCCTTATACAAGGTAGTTGAACTACCTTGTTACTAGTAAAGTAACAAAATTTGCAAAAAATACATTTTTGCCCTTTGTTAAGGAGCACAAGTACAAGAGTTGGAACCTGACGTACTCTCAGTTGTACACATACATATAACATTTTGTAGGAATGTCAACCAGGTACAAAATCAGGCTGGAGAAAAGACTAAAAGGAATATAAAAGTCCCATATTTTTCATACATTTGTACCTGGTTTAATAGGCTTATAATTAGCACACTTCTTTAACAAAAATAGTCTTACCAGGTTCCCATCACTTTCATCTCAGTTTTTAACTATTGTGATATTCCTCCAGGCTATTACATGACATGCCAGTAAAAAAGCAGGAGTACAATCATTTTCTTTGTGTTCCTCTCCCTTAATCTGCAAAACAGATGCAGCGAGTGCACTAGCCACTCCAGATTGCTTTCAGCAAAAAACATAACTTTGGCAGGTTAGTACTAGTTAAGAGGCATATGGTTTGCTATTCTCTGTGGAAAGATAGCCATAAGTCAGCCAGCAAATTCAGATTCTTATAATTAACAACAGACAAACATTTGGCTAAAAATTCATGAGGGGTTTTTTTTGTTTGTTTGTTTGTTTTATTTTGTTTTTGCATGGCTTTCTAACCATTTATCCTTCTCTTTTTTTTTTTTAGAAAAAAAACCCCACACAACTATGTGATTGATGGAGTAAATTATGTTGCAATTACAATAACGATGTCCTTGTTATTGTTTCAGAAAAATGTTTGTTTTTTACTACCACCCTTCTCCGATTTGACATGAATTTAAAGATGAAATGAAATAAATCTATATTCTTATAAATCTTAATTCGGGGACAGTCTTTTCTGAGTGAAGCCAAGCTCACTTGTACTTTGCAAACCAATCAGCGAGAAAGAATAAAATACTTGCCTAGCTTGACATGAAGAAAGTGACTTTAGAGGACAGGCCAGCTACTGAATTTGTATGTACTTTCCATTAGCTTTCAGGGGAATCATGTACGTGCTTCAAGAACAGAGTCTGGCCTATTGCATGAGGCCTATTAGAGAAAATGTGAAGCTTTAAAACTTCATGCTGAGAGGGACAAAGCATATCCCCAGCAAGAAAAACATACCACTTCCTGACCAATCTGTTTGTGGCATCTAGGGCTCTGCTTCAGAAAAGCACTTGTGCGCAAGGCATTTTTTTAAGCTGCTGCCCAAGTCCAAGCAGAGGTTCGGCAAAGCCCTTGAGCACACATTCGACTTGACAGGCTTGCCCGCAAGCCTGGCAGAGGCAGGGCACAGAGTGTCCAGGAGGCATGGAGGACTCACTTCTCACCTGTACGGCTGCAACTTCTCTCCAATTAGCAAAGGCCAGTCTGCAGCAGAAGAGGGACTTCATCATGGGGGAACCTGTGTCCATGTGCCAGCACCAGCTTCCTGACTTCTATGGAGCCATGAGATTTATTTTGCTGGGGTCCCATCAAGCCTCATAAGCTTCAAGGCTGGTCAGCACCTAGGGACCAGGGGCAGGTGCTGAGGTTCACAACAGGGACCTGCTAACTTAAGCCTGGAAATTTCTGCCTGCAAATTTCACAAGTTGTCCTCTACAGAGCTGTCTGCTCTACAGAGACACACAGCTGGGCGTTAAACGCTCAATGCCTCCCAGCATGGTAGGCAAAAGTGAATGTTGCATCAGCAGGAATGGGGACTTACTTGATCCTGTTCAAGAGATCCAAAAGGACCTACGTCTTTCCTGTGGGAGAGCATGGAAAAGCTCTCAGGCTGTTGGCACAAGGGTTGATCAATCAGACTGGTAAGGGCAGGTGAGTCCTACATCTCTAAGCCAGCTCTTGCTGCTGCCAAGGGGATGAGAGCCAGCATTGCCAAGGGAGGGGTTGGGGTGTCCTCTCCCTCCCTCCCTCTGCTGCCCCCTGGCAGGAACCACTACTCCACATAGTCCAGCTCCTACCTCACCTCCCCAGGGCTCTGGCACAGGCATAGACAGCAGAGCAATAGCCACTTTGCTGCTTCTCCACCCATCTGGCACCCCGGTGGCTACCTGCTCTGCTTACTAAAATTAACCCCCACGGAGCTCTGCACTGGCACTGCTGCAGCCCTCCGGTACCCAGGCCAGCACCCCCGTGCCTGCTCGCCACCCACTGCTGCGAGTCTTCCTCCAACATCACACCAGGGCCCACAAGAGGGGTGAGAGAGAGTCTCTCTCCAGGAAAGCATCAGGAGAGGATGATGATCTTGGGGTCCTCAAAGGACCCATGCAACCTTGCAAGACACTCGATCTTCTCTTTCGCTTCCAGCTGGACCTCTGGGGCAGCTGTCTCTCTTTAGGGGAAGCCACTTCCAGTCCCACAAGGCTGGTACCAAATCAAATTTCCACTGCACACCAGCAACAATATGCAGTTGAGTTTCTCCGGAGTTTTTTTTGCGAGCCATGTGCGTGCTATATGCTTGCACACAGACCAATAAAACAGGAACTGACAGCCACTGAAGCCTCAGACCTCTGCCACTGTGATCATGGTGGTGCTGATGATTAGTAAAAATAAGTGTCTTTCACAGGTTTTTCCACTCAGAATATTTTAATGATTAATAAAGATTTGGTGCAGTACTGTACTTAAAAGTACCGTAGAAAACTTGGAACATGGACAAACCTACAAATACCCTGTACCAGTTTAGAGCACATGTCCATCTAATCCAGCACCCTGCACTGAGGATTGTCCAACAGCATACATCTAGAGAGAACTACCAGAACAAGAGAAGCATGTATCCTACCTCCTTGATATGTTCTTCCAGTCTCCAGCAATCTACAGCTCCTGAGCTAAAGACACAGTTAGATTGTTTGGGTTTTTATTTATTAGGGCCCTCAGTGAATTTTTATTTCACTAATTTCTGTCATCACTTCCTGAGGCCCATCAAGGCTGGGAAGTCTTGTGATGGCAGGTTTTCTCCATTGCTGCTCATTATCACCCACCTGGCCTGTTCTCAGACTTCAGCTCCCACTGTAAGCTGTAGGGTAGACAGTTTCTCTTGCTAGGACTCCATAGAGACCAGTGTGTCCCACGAATCAGAATAAACTGGCTAGACCAGTATCCTTCCAGCTCAAGGAAGCGCTCTTACTGAGGTACAGCCAGCATAGCAGTTTTACAGCAATCTGCCGTGTCGTCCTAACTGAACAAGCATGGGGAACTTTGTTCACATGGTGCCTGATGATAGGTGAAAATGTTTTCAGGGCCTAACCAGCCTGTTCCTGATTCCAGGACTGAGCATTTCAGAAAAGGGAATAAATCTGCCTTCATCCCCCTATCTTTACACCCCAGATGAGTAAATAAGGAATGACAGATACTGAACAGCCAATGTATAATCTGTGCATCAATACCCTTGCTTAGGTACTATTTAATGTAATATTTAATATCATCATCAGTGACATTGATAGCGGGATTGAGTGCACCCTCAGCAACTTCGCAGATGACAGCAAGCTGTGTGATGCAGTTGATACCCTAGAGCGAAGGGTTGCCATCCAGCGTGACCCTGAAAGGCTTGAGGATTGGGCCAATGTGAACCTCATGAAGGTCAACAAGGCCAAGTGCAAGGTCCTGCACCTGGGTCAGGGCAATCCCCAATATCAATACAGAGAGGGGAGTGAATGGATGGAAAGCAGCCCTACCAAGAAGGACTTGGGGATACTGGTGGGCAAAAAATTGGACATGAGTCAGCAACGCATGCTTGCAGTCCAGCAAGTATCCAGCCACTCATATCCTAGGCTGCATAAAAAGAAGCATGACCAGCAGGTTGAGGGAGGTGATTCTCCCTCTCTGCTCCACTTTGTGAGACCCAACCTGGAGTACCACATCCAGCTCTGGAGTCCCCAGCACAAGACAGACATGGACCTGTTAGAGTGGGTCCAGAGGAGGGCCACTAAAATCAGGGCGTCCTGTATGGGAAGGCTGGAACACCTCTCCTATGAAGAAAGGCTGATAGAATTGGGGTTGTACAGCCTGGAGAAGAAAAGGCTCCAGGAAGACCTTATTGCAGCCTTCCAATATACAAAGGGGACTTGTAAGAAAGACGGAGAGAGCCTTTTTACCAAGGTCTGTAGTGACAGGACAAGAGGCAATGGCTTTAAACTGAAAGAAGGTAGATTTAAATCGGACATAAGGAAGAAATTTTTTACAATGAGGGTGGTGAGACACTGGAATAGGTTGCTCAGAGAAGATGTGGGTGCCCCATCATTGGAATTGTTCAAAGCCATGTTGGATAGGGCTTTGAGCAACCTGAGTTAGTGGAAGATTTCCCTGCCCATGGCAGGGGGATTGGATTAGATGATCTTTGAAGGTCCCTTCCAATCCAAACCATGAGGTGAGTCTATGTATGAAAAAGGGACAAGCCATTCCAAAAAGCAGTGTCTCCCTATGATTCCCACAAGAAATGAATGCAAAAGATTGTGAATACAACCAAGATAAGCAAATGGGAGGGATGTTGGCTGCAATGACCTGCTTTACTTACCATTGGACAAGGACAAATCAAGCACTCCCTTCTGCCTGGCCTGTTTACACTTGCTTCAGTTCATCCCTTTCCCACAAGAGGGTGATGGTCCTCCCTCTCCGGGCAGTAGTACACAAGTGACTCCCAGGGAGGAGGTAAGATCAGGTGGAGCAGTTAGAAAACTCCAGAGCATGCACTGGGCTATAAACCATGGCTGTGAAGGTTCCTTCACACTCCAGTTACCTGGTAAACAAAAACCATAACTGCTTTATCACAGCCTACACACAGGCTCCTGCTAAAAAAGCCAGGATTCAGCAGGCCAAGGCTGGAGCTGGACCCATGCTAACACCGATTCTCTCCTGAAAACTTCAGGCCTTGCTGGCAGTTGCCTGGCTGCACCGTCTCTCTTCCTCATGTCTGACCTCCTCTTCCTCCCACGGCAGTACAGCCTCTCAGTGTATCAGAACCAGTGTTACAAACCTACACAAGAAATGATTCAGTAAATCGGTCAGACAGCACAGACCCACAGAAGTCCCTTCCAACCCCTACCATTCTGTGATTCACAGCACCTCATTGTATGTGGAAAGCAAACATTATTCACATTCTCATTAGTTCATTAAAAGAAAAGCCAAATCAAGATATTGCTGTTTTTTCAGTTTGTCTGCTTCCAAATACCTAATAATAAAATATTAGTTACATTAGAAATAATTCACGCAGGCACTGGGCTTTGAAGGGGAGAAAGGCACAGTCAGTACGCAGCAAAAAAGGCTGCCCGCACGATTTGTTAGCTCTGGAAGCAACAGACAGCAGCTAGCACAGTGGTGTCCTGGTCCCAGCCTAGGGCTCCAGGGCAAGCCTGTAATACTCCTAATAAATAATCTCCAGCATATTGCTGAACTCAAGTTTGGGTCCCAGGAGCTCTCCCAAGCTCCCCCTCCACAGCAACCTTACAGTCCCCATAACAACCTGGCTAGCTCAGCTGTCCCTGTCTTTCTCCACAGTTCTGTTTCCCACTGCTCTGTAATAAAACACTCAGCCTTATGCCCTAAATCCCTGTCCCTCTTCTCTTCTGCCATTTCTGCTCACATTCCTTTCTTAAGCACTCCCCTTTTTCCCTTCAGTCCATCCTCACAGTGACCTGTTCATGCTAGGACTGGGATGACAAGCAAAGTGCATCTCAGAGGTGCCTGACTGGGGTACCTAGCACATCTGCTCCCAACCCCTAGGCTTGACATCATTAAGGAATTTTCTCCCCTGAAAGCAGGAATCTGGGTTTTCTTCCATTCCTCTGTCCCAACAAATGTTGTCCCCTTCTCAGTATGATCTGGGTGCTTTCACCATACCCAACCGCTACTACTGCTGAAATTGAGAATGTTGGTGGTCCTCTTGGCCAGGTCTGATGCTGTGCAGTCACACATTGTGCTCTGATAACTTTTGGTGCAGGTTTATTGCAGCTAACAGTTTTCAAGCTGTGGTTGGCAGACCTGATTGAGAGGTTTGTCTGTGGACAGAAGCATTCCTTCCTACCTTTAAGGGGATCTGCAAAAGTATATTTTATGCTCCCTGTGCAACACTTGCAAATCAGCAAGTCAGCACCTTGCCTGAGAAGCTGCAGGGGTCTACAGACTGCAAGGACTTCAAAACTCCAGCACAGGAGGTCGAGGGCGGTGTGTGCCTGTGGTTGGTGAATGGTGGGAGAGACTGCTTCTGAAATAACGTGTTATGTGGTTGCCCGATGCGTCTACAACCACTTCCTATTTCTTCCAAGCTTCCAAATCCTACCAGGTATCTGAAAATTTACTTACTCCCCTCTTTTTCCCTCTGCTGAGCAATTATTAAGAACCAAAGGTCTGGAAAATATTTCAAACAAATTAGAGGGAATCGTCAACAGACACTGACTGAATTATAAACTGAAAACCTATCATTATCCTGAATGATGGATGGTGGAGGGCAATGGACTGAGAACATGTAGAATTAATTTGTCTTTCCTCGAGCTGGTTAAAAATTATTTGTTTAGAAATGTTGTTTCTTGGGGAATACAAAAACAAAAAAAAAAGGTCTTTTTGTGTTTGCACCTTTTCTTTTTCAAAACCATCGCTATAGGCAGAAAGCTCTGGTGTTCTGCCCATGACACAGTTAGGCCCATGCTGCACACACATCAGCTTCGTGCCTGCAGAATGGGCTGCAGTGCCCCAACACTCTGCACCTTTCAGCAGAGAATCTCAACTCTTCTGAAAACTGCTGGAGTCAAGTGGTAGAGAGTTTGCCAAAGGCAAAATGAGAACAAAAAGCCCTTCTCTGTCCGGCCACTCCCTGCCTGCCTCCCTCCCTAACTGCACAAAAACAGTAATTCTGTGTGTGAATAAAACATGTTTGTTTATGTACTTTTGGACAGTGGAACTGCAGAATTCAGCTAAATACATCCCTGATCTGTGAGAATAGAAGCACAAGTGCTCTCATTTCCCCCCCTCAGCCATCTCTTTCAACAAACTTACCCTTCTGAGCCATCCATTCATTTCCCTGAGGCTACACTGCTGCTTAGGAGAAATTAAATGTTCCAACTGTGGCAAAGTAAACCTATTTTGAAGGGGCACAGAACAAAAACTGGAACGACCATGTATCTGTCAAACCCTAGTAACTCCAACATCATGAATTTCTTTCCCTGGCCTGCCTTTGTCCATTATGCTTTGACACTGAGTGAGGCTTTCCAGGGCATTGCTATACTTCATGAGGCCATGCCCAATTTTTAGATGCTGGGTTGCCATGGGAAATTCACAGCATCCAAGATATGGGGGCCCCCATTCCCACAATGAGGCAGGAGAACAGCACGCCTTAAAGCAAGAGCCACAAAGCGTAGTTTGTTGAGCCAGCCAAGGGAAATGCCAAAAACATGGGTATGTCTCAATATAATCCCTCTCCAGGACTCAGATGCCATCTGCAGTTTTCAGAGAAGTCCTCTCCATCCAAAAGCCAGCTAGAGGTTTCTCACCAGTGTAGGCAAAACTGAATTTTGCTGCTCCAAAACTAAGGGGCACAAGGAGAAAAGAGGCAGACAAAGGGGCAGTGCTAGATGGAGAATCAGGGGATGGAGACTGGAAATCCAGAGTTTACTGGTCCTGCTGGCTTCCAAGGAAGACAACTACAGGCAGTGATTCTTGCTGTCATGGTCCCAGACACCCAGACTCCACCCTGGGTAGCAGCAGCATCCTGCCCAGACTTTCAAATGTTGACAAAGGAGACAGTGGGGTGGTATTGCCATCTTATCTCTCCTACACAGGCTGCTGCTGCAGATACCTGTACAGGCTGCCTGTGCCTCGTCTTCCTATTCAGTGTACAGGAGTATCACAACTTGCAGTCAGGCTCCTCTTTTCTAAATATTGCCCTAGTGACTGGGCTAGGGAGTTATGGGGCACGTCTGCACAGTCAGAGGCAGCATGCGGCCGCATGTTAGCTCTGCCCAAGCCAGGAGGGTGCAAGCTAGTGCCAGTCCAAGCCTCATGCCACCACAGAGCATGGGACTGCACCTACCTTGCACATCCAAGAGCACAGCAGGCCTCCGCACTGCCAACACAGCTGTGATCCAACATGTAGAAATGCCTCATAGGACTGCTTCAAGTCCCACCAGCTCAGTAGCAGCGTAGAGCTAGCACGACACTGAACTCAACTGCTTCCACAGGTGTATAAACCCACAGCATCCCCCCACCCTTCCTGCAGGTTTAGCTGATTTTGCTGATGCTGTGCCCCAGACACGGCTCCAAAGGGGCTGCAGAGTGAGCACTCCCCTGGGTCACCCACAATATGGATCCATGTCTGGTCAGGCAGAAGAGGGAACTGAACCCCAATGTCCCACAGCAGGGATGAATGGGGAAGCCTGGAAATCAGAGGGGTACTTTTGATCTGCCTTCCTGTGATGGATGATGTGGTACAGGGAGTGTTTTCTCTGCATGTTTGGTCAGAGCAAGAGTGCAGCAGGTAACACAGACCGATAGAGCCAAACTTATGATCTTTAGGGAGACTGGACATGAGAGAGGTTTGTTGCTTTGACCCCATCAAAACAGTATCACTGCCATAACACCCAGAAACGGAATCTTAGCTGCTTTCTCATCAGAGAGGCAGGTGATCATGGACTTCAGCTGCTCCTAAGGCAACTTAGCAGTGGAGCTAACTTTTGAGGCCAAACCTTTACAGTGAAGTTAAGGCAGCTGTGTTCCAGCAGAGCTGGGTCTGAGTCTCAAGTAGGTGGTGTCAAGGACGTTTCATCATTTCATGAAGATGGGCCACAGTAGTGAGATACATTGCTATTCCTACATATATGTTTTGGTCAATCAGTAACAAGGAAACCTATCATATGCCTGATTTTCAGCCGCTGACCTGAAGTTACATAACAAAAACACAACATCCATTTAAGCTTCTCCATAATATAGGGATGTGTATAGGGAGACGGGGAGGGGGGGAACCAAAAACAAATAAGTTATTCTTGCAGATTTGATGAAAGGTTCAAGGGCCAAACAGTTTTGCATGGAACCCAGTAATTTTTACTTCCCTGCTTAAACTTGAAACCAGCCAAATTGTGTGTGGTTTGTGCTATTGCTGTGAACAGCTTATATGGCCATACTAAGAGCAGTAGTAATTAGACTATCACAGCTATACATTAGTTAATAAACAGCATAAATAATCATATAAATGTCATGCTTTGGTGCCAGAACTTGACCAATTCAAGCAAATTCAACAGTGTTTGGCACAATGAACAATTCTAAGAATTTGTACATAATCTGCTTTTTTGCAAACCTTTTGAGAAGGAGCTATTTACATGGTAAGCATGTTTTTCTTCAAGAGATTATACTCCTTCCAAGTCAATTAACTACATTCCAATGAAAACAGGGAGAATTTTAAATAAATGATACTAGCCTGTTCATAAAGAAAGAGAGAGGGAGAATGAGAACACAATGGAAACTCTGAAATTGTGGTCACTTAAATAAAAACCCTTCTGTGCAGAGCTGAAAACATTTTCTCTCCTAAAATACTGACATTTTACCATGGGAGAAAGAACAAGAGCATTAATCTTACAGGGGTTTTCACTTGCTTTGGCTGCCAGAGCGTCTCTGTTACTGCCTCACGTTATGATTGTTATATTAAAGACATTAATTACACAATTCAGTGACAGAACAATCATAAAAAAAAAAAGGCAAGAGAAATCTTCTGTGGTATCAGAGCTGAACAAACTGCAAGATAAAACAGCAAGGATCGGGGTACAGCAACTTTTCTTTGCTGAGGGCACCACTGACCTTTCTAACATCTTAGCATTAGCCCACAGAACCACCAAAAAAAATGACTACCTACCATAATAAATGGAGATGGAGTTCTGAGGCAAGGTGTTTATATGGCTATTACCCAGGAATTCTGACACAAGGAGAGGTGATCAGAACAACATGTCAAAAGCATCTTCTAACCCCAGTGGGTCCAGCTCACTCTGACAGCTGCTACTCCTGGTGACCCTACCAGGCGTACTCCTAGTGACCCCACCATGTGAAAAGCTGCTGCCTTGCAAGTCAAATTCAGCAGAGAGCAGCTTCCACAGTAGCTTGAGCTGCTAACAGGCTAAAGGAAGAAAACACTGTGTTGCCCACCCTGCCATCTTCATTACTGAGGAGGAAGAGGACACTCAGTCTGAAAGCACTCATATACTTTGCAGTGTGGTTATATCTGAACAAAAAGGAAGATCCTAACAGCTGAATCCCCTCCCTCTGTGTGCCTCAAATCCATCAGGGGGGAGCCAAGTGGGGCTGGGAACACTGAGTGCTCAGCTCTTACACAAGTCAACGCCTTCACATCTCAGTAAATGCCCCACGAAATACAGACATTCTCTGAAGGTGTACAAAGCCAGGGCTGCCAGAGTCCTGGGAAAAGGACAGCTCCTGCCTGTCACATGGAGAAAACCACCAGGTATAAGAGGTTTAGATATCAATGACCTGTGGTGTGGTCGCTATGTAGTCAGAACTTACAGGATATATTTTTGGTACTTCCAGTTCCACACTTGGGTGCACATGTCCAACCCTCCATCTTCAGTGGAAACCTATCTGCCTATACACAAAGGCAGAGCCAACTCTCACATTCCTCCTCACTTGTCGAATTGATAAAGTGTGAGTCATATTCAGATGTCAAAAATGGTCCATCCGCACAGAACTTAAAAAAGCTTTACAAGTGCCTCAGGTCAAATCCCAGCCTGCTGTGTTCTATGTCCATCCTGTGAGGAGCCCCCTCTAAAAAGGGAAAGACTAATGTTGTTATCATTTCTATTCCCCTAACACTATGAACCAGGGCCCCTTTATTTTAAGCACTGTACAAACAACTTACTCAAACAGTCCTTCCCTCGGGTGTTCCCCAAATAGGAGTGCCTAAAATCTTTCATTTGTCTAGACCTCCCACTTCCTACAAGAACATCTAGTTACATCAGGATTTCTGAATATGAGAAAATAGCTGAAGTTCATCTTCTGTAAGCTGAGCACTGCCAAGGTTAGAAAGAAGCTTTCACTGGGTTCCTACATCATGCAGTGGTGGGGTTGCATCTATGGAGCATGTGTTTCCAGGTTCTAATCTCAGCTGTGGTGACGACCAGTGTGTTCAGCTACTGCATGAGAAAGTTTGCTAATTGCCAGTGTCTGTGCTAGTGCCTGACAGATACAGCAGATGTCACAGCCAATTTTCAATTATGTGCAGAAATAAACTGCATACCCTGGGAGAAACCAGAGCTTTCAGGACTTTTTCATCCCCCAGATCTTAGGTGTTTCATCTGTGTGCCAATAAAAAGAAGCCACAGTGAATAACAGATTAATAAAAAGCTCTTCTAGCCTAAAGCTTTATCAGGGAACTTGAAACACCCTTCCCCCTCTTTCGCATGGACTGTTCTGTCTCTCGAAGTCCAAGATACAGGCAGGAACTCAAGCCCTTGAAGAACAGTGCTCTTTTAGACTGTGAACAGGTCTAAGCAGAGCTATGTTTAAACTGCTGTCCATTGCCACTGTGCATTTTATAGTTTTATTGCCTGTTCAGTAGACAAACGTCCACTGTTCTTGCACAACTCCCAGATCCAAACCAAAAGCATGCAGGCCACCTTTGGACATGCAAGCTGCACTTCTGGAGCTTGGTTCTGAGGAACTTTCACTAGGCAACTGTGGTTCTCTCTCTTGGCCAATCCTGAAGTTGTAACAAATCTCTTCTAGCTGGTTTTTCTTGATGACCACAACAACAATTAGCTGAACAGCCTCCCTGGATTTCTGCATTATCCTCTTGCTTTCTAAATCAAATTTAATAATGTTTCCAGGAGCTTAAAAATATCACAGACCAAGCTACAATTGTTTTTTGTCTTTGATGCCTACCAGAGGCAAGTCTTGACTAACAGGGCTCCTAGCAATTGAATTCCACCTTTTTGTCTGCTTCCTTTCCCAGTGAGCTGCTACAAATGAAGGTTCAGTTTCCCTGGCAAATTCCACAGCTGTGTGAAGTGTTCTTAGCCTCCTTTCACATCTCGGTCTGTAAGTCTAAGTCCAGCTGAACATCTACAAATTGGCTCGCTATTAATTTATCTTGGAAAGTCTCATGTGGATATGCCTGGAACCTAAGTTTTCTCAGGTCCTCAGTTCAGATGGGGCCCCTTTTTTTCTCTTCTAAGTCTCATGTCAAGAGTTTGAGCCAAATATGGATACATCTTATCCTGCATCCGGATCTAAATAAAAACTGTGCCACAAATCATATTTCGAAGATTTTTCTCTTTAAGCAACTTGTCTTTTTTTTTTCCTGAGGAGCACATTCTCCCATACTGTTAAAGCTATCTGCTATTAGGCTTGTTTATGGAAGGAGGAAAAAATTAACGACAACATCAGAGAGAGTCTTTGGTGAGATCCTCTAAAAAGTATGCCTACAAAGTCCGGTTTCCCAGAAAAAAAAGTAGAATCAAATGACAGCAGAACATTTTCTTGCTCACACTTACTAAGTCCCCCCCCTTCTGTCAGTTCTGCTTTTTCTCATAATGACACACTAAACTGTTTCTGTATGTTGGCTTGCTTTTTCTCACATGTACAGTGATTTTCAGTGACTGTTAGACCCTCCATTTTGCCATCAGAGAACATCTCAGCCCTCATTTCTTAGCATCTGACTAGGCTGCATCTATTTTTTCCCTCCCATTTCGCTGTGCAAGAAGCTTACAATAAAGCAAAGATTTTGCCTCAAGGCAACTAGTAACACCTTGCTGCAAACAGTTCAATATCACATGCCATATTCTGCTCTGCATCTTCTGAGGCCATAGTTCATCCCTCAGTCATGTGAAAGCTCTGTGCTGCCAGGTCACGTAGCAATTGAAGGCATGGTCATGTGGGCAGACTGTGAACGGTCACTGCTGTTAACTAGATCACACAGCAGTGATTTTGTGCCATGGACACTCTGCCAGGAGTGTCCCAGAGTGCCTCATGCTCAGCTTCCCACTCATTTTTCCTGAGAGCAGTAGGATGCCAGCAGAGAGAGAGTGAGACTGGGGGCTTGATGCTGGCTTTGTCCCTTCCAGACTGCTCTGACTCTGGCTACCCTGTAATGCCACAGCTATTATAAATCATGACAGCTTCTCCAAGACTGCTTCTCTGCTATTTCCACAGCCCTTCCACCCCTAACTACTCTTTTATTCTGCCATTCCTAATACATTTCTTGTGTTTTAGCTCCTTGGGCTGCATCAAGGGCCCTTATTGCTATCTAGTATCTCACTGTGCATAACCTGTGTATGTACCTCAAAGAAGCTGGATTCAGACCTTTTTCAATCGCAGCAATAGGTTTTTGTTGTCCTTTTAAGACAACTGCTTCAGATCACGCCTATATAGATGTGTACAGACAGACCAGAGTTCTTCTGTATGCTCCAGGATGGATTCATGGCCAGGTGTGCTAAGGCAGCTATTTGACTTCTGGGTAGAAGTTAGCCTGTACCTGCCCATGAAGATATGCCCGCTGCAGGTTTTATGATACTCCAGAATACAAGTCTGGAAAATAAGTTTTACCTTGCACAGTTCTCCCTAGTGTCATTTCTGGAAGCACCAACTCCAGAATAGCAAAAGCATCCTAGGAAAAAACAAGGTACTGCATTTCCCAGAGGTGGAATCCCCTTCATCTTGCCGTGAAATGTAAAAGAAAACAATTTTTTTCCTTCACAATATTCATCAACTTGTTGTTGTGCACAAAAATCTCCAAGTCAGAATTATCTACCCCTAATGTAGGCTTCCCCCAACGCAGTCACCAACCACAGAGCTAGGCTTCCTTTGTAGTCAGGCAATTGCGGTGCTTTGCCGGGCATGATTCATCCCAACCTCAAGCAGGTATCAAAATTAGGACAAGAAAGACCTCAGGGGAGCAGCTCTGATGTAGACATCTACCCCCAGACATCTAAAGTTTAGTAACAGGAATCCCACCTCCAGACACTTTTCAGCTGACCCAGTTTATCAACAACTGTCATTTACCTCAGCAAAAAGCAGACACTTTCATCTGTACTTTTATTTCTGTACTTTTATTGAAAACTCCAGGCTTGTATCACAGATGTCTGGGAAAGACTAGCCCTTCAGACAGCACCAGGGGCTTAACAGGGATGGAAATATCTGCACAACACAGCTCACTTCCAGTTTGAGGGCTCACCTGGACCTTTGTCATCTGATTTCACACACAGCTGCATTCCCAAATTAAATGTATACTTAATCATGCACCTTGCAGGACTCTGAAGTATATACATTTTGCAGCATTTCATCCCAAAGTACGTGCTATTTACATACTATTATTGTTCAAATAACTCCCAAGACACATATGGAGCTTTATAAACACATAAAGCAGCAAGATCTCAGTCCATAAAAGCTTTGAATCTAAAGAAACAGAACAGCAAACGAAGACAGACTACTGTGTGGGGGCCGAGGAAATAGTTACAACCAGCAAGGATAATTTGGTATAGACTTCATGTTAAAAAAAAAACAACTTTGCACATTTTTCAGTTTATATTTCTGGCCCTGATATTTTCTGCTTGAAAAGCTTCTTCCTGACCTGTCTGGTTTTATTTGCATTGAACCATCTCCTTCATCAGAGTTTCCCAAGAGACTGCAGGATTGTCGTAAACTCCCTGCCACTCTGTTTTAAGCAGACTATCAATGTACTTGAGCATTCAGACTCTTAGGAGCTGTCTCCACCCTTGCTAGCAGCCAGGGAGTGCTGACCACAGGCTCCTCTCAGGTTGTCTCCTAAGGCACTTCGAACGGTGGCCTTCCTTGGAAGACCCGGCTCCCTTTCCCCATAGCTGGCAGCCTGGCTGAGGACAAAAGGAGATGGGACAGCTTCTGTGCCTGCTGCAGTTTTGCACACAAGACAGCAGTCTGGCACCTCGTTTACCACTTGTGCCAGGCCCGGAGGAAGGCCAGCGGTGCCTTGCCAGACAGAGCTGAGCCTCAGCGGGGTGCGCAGAGGCACGACGGGAGCACGGCACTGCTCTTCCCTGCACTTCTGCCATGGCTATGGCTCGTGCTGAAGGACCGTGGAGGAGCAGGGGAATCACTCCAGACCAAGACTATGCCTCTCTCCCTGTAACCCTACGGGCTGATCCCAGCCTGCTGGGCAAAAGTTCTCTGCCCTGCTGGGCGGGAGGCTAGAGGGAGCCAGGCTGGCAGGGGACTGCAAAGCTCGCTGCAGTGCGGGAATGTCACCAGCACTTGGGGCTCAGCCTTGGCATTCTTCGCTCTCAGCCAGCCCCTGGCCATGCCGGCTTGGCCCCGCAGGCAGCCACATCTTTTGCTGCAAAGGGGAAGAGAGGGACCGTAGGAGGAGTAGGGCACCTGTAGCACAGCGGGTGGGACTACTTGCTGCCGCCCCACAGCCCGAGGCAGCTCCAGCAGGCTCCTGCCCCGGGCAGGCAGGGAGGTCAGAGCTGCCATCTATATGGTTTCCAACTGCCCTACTGCCCAGACTGCTGGCTCCCAGGCATGGCCTTGGAAGCCACAGCAGTTGACAAGATTAGTCTTTTGCAGTAACAGATAACAATAATTTTAGTTAATTTTAATTAATAATGCAAAATATCTTAGCCTAGATGTGATAACTGGATATGATCATATGATCTTGTCCTACTATAAATAAGGTAAAAAATATGTTTATTGGCTACCTGACTAGCAGGCAATTTCTTCTGACATTTTGACCCAGCTCATCTGTCTCCTCTCTGCACCTCTGATATTTCCTGATCATCAAACCTCTGTTTAGCATACTTAATTCTACGCTGACACACACTGCCTGCAACAGCTATTCATCCATCCTAAATTACTATTCATTCTTATCGTAATCTGTCTCTTCATAGTAATTACATGTTATTCCCTATATCACCTCATGCTAAATCCTGAATGTAGGCCTACGAAGACAGTAAGGATTAAATGATACCACACCTGTCAGACAGATGTTCATGTACATACACTGCTGCACACAAGCACAGCAGAGTGACAACTACCTCTGCTTTCACTCTCCACCCCTCCCTGCCTGCGTGCCCTGAAGCTTGTGTCCAGCACGTGGGCTTGCAGCAGCAGGAGTCTCTGCTGTGGTGTTTAACGTGCAATGGGAGGAACTGGAGAATCTCTGACCACTGACTATGGGGCCAAGATACTCACTTGGACCTCTGCTACCACCATGCCTCAGGCAGCGGCAGCAAGAAAACATCCAACAAGTCTTGTAAAAGAAGGCAGCACACACGCAAGAGGTTTTCTGTCCTATCCCCAGCCAGTGCTGAGGTTGTGACATACGACCCCTTTTGCTGCAGCTGCCAAGACCACTGTCACACCCTTCATGTGCATCTGCCTTCCATCAGGAACCGCCATTGACACTGGTTCTGCACGTGCTTATGACTTCATGGTTATAACTATAACTATAGGCACAGGGAGCCACACAAACATGTGTAGCATGTCTATGCAGGGGTCTTTTGATGAGACCTGAAATCTCCAGGCCTGAGGATGCTTTCCTGAGGTTCCTTTAAAATGCAGGCCAGGACTTCAGCGCAACCTCCTCTGTCACTCTGGTACAGTCATCCTGCTGATTTTCCTAATGATAGTGAAAGATGAATAGTGCCTGCCCATTACTACTACCCATAAAACACACGTATGAAGCTCCCCGGTAGGCCAAAGACTATTGACCACTGTAATTCCCCTCAACCTCCCTTTGGAGAGCTTTCAGAGAAGCCTTCAACAGCACATAAGCTTTTCCATTTGCTGCAGAAGGGTGAATTTTATCTCTAGTGCTTGCATACTATATAGTGGCATAGATTAAATCAAAGTGGAGCTGAAGAAATCAATTAGAGTGGAGTCTTTGTGGGATTTAGATGTTTTGCCGTAAATAAGGCCTGGGGCCACACACTGAACGCTGAGAATGAACCAGTAATTATGAATTGCTACCCAGTCAATAAGCACCATCCAGCCAGCATGCTACAGGGGCCATCGTGTCACAGAAAACAGGGCACACGAGCATGTGACTGGAAACCACATCACACTGCATACATGCAAGCAGCTGGGATAGACAACAAACAAGCAGTCTAGTTCTTCTTCTTTGTAACTTATGAGCACTTTACGTCCCAGTCTCCACACTTTCTCATTTCTTAGACTGAAGATACATTGTAGGGCAGAGACTTATTAACCATCAATATTACCTTCATCAAACTCAGTTCTGAGAAACAACTAGTGAAACCGCACCCTGAAGCAATCAAGGAGGATTCAAAATAGGCACATGGGAAGCAGCTCATGGAAATGTACTGGGCTGGAGCACACAAAGTGTGCCTGAATAACCCCTGGGAAAAGCATGGCTACATGCAGTTTTGCAAGAGAGGCTGTGCTTTGCCGAGAGGGAGTTAAAAAGCAGCACGACTACAAATTCCTTCATGTGCTGCCATAGTATCTTATTGTGGCAACATATATGGATCTGCAGAAACTTATTCCACTTGCCTTGAAGGGACTAAGGTACAGAGTGCAAGCTTGTAAGGGCTGACAGTTGTAGAACATCAATAATTCAAAACCTGTGTATGACTCACACTGCCCAACCCATCCCCCTAAGGTTACTTTTACTTAATATTCACAGAAGGCACATTGTTATTTTTTCTTCAGAAAAGTCGTGAATAACTTACCATTCATTACCCAAGCACTTTTTTTTTACAATTGACTTCATGTAAAAGAATAAGTTGATTTTCCAACCTCTTAAAATCTTCTTAGTTCATTGTTGTTGAGCATGAAAGTATTATTCAGAAACTCTTAGTTTGCAGAAGACTACATTTTTGGTTTTTTGTTTAAAGGGCTTAACTTTGTTTTGTAAGCGATATTCACCTCTGTTCCTAAAAAAATTACCCCGATGAAAAAAGAAGGCAAAAGCCAGACTAGACAAGCATTTCAGTTTATCTACAAATTAATATATCAGAAGTCACACTTCAGACTACAGAGAAATGTGGATTGCTAGAGTCCTGTTACACCCTGCTTGGCAGAAGATGGTAAATTCTCAAGCCCTCTACCTTGGATCATTTTAAATGTCTCAAACCAGAGTGGCTTCCTCTACCCACGATGGGATGAAGCGATCTCTCCATTGCAGGCCTCTTCCATGGGATGACGTGGAATCTGTCACCAGTCAGCTGCTGGGTTTCTGCTTGTGAATCACACAGGAACCCACTGAGAATGGCACCTCTTTGAAAGCAGCATGAGGCTTGTCATCAGTTACCACAGAAACAGTGATTTTCACAGAATTTGTCCACCTGGTTGAGTAGAACATACTTCTTAGAGATTTTATTTTGGTTTCAAGACAAGTGATGGAATTAGGATGGGATTAGGCCATTGTTTCACCATCACCATCAGCCAAAATGGAACCCCAGAAAGGGGTCTTTTCCTTAGCCCCCAGCTGCTCAGTCTTACTCCATGCTGCTCACTTCCTCGTATTATCCTATCCATTTGAGATGCCATGGGGAATAAAATCGGGATGCTGATCTGGATTAAAACAAACCTTTCCTTTTTCAGAGGGTGACTAACTTGGACTGGTTCCCAAACCAATTCTCTCTATGGCCTTGAAAATACTTGTGCTAATGTGTCCAAGAGAGGGGTGGTGTGGAAACTGAAGTAAGCATTAACGCAGTGAAAGGGCAAGACTCTTTCACTCACTGGTTTCTGCTAGTGTAAAATGATCTTGAAACTAAAGTACTAGTGTCACTGGGTGAAACTAGCATCTTATTTCTAGTCTGAATTTGCCTTTTTTCTCATTAAACTACAGGGTTGTCTCTGTTTTCAGATTTTTTTTACTTATGCGAATACCTAAAACTGATCTCTCCAACATCTTAGCTTCCCATTAATAAGGCAAGTCAATTGGCCTTCATCAGTGCCTAATATGCCTATTTCACGGTACAAGTGTGGTCCCCCACATGACTTTCTTCATAAGTCCTGCTCAGAAGGGAAGGGATGATATTGCTTTGTCCTTGGCACTTCAGTACCTGTTTGGTACAGCAGCTTCACATCAGGCACGAGGTCAAATGCAAGTCCATGCCTCACACCTCTGCCACTGCAAGCCCGAATAGGAGTGCAGAACATGCCTCTTTGCCTCTAGCAGGTAGGTGCTGCATACCCACACCCACACTGCTTGCGTTGCCAGCACCTCAGCCCCAGAGGAATCATAGAATGGCTTGGGTCGGAAGGCACCTTTAAAGGTCACCTAGCCCAACCCCCCTGCAATGAGCAGGGACATCTTCGAGTAGATCAGGCTGCTCAGGAGCCCTGTGCCTGTGGACACTGCTCAGCTAAAGGGGCAGAAGAGGCCCTTTGCAAAACAAAGGGCCTATGTGCGAATTTCTCTCTCTAAGTGCATTTCACCTCTGGGGGGAAGGAGCCTGGTGTAGCTACTGCAACACCAGCAGTGACTCGAGCTGATCTGTGCCCTTAGCACTGAGCAGTGCCAGGAGCAGATGTCAGCCATCATCTGGGCTGAGCTGATCAGCCCCGCATCCTGGAGCCCTTTCCATTGGAAAGCCTGAAAACAAGAAGGACTTTCCACTCCACCTTGAAGGAGAGAAAAGGCCTAGAAAGTTTTCAGTTTGTCACATGAGCCAAACACATGCTTGTGCAGTGAGTGTATGGCTGCGCTCGTTCCCTCACTCTGCTCAAAACCTCCTTCTTCCTCAGCATTGCCCTGATTGAATTCTCCCCTCTTCAGCTCCTGCTGTGCCTTGTCACTCCTCTGCTGACATAACTCCTACGTCAGCCCTTCGACTCAGAGCAAACAGAGCTTTCTGCTAGTCAAACAAGAGTTTATTGAGGACAGTGCTGAAGTAGCCCTTTACTCCTAATTGAGTTCAAAATGAAATCTCATCCTCCGGGACATAAACATTCTGCAAAACCACCTCCTTGCACAGAATACAAAGCGCAACAAAAAAACAGGAGAAAGCACCAACACTGAATTCAAAGACAAATAGATCCAAAATATTTTGTCAATGACAAAATGCTAGCGAGCAGCTTAGGTTTAGCTCCCCCATCAGCTGCCTAGAACCAGGCTAAGCTTGGGCTTTGCAGTGGTACTCTGCACTGGCAAAGAGGGGTTGAGACAAGGAAAACACTCAGAGATCTGTGGTGCCTAAGTAAGTTAAACTGAGCAACATACCAGCAATGCGTGCCCCAAAATGGCTGGAAATTATTTTCTAAGCTACTGTGGCTTTAATTTGTCTTCCACCATCACTAAAACCCAAAAGTACCTGTAACTCGATCACTATAAATACAGGATACATCTATCTAGCAAGTGACTTACAACCGTAATAGCCATGCCACATTTAAGTTTATGTATGTGCATATATGTACACATATATTACATACATATTTATATATACACATACATATACATATATACATATATATATAAAAAACCTTTTTTTCTACATTGTTACACTATGGGCCATATCTCTAAAAAAAATCCCTGTCCCATAAGGTATAGTGAGCTCTTTACAAAAATCAGCAGTTCAATGTCATACCAGATGCTGCTTAGTTATAAATTTATTTTTTCTGTAAATCTTACTCCAGGTGGGGGTAACAAGCATCAGTTCGCTCAATATAGACATTCATGTTTAGCTTCCGTGAGTGAAAAGTTAGAGCATGACACTCGAACTATTGGACTAAAACATGGCCTTATGTCCCACTACAAATTCAATAGAAGAAGTTTAGCAATATGATCTAAATCCCAGCAGCCCAGTTTTTCTCTTTTCCCTACAGAGTTTCAATTTCCCAACCTCTTCTGTCAGCACGAACAACGAAGCAGAGAGTTCAGGGAACTGCCTGAACTCAGATCTGCCTGTGGTCTCATTTCCAGGTTAATTTTTCAGTCAGATCAGCCCTTTTCAGTAACTCACTGGTGGCCACATGTATGTGAGGGCTCCCTTAGAGTGAAAAGCATTGGCAGGGTTGGAAAAAGGGGAGCCTTGACGGAGACGAGCTCGAACCACTGTTGGGCAACATCTCACTTTCTCTTGAAGCTGTTCTGCTGTGTGTAACTTATTCCCTGGGCCAGGACTCGGCAACGCAGAAGTGGGTGGGAGACCTCTCAAGAGCCTCAAGATAGAACCACAGACCTGCCTGATACTTCAACACAGAGTGCAGAGCCGTCAGGACACCTGGGGTTATCACATGGCCAAAGAGTGGGAACACCTGGTGCAGTCTTCTCATTAGCCAGGCAGAGACAGCCCTTTGTTTGGGTCTCCCACAGCCCAACAGTTAGAGAAACCAAGGGTCCACCTCCACTCCCCAACCTGCCTTTATGAGTGGGACTGTTGCCCCAGATACTGATACCACTTGGACTCAGGGGAAGCCATTCATCACCAGCACTTTTCCAGTGACTGAGACAGCATTTTCCAAATAATGTAAAGGAAGGAAGGAAGAGAAACAGCCAGAGACTTCCTTTCAGGTGACAACTCTGCAAATAGCAGAGATGAGCAACCCTGGTAGCACTCTGCTGATGTGCACACGTCTGGAGACCTACGCATGTGCATGGCCAGTGCCCTGCTCTACCTGACTGGTTTTCAAAGCCCCTGAGCACTGCTTGTTACTGCCTGTTCCTGTCTGCTATTGCCTGCTTTGAGTGCGTGGACTCTGAAGGCCTAGCACAGGCAGTGTGCAGTGCTAGGAGCAGCATATTCGCCACATTTTAAAAACAACACAATGCATGCCTCGTGCCTTTGCTTGGAAGATATCTAAGTGCTTTATAAATATGCATAAAGCAATCCCCAGTGATGTGCCAGTGATGATGTTCTATAGACTGTGCTGAGGTATGCTCCCAAGAGTGAGGATCTGCAGAGGCAATTCACAATAAAGAAGCATTATTATTGCCTGTTCTTCCCAGTTCACCTTGAGAAAAGAGACAGAAATACTGTAACGGCAGCTCTGTCTATATTGTTCGGGCAAAGCAGCCAGCCTCAGAACAGCACAGTAAGGACAGAAGTGCTTAGATACAGCTCCTAAGTTATATTATCTCCTGTGAAGACACAGCTCATTGCTTCTTCAGACATGTAATGCCCTCTATTGCTCTTCAAAGTATGCTTAGCAGAGACTTCATGTGAGAGTTTATACTCCACATGCAGTTGCACAAACCCAGATTTAAAAACAAAATGAGTTTCCAAATCATGGTATTAAGTAGTTTGGCACCTGCCTATCCAGCCAGCTTTCTTGGTCTGCAGTTAGAAGACATTGAATAGGGCAGAGTTCTGAAACTGGAGAGCCTAATGTGATCAAATAGGGAGAAATCTGTTCTGTGACTATGCAGTCAAGCGTTTGAGCCTGGCAGGAGGAGATTAAACAAGACTGAGGTGTAAATTTACATCAGTGGGAAGTATATATCAGGCCTTAGACACATCAAACAAACATTAGGCCTGTAAATAATGACACAAGCACAATAAACAGACTCTTGGCAGGAGGCTGCCATTAGGACACAATGGTAGAGGCTCCTGAGATTTGATGAAGGAATAGAAAACAACCAAAAAGGGAAGGGAAATGCTATCAGTCCACAGTGTGTGTTTAACAGGGGACTAAAAAAATCAGAATAATCTTGAGGCATGCAGGCCTCCCTGATCTTTCTCAGCCTCTCAGCTGCCCATGTTCCACTTACAAAGCTGTAAATAGTGAAAAGAAGGCTCTGAAGCACTTCAGAAACAAAGCAGTTTCCAGGTATTCTATCAGCAAGAGCAGTTTCCAGTGTTTATCACAGAGATAGAACAGCAAAAATATTGTTCAGGCTTAATCTCATTGGCCACTAGAAGACTGAAAACAAAACCAATCTTCTCTATTCCTCAACTTCTCTAAGTTAACTGATTTGCTCTACATTGGCATTTTTAAGTCCTCTACTGAGCTGGAGAGCTCCAGAACCTTCCTAGTCTGTCAAAACACTGCTATCTAGGATGCTAGGACATGGATGCAATGTCTAAACAAATAAGATGCTTTTTACTTTTTCCCCCAGAGATTCATGTGGAATTTTTGTCCTCTTCAAACTCAAGATGATGATCACAGGGTTTATGTGAGCAACCCAGTCTAGTGGAAGATGTCCCTGCCCACGGCAGGGGGGTTGGAACTAGTTGATCTTTAAGGTCCCTTCCAACCCAAACCATTCGATGATTCTATTTGGTCAGCACCATAAAGGAAGAAGGTTTTTGACTGATTTGGGAATAGCTTCCAGGTCACTATTGAATCACTGAGGGATGAATAGTGGGTGACGTTTCCATGTACTCGCAGAGACTTCCAGTCCAGACCTATGTTCACATTAGAAAGTGAACAGGAGTGAAAGAACATCTATACAAGAGGGAAACAGGAAACAAACACTAGAAATACTTGTGCTTATCCACGCATGCATAGTACCCGGTGTCCCTATGGCTTGGTGCCTCCACAAGACTCAGTATGCCCAGCATGGCCTAGAGTGTCAAATGAGTAACTGCAGAATGACTAAGCTACAGACTTTGCTCCCAATGTGTTTAGGTCAAGTCTGCCCAACATGCCAAGACTTCCCTCCCATAAGCACTCTGGCTCTGTCTGTCTATCCCTCCTCTTGCAGGATGGAGAGAGGAGCTGAGCACACCATGGGCCTCCTGTACGACACTGTGAGGCAGGAACAAGGGGAGGATGGTGCTGGCTTCTGTCACTGACAGCATAAGCACCAGGAGGCTTTGACCCCAGGTGGCATAGACCTTCTTCAGCGTTACTTTTCTCCAGCCAAAAACTACATCACTTTGTCAGTCTTGGCCACTTCCTCCAAGAGGCAGGGAAAGAATCCACATTGCCAAGCCAGTGTTAATCTGCCAGATCCAGACTGCTTTTACTTTGCTTTGTACCCTCTGCATCACTGACAACGCATCTCCTCAATTCAACAACTCTCCAAGGAAGGCTGCATCCGACACCAGTCTTGGTCTGTGCACGACTCCAGTTCATCCAGGAGGCTGAGTCCCAGAGGAGGTGAGCACACCCAAGTAGCCCATGTAAATACAGATGGCACCATAAATGCTTACATAAGGCAACAGGGATTAAACTGAAATTGCCTTCTTAGCTTTAAATCTCACCATCTCCCATGCTGAGTGTGATGGTCATACCCAGTTGTAGTCTGTACATACTTTATGAAAACAGATCTCAATCACTTGCTGGGCTCCACTGATTAAGCCTTTGTCTCTTTCTTTTCAGCCGCTTGTACTGCCCCTTACATTCCCTTTGCAGTAATCCAGAAAAATTCCTTCATCTTGCTTTCTGGCACGCTTTCTGGAGCGCTAAAAAAAACAGTCTTTCTACTCTCAGTCTCTGTGCCTAGCACTACAGCATTCCCAAGCAGCCACCTATAAACTTCTGCTTAGCTTCTGAAGTCGTGATCTTAGGCATGCGTCAGTGCCAAATTTTCTAAATCTCTCTACTGACTACATGTGCCTGTCAAATTTCAAGACTTGCTAAGCAGGCCAAATAGAGGCAATTTATCTTGGAAAAATAACGAAAGGCATGCCCCTGACATTATGGCATCCCATTGCGAAATGGCAAGCATGGAAACACCAAAGCTTCTCAGCAAAACCTCTGAAAGAATTTTATTTTTTTTAATGCAGCGTGGACAAACTAGGAATTTCTAATATCCTTATTCTTGGAAATGATTGAACTAATCTAGGCAAGTCTTCCCCAAAAACATCAATCTGAAGTGGCCACTTGACCCAGGAAATACCTACTAAAATCATTCAAGATTGGAAAAAACAAGTAAAAAATGTGTAGGTCTAAACTTTGGACAATGCAGGAGACCTACCTATGCTATACATATGCATGCATATACTCGTGCATGTCATGAGAGAGAATAGTTAATTTTTCAGTAACAGGCATTATCCTGCTCTGGCAGGGCTCTTCACTGGTTTGTCTGGCATCAAAATAGTCTCCTGGGCTAGCAAGAGAGTTTGGAGCACATCCAGGTTTCACCCCCACTGGCTTTCAGTTTGCTCACAAAGATAGGTACTCAGAGGTAAGACATGCTGCCAGTGCCAACAATTTAGAAGTAACTGGAGTGCCCCAAAAGCTAGGAGGAAGGACTGTTTCGAGAAAGAGAGAGGCATAAGACACCATTTGCTTTCTTTAAAGTCAGGCAAACAAATAAACGATTTTCTCTAGGACAGCAACAGTTTCTGGGGCAGGGGGAACATGTTGTCTTGTACCAAACATTTCCCAGGCGCTACACCAAACAATAGGCCTCTGACAAGCTATCTTAGCTGTATCCATCTGCTTCCCAAATGTGAAACACTGGCACAAGTGAAAAATCAACTAAAGCCTCTTTTACTCACATCCAGAATCTACACTGTGCCCCGCAAACCCAGACATGCAGCCAACCACAGATATGTGCCTGCACAGTCCCCACTACACTCGTCTTTCCCATTTCCCTTAAGGAATCTGAATGAGGAAAGTTTATAACTGGAATGACTAGCATGAGTGGTTAAGGCAGAGATTTTGAGGGGGGGAGAGACTCTCCCCACTGTCCTCCTCCCATGGGTTTCACACTTCCCTTTTCTTCATATGAGGTGTTGGTCTCACTATACGGAGGATGACCTAACACTTAGAGGTGTAAGTTTTGCTGCACTCCCAGACTTGTCTCCTTCTCCCACTTAGGTGAGACTTCACAGGGCCAAAAGACAGGGGAAGACTGAGCCCTTTCAGCACACTGACAGATTGCATGTCTAACTGCACCCAGATAACTGGCAAATCACCCTTTGGAGATAATGGGCGGCCTGTCAGCAGTGGAGCAATCCATGTGTGCATGTGTTTCAAACTACTGCATGCACTGGAGTCATCATGCATTTAGTTACTCTCGCAGTTTTCAGCAGAACTGGACTGGGAAATCCCCTCTTTAGCAGCCCTGTTGTGACGGCAGATCGGTATTTGCAAAGAAAGCTGGCATTCAGCTTTGATACTTGCTAAATGTCACAACGGGTAGTGGAAATAAGAAAGCAAACTCCCCAGTCAGAGGAAGAATGAGATTTAACTAGAGTTACACCCCTCAGATTCATACATCTATTGAAGGGAGAACTTGCACACTTTCCAAAGACTCCCATGCATTCACTCTGAAATCTCCCTCATCTCTCCTGTTGTGTACCACACAAATTTATAGATCTGTTTTCCTCCTATTTATTTTGTTTAGCATCCCATTTCTAAGGAGCAGCTTCACCGTGCATAATGCAGCAGCTGCCAGTAAGTCACTCGGATAGACAGCCTTGTTTTCCACAGGGAAGTGTGTGCAGTCAGAAAGAAATGAAGCATCTAAAAATAATGTCCTTAACACTCTACATGCAGCTGGTTTTCTCCAATTTTCCACTGGCCTGCTGCTGTATGCTGATGACAGTGTAAGAGGAGATCAGAGAGCCAGCTCAGTACTTTTCCATGGAAGGATGAAATCTCTAAGAATAACAATTTATCAGAGGAGCTGTGTCTGTTTGACCTGGCTCATTTTCAGAGATTAGAAACCAAATAACTCACAATGTATTGTGTTGACTTTGTGGGCTTTTTTTTATCTAAGAAGTGATTTTCATGTTTCATCAGTCCGAGTGGGGGGGCGGGAGGAATGCACATCTGTCTTCCAAAGTGGATCAGTGAGAGGATAATAACAAATAATGATAACTTACTCACGTGGAGTGCCTTTCATCTTGAAGGATCCCAGAACTGCTGTAGTTTGTGGTCCAGTTCTGAACTACTGAAGTCACTGCTGATTTCAGTGAAAGCAGAAGCATAACCTAAGGCCAGGCAGCATTGCTGCAAGCCTGCAGGTAACCGGCTGGCCTGCCGAAAGGTCCGCAGATATTTTTGGGGAAATAAGTGCTTTTGAACTGACAAGTTGTATGCTAGTAGAATTTGCACACTTCTGCTTCCCTGGGGTAGAAAGAGATCTTATACAGAAGCAACCACCAGCCCTGGTCTTCCGCACTGCCAGATGAGCAGGTCAGCTGAAGGGAGCAGTAGACAGCCTTGTTGTAATGAAGGACACAGTCATGAAAAGAGCTTGAAAAAAAACCTCATTGTGACAGTAACTGACAGGCTCACTATGATGATCTCACATACAGAAACAGACCCTGCATCACTGGCTACACCTGTACTAGTAGACTGCACAGTGGCAAGGCTCGTGCACTGACCCTGAGGTCAACTGGCATAGACTGGCCACATCTGTGCTATTGAACTCTCTTAGCCTACAAATCAGGGTGGACGCATTCAAACTGCCGGTTAGGAATGGTCCTTGCACAGAGGGAGCTGGCTACCCCCTGCCACTACCACCCCAGGAACTATTCAGTTATTAACTTAGTAATTAAATGGTAGGGAAAATCAAGTTTCAGTGCCTGGGCTTAGGCCCTTGTAATCTTTATTTTACTAACACACAAATAACTAGTGGCTTCAATGAAATAGTGTCCCATTTGCTGCTGGGTTGGCCTATACCCAAAGATGTGGGTGCACACAAAGTCAGGGGCAAGCTGGAAAAGTCTTGAACTCCTTGCAGGTTTCACCATGCAAAGCCTGCCTCCATGCAAAGACAGCAGGGTGGAAATGAAGCGGCCAAGGATGCTTGTAGATTACGCTACTGAGATGAAAAAGCAAAACCCATACATAAGCAATGAGTCAGATTCTACTGTTGGTTACCTCCATGCACTCAAAGGCATTTCCCTCTGCCGTCTCCTCCCCATCCTCCTTCACACCATACAAAAAACATTTGTGTTAAACTAATGAGATGTACATTCCAGCTCTTTCCCAACTTGAGCCTTGACTACTTTCATGACTCAGAAATGCCAGGTGCAACTTCAAAGCAACAACCTTGGTAGGTTATTACGATAGGATCTCCAAACCAGATCTTAAGGATACACAGATTAAAAATATAATGGCAAAAAATGAAGATATGAATGCATTGCTTGAGCCCTTAGAGAAATGGTTGAAATTCTCAGCAGAGAACTGATATAACCACCTGGCTTCAGTGCTGGAGAATGGTATCAGGATTTCGTTGGAGGAGGCTTGCTGAAGTCCCCAGTCAACCTAAGGGACAGGGGAAAGTTCTTTCCCATCTCAGTGGACATCTGTCAAACAAAATGGGATACATTTTCAAGGATGAAAATTTAGATGTTGTGTACTACTGCCTGGCTGTCATGACCACTCTGGAGGTCAAGCAGAAAGAAATAGTTCTTCACAGCACAAAACCAAGTGAAGTGGATGGCATAGCAACCTACTCTTTCAAGTACAGCACAAGCTTCTCCATTCCCTCCAGGAAAATCCTGTCTACGTGCTATGATGTCACAACCCATCTCAAGTGCTAGACTTGTGCAGTGTATGACCTCTGGGAGATACTCACATGCACACGAAGAGCCCTGTCCTGTGACACAGGGGGAGAAGCCACATGGAACCACACTTGCTCCGAATGTTTGCCAGGCAAAATGACACTGCATACTATGTATAAAAAGGTGCAACTTAGAGGCCCAAATCTGCTCCTCCTGAAGGGGATGGCAAAATTGCCACCATGTACTGCAACCACTGATCCTTCAGGAGACCCTCAGAAGAAGCAGTTGTCATTGCATTGGCAGCAGAAGTGCACAATGTGGTGGCAATATGTGCAGTAGGTGGCCAAGTCATACACACAGCTGTTGCAAACACCTAGTGAGACAAACCCAGTGAGAATTACAAATAAATTTAGCTCTTTGGAAAATACCTATGACTCCTGTCATAGTCTGAAGTTATGAGCTGGGCAGCAGTAAAATCCATTGTCATTATGGATGTGGCTCTTTTCTCATCTAGTAGTCTCTTTCCAGATGTTTCTATGATATTTTTAAGTGAATTTTCTTTCCAATAATCTCATTTAAGAATCCAAATAAACTCAGAAAATCTCAAAATATGCTGCTGGAGTGCATGCCATATGCTGCTGCAGCATCCCCAGAAAACTCAACCAAACATCATGCTCTGCCTGCACACAAGTCTTGGGCCCACTCTCAGTACAGCATTGTCAAGATGCACTCAGACATGAATCAAGGCTGCATTTAAGAGCAGAGCAAATCAAGCCTGCTCAAGTCTATCCCAATAATACTCTGTTCTTTCTCCAGAAACTTCTGTCAGACAGCAGTTTCATATCTTTTCTGTTAACCTCTGTTCAGCCAATACATCTCAGGCTGCAGAGGTCATTCTCATAGCATGGTACAAACACTGATCGTCCCCATGAATTCAGAGACTAGAAGTACCTAAAGAGTTAAGCTTAAGTGTTCATTAAGGTAGTGTCTGACCCCTGTCACTGTGCTGGTGTTTTGCCACTTGTTTTGGCCTCCACAAGGTCTGCTCCCTACAGCGCAGCCCAAAGTCCAATGAAACCAAAGGATAACTTCTAAATTTTAAATCTTTGCTCGAGAACAGATACAAAGTGATCTAAACTGGATTAAGAGTGAGCAAGCTGGAGGGTTATGTGCTTTGAAACAAGTGGTCCTTAAAACATTTGGATTTGACCATTATTTTGTTCCAGTTCAAAATTAGGCTAGGAAAAATAAATGCATTTTACAATCAATAATATATATTTTGTTATCTCATGTTCCAGTATGTTATAATGAACATGTATAATTACATGTATAATGTAATGTACTGCCCTGAAGGCAACTCTATTTCAAGGGAGTCTACTTTGTAGATCATGGTTTCTGGAAAAGAAGTAGAAAACAGATTAACTTGGATCTCCTGTAGCCCAAAGTAGAATTGTTCATGAGATACACCCTGCTACAAAGAAAGGAGCCTCCTTGGTGTCAGCAAAATATGGATGAAAATAAAACTTTTAACATACAGAAGACTGTTGTTGATTGTAGAAATACTCCCACAGTTCACCATGTCAGTTTGAGTACACAGGACAGCCACAGGACACTGCATGATAAGGTCTCCACGGCCAAGCGAGGAACTGCATCTACAGTATTATACATGACTCCTGCTCCCATCTTTTCAGGAAGCTGAATTCCCTGAGTACCAAACAGGCTACACTGAACTAGCTCAATGGTGAGCATGTAGGAGGACAGGGGAAGAAATTCTCCTGCTGCAGGGTTTTCTTCTGGCTGTGCTATTCTAAAGGCTGGTAGAGCAGGAACATTCCCACCCTTTAGCAAAGATAGCAGGCCCTCCTGAAACATGGAGAATGGCAGTCTGTCCCCACCATTGCTGTCAATCTGCAGAGCTGGGAAAATCATTACATCTCCCCACACCTTCACATCGCAAGCAACACTCTGTCATCCTTGGCTATTTGGACCATGCACTTGTTCAGCCAGGGGCTATTTTCTCCGAGGTGTTTGTACAACGGCTGGCACACTGGGATCTCCAGACACTCTCACCACAGAGAAACCAATAAGAATCATCACTGTGCCCAGAGCCTGCCAGGGCAGCTGCTGGAGCTGCATCCAGGAGGCACAATGGTGTAATGCCTTTGCATTTAAGTGTTATGACTTGAAATTTCCATTCAGAGCACATTAGGCACTACTTGAGGGGGAACAAAAAGTATCAAGTTAGACTGCACTTGGGAGCTCCTAAGCAGGACACAGAGCTAAGTCTGAACTTTCACCCTTACCCTGAGCTCATGACTTACGAGTGTTTGTCTTCTTACTCCAAATTTTTCTTTCATCTTAGCTCTCACATGGAGCAGGGGTCATCTGTAGCCACGAGGTTCTTTTTACACATCTGCAGTTACCAAACTCTGCCTTCAGGTAGATAGAGTATATCTGCATGTTGCAATAGAGAATGCTGCCATTTGTCCACATTTCTCTCTTTCTCCCAGGTGAATCCATCCACAATCCTCAGATTTCACACACCTGGGATGGCCTCTCTTCACATCTCCCACAAAGGGAAAGTTGTGAAGGGTGTAAAGTTTTCTGCCACTCTGGGAGTGCCTCTATGCCCAGTCTCTCCCCTGGGCTGTAAAAGTGCTGTCAGCAAACCTCTTCCACACTTCCCTCCCTGTTCCTTAGCCCTGATTCACACAGACAAGAGGATCAGCAGCACACATTTTATTTGGCCTGGTGGTGCAGTCCAGAAGAAAAACATCAATGACCTGTTCAGGACAGAAGAGCCATGAATTTGCTTAATTCTTATGCCAGTATCCCACAGTAGTTGCAGCTAGTAGAATAAGCATACAGTAAAAGCAGCAAGTGTAATCCCAAGATGAGGGATAATTTGCTTGAAATGTTTCTGAGGTGACCGTGAAGAGCAGGACTCAATGAAGAACAGAAGGTGATATATTCTCTCACCCTGCTTCCAAGAATCTGGAAGACTGGGGAACAAATAGAGAGGATGAAAAAGAAGTGAAAGAGTCACTGAGCCCCAATAAATCTGTGCCAGAATTGGCACATACCAACATCATTTACGAGCAGTGTATAAATGGACAAGACGTTGAAAATCATCCCACCAAAAGAGACGTGACAAAATGCCTACCCATATGTGGTCTGTAGGCACGTTTTTGCTCTTGCTCTAATTGTTTAACAGAGAAAAATACATGAAGATCACCTGATTCCTTAATTAGGCAGCAGAAAGATTACTTGGCCCAAATCTATAGCCCTGAGCAGGAGTTAGTTTCCAGTGAAGATGATCTAGTGGAATAGGCTGAGCTCCCTTTGCCTTTTTCAAGGCCTCTGACATTCATTTGCAGGACTATTATCCTCAGATTAAATACTTCAGTGATTTTCCCCCCACCCTCACTATCCACAGCAGTGCCAGAGCCTGGCAATCATGTGCAACTCTGCAGTAACAAATTGGCAGATTCACAATGGAAGTAAAACATTTCAATTAAGAATCAGATTTCATTTTTAAGCATCCAAGAACATATTTAACCAGAAGCAAAAGAAACAATTTTCCCCCAAATTAGGACTCTGCTTACTAAATGAGAAGTAGCATAGGGCTGGCATAAGTTACACTTTATTGTAGAAGATTTGGTGGAATAGTCCACTGTTATCCTTGTATTATTGTTGGTTACAAAACAAACAAAAAAAAAAAAAAAGAGAAAGAGAGAAAAGTTTTAGAGATTAATTTGCCCAAACATCAGTTTCAGCTGTGCTTATGCAATTCCAGTGAGACTGATGGATAGCTCAGGGACATGATGTAGAGCAGGATTTAGACTACCCAGTGTAGTGATCATCTCTTCAAGGCCTAACATGTACACACCTCACTGGTAGGACAAATTTCTGGACTAGAGCATCACTACAGGAAGGAAAGGCAGGAATAAACATGGACGTTCATCTGTCCTCTAGCAGGTAGATCTCTGGGTCTCAAATAAGGCAAAAAATGTTTTTGTTGAACATCAGGTTAAAAAAAAGAGATGAAAAAAGTGGCACCAATATCATGTTAGAATGTTACTAAAGACCACTTAAAAAAGGAGAGGGGTACAAACGAGTTTTGTCTTGAGTAAATACCAGAAGGACCCAGACAGAGTATCTGATAGTACATAGGCATGTCTTGGACAAACAATTCAGTGGGAAAAGTGCCTGCAACATGCTGAGTGCAGCTTTTTATTTTAGGGGGAGGAAGATGCTGGAGCTTGACTATGCCTTTTGTCCAATTCCAATTGATTGGCAAGTGACAAACTGAGAGATAATTTGAATGAAGTGACAGAGTTCAGTATTCTAAGAAAAAGGAAACATGAGAGCAGCAGAAAAGGAATAATAGATCTCAGGAGATCAGACTTCACCAGCTAAGCAAGTGGCTGGTAGAGTCTTCTAGGAAGATAGCAGGGGACAGCTGTGAGTTAGTACAGGATACTATATTGAATGTGCAATGGCAAATGACAAGATTCAAAAGAAAGGTCTTGATGCAACCTCTGAGCCTGCAATGCTGAGTTCCTCAGTGACCAGAATATCAAAAAGAGCTTGTGAAATAATGAAAGAAAAAGCACATAACTAAGGATGAGTGAAGTGGAACACATAAAGCACACGGGAATAAAAATGAATGTCAAGTGACAAGGGATATAAAGGCAATAAGAAATAAATTAGAGGAGTAAAACTGGTGCTTTTTCAAGCAGGAATGGAGAAGACCCCACAGAGATGTAAAGTGTATAACATGCAGCTTGTAGTTCACAAAAGGAGTTAACTATGGCTTCATATTAACAAGGAAATAGCAAGGTAGGCCACAATGTAGAAAACGCAGGTAGAAACTATTTCAATACATTAGGGATGTTCAAAACATCAGGGTCTGAGGAAATCCTCCCTCAGACAATAAGGAGCTAGCTACAGTAATATGAGAGCCTTTAGTGATCGCCTTGAATGGCTGGTAGACAGAGAACACAGTACTTCTCTTTAAAAACGATGGGGGAATTATAGACCTGTCAGCAGGTACCTCTTACAAAGAGAAACTCTTATTAAATAAAACTACCGTTTTTGGAAGTACCTAGAAGACAGTAACAAACAGTTACACTGGGCTTGTCAAGAACAAACTGTGCCAAACTAATACAATTCCCTCCCTAGAAAAGATGACAGACCTAGTGGATTTGGGGACATTATGGTACAAGGTATTGTTTGGCCACTGGATGCTGACTTCTCTTCTACAAGTAAAGATGTTATGGTCTAGGTCTAACCCTGGGTCTGTCTGGTGCGGCTTCTCAAATGGGAGAGAACAAAGCACGAGGGCCCTTGCAAACCTTGCCATGGCACAGGCATGAGGGGACCATCGGCTGCGTGACATGATGCTGAAGCCAGACTTGCTGGGGGGTGCTGTTTGAAGTCCACAGTTCAACTCTGACCTCATGGAAACACATTTTTAACTGAAAACACAGCAGAGGTACTATTAAAGGAGGGCTCCCCAGGAGCCAGGTGCTGGCCCTGCATACTACGGGAACTGGGGTTTTCTGCCCTAGACCTAACCACCACGCAGCAGACATCGGTCGAACAATTCCTCTACTTAGCAAAGGAGAGCAGAAAGGGGAGTAAAGCTAACCAGAGTATAATGTTTTATACATTCCCTGTTGCAGGACAGGGAAGAGAATAAAAGATCTTTCAAAATGCTGTTCAGCTCACTATTTCTATGATTTTTTTTTTTTTTCTTTCAGCATTACGGAGCCATTTTGACTTTCTATAGAAAAGCACCTTCTTTATCACCCACGCCAATCGAGTGGTGTCTGTGTTCCTCTTCACTTTGCATTGGCTCAGGTTACTCTCAGCCATAGCCAGGCAACCAGTTGAGTTAGAACACAGGTGGTCTTTTAGGTCCATATACAGCTTTGATTCTGCAGTAGGGGAGCTGGGAACTAGTGAAAGAGGGCTTGAAGGGTGGTGGAGGAAGACATTATGAAAGCATGAAGGACAGATTCCAACTATGCCAAGAGAAGCATGGGGCTCTAAGATGAAAGGAAGAGACATTAAGGGAGAAATGATGATGCTGTGGGAGGAGGATGCCTTGAGAGACACAAAAATGCCAGAAATTATAAAGAATTCAAGAGGATGGGTAGGGAAAGACAGACAGCAGACACACATTCCTGGGGATGGAATGTTTTTGGAAATCTCATTTAGCTATTCACTCAATCTTTCCTTCTCTTTCTCTCACACACAGGAAAACACACACATGGTGCACACAGAACAATTTTATCCAACCTACTTATGTTGACAAATACATGCAGCTAATCTCACATATCACAATGGTCCCAGAAAATGTCTTAGTTATATTCTTTATCTAATCCGATTTTGGTTAGAGGGTGATACCAGTACAGAATATCTTGAAGCATCAAACTTCAAAGCTGGTCTTCCTGGGCATACCATATGGTCAAGGCACAGAGAGAGGTTCCTCCAGGAGGCAACTGAGAGCAGGAGCCTGATTTACATGTCCAGAATCATGCTGTGTAGCAGGTTTTCTCTCCAGATTACACAGACAGCCTAGGAGTCAGCCTTCTGAAGTAGATACCTAAAATTAGTGCAAGTATGAACTAATGTGTTTCAATAGAACAATATAAGTGATTGCTTTCAGAGCACACTTGGAAGCTCAAGTCATTTTTATGTAAAAAACATACTTCCTAAATACAAATATTTTAATTCGTTTACAGTCTTCCACCAAATTTTTCAAACTTTCACCGCAAAACTGAAACCCCTACAGAAACTATTTTCCAGTTTTCTATAATCAAAAAATATAACCCCAAAAATTCAGCCAGTCCGATGCCAACTAGCCAGTTTGTTTAAGTTTAGGTTGCCAGACACAGGAAGATTTTTTTAGCTCTCGGTTTTCCTAATGGAAGACATGAAAATGTAATTAAACCCAGATATTTGTACCAAGGAAATTTCCATTTTGGCTAACTTTACAGTCTTCATCTAAAAAAGCCATTTAAAGTTAAAAATTCCACTGAAAAGAGATTCTAAAGAGATTTCTACTGCAGGCAATGGTGCAATATAAATATCTAGACTGGAGAGGAGAGAAAGAAGTAGATGCTTTTATTTGGCACTGTACCTAAACACGAGCAAAAGCTGACCATACAAGTAGTTCTACTGAAAATACACATTGCAGGACATTGTAGTTGTTACATTAGACAATGAAAACATAGGCACAAATACCTTTGCATTTCCTGTACTTGGAAAGTGCCAATTCTCATGTTTAAAATGATGGTTTGTCTTACAGTTGCAGGCTCGCTCATCTAGTGGCCAGTTACTCATCTAAGATGTTGAATCTTGTCTAAGATCTGAGAAAAGGACAATCACAGATTTATGTTGTCGCTTAGTGACACACGTTCTTAAGACAGACTAATATGCTGAATCAATGAGGAGCCTTCCGTAAGAAATTATCCAGTTATGATGTAGTCAGGGCTGTGGATGTATAACAACATGCTGTTATCCTGAAGACCCACAAATTAATCTGAAGTCAATGAGAGCCTTGTGCTTCTCTAAACAAGGTTACCAACATGGTGCCTACCTACAAAGGGATCTGGACTTACAGCACTCAACACTGCAGCTGCTTCGTGTCTAGGTTCTGGGCTCCGCAGTAGGATTCCAAGCACTGAGTTAGGCAGGCAGGCTCATTATAGGGTGCCTAGGGATCTGCCCATACAAAGGCATTCACAAGAGGCCATGCAATGGACAATAGATTCTTCAGATGGCTCAGAGGAAGTGCCAAGGACATACACTCGAATCTTACATCCACCGCAAGGCTCAGCTGCCTTATTCTGGGCTCTATGAAGTACTTGCCTGAATGCCACTCCACTCTCTCAACCCTGTCCTATCTTCAAGCAGCTCAAAATTTTTTTTCAGAAAAAGCAGGAGGGCTGAGCCATTCCTGTCTGGCATGGGGTCTCACTGCCATCCCAGCCAGTAAGAGGAGCTGATAGATCATTTACGGGGTCTGGGGTCACTTCTCTTTTCTGGTGAGATGCAGACCTCTCTCTCTCTCTCCCACATGAGCATACTAGCTACCAGGCTAGTTTCCCTGACCATGTGGGTTGTTCTTTCAGGGGATAAATAAATTTAAAAACTGGTTCAGGTACAGCCCAGTCCCATAGCAGGGCACTGGGTCTGGTGTGGAGCCCTCTCCTTCCCACCTGTGAGGTACAACAGGGCTTACCTTGCTCTCAACGCTCTGAAAGATGTGGTATGGGGCTTGTAACAGTCAAGAAGCAAGCCACCCTTGACACTGTCAGTGAAAGGTAGAGGTTTGACTATTAGGGACAAAACCAGGAAGGAAAATCATTTAGGTTGCTCAGTGACTATTGAAAATCAGACTCTTGAAGGCACCTCAGGTAAGGTGACCAAGGTCATCAGCCACATCTGAGACAGTCTAAAGAGTTTTACTCAGAATAAAACAGTAGGTGAATTAAGCAACCTGAAGGCTAGAAAACATAGAGAAAGAAATACTACTCCAAGGCCAGCAGGCTGACATCAAATGGAAGAAACTTCTTGAAATATATTTTAGAGCAAGTTACAAAATCTGAAAGACTTCCAAAATGCAGAATATCATTATAAAGTTATCCTGTAAGACAGAAACTGAGAAGAAAATCTGACACACAGGACTTTGATCCCAGAAATCACACTTCCAGGAGGTAGGCTGCTTGATGAAATTTGTGCTTAGGCGGGTTCTTTTTTCATCTGCATGGCTTTTCTGCAGACACTCTTTTGAATTTAGATTAGAGCAACAGGATCAGCAAATGACTGTCCAGGAAGATGCCTTCTCAAGAGAGGAAGGAAGGAAGAACAGCACAGATGGAGCCCTTGGAAAGTGGGTGTCTAGATAGGTGTGGTGTCTAGATAGGTGTAGTATCTAGGGAGAACGAGGATGAAGAGCCTAGATACAGATAGACTTCAAGGCTAGCTGGACTGATATAAAGAGACACCTCACAGAAGAAACAGTGCTGGATACTTTTAGATTGACACAACCACTCCAGAGGGATCTAAAGGAGCAGGCTGTTGAGTGCTCACCCAAAGATGCTGCCTCTCTGCCCCTGCAGATCAGCACAGACCAAAACCACTCATAGTCTTGCTCAGATTTCTCCTAAATTTCCGCATCCATATGAACTCCTTAGCACGAAAGTGAATATTTGGTGATGCACTATTAGACAGGCTCTGATAGTTTCTTAACCATTGAAGAAAAACTCTGAACTGACCCAGGTGAACTGGAAGCAAGACATCTGGAGATTAAGAGCTCTTATTGCCATCCAAGGAGTTTTTAGAATTGCTTTCAGATATTACTGCAAAGGAAGATGATTTCTAGATCTTTAAGCTATTGAAAATATCATCAAGCCAGAAATATCAGATGAACAGAAAAGCTGTGATTTAGCACCTTGAGTAAGAGTGACTTGATGTCTGAATCTCTTTCTTACAATGCCATGCTCCTAGCTCTTCACTCCCTCAGCCTGCTTTTCAGAGAGCAGAAAAACAAAAACCTCTGACTGCAAACAGAAAAAAATTATCGCTGCAGCACTGGTTCTTTCCATGCTGGAGGACACATCACAGCTCTGAAAACTAGGTTAACAACTGTGTGCGTTTTTAGCATAAAGCAAGGCTATGCCAAAGGGGAAATAATCAATAGAATTGGTTTCTGTCCTTATAAATGGCTGATAATTCAGTATTAAAGCCTGATTCTGCTCTAGCAAAATTCAGTAGCCTATCTCTATCTGTTCACACAGAGAGGAAGCCTTGAGAACTCTGTAAGGTTTATGTACTAGTGTGCACTGAACCAGCAAAGTGGACCCAGCAAACAAGTTGAGAAAAGTAAAGCCGCATTCAGGATTGGATTGGATTGCTTGCCCTCATTTTTACTTAGAGAGGCACAAAGAATACCCAGAGGATTAGCCAGTTTGATGGTTAAAAGCTCCAATGCCCTGCCAACGCTAGTTCTCCCACTGTTACTGTCTCTACCAGCAGTCTAATGATGGGAGATTTCCTCAAGTATGCTACTGTAGACACAACCACAGTGTAAATAGTTGAGCTGCTGCTCCTCTGGGAAAGCCAGTCATGGCAAGAACTGTCAAAAAAGCAGCAGCAATCAAGGTGGATGTCTCTCTGCTTCTGCTTATTCATAGCAGTGATGGACAAGGGGAAAAGGACAGGTCTGTTTCAGGGCTCACGATGTTGTAAGCGAACATTTTGCTCTCATTTAAAACAACTGAAACAACCAAAAAGGAAATTAAAACAAATCCAAAGAGCTGCATTAACATAATATAAGCCCCTCACACTTAAAAATTATACTTAAGTGCATACATAATTCCAGCAACCGCATGAACAGAGAAATAGCTTTTGGATAGCCAGACCCTCTTTTCTCTCCCATTCCATCTACTATTTAGCCTCCCCAGAAGATGTAGCAATCCTAAAAGGATACACTGAGGCTGAGTACAGCGAAAGGATGTATGGGACAATTGTAGACTCATCTACCTTCAAATCAGCCTCTTAGCATAAAGACCTTTCACAGACTTTTCAGCTTTTCTCACATTTAAAAGTTTGTCTTTAGCAGAAACTTCTCTCCTGCCTGTTCTGCAAAGCAGCAGCGTTACCTTTACATTTAGCAGTCTTGAAAAGTGTCAGGTCAAGCATTGATAGAATCATAGAATCATAGAATGGTTTGGGTTGGAAGGGACCTTACAGATCATCCAGCTCCAACCCCCGTGTCATGGGCAGGGACACCTTCCACTAGAACCAGGTTGCTCAAAGCCCCATCCAACCTGGCCTTGGACTCTAGAAGCTGGAGTTGCCCATGGAGCCATAGACCAAAACCACCTCTGGCTCAGATTTCTCCTAAACTTCTGTTTCCACATGAGCTGCTTAGCACAAAAGTGAGTATTTGATGATGCACTATTAGACAGGCGCTCATGGTTTCTTTGCCACTTAAGAAAAACTGTCTACAAATGAGACAGAAGATAAATGACCTGGTTTTCATTTCTGAGAAGGCTCCCTTATACATCTCTAGTAGTCTAGCAGGGGCTTAAGTATAGTTTACAGCAACTAGTTTCCACCAGATGACATGCAAGCACTAACACACGCAAGAAGAAGGTCTCCTCCTCTATTTTTTATTTGCATGAGAAAATTATTACTTTTACGTTTGTTTGCAGTAAATGGCAAGGATTGTAATGTAAATAGACAGGGCAGTAGGAAGTACTTAGGGAAGATATAGCAAATTCATTGTTTGCAGTGATTCTACTGAGTTCAAAACCAGACCTAGCAATTAATCTGCTTTGACAGAATCATGTTTTTTGTTACACTGTTCCACATATTTAATTATGTACTAATCCACCTCCAAGAAATTGGACTGAACTAAACTAGAGAACTGTTACCTAAAAACATGACTAGGAGCCAAGCATTTGAAATTCACTTATTGATACAAAACATAAGGCAGACTTCCAGCACATGCAGTCCCTTGGGTTTAATCTTAAGATCTATAATGAAAAATCTCTTCTCTTTACCACTGTAGTCTTTCATCTCTTCCCAGGAGGGAGTAATCATCTTCCCAAACCCTCCCTTGTGGTCTTAATTGTCAAAAGGGAGTCTTTCTGTTACTGCAGCACTGTAAGGCTAATGAATTTACTGAAGTAAAGATTGTATCTGACAAAGACCAACTACTGAACTACAGCAGTGTACTGATCCCCAGCTATGTGTTCGGGACAAATCACCTCCAGTCAAACCAGCATCACTGAAAAGTTGCTGGTTAGTTTTTGTGAAAGCACAGTTTGTCACTAGCTCAGGAGACACTGCCAAGTTCCATATAGGGAAGATAGTTGCTCCTCACCTGGAACAGAATACAGACTGTTGCCCAAGTCAAGGTTGGGAGGTTCATTAGGGAATTGACACACTGAATTTGACACATCATCAATGAATTGACACACATTCATTAGGAAATTTCAGAGAGGAGAAGACATTTCTCTGGCAGGATTTTGGTTTATCTGCTATTTACCTCAAGCTGTGGAGAGGGTGGGGTGCTGGGTTAAGGCTAAGCTGATACTGCAGACTTGCACTGGGCTAGCTGAGATGGTCAGGACGGTGAGTAGATGTGACTCACAACTATAGAACTTTAGTTCCTGCAAGCCCAACAGTTGACCTAATTACCCTGGCAAAACTGGACTTCTCCCAGGATTGCTAGTTCCCTTGATGGGGGAGAGAAGCTTGCTTCTCTAATACCTAGCACAGTTACAACCAGCCATATTTAGATAGACCCTGAATGAAATGCTTCATGTTCTGCAGCATTCCTGTAGGGTTGGGATTTTTGTTGTCCAAGATGGTTTGGTCAAAGGGCATACATTTACAAAGCCTCATATTCAATCCCAAGCTTGCTTTCTCAGGAACTAAAACATTTTGGATGAAGACTTCAAATGCGTGTGCCATCAGTCCATCAGGACGGTATTTTCCATCCTGCAAACCTCTCTGAGCCCAGCAAGTATTGCCCTAGGCCAGCAGCCAGCCAGGAAGCTGGCCAGTTCAAGACACTAGACTCTTCAGCAAACTCAAAGCCAGTTCTCAGCACTGGCTTGAGACCACAAGGGTGCCAAGAGGTGAGGCTTTACAGTAACAGAGTGGAAGTGGAAAAGGGGCTATCTCAGTCTTCAGGGTTCTCAGGAGACCTGCAGTGTAGACTTTGTATGACTGTAGTTAGCAAAATAGAGCATGACTTATGAGTATATTCATGCTATGACTTTGTGCTGTACTAACTTGAAAATCTGATGAGTAAAGCCTTCAGGACTGAGTCTTTACTATGTTAGTGAAAGAGAAAACACTTACCACTGATCAAGAATACCAGCTTTTGTGGTACACAAAGGCCATTTCCTTATGTTTTTGCCCTCTCCTTGATAATAGCTCTGCAGGTACAAATACTTCAAACCAAACCAGCTTGTTCCAGGACACAACACAGTCACTGAGGAGAAGAACAGACTGTCACAGTTCTACCATGTCCAGCCGTCTGAAGTTCTACAAGGGACAAATTCTCCTAAATGAACACATTTTTCAGAACACCTCAGTGGCTCAGGTTCCTAAACCACTTCCACTCAGGACAAAAATGTGTAAATGTAACAGGGCACATGCATTTCAGGATCAGATCCCCAGAAGAGACTTCCACACTGTGATGCTGAGTGCTGAGCTACTAAGTCACTGACTGGAAGAATGATGTTGGTGTGAGCACCGAGGCCTTCAGGGAGGAGTTGCTTTGATATCCACAGAAATAAATGCAATAAGCAAGGAGCTGCCAAAGCCAGCCAACAGTGGAGTTCCAAGGACTAGCAGGTTCCTTAAATCCCACCTCCCTCTAGAAACCTGGCACCTCACAGAGGGTGGCAATGAGGCATCTCTCTCCCCACAGAAGTCACAGCCCTAAATCCTCTCCTCATATTTGGCACTTACACCCATCCATATGAAGATGAAAAAAAGAAAAGGAAGCACCCACATCCCATTTTCATCCAATAGCTCTTTGGTTACTGCACTCCTCCAGGCCACGGAGTTGGTACCCACTGAAAGGTGAGTCAAGGATCTCTGGTTTAGGCTTAGGTAGCTAATATTGCTGTTATGTGGCTATATCTAACTCTCGGTACCCTAATAGCTTTAAAATCTGGACTTTAAGATCCCAAGTTACCGGGAAGTCAACACAACTATATTTCCTACATCCCCTTAGAAGACTGTTATTAGGGTCCAGGGTCTTTTGAGGTGAAATTCTTTGAACTGAAATGAAAATATTTAGTCCATGATAAACATCTGGACTTCCCCTCTGATCAGTGTATACCTCCAGGGATACCTTCAGGTCTTCCATCCCATTCTAAATTATTTTTGAAGGAATGATTCATAATTCTGGTTTGCTGCTTCTTTATAGCAAAGATAAGTACACAGCTCTTAAATGTTTGCAGAGCTGCTGAGCAGGAGCTGGGAGGCTCAAGAAACTTAAAAAGAAAATAATTTTCTAACAGGATTGTCTGAACTAAGGTGCAGTCAGAATTGTCAGCCCTCAGCTGCTGAATGAGATTTGATAAATGCACCAAGATAGAGTCTGACACAACGGCAATGGGATTTGGAAAGTGGCATTCAGCTTCTTGTGATTCTGTGCTGTCTGGCAATCACTGTCAAAGGAAGCAGAACTGGAGTGTTTTCTCTGAGCTGCTTGTATTTGCTGATAGCCCCGATATAGGAAAGAGAGGCGTCAAACAGCAAAGAAGGCCAAAATCCCTCCATCCACAGCCACACACACATTTGGAATGCAGCTCTGCAGGGAGGCTCCCAAAATCATTGTTGGAAGAACAAAGGCAAGTTTTAGATGACAGACATTTCAAACAACAGAAAAGTTTGAGGAGACCAATAAGAATAACAATTAGAATGGGAAAGGATTAAGTGGCCAACAGAAAACAACAAAAGGAAAATTAACATCTTTTCAAAAATCAAAAAGCAACTTCAAAAGCAGAGTAAGAACAATGAAAACCCCAAATTATGCACAGTTTAGCAGCAAAGCTTACAGAGAAATTAAGTGACTCCTACAGAGAAAGGGTGTGGGGACATCTTACGAATTTACCAAATTCCAAACAGGATGAAAAAAAAATTCTCACACACATAGCCTGGTAGGCAGCCAGTACCACTCAGTGCCATGATTTTTGAAGGCCAAATTCTAAAATGCATGTCTAATGCTAAGAGTTTTGCAAAGGGGAAAGCTAGAAAATAAAACAATATTAACAAGTCCAACTGGGGTTAGTAAGAACTGCCAACCAGTGACACAGCACAACATGTTTGTGATAGCACCTTGCTTCTGTGCACCCATCATGTAGTCAAACTTTAACAATTTGGGATGAAAGTTTGCATGATAAGCACTAAACTCAGGTGAAATTCTGTCATTTGTTTTGAAATGTTCAGCCAAAATCATTGTGCTTTTTCCCGGAATAAGATTTGGAGTTGATAAATTATCTCACCACTTAAAGCAAAAACTCTAATGAAGTTTCCTGTGAAGAGCTTTACTACTCACACGTCATTGGAGAGGATGTTAAAATTTAGCAGAAGCCTAAAGCTTAGTCTATCTGTGTCATGGCTTTACCTTTTGCTATTAACGTCCAAGTGAATGTAATCATAAAACAGAGAAATCACACTTCGCACATCCTTAGCAGAGACTTCCTTATTTTCAGCATCTATCCATTCTGGCAGCCCCTTCTGAACCTTTCTTCTTCTTCGAACTTGTTCTTTCCACAGCTCTTAATGATCTTCAGGCTGTAGATAAAACCAAAGAAGACCTGCAAAGGCTGCTTTTGGCTTTTCCAAGCTGGCATGAGGCGTGGCACTGGACCTGAGAGAAGGAAACTGCTTTGCTACGCTCTGGTGCTGCCCCTGCTGGCATACAACAGTGGAGTGACTCAGACACTGCAAAGAGAAAGAGGGTTCCGGAGAAGAAAAAAGAGAATATAGAGATTCAGAGACAATTGTGGCAGGGAGTTGGAGGAAAGGACTGGAGCATGCAGGTAAAGGAGCTCCTTGGATTAGGAACTGGAGACAGCATGGAAAGGGGGAGCTGGGACCACAAGGCAAAGAGCGTGTGACTGGCAGCCACAAGCATGGAGGAGACAGGCGATCTGGTCCTGCGAGGAGCAGGAGCTGGAGCCAGGGAAGGAAACAGAGAAACAGTTGAAGGGAAGACACAGAAATGGATGTGAAGCTTAGAGGTGAGGCAACAGACACTGGCAGCAAATGACTGGAGAGAGACACTAGGAGGGGGAGCAGCTGAGAGGAAGAAGAGGTCAAAGAAAGAAGAGGAAGAAAGGGGAGTCAGACCTTACTGGTGTTTGGGCATACACAATACTGAGAAACATGAGCCTCCTCAGGCAAAGAAACTGAGATAAGATGTCAGGGAGGAAGAGTCTGGGAACAGAAAACCAAGACTGAAGACAGAAAACCAAGACTGAAGGAGAAGACCAAGGAAGGAGACTACAACCTATAAAAAACAGGGGATGTAAGACAGGGCTGTAGCATGGAGGCAGGGCACAAATAAAAATCACAGGAGAAGAGAGAAATATCAGAGAACTGGGGTATGCTGTGCATCAGAAGTTATTCCTGAGGGAAGAGAGGAGAGTTATAAATTTGCCAAGTGAGGAGAACAAGCAGGGCCACAGAATGTAGTCAAGACCTTTGAGCAGGAGAGACTGGGACAGGGCAGGAGGATGGGTCAGCAAGGAGAGGACCCAAGGAAGGACAAGGGAATGGTGGCGAACATGAAGCAACACCAAACGGCTGTCACGTAGCTGAGCACTGAGCAGAACTGAAGGTGCTTGCAGCCCACCTTTCCAGGGCACCTGTGAGACATTGCTGTTGGTCCAGACTGGGAACAGCAGCTGCCTACCACTCCTTGTTAGTGTAAGTGCCTGTACGCGCTGTAAAGATACCCTGCATAGCTAAATGTCCTAGCCTTAGCATTCAGAGGGCTGAACACAGGATCACTTTCCTTTTTTTCCAAGCAACCAAGGAATTTGCACACAAAAGCGACAGAGTTCAAAACTTGCAGTGTTGTTGTAGAACCCTCATTAACCTCTTTCGTATCTATATGCTCAGATAACAGCTTTTGATGACACAATCACATGCCATTTTTCTTTCAGTCCCATGCCCCAATCCACACATGGAATGGGCCGCACTCTCTTAACAAACACCTATTCACTAGTTTGTTTTCCCATAACCATTCAGCACTGGCGAACATTATTTACAGCACACAACTCAAGCTGTCTCTGAAGAAAGGCATTGTCTCACACAGTAAATTTCCTTCAGCTTATATGCTTAAATATATCCTTATTCCCTTCCTTACTGATTTCCTTCTCTGTGGCATTCACAGTATTAGCATTTCCAAGGCCTAAAGTCTCAATAGTTTCTTCAGGAGCCCAAGAATGCAGACAGACGTTTAAACAGAGTTTTAAATAATTAAGACCAGCATTGCTGGGAGTGTTTGGTATATTGCCCTACATATTTGTCTGTATTTGAATAAACACCTTTGAAAATCTGGTGCTCTCTGCTTGCACAACATCAATTCATTTATTTTCACAACACTTCCCAGAGGGCAAAGCAGACAATATTATTCCCTCGTTAGGAAATTGAAGCAATGAAAGTGTCTGGTCAGAGTGGGTGCCCAATCTGAAATAGGCAGGAATTGCTTTCTGTAGCATACTATTGGCAGTAGTTTTGCATGAGCCTCAAAGGAGCCCCTAGGCTTGCAAGTAATTCAGGAAATAAGGAGTACACCATTCATGACCACCTGTGGCTGCATGAATGATTGTCCCAGGATCACACAGAGGCTTTGTGGCAGAGAACATGGGCAACAGCCTGCACTGGAGTAGGCCAGCATGAGGCTTTTCTGTATCAGGCAGTAGTCTTTCCACCACCTGCAAGCCCACATTTTGTACCTTACACACATTCCTACTTCAGTGACAAGTGACAAGGCTCCAGGCAGCAGCCTCCTTTGCTACACTATGATTCATCTCTGGAGGAATAATCCTACCTTACAGACCATATCCTGTTAGAAACCCTGTGTAACACCACTGTATATACGACAAGGTTGTGCAAGCAGCGCTGAATCTGGCCTTGCCTAACTTCTGAGTGAACAGGAGCCTGTGCACTTTATCCAGCTTTAATCAGCATTTGTTTCAGAGCCACACACCTTAGAGACTGGACGTAGGATGAAGATCCTGGACAGCTGATTCTGTTGCCAGCTATACCACCAGCCTCCAGGGCAACACAGCTAGGTTATCTGCTTCCACAGGTCTCCCTTTCCTCTTCTGGAAAATAGGGACGTTAATATTGACATCACTTCTAAAGCATTTTGAGAGCTATTGATGAAATGCACTATTTGAGATTTAGGCACTATTACTGACATTGCACATAGCAGGTATGATGAGTAATCCATACATACATGTATTTTAAGTGGCTGCCGAACTGCTGGAGGCGACACACCAGGATAAATAAACCACTGCTCTGGTAAATCCTAGATTCAGGTCTTCAGGCAGCTCATCATCATGATTCCATGGGCTGAGGATGCAGACACATTTCAGTTTATGCCTGAATCCCAAACTGAGTATAACTATCATATGAAGAAGATGAAAGGATTGACTTAGAAGAGCAACGACCATTGGAAGGACATAAAACAATGCAAGAAAAATCAGTGGATCATGCTCACTATGTCAGTTTTTCTACTAACACACTACTAACCTGCAATTTACACCATCATTGAAATTCCCCATGACTTGTTCACAGACAGCAGAGAAGCTGTGTGCATAACTGATCTAGATGTTGACATTAGCTTTTTCACAGTTATTTTATACAACACATCTAAGCCAAGAAGTCTGGTGTACAAAGAGAGAAAAACCAGGTCTCTGAGTGAACACAAAACTAGTCTTTGGGTTCAGAACCTTTTTGATTACCATGCCATGCCAGTAAAGTGACATTGGAATGATGCTTGAACTTTGTAGCCAACTGCATTAAAAATTGAGATTTGCTCTGGATCACCTTTTTGAAGTGCAAAGCATCTTCAAAGAGCTTGCCTCTAACCCATATAGTTTACATTGTGTCCTATTGTTACATACTGGTCAGAAATGGATTTAGCTGCAAGTTTAAACATCAAGAGTAATTTAATCAAGGCCTTCCATTCTGATACTTTCTTTGAAAACTGCAGTATGAGTACGCACAAGTATGTATGATGATACGGCCACACTTTGGGTAGCAAACTAATGCCACTTTTCTAACTTACTGTTCTCCCTGAGAAAAACTATTATTTTCTAGATTTCAATTTTCTAGATACAAATTATATTAAAAAACCATTCTGGCTGATAAGATTTTAAAGCAGGATTACAGAAAGATTGAAAAACATTCAATTGGAGAAAATAATTTGCTACTCAACAGATCTGTGCTTTGCTGCTGATCAGAAGATAATAAAACCCACATTAATACCCACGTTACCGAGCACCATAATACCATACAAGAGCAACAAGCACACACTTGATGAGATTACAGTTCCATACATTTGGAACTAGTAAAAGGAAATACTTCTCACAGAGGTCCAGAGCCAGGCTGGGGAATTTTCTGCAACAGAAAGCCATTGTGATAAATAGCACAACCATCTTTTTGAAAAGAACACGACCATTTTCTGAACATGAAGTAGCTATGCTGATGAAGATAAGAACAAATAGAAACACACACATTCTTTCCAAGGACAGCCTTATTTTTTCAGTCTTGTCTGTGGCCTTCAATGAAAAGAGGCAGCTCCAGAAATAAAGCCCTGGTCTGCTGCTGGGGTTAAGTCCATATTCATGTCTCTAAGTAACCTACTTAATAATTTCCATTGCCTGAGTTTGGCAGCGAGCTAGCCTAGGGCAGGATTCAGGCCTCTAGATAAGCTTTAGGTCAAGCGTGAATCAGAGGTAAAATGTTTATAGAGTTCAGGGACTGCAGATCCCATAAGCAGTCGGATAAGAGTTCATGTAAATGTTAAATCTTATGGGATCATCTTTTTTATAAGCCTGGTGCCATCTTGGGCTGTAATGGCACACGAAAACATCTTTAAAAGAAAATTTCTGAATACAATGCAACCCAAAACCCAAACAGCCAATTCTGGTGCTAGGAACTGTTATCCAGCTCCACACTGCTGCAAACAGCTGATTAGCAATAGCATTGATATTGAACTGATAGCAAATAGCATTGAACTGATAGCAAATAGCACTCAGACCAGAGGGGCAAGGCTGAGCCTTGCTCTGCTGCCAGAGGAGGCCAGTTCACTTTGGCCAGACAAGAGGAGGAGCAAGGGGACGCTGAAAGTGCAAAATTTGTCCACGTTCACCTCAGCATCTGCAAAACAATCACAGCAACACAGTCTGTGTATAGACCACCGGAGATTTGTCACCCCTGAGCTAAAGACCTCACCCAGACAGAATATGGGAGCTAGCCTTGCTCCCTGAATGCAGCTCCCTGAAATTCTCCAGCCCAGCCACCCCACCACTTGGAATACAACCAAACAGAAAGCTCAGTGTGGAGGTTTCCCACATGTGGAAGCAGTGCTGAAGCTCCCCGAAAAGGGCAAGCACTCTCCCTGCGAACTGGCCAGCACTTCTCAGACCCTAGAGACCTTCCCCTCCACACCTGATTTTCACAACCTGATTCAGTCATCATGATGTGTCCAAGAGCGAGTGCCGAGGAGGGACACAGACACTGTGCTGCCCCAGTAACTGTATTTCCATCCCAGCAAGGATTTCTGTGGTATGACAGAGAGAGAGATTTACAGTTTTCTTTTTGTAGGAAAAGACATCTATTTCTTAGCAGCACGAGGCTAATTCCCTGCCTTGCTGCCTGCAGCTAGGCTTTGCCACGTTTTACTACACTGGGCTACCCATTTTAATGCACTGACAGTTTCACTTTCTCTGCGCAGTGTGTGTTTTTGAACTCACTCCGCAGCATGCTGCGAAGCAGACGAGGGAGGAGGGAGTAAAGAAGGAAGGAGGGAATGAGGGAAGATGGTTCAGCCCCATGGAAACGTTGCACTTCGCTGGAGACTAAGTTGCTGTTTTCTCAATAGTCCCAGTAAGGGAATCCAAATGTTTAGCAGAGCAAACCTTAAAATAAGATTACATGTACCACGTTGTCCCAGCCAAAAATGTTACCCCTGCTTAGTGGCAGCCCAGATGCACTAGCGTGAGTTCACACCAACTTGCTGGTGGGTGCAGAGAGCAGAATAACTGTTTGTGTTCTCTGCCTGCAGCTACTCTGTCACTCACAAGCCCCGTGACAACACCTCGAGGGGCTGCTCTGCATTATTTGCCTGCCATCATAAATGCGAATGGCACTTTGTGAACAAGAGGAGGTCTGCTCCTCTGTGTCAGGAAATACCCATCACAGGGCAGTGGAGCCCCACTGATTTCAACCACAAAACTGCTGGTGTACAGTAGACTCTGTCTCAGTTCGCATCCCTGCCTTAAGCACCTTACAATTTACAGCTTGAGCTGACCACATAGCCCTGTGGCATTTGGCGCAGGCCACATGGACAAAGGCTAGAAACTGAGCTAAAATCCTCACAGCCAGTTCCATTATCCCTTACCTAATAAGGAGGTTACCTGGCTGGTTGGACGTCCAGAGCAAGTGGCTAGCTAAGCTCAGAAAAGCATTTTAAAAAACAAAAAAACAAGCCTCAGCAAGTTTATAGTCCTTCTCCATTCATTTCTACTCACTGTCTGCATTGACCAAGTCAGATGGTAGTCAGTTCCCAGCTAATATCCTAGGTTCAGCTAGCTGAAAGAAATCCAAACTCAGCTTGCCCACTGTACCCTCACAGTTCCCACATGCAGTCTACTACATCAAGGAACCATCCTACAGTTTCATGCCAGGGAGTACAGTTTCTGGGAAGGATGCCACCACTTCTTCTAATCAATTGTTTTAAGATGACACTACTTCACCATGCCGAAAGTGCCACTCTTCGGGACATATGAAAATAATTCCTTCATTTTTAGGTCAAACATTGCCCTACAGCACCGCACAGCCCACATTACAACAGAAACTGAAGTGAGAAGAGGCCCATTCTGGTATTGCGATGCCAGAACAGAGCACAGAGCTCCTAGTGTGGTCCCATCTGGAATGTCATTTAATATCCAAGTCAATGAGGTTTTGAGTCCAGAGGACTAGCTTAATCCAACTAGTACCCACTCCTTGGGGGTAAGGGAGGGGAGCAATAGTTTGGGTTTCAACCTCAAGTGATACCTCATTCATTTAGAAAAACCCTTAGCTACGAGAGGGGATGTAAGGCCTGAGAACCCTCACACACACTTAAAAAGAAAAAAATCCAGCATTGGCAAGCCCTAATCCATTTGCTGTGATAGCTATTTATCAGGCCATAAAGAAGCAATGAACAGACTGATTCAATTTTGCCTTAGCAAAGGCTCAGCTGTAAGAGAAACCTGAGCTTGTTATAGTTTTCCTGCTAAACAACATGAAAAATTCAGACAAGATGGATGCTTCTGAATCCCTTGGGTTTGAGAAGCAGCTTGCAGTACCTGAAGCAGCACCGCTTTCCCTTGGTACACCCATTTGGTTAAGGAGTAAACAAGACACACCTTATCTGCACTAGATCTCTCTGCCTGGTGAGCCTTAATTAGAAGGTGAGCATATTCAAGAAAATTAGATTCGATTATCTCAGACAGCACATTCCCAGGAATCAGATCAAACGACACGCTGGCACCTACAGACGGCCAAGGAGGAACAGCAGGAGCCAAAATTACCCACCTTGCCCTGCAGTCCCCACTATCTGACACACAAATAACCCTCCAGCAGCAAGGCTCGCCTCTGCCACAAAGCTACAAAAAGCCTCTACCCCGGAATGAGTGAAAACACACAGAGGAGGGAAAGCACTGAAAACATGCAGAGGTGGGAAAGCGTCTGAGGAATTGACTCCTTCTGAAGGACACCTCACCTGAGGCAAACTCACCAGGACGAGGAATTGCCAGAGTACATTTGTTCCCAGCCTAAGTAAGGGAGTTTTCACTGCGGTACAAATTTGCTGAGTAAAGCTAAACCCAGAATTTCATGAACTGTCTTTTCAGCGCCCTGCGCCCATGAAAACGAGGCCACATGCGCTCAAGAAAACGTTCCCATGCACACAAGCAGGAGTCCAGTTAAGCCACTGTAGTAGGCAAGCCTATAATTAGGCAAGTTTGATTTGATGTTACATGTGGCTGAACCTGGGAGTCAAAATGCAGGCTTCTTTTAGACAGCTTACATGCCTCTTGATTTCATGGACTGCAAAGCTTGACTGGGAAAATGCCAGAACTACAAGAATTTTTCAGTAAAGCATCCAGTTCTTACAATGCTACCTGCCTCCAGTTTCCCAGTTGCTGACCGCAAATGAGATAATAACTCAGTGAATTGTTCACATATAATCAGCCATCTAATTGTGCGTGCAACTGCCAGGCTGGAATATGCAAATGAACCTGCAAAATGAATATGTGCATTCTGAAAAGTGAACTTTAAAAGGTCTGTGGTGACAGGTAGCCAGCAAGGTCTCGTTCCAAATGTCTTCTATGACCTTATCATGAAAGTGAATGGCACTCCGTTAAGTTCTCAATCCACTTCTGACCATTTGACTTTGAGGTGACTTTTCCTAGCTACTAAAATGACTTCCCTGCAGTCATCTTTCACACCACTATGAGACCATATACAAACTGCAGGAAGGTTCTTTGTCAAGGTGAAGTGCACCAGCTCTGCTCCATCTCCTGGAACAGTTCAGGAAGCCAGTTCTCTCATTTCAGTCGTAAAGCAGCTGACAGTAATTGCTTGTTCTGTCTTGCTTCCAAGCAAATGAGAACAGGGACCTAAGGAACAATAGAGCAGAAACGACACTTGTGAAACAAGCATGTTGTAAGTCCTAGATAATCAGCTATGACAAATGCATTCATAAATGTATAATTGTTACATGAAGGGGGGGGGGGAGCTGGAGAGGTACTGTATTCAGACTCACAAACCATTGAAATTAGAGAGGCAAAAGAAACAAACCACCTGGGGCCAACATGGAATCATCACCAATGGTAGTCCATTAATAAAAACCCTTATGGAAATAACATATGGCTAAATGGGAAGATTCAAGATGCTGTTCAGGCTGGACTAGCATGCAGTTGCGTGTTTGGAAAACCAGTCATAATGTAGGCATTGATAAATGACTGTAAGCTGAAAACAAGAGGGAAATCAGAAGAGCCAAAATTGAGTTTGAAAAATAAATAGCCCGAAGTATTAAAACAAATCAATTAGAGGTCCTTTCAGGATTTGCCTACATTAGTGCTTTAGTTCAGATCAGGAGCACGCTTTTGAAGCAAATCTCTTCATCTTCACTTAATATGCTGTGCTCATGTCTCAGCACAGACAGTCTAGATGCTTCTCAGATGAAACTAAACCAGAAGATGCACTCTGGGAATGCACTGAATGTGCTCCATGTGCAAAGTGGTGGTCACTTTACGGGACCAAGCCAGAATAAATCTAAAAAAAAAGCCCCTTGAAATTTGTACCGTGTGTGGATACTGCATCCTCATCAGCATCCACTGCGCTGCTTTGCAGGCCTCCTTCAACAGGCCATCGCCATGCGCTAGCATATACACAGCCTCAGTGTCTCTGAATCTTGAAATGAGAATGTGAAATGAAATCTGAACCAGGAAATGTGCAAAGTAACCTGGGCACTCACTAGATTGGTGAGGCTTTAGGAAAACAGTCACAGCAGAGACTACATTTCTGAGAAGCTAAAGGATTCCTTTGCATGCATCTTCATCACTAAAGATGTTGAGGTGATACCTATCCCAAACCTGCATTTTTTAGTTCCTGCAGCAGTCTGTCTAGGAGATGAATGTGTCAGCAATAGTGGCTTATGCTAGAGCACAGGAATGCATTTAAATGGACTTGTGCAAAGCATTTGACACTGTCCCACAAGACATCCTTGCCTCTAAATTGGAGAGATGTGGTTTTGATGGCTCTACCACTCAGTGGATAAGCAATTGGCTGGATGGTCGCACTCAAAGGGTTGCAGTCAACAGCTTGATGTCCAAGTGGAGACCAGTGACAAGTGGTGTTCCTCAGGTGTTGGTATTGGAATTGGTGCTGGTTAACATCTTTGTTGGCGACATGGACAGTAGGATTGAGTGCACCCTCAGCAAGTTTGCCGATGACACCAAGCTGTGTGGTGCAGTCAACACGCTGGAGGGAAGGGATGCCACACAGAGGGACCCGGACAGGCTTGAGCGGTGGACCTGTGTGAAACTCATGAAGTTCAACAAGGTCAAGTGCAAGGTCCTGCACATGGGTCAGGGCAATCCCAAGCACAGATACAGGCTGAGCAGAGAATGGATTGAGAGCAGCACTGAGAAGAAGGTCTTGGGGAGTTGTTGGTTGATGAGAAGCTCAACATGACCCAGCAATGTATGCTCGCAGCCTAGGCTTTCTGGGCTGCACCAAAAGCAGCGTGGCCAGCTCGTCAAGGGAGGTGATTCTGCCCCTCTGCTCCACTCCAGTGAGACCCTACCCAGAGTCCTGCGTCCAGCTCTGGAGCCCTTAGTACAGGAAAGACATGGACCTGTTGGAGCAGGTCCAGAGGAGGGCTACAGAGATAATAAGAGGGCTGGAGCACCTCTCCTATGAGGAAAGGCTGAGATGGTTGGGGCTGCTCAGCCTGGAGAAGAGAAGGCTCTGAGGACACCTTACAGCAGCCTTCCAGTACCTGAAGGGGGCCTACAAGAAAGCTAGAGAGGGACTTTTTACAAGGGCATGTAGTGATAGGACAAGGGGTAATGGCTTTAAATTAAAAGAGGGTGGGTTTAGATTAGATATAAGGAAGAAATTCTTCACCATGAGGGCGATGAAACACTGGCACAAGTTGCCCAGAGAAGCTGTGGATGCCCCCTCCCTGGAAGTGTTCAAGGCCAGGTTGGACGGGGCTCTGAGCAGCCTGGTCTGGTGGAAGGTGTCCCTGCCCATGGCTGGAGGGTTGGAACCAGATGATCTATAAGGTCCCTTCCAACCCAAAGCATTCTATGATTCTATGAGTACTGCCTCATACACCCCACACCTGTAGTGACTTCTGCAGGGCCTTTGTTGGAAGTCTTTAGATTGCCTGAAAACCAGGTATCATCTCATCAGCTTATCTGCCGAGGTTCTCTATGCCATTCTAACAGAGTGACTTTCACTCAGGTGTCCATGCTCTGCAGACACGAAGGCTGTGAGACCAGGTAATCTCACGCAGCAAAAATGATCTAAAAATCAGGAAGCAATGACGTGAAAATCAAGAGTCAATTTTCCTCATGGTGAAAGGTGACAATGAGACCCTTTCAGTGCCACGCTAGGTTTGCTGTCTTTAAACACAGGCACTGACGATCTGGAAAGGGAATTAGGAAGGGAGGCAGCAACATTTCCAAATGGTGCACAGTTAGATTTTCCAGAGGGATGGACAGTAGCTATACAATGCCAAGCAAAATTTAATACTTATAAATAATGCACAGTGCAGGGGAAAACTGTCCTTCATTGTTGCAGAACACTGCCAGAACCGCATCTGATCAGCAAAGGGCTATGTGTACCGCTTCAGATGAGTCCAGGATACCCTGACTCAGGGTTTAAGTGCAGTCAAAAAACTAAGATATTTTGGCTGTAGAAGAAATGGGCTGCAGAACAATGCAGAGAGATTATCATTCCAGCTTATTACATAAGCAGGGGTGCAGGCACAGCTGGGAAGAGGCACTGGTCACCTCATTTCAAAGTCAGCATCACAGAAGTCACTACTGATCACTGACCTCCTGTTGTCCTCTTCCATCTGCCAACTCAGTCAAAATAAGCTCAGTTAATACAAACAGTTTATACAGTAGGGTTTTGCTGCCATAGTAGACTCACTTTGACTGGAGCAGGTTAAGAAGTACTCATGTAGGCAATTATGCCATCAAATCGGAGATGAAATAAGTTCTTCAGGCAGTGAGGTGTGAGAAATAGCTGGGGACAAGCTAGGAGTTTGAAGGGGTAAAGAATATGACTACATTTAACTGCAGCACCAGAAACGGGATTGATTGACTGTACCCAAAAACTGGAAGGCAGTTCCAGTGAGGCTATTGAGTTCTCTAACACCATTAATTATAAGTGCATTTAATGCTTTTTAATGTGATGGTAGATAAAATGTTTTGAGTACTGCTCTTATGAATCAATCTTTCCAGGCCTAGTGTGGTAAATATTAAGCCAACAGGATCTAGAAGAGTAAACCAAGAGCATGTTCTCATCAAAATCTCTCCTTGGACATTCTGCAGGGCATCTGTGACTTGTCCCAGCTGTTAGCACCGAAGGGTAAAATGCCTGCAGTCACTAGAAACTCCAAAATGCACCCAAGGCTGCTGAGGTAACACTCCTGTCCTTGTGCCACCAGACAGACCGGGACAGGTAGTGGCCCCAGCACTCAGAGATGAAGCTAAGAAAACTTTGTGCTCATCCTGGCAGCTGCAAGGCCTTATCTGCTCAGATCAGCAGCTCATTTCCCATGTATACAGAGGGCTTGGGCTTGTCAGCACTCTCCATCCACTGACACTGCACGGGGCACTATCCAATAGACATGCAGGGAGCAGTTCAAACTCACCAGGCGCTGTCACAGGAGAGGGATGGGGAAAGAGTTAAAAGTAGATAGACATTGGCTATCACATGGTACTCCCATTTTTGCATTCTCAATGCTCACATTTTTTGGCCACAAAAGGATACATATGTTGGAATTGTTTGTTTGGAGGCGGAGGAAAGAGGTGTTATGTTTATCTGTAACCATTGCTGTCATGCAGCTTTGTATGTACTTGCTCTGTTAGCTAGGAATCTGTATGCCCAAACAGCCTTATGCATGCAAGTAAACAAAACTTCAAGTTACTTGGGCTATGCTTACATGGTTACTTCAATGCAAGTCTATGCTGCCACTGGCTGAGGCTGCTTGACTCTTGCCTTTGCCCCGCAGCACATCCGCCTGCCTGCTCCTGCTCCCTGTGGCTTTCACGCACCAGAAGTTAAGCAGCCAAACAGTGATCCAGATCAGGGAACCAATTCACCGGCAAACAGATCTTTTTTTTCCTCTTAGGTTGGTTTTCAGATGATCAGCCTGGCACAGCATGCAACTGCAGTGGAATTAATACCACGAGCATGTCAGGGGAATGTGGTAGCCCTTCCAGCATAATCAGCCACTTCTCTGTAGGCTCATAGTTAAGCTCTCCTGCTGTCAAAAGGAACTTAGGCATATACTTTAAACTGATCTTGTGTCTCAGATGCTGTATAGAGCTTTTTAGCAGTTCTAAATGCTACCATAAATAAAACTCTATTCCACTCATAAAATCTCTGCAAGCAAGTTTCACAAAAGTAAAATTCTCCATGTATGACGATCATTCATATGCAATATTTGTATAGCAGTATGCAGTCATAAAATACGGACAAAAAAAAGAAAATCACCTGAGATCATCTTATGACTATAGTTCCAACAGCGTACATTGATTTCTGAGCTGATCAAAACTCAGAAATTATTTTTCTCATCAAAGCTTGATGTTTTGAAATTTGGGGTTGATCCAAGGATAAAACCAAATATTTAAGCAATTTCTCAATAAATGGACTATCTGGAGGAAAACAAGAATTAAGAGCTATCTGGCGTCCAGAGTCAATTTTAAGGCTTTGAATTTTCATTTTGAAATATATTCTATTTTATGGAAGTTCTCTTACTCCATATTTTCCTGTTATTTCATGACTAATCAATAGAATTATGCACTGACTAATACCGACGTGTCATAATATGACATATCATAATTTAAATACCCTTCTTTTCTACCAGAAAGTGTTATTTTTAAAACCATTAAGGGCAGTTGCTGCCTAGTACCGATCAAAGCATCTTTTTTTCTCTTCTAGGACAGTATGATGCTTTGACACAGACAAGAAAAGAAGATAAAATATTTCATTCAGCACAGAGCAGAAGCTACTCTGAATTACATTTAGAACATAAAATTTAAGTGACAGAATGTTGGAACTGCATGTCATCCTGTATGTACTACAGCAATGCTAACAGCGCATACAGTATCAAGAAATAGTTTAAAACAATGAAAAATACAAATTAAACAGAATAAAAAATATTTTTAAATAAATAATAGCGTTACAATTATGTAAAATTAGGTTATTTTCCAAAAGAAAATGTGCAGCAGGAGGAAGAGAGTAGCAATCCATTTCACCCTGCTGCAATTTTTGAGCCCAAATCTGGCCCTATCTTACTGATGAAAGCATTTTTCTTTGCAGCTGATACGATCCCTTCTATGAGAATAGCAAAAAAAAATTGGCTTGGAATATGTCTTTCTCAAAGAGAAGGAAGTGATAAAAAAATATATTACACCTAGTTCTTCCGTTTTTTTTAGACACTTCTGTGTTACTACTAATTAACAATCGCGACTTATCTCTAATTTTTTTCTAATACCCTTCAGGTGACCTGGAATATATAGGGATAACGCTCAAGTAATTTGACCCAGCACATTTAAAACACCAAGACAACCAAATTCAACTCACGGCTTCTTTGTGAACTTTTTCATTTGTAGGGAAACGTACTTATAGAACACCTTTAGCTCTGCCAATGCCTCTGCAACGAAAGGAAAAACCCTGACACACGGTCTGTCCCTTCCAGCGACCCAGCATGGACCCGCCAAATGGCCAAGCAAAGATAAAACTGGAATTTTCCACTGAAAAGTCCAGAAAAGAGGCGAAACACCCTGTGAGCTGCAGTCACGCAGAGGCATGTTCCTCCTGGAAGACGAGGACACGGGCAGCTCCTCAGAGGGAGCAGCAGGCCCACGCTGAAGTAACACACTGGAATATTGGCCTTTTTCAGAGAGCGCTCAAGCATTTCTGTTGCCTGAACCACAAGGCAGATTTTATTTAATTAGGTTCCAAAAAAAAACCCCACAGGGCCCAGGTTTCTAGGACCTCGACATGCCATTTGCAGTGCACACAGTGGCGCATGGTGGCCATTACATCTCCAAGGACCCCACTCGTCCCCTCAGGCCCTGCCAGGACTTACCTAACGGGTGTCCTAAGCAGCTACAAAAAAACAAGGCAAAATTTAAAGACAAACAAAAAAAACGGGTTATTTTAGATTCAGGGTCCAAATGGGTGGACGGTAGTCCCTAAAGCCCCCACTATCAGGAAGCCGCCAGACAGGCATCACTCGCATCATGGCTGCCCCTCCCTGCACACCATGTCCAGGGCCCTCTCCTGCTGCCAAGCCCTGCAGCAAAGTGGGCACGAGGCTTTTCAGGCATAGCTGCTGCCATCCTTTGCTCTTACACAAAGGACAACCGTCTCCGTGCTTATCACCGGGAATGGCGTAAGGTGCTGGCAGGAAGCAAGGCTGTCAGCTGGATGCTCATTTTCTCTTTCCCCACCTCGCAGAGAGCCTGAGATGTAAGGAAGCAAATTTACATAAACAGAAGAAATTCTCCTAATGAGACCAGAGAATAGAAAACAGCTTCATCACCAGAAGTAGCCCCCCGCTGTGCTCGAGACACCGGATTTTGAGAACCTGCTCCAGACAGACTCCACAGCGGGCCGAGGTCGGAGGCAGCGTCTGGCAGCGACAACAAAACCCCACATCTTCTCGAGGGAAACAAGCATTTGAAACTGGAGGGTGCAATATCTCTATCTTAATATCGTCCCTGATTTAACAGGAAACCGTTTCTCTCATATGTGGTGCTGTGATGGGGGAAGACTTCCTCGTCCTACCAACTCTCTACAAATCTTACCCTGAGCACAGCTGTCAACGATAAGAAACGCGGGGGACTTTTCTCACAACCTGAGAATAACAGAGCATTATATGAAGGGGAACTCTGGCACCTGCTTTTAAAGTAAGGAGTTGATTTCCTTTCTGTGCCTCTGTAAAGCTCATACGGGTTACAATGGCACATGCTCAGATTCAGCCTTTCATCTTCAAGTGTTTTTCAAAGCGTTTCACAAATTCAGCTGATTCTGCAAAACTGTATAAGCACACATGCACATGAGCACATTCCTGCCTGTTCCTGAGATGCAGCTGCCCAGTAGAGAAAATAAAACCATTTTTTAAAGCAGCACTGCAAAAGCAGGAGATAATTTAAGGAAAGTAACAGCATGCCCTCAAGCATCTTCATTGTCCTTGCTGGGACATAGCAGCTCTGGAGTATTCATCTACAGAGCTATATGTACCTCTTATCTAAACATCTACAGCCATGCAGGAACTGCACTGACCCAGATTTCACGCAGGGACTCTGGGGATGCTCAGGTCCTGGCTCTGTAAGATACGTAGGGAGCAGTTTCCGTGAAAGCCAGCTACCTGCACGCCTGTGAGGCTCTAAAATCCAGATATCCCAGGCTGAACAGCTTGTAGACTCAGGGTGGGACAAACAAGTACAAGGTAATAGGCAGAGAATTACATGACCAATACTTACCATTGCTTGCTTTGCAGCAGGCACTTTCCAGCCTTAAGACCTTCTCATGCCACCCTCATGCCAGTGCCTTCCCAGGCAATTTTCCACTCAAGTACGGAAGCTGAGTGACCCTTCCAGAAGGATGTTCCCTGTTGTAGTTAGCTACGATCCAGAGTGTGATCCTCTGGTCCACTGTCAGCAGACTGAGACAGCATCTTCTACAGCTGGCTGCAGAGAGCAGAGCAGTGCAGAAATGGAACCTCACAACACAACGATTGAAATGCTAGGTAGGTGCGCATATGCCAGCAGGCAGCTTTAAAAATGCAAGCAGTGAATGGGCAGCAAGTACAAAAGCCAGAAATCACAGACACAGGTTGCTGTGGGAAGGCATTGGAAGACCATCAGAACGTGGCTTATGGGCTTTGGTGCTCAGATTTTTGTCAGTTTCTTATTGCTGGGCAAACAATTGGAAACTTTTTGCTTTACAGCAAAACTAAAGCCCTAGTATCTGTCCCCAGCCAAGTAAGCAAGCCTAAGTTTTCATGAAAGTGCCAAGAGTTCAGCGTAAGGAAAGGGTCTGCAGTGTAAGGGGAAGTGATCTGAGGCAGAAGAGCTTCTCCTAGATTCAGATACCAGGTTATTAGATATAAACTCTAGACTCTAGCCTTTTATGACCATTCAGGTTCTTGCCATCAGACCTCGCTCTTTGTTCTTACCTTCTCTAGTCCAACCTGCAGCACCCCTATCTGCAGAGGACAGGCGTTTTCCTGGACACATCAGTCCAAATACGCGGCAGTCAGTCCTGAAGGCTAAGTTCTTTGCCAGCAAAACTGGGAGCAGTGGGCCACACAAGGGCCTTCTTAGGCAGGTCTCGCAGCTGTAGTAGTAAATATTCATCTCTGGTCACCCTGACTTTGTCCACATTGTCAAGGTGGCTGGCCTGGAGTGGTGACCTGAGCTTGGAGATGTAAGTGGTGTGAGCTGGTAGCATCAAAAGTGCCCACAGGAGCAGAGCTTGAGCGTAAGCTTATCCCCTCCTACACCTACCCTTTCCTGCCTAGAGGATAAACTGCTGCACTTCAGGTAAGGTCCAGAGAAAGCCAACACACAGGGACTGTGAACAGGGAGTTCAGGCTAAAGTGTGAACATACGTCCCAAAGTAACTCAACATTACACATGCGTTTTCTGTGTTTATATATTTGACCTCAGACAATTTATGCACATCTTTGGAAATCAAATATAAGCCTGCTGAAGGCCTTAATTTGGAAGATTTATTTCTATCTCTCATTTCTTTCCTCACTCTCTCTTGAATTTTTTTCTTCCTCATTAGACCACTTGGGTTATTTAGTCAAGTGCTTTCTCAAACTATTTCGTTATTATCATAGAATCATGGAATGGTTTGGGTTGGAAGGGACCTTATAGATCATCTAGTTCCAAAGCCCCTGCCACAGGCAGGGACACCACATATTCCTTTGCTTCTCTCCCTTTTTTGACTGAAAAATATCCTGTTTGGCCATCTCTTTTTCCCTTACTCCATATTTTATTTCCCCAGATTCTTTCCCTTTTACTCTTGTTAAACGAGATATCTTGCCTCCTACTGATCCTCCAGGAAAAGGCTCTTGGAAGGAATAGACTTACTCCCTGGTAATATACACAAAGCTACAAACAAGCATAATAGCTATGTAAATATAGATGACTTCTCCTGCGAAGCATCTTGTAAGACTGTTCCTACTAATGGGAAGTTGTACATCAGAGAAATAGTCATGAGCAGCGTAAGACTTACAAACAAACCTTCTTATGAACGCAGCTTGACTTCTGCTTTTGAAGGTGACAGGCACAGTGCCCCACGCTGCCTTTGTTCTGAGCTCACACCTCCCACTTTGTGCTTCTTCCACTCTCCTAACAGCGGAGGATATAGAGAAGCTTGGCTACAAAAGCAACACCAGAGTAGTAAAGACAGTGGGCAGATGTGGAAAAGCCCTGCACCTAAAAAGCACTACCTTAACAACATTTGCTGTTAAAAGAGATCAGTTGCTTTTATCATGTCGTTGGGAGAGTGAAGAACCAGATAACTCATCTTTACACCCCCCCCTTTTTTTTAAAGTGTCAAATAAAAGATGCATTTCAGAAACGAAATTCATAGATTTCTCAAACCCAAAAGTGGAAATCTGCCTCTCTCAAAGAGACGGCAAGTTGTAGGAAGCCAGGTGGAAACAACACTCATGTTTTACAGTGAGAGTGATTAACCAGTGGAAGAGGAGGGACTAGATTAGTTTTTGCTTGAAATCTTCATTTGAAATTTGGCTGCCTTTCAGAGAGAAAATTTATGCCAAACCGAACTTGTTGGGCCAACTTAAAACAGGTTGGAGTACGGCAATAAGTAGAGTCTGCGATAGCCAGTAGATTGAACTAAATGGTCTAAGGCACCTTCCGGCCCTTAAGGTGTGTATGACTCTGTGAATCCAGGAGAGTGCAGTTGTAGAATGTTTCGAGACTCGCTGCACACCTCCACAGCTCACTGGCCATGGACAGTGATAGAAGCACTCAATTAGAAGAACTCAGAAGAGAAGAAATTGATTCAGAAATGCAATGAAGAAGAGATAAGTGTAGAAGAATATGTGAAAATTAATCTGATTACAGAAAGACACCTGGAACAGGTTGAAATTCAAGTAAGTGCAAGTACCTCCAATAGCAGAGTTTTCTACAACAGAAAGAGGATTGACATATCCTGTTTGAAATGGTTTGTTTCCTGATCATGAGGCTCAAATTAAAAAATCAAATTGAACTTCTTTATGGCAAAAAGTACTGTAGAAAACCTACAGAGAACTGGACAAGGGAAAAATGAGGATTCAGGCATTTCCATCAAAATTCTGTCTGACCTCCAAGTAAGGGACAGAACCTTGAAAGATGTCAGAAACAAATGGCATGTTTATATGAAATCAGAAAAAGTCTTTATCTTTCCCCAAGCATGCCTACAAATGTGCAAGCCTGGACAGGCCAGCAGGCCTTCTGTAAGCCTCAGAAGACTCTCAGCTGAACCCTACAAGGTATTTTCGAGTAACAGACAAATAGCAAAGAGGACAAAACTCATTAAAGTTAATTGGCCCATCTAGAGAGTCTTCTCTCTGCCAAGAGTTGCTTTCTTTTTGGAGAAAAAAAGGAGCTCTGTTGCTATCATTTATAAAGTCAAAACGGTTGAACTCTCAGTTAAATCTTCCAAAATTTTTACTTTCACCCGGGTCTGAGGAAAAACTGACATCCAAAGGAGGAAATAACTGGTATGCGGGTAACCCGCTAGACTTTATTTTCAGGATTTAAAAAAAAAAAAAAGCCAACCTATTATTTTTCAAGGAACGTTTGTTAGAAATCTTTTAGGAGAACCGCAGAAAGCTCTGCTCTGATTTTTGGACCTGGATGACATCAAGCAAGCTGTTGATCCTGCAAATTTTCAGGTATGCGCTTAGCTTTGTGCAAGTAAGCAGTCAGATTGAAATCAAAAGGGCAAGCCAAAGTAAATATACGTTCTCCCCCAGATTCAAGGAGAAATCAATGACACAGGAACAAAGCAAAGCATGTGCCTGTGTTTCCAGGAATGAGATACCTTGCTGACCATGTGGACTTCCTAATTTTCATCCTCACAAAAATACCTTAGCAAATGCTTTTGGTGAAATCATCTACCATGGACTCCAACTGGCTTCAGTGAGTTGGCCACGTTCACCATTAAAAGAACCCATAACATTTGTGCGGATTCTCACATGAGGAAGAGCACTACTGTGCTTTCTTCAATGCCAGCATTTAAGGACCATGTAATTCAAATCATAATAACACTCGGGGGTTCTTGCTCTTCACAGTGCAATTAACTGGGGGTTTTAGACCACAGCTGTTTTTAGAGCTCCAAGAGGTCAAGAGGAATGTCACGTGCAGGAGCGATTATAACGCTGTGGTTTACAATCCTTTTCACAGTCATCAGCCCCACTCGTCTCTGAGTGATTACTCAGTGTCAGCGGAGGCTGCGGAGAAGCCAGTAGCACAGACCTACACAAGAAGTGCCACACTTCTCAGTGGTGATTCACCCACGGAGCACAGAAAGCCTTCAGAGAAACCTGCCACAGCCTTCTTCAGCCGTGAAGACAGGCTGCGTCTACGCTGCCTTGTCAGCTTGCTTGGCGGCACTCCTACCTCGGCCCTCGGTGCTGCCCTAGCCTTAGAGCGTCTCCAGGGGTGTCACAAGAGCCCCTCAGCTGGTGTGAAGGGCTGGGAACCTCACCAGTGGCTTTCCCAGAGCTGCCCAGACCCTGTACGTGCCCGCAGGGCAACATGGCGCCGGCCAAACCACTTCACGCCCAAACTGCTCCCTGCCCTGCCACAGACGCTGTGTCTTCTCCGAGGTCGCACGGTGCACCCGTGCTGGGGGACCACAGCAAGGTGTGGCACCAGAGCTGAGTCCCACTTGCTGCTCGCCATGCCACCAGGCCCATGGACTTCCTCCACCCACCCAGAGCCCAGCAGCACCAGTCGGCACAGGGAGACTCTCCAGGCACAGCACTGTGTGCACAGGCCTGGCACCATTTTGTCACATGTGAGGCTATCGCTGCCCATCTTCCTTGTCTCAGTCAAGACCTCTCCCTCCACCCTGGAACCTAAGCTGCAAAGCCAGGGTGCTGCAGAGGGACAGGCCCACCCGGTAGTGTCTCCAGCTCAGGCAGGCACCAGCCGCCCAGTGAGGGGATGCACCTCCCGGCACACTGTGAGAGCAGCCAGCAGACCCCACGCAATGCAACTTGTCCCCTGAGGACAGAGAAGGCGGCACTTATAAGGGTCTAAGAAGTGGCTCTGACTCTGGCCTACCCTTTACCAGCTGTGACACCTCTGACCTCTACCATGGGCCACCTCCTCACACCTCATTCTGGCTTGCCACCAACATTTAAGCCCAGGTCTCACGAGAAGTTCAGGTGGCTGAGGTGGCAGTCTCTGGGCAGGGGTGTCGGAAGATGGTGAGGGAGGGCTTCCCAGGTGGTGGCTAAGGGAGGAGAGGAGGAAGGAGAAAGGCAGGTGCAGCACCAGCACTCACTGGCCATGTCTCTGTGCACGCCATAACCCCTGTGGCATATCCAAGGCCCATCAAACAGGCATTACTGCCAGCTCTGTCAGTCACAGGTGACTCCCTGCAGACTGCAGCCTGAAGCACAGCCTGAGACATTGTAAGATCTCAGGACAATCCCAAGCATCTACGTGTGCATTGAACAAATACACACTATCTCTTGTAAGATCTCAGGACAATCCCAAGCATCTACATGTGCATTGAACAAATACACACTATCTTTCAAACCCAAATCTTGGGCCCATCAATTGGCAATTGATGGTCCTTCTGCAATTCTCTACCCAGAGAACAATGTTTCCTTCAGATGTGCTGTAAATATCTCCCAACTGCTCCGGCAATATATCCAGCCCAGGGAGAGAAACTCTTAATACCTCTCTCTCCTGATCCACTAAGTCACTTTCAGTGAACCTTAATGAGGGTGTCAGTGTAAGCCAGTAGCAATTTGTCCGTGCACGTGGAACATGGAAGAGCCACCACATCAAAGTAGGGGCAGCCACTACTGGCCAGTGTAGGAACCCCAGGGTGAAAGTCCCCAGGAACAAGTAACTGAGCAACACCCAACGTACTGATCCCCAACCTTCCAGCTCAGCCTGCATCCTGATAAACAAACCCTTGAGGTCTGGAGTTTCTTGAGCACTACTTTTCCAGCCCAAGATTACGCAGATTTTCCTTCCTGATGACAGTCCTCCTTTCTCTGGCAGGAATCCTAAGCTCTCCTAATGCGGCTCAGATGATTCTGACCAGCATCACGAATGCAATGGTTGATTTTTTGTTTTGTTTATTTTTTCCCTTTGGCTGGGTGTAGCTGTTATGTAATTTTTTTCATCAATACAGGGGACGGCATTATTTATAGGGGATTACAGGGGACTACAGGGATTACTAAAGCAAACCATTTGCACTTTCCAGTGGCTGGTACAACTTGCAACATCCTGCCCTGCCTCATAGATAGCAAGTTGGAGGATCAAACAATTTCGGTTTGATTCTCCTCCAGCATGCTGATGCAGCACAAGCCTTGTGCCTACACTTTGAGCACACTGGGCACAGACCCATACCCACCGGCTGCTCCCAGTACGCCTCTGTGCAAATATACAGATTGCTTCAGGGCAGGAGGGAGGGATGCGCTTTGGGTTTTCCCCCCGAACATTCCTACATGCCCTTGTGGCCTGTACTTAGCATGGGTCCCTTCAGCTTCTCCACACAGGCACTTTACTGCTCTGCCACCCTTCTCCATCACACTTTTTACCCAGTGTGGTCTGTTATGACCATGGCTGCAGCCACTTACTGTTGAACGAGTTGCTTAGTCCCATTCACCCCTCCACCTCAGTTCTAAGGATCCTGGCATATCTGAGATGCCTACCTCCTTGACATTTAAGGAGCGCGTGTATTTCTCTCACGACATTCCCACTCGCTGAGCAACAGAATGGGAATGATGCCCATGCATTAATAAGATAATAAACACACTGCTCTTTGCATTTTCCTCAGTTATGTATCTCCCAGGTACCAGTGCATACAGACGGGAAAGATTATACATGACATTTTCATTCTGCCCATCACATACAAAAAACAGTGGAGCAGGCAGCCTGCGAGAACACTGAATATGCAATAAGCCTTGTCCGCCCTGCCTCATCCCACTGCCGCTTTCAAGGTGAATTGTGAAGGGAAATTCAAAGTTAAAGCCTTTTTCTCCTCCCTGCATGTTACTTTCATGTCAGCCCTCAGCAGAAAATTGAGCTGAACTTACCCCATTACCACAGCCAGAAGCTGATGAGACCCCTGCCTGTGTTCAACATTCTCCAGGGTGCAGCAATCATCCTCTGCACAGAAGCATTGTGTGAATCTTCATCAGCAAAAGTTCCAAAGTCTGCAAACCCTGCCAAGGTGGCTAAAGGATTCCCCTTGGGAGAAAGTGCATTGCAGTGTCAGGACACATCTGCTCCTACAGGACTCAGCCAGAGGCCTCTTATTGATTCAGCGGATCCCCCAAAACTATCCCCAACATAAATGCGTTGAAGATTTTAATAAGACAGATTTCCCATGTGCCATTTAGAATTCTTCAAACAGGGCTGACTTGGCAGCCTAAGCACAACGCAAAAATAACAGGGAAAAACACTCTCCCAGGTTTACAGTGAGCATTATGTCCTATTAAAAAATGCTTTTAGAAGGCAACCTTGAATACTCCAGAACGGGAATCTGTCAATGCATCACTCCCCCTCTTAACCAGCATTCAATAAGGGGTGACTCTCCCACTCCTCCGCAGCGTCGCACAAATAGCTGTGCAAAGACGAGCAGCGCTAGCCTAAGGTAGTCCACCAGCTGCAGCCTGCATGTTTTTAAAGGTCTGTTGAAGCAGCACTAAGAAAGCAACACATTACATAGGTCACAGAGAGTAACACATTTTTAATCTTCCCTTCGTGCAGCAGTTGGGAAAATGCATGTTTTGGCTCCATATCAGTTCTCATTTTTATCATATCTGAACCTCAGAATTCTAGGAAAGGACACAATAATGACTGCCTTTTTAATTTCCCTTGTTCTGTTGCAGTGGGTGGAGGGACATAGCACCAGTCCCCATGAATTTACCAAGTATCTCATTTGCTGTAGCTGTGTTTTCCTGAGAGCTCCTCAGTCAGATGCTACGTGAAAATCATGCCAGCACCAAAGTCTGAAAAAAGTGAATCATCAAATCTAAAAGGCCAATAAAAAGAACCTCACATTTTAAACAATAGTCATGGTTTTTTAAGGCCATAATTACACGCCATGAGTTCAAAATATCTGGGGGGGCTTGCCTCATGATTCTTGAAGGCGGCCGCTGGAGCCAGCGGCAGTGCTGGACAGATCCTAGGAGCCTCCGAGCACAACACGCGTGGCAGACTCCTCACGCCTGAAGAGAAATTTCCACCACTCCAACAGGACTGCGTTCAGTTTCAAAGTCTTCCTTCACAGAGTGCAGCAGCTTACTAAACAGAAACTGACCTCGTTAAGTGACAGGTGATGTGTTTCAGTGATCAAAGCCTAGATTGAACAGCAGGAGCCCATGAGTCACGTCGACGGTTGCCATTTAAACTGCTCCTCGGATGGTTTCCAAAGCCGTGCAGCCCTGCACATTTGCTGTACCCAGCTCAGCCTGCAGCGCCAACCGTTTACTCGCAAGCAGAAGTCCAGCTGAAAGAGGATTTTCAGAGTGCCATTAAAACACTTATTGACAGAAATATTCTGCTGACACTGAGGATCCTGAAATTCTTTAAGCTCACACTATCAACAAACAGGATTTTGACAGACTCAACAGATGCACGGCAGATGCGCTCTCGGCCCGTGGGAGCAAATCACTGCGCGCCCAAACCTCCTGGGGTCAAGCCAGTGGCCACAGCGAGTGCTTTGCAAGCAGAGTGCCGAGTGCTTTGACAGCACAGAGCCCTCAGTCTGTGGAAGAAACCTCCATAGTGCAAGATTCAGCTGAGAAAGAGATGGAAGCTCAGGAAAAAGGAGTGATTGAAGACATTCCCAAGATCTCCACCATAAAACCATTCGTGCTCATTTGTTTGCTGAAGGTTAAGACGGAGAAAACATTCCTGAGCCAGGAAAACTGCCAGCTGTTATTTTAATACTTACCCAACACAGTGTTTCTCCACAATCCACAAAAAAGAAAGCCAGAGCATCTAGGAGCATAAAACTACTTATTTTACACACTTGGGAACATAATCTAAGGAAGGGTTGAAGAGCTTCACTATCAGATTCTTTAGTAAACAAAATTTAAAGTACTGGTATTCAAACCGTTCAGGCCTTTGGGAATGCCAATGGAGTTCGATATTTTAGGTCTTTGGCCACGGTTTGGCTGCACAGGCTCTTCTGGCTCTCCAACACCACACAGTGTCCTGAAATTTTACCCTTGCAGATCCAGAGTTGCTCACAGCCCAGCGGGACAAACCAGCTATCAATGATCAAACAGGCAAAAGATGTGATAAAGTCTGCTTTCCTCTCTAGGGAGAATTTATGACCATTCAGGGTACTGTTACTCACCTTCTTCCGTGGCACTACGCAGACTGTTCACTCAAACCCAGAACTGCTCAAATTTTCTGATACACTCCAGTGTCCATTCCTGCTTTTACAGCTATTGAGAGAGAAGGCGCACACTGCTGTGCATTAGCTTCCCAAAATAGCTAACTACCAGTCTGGGTGGCTGACTGGGCTAAACAAATTGCAACCCAAGACTCCTTCCATAGCCTCCCCTACCCCACCCTGTATTAAACAAAAAAAAAAGCTCCTATTAGAAACTATCAATTATGAAGAAAATAGTACACCCAGTTGAGGGCCAGCTATTCAGCAGACTTTTTATAAATAAATCCTGCTGCTGAGAAAGCACCAGTGCTTATGTAACCACGCACCAGTCCAGCAAGCGCTGCCCCGCTTGTGGCCACTGGTTTCAGTGGTCAGCATTTCTACCCCAAAGGCAAAGATGACGTTCAGTCATTCCCCTTTGCACATTCACTACTTCCGAAGACAGGAAAGGAGGCTTGGTAACATCTCCCTACACCTTGCTTTGTGGCCTACTGGAGACCACCAGCCCTCAGAGCCGGCACTGCTGTATCCACTCAGCATCAGCTGCGGCTCCGAGAGACCTGCTACTGCTGATCCGCTCTTGGGATGAGCTGGACTCGGGAGCCCAAGTCTTCTGCTCTTGACACCCATCAATCTTCTGTAAAGATCAGAAATGGACCCCACAGAAAAGAGGGGCATGAATGTCTGACTGACCAAAGGTCCCAGTTCACAACAAATAACGTCACATATTTAATAACTAAATCTCCAATGAGCATCTGGGGCTGCTCAGCCCCAGAGGGAGGGGAGACCTTATTGCGGCCTTTCAGTACTTACAGGGGGCCTATAAGAAAGATGGGGACAGGCTTTTTAGCAGGGCCTGTTGCATTCTATGATTTTCCTACCGAATGCAGGCATCAATCTAGAAATTGGAACAAATTAAATGCAAAATTTAATACTACACTAAAGGAAATTGAATAAAGACAAACATACATCATTCATATGTGTACAGGCTCTGCTGACAAATCTTCATTTCGTGAAGCTGAAAGCTTATATACTCTCCTTTCTAGTCAAATGAAATCTCAGGCCCAAAGCCCTAGTCAGAGGCAAAGTGACTTTAGACTATGGGCTTTCTGTTCACTTTCTATCAAAGAAAAGCTTCTGAGAAACTTTTGAGTAAAACATGTTCTTTAAAGTATTCTGTATCTCCCTACTTGTAGTTTGCACTTTCTACACTGTGAATCTGAATTTTCAGCAGCCCACCAGAAAGGGCAGCTCAGGGAGCTGAACTCATAGCACAGAATTACAAACCCACAGCTCCTCCTGGCTAAGCTCCCACGCATATGGAAGGAAGGTTTGTCCTACAGGCAAAAATCATTGATAAGAAAAGCCCTGCCTGGAGCAGGCACCGGTGCACACAGCAACCACATGATCGAAACTGGCAGTAACTACAAAAAAAAAAAACAACCGCACACCTAATACAGATCCGGCTTCAGTAAGCGTGTAGTGCATTCTCTCTATTCTCCCAATATTTTTTCCGGGAAAGAGACAAAATGTGACAGTCTGCTCTTAAAAGAAAAGCAGATCTAAAACCAGGAAAAGACAAATCATGGGGTGGAGGGACCCACCAAAGCCACAAACACACACGCATTCATGTCTCCTAAATAAAGATTCACAGAAAGAAAAATTCCTCTTTCATTTTTCTAATACACTTTTTCCTTAAAAAAAGAAGATATTCAGCAGAAATGTTCATTTCTTTCTCCCCCGAAGTTCTGCACCTAGAATAAAAAGCAGCATCTCCTAAAAACATGACCCAGCTACCTCCACAAGAGAACAAACCCGTGATGAAACAGCACTCTAGAGAGCAGCTGGTCGCAGGTCTCTGGGAATCCGCCCTCAGCCTCCAGACTGGCCTTCCCTTTGGCAACACACAACGCTGGAGTGCCAGAGGAGGCAGCTTCTAGGTGAAGCTTATTCATGTAAACAACGTCCTCTTTGCCCAACTTACTTTGTCAACTTACTTTTTTCTACAGAAATTACACACACACTCCTTAGTTGGGAGAAATGGCCCGTGCCCTCCTTCAGTAGCGTGTAGGAAATATGGAGATCCGCTTGCAAACTACTGAATTTACATCAGACCTGCAGGAGGTTGTACTACATTAATGTCATCTTTCACACACATTGCTGTTTCTCCTGGTTTTATAAGAGAAAAAGAATAACAAAATACACGTTAATACCTTTGTTCTGGTGTTTTTCTCAGTTTGAAATGTCCGCCTGGGTCTAGCTGATGGTAAAACAAAGCATCTTTTATTCTTCTGTTCATATATAAACATGGTTATTCTCTAAACTGCCACCTGGAATTATCTGGCCTTTTCCATAGAGAACAATTTTTTACCTGTACTTTGAACAGAGTCATTACCTTAATGAATGAAGTATGACGTGTCTTTTGGCAGTGTAACTTAATTTTTCTTGCACCTTTTCGGCTTTTAAAAAATGAGTCAAGTTTTATTTTTAATCACACTTTTATTACCTTTTTCCAAAAGCAATCAAAAAAACCCTCCAACAAATCATATCCTATACTGCTATATTTACACTGTAGACTTCTTAATCTCTTATGTAAATATACATATTCTGAAGTAATCTGTCTTTAGAAAAGAATACTATTTTTAGCATTCTGATGATGGATAAATCTTCATTATCAATGAAATGCTCTAAAAGAAAAGAAAATCCATTTTCAGAGTTGTCATATATCAAGATGAGCATACAGATTAAGCCTATTCAAATTATCTGAAACAAAAAGAAACCTCAAATGTTACAGTAACTGAAGACAGTGTACTATACCACACACAACATGGCCAAAACTGATATTTTTGATGGACAATAGTTGCCACAATTGTTTTCCAATGCAGGAATAAAAAATTTTTTTTTTAAATTTCAAACAAGCTATTTGGAATATTCACTTCTTGGCAATTAGTTTATCTTCATAGTTCACTGGGATCATGCCACTGCATTCTTCTGTCTTTGATACAGGATGCTTTACAAAGGCACGTCTAATTATATCAATATCACGTCCTAAATGATCCATCATGGTCGATACAATCGAAGGCGGGCCCTCTAAGTCTATCAAAAAATACCTGCAATGAGAAACATACACAAAATAAAAAAAAATACCAGTACTGCAACAACTTTAATTCAAGTAACTGTTCTGTGGAATTTCTTAAATAGAACTTTCTAATTTTTTCTTACATTTTGGTACCAGAATTGTTTTACATAAAAGCTCAGTATTATCTTGATTTCACATACGAAAAGTTCTATTGAAGCAGGCTCAGCCTGAACTTTTCTTTGTTGTACAGCACTGCTTACCCAAGGAGATTAAAGAGAGTTTACTACTCTTGTACCTGTTCCACTCATTTCCACACCTTGATTTGCATAGTCTTAAAAAAAATGTAGGGTGGCACATTCATTTAAGTTACAACATGCATTCTCCTCCTTCGAATTCACAGCATTGCTTCTTTGGGGAGCAGATGCCAGTGTGAAACATCTCAAGCTCATATAGTTACAGGCACATTTCTTCCTTTAAAGTTCTGCTTCGGAGCTGAATGCAAATTAAAACAAAACAGCAAAAGAAAGCCAAGGAGATGGACTTATCCCAAACTAGACACATCTCTGATGCAAACCTGTCTTCAGTTTTCAATCCGAGGGCAGAAGCTGTAGCCGCGTGCAGGCAGTGCCCACTCGCACAGTTGGCACCCGACAAGCACACTGCCGTGCTGACCTCGGCTGGACTGAAAAGATCTCGCTCCCACACAGGCACTGCTCCAGGTAAGAACATCACGTCCCCACACGGCTATCTTTGACACCTATAAAGAAAAAGCCAACTGCCTACCTGTAGGAAGGAGGGAGTTGCTCCTCATTAATATTTTCAGTCACTGAGGTTACCTGTGCAATAAACTCCTCTGCTGAACCTTCTTTATGAGCTCAACTATAACTTTGCAAGACTCTAAAACTCCAGTAAGCTCAGACAAGCAAAGAAGTGTCTTGGACTTCATGAGCCCCATTTCAGGCAAGGGACACAACTACGCACTGCACACTAACTTAACCTCAGGTACACAAATTCAGGTCCTGTCTCTTAATGCGAGATGTACCTTAAACTCATTAGCAACACCACGTCTACTCTTCCTGCGAGCAACCTAATGCCAGCCATCACGCCACTGCAAAATGTGAGCGAGCCATGTCACTGGCCACCCCTCCTCCCTTCAAATGCTGTGAGTGAACCAGTATTGTCAACAGAGCTGTAACCAGAACACTTTTGAATCACTTTGTCTGCATTTGACACGGCACTAACTACAGTACAATGAAAAGACACTGCAACTGTCTCAGAAATTGGGCTGAAGACAACCAACCACTCACCTCATTTCCAAGACTGGCAGTAATTTAAAGCCTAAATGCACAGCGCAGCACTTTGCACCTAGCTATTTCATTTTAATCTTTACACATCCCCTCATTACAGCTCCCCTTTCCTCCTAGTCCACTCCAGCACACCTCCCCATGAAGCACCAGTACAACCTGAAATTGATATCCCTTAAACGAAGTCGTATTACCCAAGCAGGATTAAGCATCCTAGTTTGATTTTAGAACTCCACCTAACAGAGAGGAATTTGTTCTGCACAAGGTATGGATTCTTAGTAAGTCCACTGCAGCGTGAGCATCACCTTCACAGTCCTCATTCATAAAGGTGATTGTGAACGGTAAGTCCCCAAGGCCAGAAGCTGAACAGGAAATATAGGAAGACGGGGTCATGAAAAACAGACATGTTTGTGTTCTTCCTGCTGCGTGGAGTTCAGTTTCACCCAACTAAATGAGTTAGATCAAAAATATTGCATACAGCAGACCCATCGGGCCAGAAATGACTCAAGCAGCGTGTGCTGAATTACTGCACGGGGGTGGAATCCACCCATGCAGAACACAGTGAAGAAACTTCTTCGCCAGACACCCTAACCCTGAAAATCTTAATAGCCATATTTGGGCTCTAAAGTCCTTTTCAGAAAGACCAGACTGAAGCACTGAATTCTCGTGAGGGGTCTGATGGAAAAAAACCTCCCTGCCGCCCGTACTGAACCAACAAGTCCTCCAAAAGAGATGCCCAGCTGGCGTGGTCTGTGGCCGAGCATCACTGAAGCCAAGGGACCAGTGCCAGATCACATCAGCAAAGGTGCTGCTCCTCTGACTGCAGCACAGTTACCAAGAGCTACAGGAATAACTTGTCTCAAAAAGGATTTGGAGGAACTCTGGTGGGCTCTGTCCTCCTCGCAGATCCTCACAGGTTTCAATGTGTAACAGGGTTCGGCTTCATATATTTGGAAAACTGAACTGCCTACCATTTTCTAGTCTCCAGAACTAAGAGATGCCACCCGGTTAAAAGTTTAGGGAGAGAAAGAATTTTTAAGCTTGGACAACTCATTAGAAATACAGCACAACAACATCTGAAGGATGCACACCCCTTAAAAAGGGAAAGTCATACTTTCTGTTAAAGACATTAAAAGCCACTGGTAAATTTAACAGATGACACTTAACTCTTCTCCTTGGGAAGAAGCCTCCCAAATCCTCTCACAGTTGCAACTAACAAAGAGGAGGAGGATGGGGGGAGAAATTCTAGCTGGCGATCCACCACCACTGTTGTGCCCCATTCCCTCAGCAAGAGCATTCGTTCATATCACAAATCGTGCTCTTCGCTGCACCGTTTTAGTCCCACTGTTTCTCAAGATTTTAATTTCACTTCTGCTTGCAAGTCATATGCTGCTTTTCATTGTGTTCCTAAAACGGCAATATTTTTTTTCTCCAAAGGCTGCTTTGCAACTTTGTGCTTTCTCTCACATTAGCAAAGGGTGGAAATTTCCACTGACGCACTGTTGATAACTGAAGGAGAAGGGGGGGATGGGAGGATGAGCTGTTACAGCATATCTTTATGACTCCTCGCAGAATAGGTATTTTATCTGATGATACAAAACTGCAGTAAATGGGGACAACGCGAGTTTTTAAAAACAACCACCGCTCTTTAACATTAACGAGCAACGATTGCCTTCCTGTGCCAAAAAAGAGCGAAGGAAAAGAGGACTAGCATAAAAAATATTACTTCTTCATTAAACAAAGAGAAGAAACTAACAGCTGCAAAAGCAATAACCAAACACAATTAACAATGCAATCCCTGAGGAGATCTGGAACCCCTTCCCCCCAAAATATACACATTTAAATCAGCTGTCACGAGGCCACGGGGTTTTTTTAATCCACCCTCAATAAGGCATGCAGCAACCTTAATTTCAGGCAGTGATCTATGACCCAATATGCAATGCTGTAGCTACTGTTTGTTTAGTAAACAAAATCAAACCCCAGAGAGACTCAAAGACAGGGAAAAATACAGGAATGCAGGAGGGAAACCACCTCATTCTTGCAAGCAAAAATGCAAAAGCATTTAGGCTCTCTAGGAGTCAGCCGAGTCATCAGGGGAGAAATGCAGGAAAATTCCACTGATTCACTACGAGACCACAGTTATTTTTGTCATCCTGCTCAACTGTAAATAGAAGGATGACTTAAATACAGGAGAGCAGACTATCTGCTGAAACATATGAAAAAAATGCATTAACTGAAAAAAAAATCTAGAATATGATCTTACATAAAGGAGGACATGCCTTTGCATACTGGGGCGGGGGGGGGGGCAGGGAGCCAGGTTTCATTTATCCTTTTTAACATATTCAAGCCAGAAATTGTTTGAACCTTGAGTCCTAAGGATACTCAAATATTTTGCTTTCAAATGGACAGTCTACAACTTCAAAGCACCCTGAAAAGCACCTGGATGAAGACTCACTTTTAAATCCGCCTAGAAACGACTGTCAGGCTGGGGAGCCAAGGGAAAAGCACACGTGCGGTGGACTTGGAAGAGGCTCTGTGGTTCCATGGTTGTGCCCAAAAAATGTCTGTAAGCTTAAATTTCTCCTTCACATAGTGGCAGTGTGTCTACCAGGTAAGCCTCCCCACTGGGGAGGTGGAAATACAACAGAAAGAAAACATTATGACAAACGAGTAGAAGTGAAGCATCAAACAAGAAAAAGAGGAAACTGCCTGGACAAAAGGAAGCTGAGGAACTCCCATGAGAGCAGCTGGGCGTTCGACCTCATTAAGGTAAATCTATATTAATGAAATTGTTTTGCTACCTGAATGATCATTTCATCTTTGGGACCACTGCGCTGCTATGAAGAAAAGTAGTTTGCTTTTCTTCTCCACTCTGGTGGTAGCTAGCGCTTCCTCAGCAGGGCAGGCAGGCAAATTGATGCTCAGAAGGATTATCATTTTGTAGCTGGAAGGACTAGTACACCTGTTACTTTTAGCTTTTAAAAAACACATAGAATACCTGGATGCCCCTTGAAAATCACAAGGACGGCAACTGAGAAGTACCAGATCAAAACCAAAAACTGGTACCTTAGTATCTAGACTGTGCCACAGCAATGACACAAATAATCCATAATGAGCAAGTACTTTGGGAAAAAATACATTCTACCATGCAAAGTATTCAGAAATTCTATTTGCCAAATTCCATACATAGACACTTGTAGTTAAGCTAATTAAATAGTGGAAAGACATTTTGCAGTGTTGCAGAAAAATAAAATAAAAAAAAAAAAACCAAAAAAAACGTTACATTGCAAAAGAGAAACCAGCCTGATCCACTTTGAGTATCTGAAAAGTCATGCTCACTGGGCAGCATTTGAAAAGTTTACAAAATCGTTATGAGCAGGACTGAAGTTACACAGCAAGTATTAATTCTGCTTGTGTCTCTTCTTTGCCTTCCGTACAACTCACAGCTTAAGAAATATCCTAACGGTGACTGATTCCCATCCCGCCAAGCCCGCTATTTGAGAGCAGCCATCACATCTAGCCAATGTTCTTGCACAAGGATTTTACTGAATTTAGTGCATCAGACAATTATACTGGCACCACAACATTATCAGCTATTGCACAGTGCCATTTCTTCTGAAAAGCACCAAAATTGCTAATTGCACTCCCACAGGTACGGTGGAGGGAAAAATACTGGAGGCACATGCACACTTACATGTATGTGTGTGTGGACAAAAGCATTCGAAGGACAAGTAATGGTTCAACTCATCAATGAAGCAAGCCCCATCTAGTGGAAGACGACAATCCATTGAGCAGAAAATACTACAAATGTGTTTAATACTTGAATATTCAAACTAGTTTTTTTTCTCATTCAAGTGCATTACAGACCCAGAACTTCTTTCTGCTGAAATAGATCAAGATGTTCTAAAATCTGAACAAACAATACAGGTTGTGCATTAACTATAAATTTAGTTTGGTGGTATTAAGAAAGAAAAGCTTGCAACCTCTTTCATTTGTTTTTCTATCCTCCTCTTTGGTCTTCCATAGCCACGAAATCAATCAAGAGAGCCTACCTGAGTGAAGCTAAACACGCTGGTACATTTACCTGCAGGATGAGGTCCTTTAACTATGCAATAGTTTGTATTCTGCTAGGGGTTGGGGAGAAGAGAAGGGTCGTTGAAACTGGTAAACACTCCAAAGAACAGTTCTGATGGGTAACTAACATTTTACTCTTACAAACAAAATAAATAAAACTGTATCCAGACAGTGTGGGTTATTGGAAGACACTCCAGCACCTCTTGTCCACATGGAATACTATTCTGCCACAAGCTGCTTCTTTAAAAATAAGTTGTGTAAGTATAGTACCGAAGCTCAGATACTTTATGGAAAGAGGAAAAGTTTGGACATGTTAGATAATTTACATAGATGTTTCCAAAATATTCAAATCTCAAACAACATGATGCTCAATTACCGAAATACTCCTCAATCACTATTTATTTCTTGTGCATTGGGCCACCGAGTCACCAAGAAATGAGAGAGCCGCTGTCCCTTTCACAAAGCAATGTTACACCACGGGCTGCACGATGAAGGCAGAACACAAGGTGGTCCCCCAGGAAGACCAATAGCGTCAGACCCTGAACCACCCGGGGGAGGTGGGAGCCATCTGCAGGGAGGCCACGATGGCCTCCAAGCCTTCCTGGCCGCAGCAGAAGGGAGGCCAGCACCCAGCTCCTGGGGACAATCGCAGCACTGTGGGGGCCTGGAAGCTGAGCTGAGCTCCTCACGCTGAGTCCTTTGGAAAGAACCTCCTTGCCTTGCCTCTTTCCCCTAAGTCCACAGCACAACTAAAACTGCAACCTGGTTTTCCAGCTCCTGATCCCCTTATATGCTATTGGTACATACCCTGTGCTCTTCCATGGACCCTGGCAATCACCAGCATCCCTGCACACCTCCTAAGAAAATACCCCATACACATGTTAAGATAAGCTCCCAAAATACAATCCAGCAGGAACAAAAGCAAGACCTGAGTTTGCTATTTCAGAGAACAAGTGGGCTGACGAGATAACTGGGAGTGAACAGCAAAACAAAAAGATTAAGAGACAAGCAAGCAAATAACAAAAGAAAATTGCCATCTTTTCAAAATCAAATTTGAAAAGGAAAAAACAACAAGGCAATGAAAAACTGGCAAACTGAACACGAAAATTGTTATGAATAATCAGAATTGCACACAGTTTAGCTAGAGAACTCACAAATAAAGTAAATGAAATAATAAAAATGTGGGGAGAAAGGTCTAAGCAAATTACTGTATTACAGGTAGATTTAACAGGGGAAAGCAAACACACACACAAGACAAAGCAGAAGGGAAAGGCCACAGTGCTCTACCAATTTACAAAACCATACTAAATCCGAGCACTGACCAGGCTGATGCACATCATCTTTTCTACAAAGAAGATAACAAAAATAAGAATGGAAGCAACATTTTGGCAAGAGGGGGAGATAAAATCACTGACAACAAATCTCTAGAGGATAGCAAGACACCCAGTATTCCAAACCCAGTTACACCTGGCCTCTTTCTTCTCCCCAAAGCCCCTGCCATAGATCTTTCCAGTGTAACAGATTCCTGGTCTGCAAAAAGTTTTGGCCATTACCTTCCCAAAAGAGTGTCTGAACTTTATTTTTTTAAACATCTGTTTTGTAACCGCCCTCGTACCATCTCCCCTAGAGTAAAAATATCCTACATACCAACCACGTCCCCCAAACCACCTCCTTTATCTGATGCCCTGAAGCATGAAGTGTCACAAGCATATGATTAAGGCACAGCCTGGCAAGGCCAAAGAAAACAGGTATGCCACAAAGTGCAAACCCACAGACTGTGCTACTGCGATCTATCATTTTGCAAGCAGTTGCAATATTCTCCAGTTTAGCACTGACCAAATGTGCAGCAACGGCTCTGCAATGCCATCACCCAGCCCCCCTCTGGACCCTTTATTTGAAAGCTGCTTTGAGGGATTCAATGCTTCTGTACCATATTAAACAGTAAACAAACCCAGAGTTTAACATTCCTTGAATTCAAATACTAGTACACACCTTATTTAAATCAGTTCAGTTTTGTTTGTTCCAGAAATAAGCACCTCCTAATACATGTAATACAACATTTTAAAACTGCACTGTGCTAAAAGCAATTGAAATATAACTCATTAAAAAGTATAAACAAGTAGTGGCTAGTAAAATAAATACTTGGCACAAATCTATTGCCCATTAGGAAATAAAGTCGGGAATCCTTATTTACATTCTTCCACTGTTTTTTCAGAGACACGGTGGCCACGGGCAAGTCACCCAGGCTCAATGCCTCAACTAAATTTACATACCTAACCCACACTGGAATCAATGTGTCCTTGTCACATTTTATTCACCTATAAGGTAAATAGCATCTGTTACAATTTTGTGACATGTTACTTGAATCACACTCTTAAATACTTTAAAAACAAAATTATTAGTAGTCTACTATGACAATTAATACCATAAATGTGAATTAGCAGCTAATTCAACTTCAGTTTAAAACATCAGTAAACCAGTGATTAAAAGTTTTATTCTTCAGACGTATCCACACGGTTTCTGAAACATACTATTTTCATAATGACTTACATGCAAAAGCTGTCTATATTAGGTCTCTAAAAAAAGAAGGGTGTTTTCTGCCAAGATGCATTTGAAAGATCCAAATTTGTTTTAATATACCCTCAATGCACATGCACCACCTGCTCAGTGAGTATAATTTCCTGAGAAGAAACAATTCAATTACACGTATGATCCAAGGTCTTCAAAGCTGCCTGGGAGAGTAAAACTGCTCATTCCAGTGACAGCTATAGGCCACAATCCCTTATTGGCAGGCTTTGAAAAATCTCAGCTTTACAGATCAACTGACAGTAAGATTCTCAGTCTCTATATTCTTAAATTTGTAATGTGCCTGTAATGCAGTACATTCGAGACAGATGACGCCGAAGCACTACGGAACTCAGAGGGGAAAAAGCACTTTATTAAAGAGACAACTATCCTCCCTGTTGACCTTTGAATACGTATTTTCCAGCTAGATTCTTTACTGTCAGCTAAAGACACAACCAAAACCTGGCTAAAGTCCAGCAATACCTTTGCTACGCACATTGCGCTTGTGTGTCCTTTCACTCAGTTTTATGATATGCTGTATGTAAAGACTTGAACTGCAGTTAAAGCTGGAATTAACTAAATGAAGAAAACATACAGCAGAAGTCTGGGAGAAAGACGACTACTAGGCATGCCACAGAGCACATCCCAGTTGACCTGTGAATAGCTGCCACACTGACGGCTCTTGTTTTGAGTAAGAGACACAGCCTGGGTAGCTCTGGGAATTTTGTCAGGCAGCAAAGCTAGGTCACTCTGCTGGTGAGAAAGATTGCATTGTTTTTCAGGCAAACATCCTACGCAGGTGGGGGGATCCCATGCCATTCTGAGGGACAGGAAGATGGTTCATGCAGTGGTCACTAGGACAAGAGGTGTCTCTAAGAGACTTGCTATTAAGCTGGGACCAACACTACAATGACCATATTGCACTAATTTTCATACACTTTGTTGCTACAAATATCATATTGCACTAATTTGCATATGATTTACCAGCCAGGAGGTCTAAGAAAGCAACGGATTCAGCGTACATCCTAAGCCCCCAACCATCTACGTACTATTGAAAAATAAACTAGCTGAAGCTCTGCTAAGAATCACAAAACTAAATATATATATAAAAGCAAACAAAAAAAAGCTTTGAAAGATTCAACACTCTCCCTGCCCCAGACATACAGCATCATTTGCACTCACAGAAGCCCTTTCAGTTACTTCAGAAAAAGCCCAGACTAAGGAAAAGGCAACATACTCTGTACCACTTAATACACCACTCTACACCTTAGCATTTCATAGTAAGTACAGGTGTAGATTCAGCTTACTGAGACATCTTAAAAATGTTTTTTATTTAACCTTTGCCCTGTTAAAAAAAATTATTACTTTATACAGATGTTATAAAGTAGAACTGACTGAATAATGTGGATCAAGAACTGACTTTTCACTTCCTACTCCTAGATTATCTTTAATATCCTGAGTAAATTATTCTCCAGACCATATAAACTATTGGATGGTACATCAGGAATCCACTATATCTGAACACTGAACTGCAATCTCCTTAGCAGAATCTACAGAAATACAGTTCTCCCACATTAACAGGTACTGAAACTGCCTGCTGCTTCCCCTTGTCGTATCTCGTTTCTCCTGAATTTAAGTTCTCCAATTAAAAGCACACAAAACAACTATTTCCTGTAGTACCCTCTCTCAAACACTTCTCCCTTTCAAGAAGCCAAGCAATTTAGGAAAGGGAACTTTCATATTGAAATACAGAAGATCCAAATCCAGGACAAGCAGAGTGACTGCTAAATATTTAGAGACACTTGAACTGGGAGGGGGAGGAGGAACAGCGATGGTGACATTAATCTGATGGCTTCCTGCCTGTGTTTCAATACACAATTGCAATTATTTGCTACTAAAACCTTGCTTTATTCAGAATACAATACATATCTGCTCTGAGGACTCTTCAAAGTAGAGGGTTATAGTCTACAGATCCCCTCGTCCTGCTTATTAAGTAGGTAATCTGCTACAGTAAATGAGTTAAGCTAGTTTACACGTTTGAAATATCCACTGGAGAAATGGCTTCTATTCATCTCTGCTACATAGTTCTTGTGATGCTGGTTACTGTCTTCTCCTGTCCTGGTTTCCCTCCCTCTTCAAGAATCCAAGGCCTGACCTGCAGAAGTCCTGCCATCCAAGCCAAGTGGAAACTGTCATCGGAAGTGGTGAAATGTTACAGAGTGCAAAGTACTCTAGGAAAAAAAAAAAATCTAGAAGCTCAAAGTCTCAACTTCAGCATCCAAAACTAGCAGAACTTTGTCCTACTGCCTTAGCTCTCCACCCACACAAAGACAGTAGCACCAGCTCCTCGTTCTGGTGAAGCCGTCGGAAAAGATTTTAATGTTCATAAAATGCTGCTACTCCAACAGAAGGATAAGGTAATTGGTAATTCTGCCTTGAGACAAGGCTTTGATTAGCTCCCCTGTCCTGAAATGCAAAACTGGCAGGATCAAGCCTTGTTTTGAAGAACACCATGGAGCAGGAGTGCAAGACAGTCATGACCACACGCCGTTGCTTTCAGTTAAGTAACAGGCACGTGGTGGAGATTTCCTCCCCTACCCTTTCCGTCAGTCTGCTTTGACTGGCAGCTGCCACCACTCCCACTTTGCAGGAGAATGAAGTGGTCCTCAGAAGAGGGAGTGAAACGGTGAGCCACCCCGGGGAGATGATCCAAGAAGGTCTTCATAAAAGGTTCCCCTCTGGAGTCACCTCCCCAGCGCAAGCTAGCCCTCGAGAAGATGGCAGGTAGGCAGGCTGGCCAATCCTCCCATCACGCACAGTCGCATTACAGGGCTTAGGAGGAGCGCGCCACTAATTGTTATTTTGCTAACCGCAGGCAGCCCCGGCGCAGCGTGTGTTGCCTAGCAACACTTCTCAGCCCTTGCGAGAGCCAGCATCCGTTTCGGAGGTAACCTCGAGGACCAACACCGCATCGGCGTGAGCGAGCAGGGGTGCAATCCACAGCACCTTCCTCCGGCACTGCAGGGGAAGCCTGACGTCCCAGGTCCCTGTTCACAGCTTCACTTACATTTATCGTACTTTCCGTAAACCACAAAGCCATCTTTCACATCCTCAACAAAAACTGTATCAGAAACACAAGCAGGTCTTGCAGGGTACACGTGGAAATTAGCATTTAGTACAGATGCATCAGAGAAAAAGAATCGATCTGCCAATTAGCAACCAGCAGATTAAGTACGTCTTTTATCAGTAAAAAGCTTGACTGGCTTGGCAAATAGTTATATAAAAAATGGTGTAACAAAATAACATTGTGTACGTTGGAGAAAGTAGTTCTGCAGACCTGGACTCAGGCTACTTGTAACGCCACAACTAAACACTAGCAAAAAGCCGACACCACACCGAATAAAAGACACAAAACACCCGAAGCAGAACACACGCCCAAACAGCCACGCACCACCTTACCGAGGTCACAGACATTACAGGTGTACTGCCAAAAAGCACAAGGAAGACAGCGAAACAACAAGATTTACTTCTGCATGTTTTAAAGGAGCACTTATAAGATTTTAAGCAAAAACATATCATGCATACCCTCCTCTTCTGTGGCGCTCCTTGTGCTTGGAGATTTTGTAAGGCAGAGACCTTTCTCCCAGGTTTTCTAGGTTCCTCACAACAGCTCCTCTCTCCATAAGAGCCTCAACAGTGCGCTTCAGCACAGCTGCAGTCTCAGGCTTTAAAAGAAAAAAAAAAAAGGGAAAGCAGGAAATGTATACAAATCTGGTTATTCTTATTAGGCAATTAGAAGGGACACCAGTACTTGCTCAGCACTGGAAGAGATCATTCAGTAACCTGAGAGCTCAAAGTGGAAACAGAAGCAGACCTCCTCCTAAGGAAGAAAATTTTTAAGAACAGCAAATTCCTCTGTGAATTATGGAAACAGCAAAGTTTCCACCAATTTTGAAGTCAGGCCCCAGCAACAACAGAAAAAAGGAAACAGTTAATGGATTTAACTCACCTGGTATCACTTTGGCTGACCCTTGCACAGGTGTAAATAAATATAGGTGGCAAAGAGCAATTATGAATCGGCAACAGTCTTAAGGCCCCTGGACCATCCATGCTCTCTAACATTGTTCACCACAACAGTTAAAGTGAATGCACATGCGTAATAAATACTCGGACCCTTGGCTAAATCACTGCACATCTCATTACTTTTGCATAGCCAACATCCAAGACGTTTTAAGAGTTAAGGAACTGACGTGCAGTAATTAGTCTAACATGCAGAGATTTTCACTCCTTAGAAAAACAAGTTTGAGGGACAGGCAGCCAAAAAACAGTAGGTAAAAAGATGCAACGTTTTCTTGCTCACTGCATATCAGGGCTCTTTAGAGTGCTGAGTCATTTTGGTAATGACACTCAACAATATCTATGAAAATGTTAATAAAGTACAAATTAGAATGTTTTGAAAACAACTGCAAACTTACACACTCTCTGCAACAAGAAGTATTTTAAGAAACAGATCTCCTACAGAGAAAGGAAATTAAATGGATGTCCAACTGAACACAAACCAAACTGTATAGCCTTCTTCTGAGTTCCTTGTAACATTTCACATCAAGATATATTCCCAAGTCTACTTGTCCAGTGAGATGGCAACAGCAATAACCGGAAAAGTAATGAAAGAGCTGATTTTCAGCTTTATTCAGACTTTATTTTGTTAAATCAGACCACCGTAACAAGTCACTGTCCCTTCTCACCCAGAAGAAAACTTGTGGAAGCCTTCAATCACCTATGTACAAGATGACTGAAAGTTAGTTTCCTAAGTCTAAGGTAGAGATGTCCTCCTTGACTAAGAAAAAGGGTTGTTTAATGTCCAGATTCCTTAATGGAAGTTGGTTGGGCAAAGGTGGTACCAGAGTCTCACAAAATGCAGTGCAACCCACACTCTGCTGTGTGAAATTTCTCTTCCGTTTTCCTGAGGATACAAGGTGATATGAAAGAGCCTCCAAATGCCAAGCAGAGATGTTCAATGTATGGCATTTTGCAACGCTGACTGCTCTTTGAAAGACCTGAAGTACAGATGGCCTGGAATGTTTTCTTGTTTCCATGGGCTAACTGCCCTATGGCAGTCAAGACTCAACACCTACTGCTCCTCACTATCAACCAGAAATCTTATTCCCCTCTCTCTGGCTGCATAAACTGTCTGGGAAATTTAGTTCCAACACAAAGAGCCTAAACATTTATAAGCGCAGCAAAAATACATGGACATTTTTTTTTCCAACATATGCTTAGATTGTGTTGTAAAACAATAACAGGGATGAGACAAGTATGCTCACACATGAAGAAATGTTGCCACCTTGCCACTATTCTTCAATGAATCGAAACTATTGTTTCTCACAACAGACAAATACCAAAGGTCTCTCTTGCCACAGTGCAAACAGTTAGGAGGCAGGGATTAAGAGAGTTTATGGACTACACTATATTAATTTAAATCATGCTTTAGCTCAAAATCAAGAATAACACTATTTTTCAGTTGACTCAGGATGGCTGCCTCCTTAGTTGAAAATTTGGTATCACAGGAGTCTGAAATTCCAAGATTTCCAAAACTCGTTGGAGGTTACCTGGAACAAAACCAGTGTGTTCAAAACTTACAAAGGAGACACTGACAGATGGACAAGCAGACCGTAACCACACAGCCCTTCGCTAGAAAAATAGCATAAAACCAGTTCTATAAAATCACGTAGGGACTCGCGTGTTGATGGTACAGCTGATGATGTTGACCATGTTAATACTTTCATTCCCCCCTTTAACTCCACCTCTCGTCTACCAAATACTTCTGCATAATAGATTCAAACACTAGAGAATATCCCATCAACAGAAGGATGTTCTTCCAAGACTGGATTTTTAGCCTTCTCTAAACGTTTTGTGTTACTTTTCATCCTCCAATATGTCTGACAACTACCACCAAGCAGCCACATGCGCTCCTCTCTCTCTCCACACACCCAAGAAGGACAAACAAATATTATCAGCAAAGAACTGGGAAGCAGCAGCTATGGCATGTTACTCTGTCAGTACTTTGAGCAGTACTCAAGGAGTGGGAAGGGAGACTGTGAAATCTGTTGGCTGAGCTGACAGGACAGAAGGTGAGAAACAGAATCAAGAAAAGCAAAGTAAGGAGATCAAGGGATGTCTTCACAACAACGCCAGCAACTAGGAGAAAGCATAGAACAAAATCTCTTCTTCTGCATCACACCCAGGTATTGGTTTACTATAATGGAAAGTGTTCTTTCAAACTGCTGCTACTGCAGAAACATCAGTAACAGCCAGACAGAGGTAGCAGCTCTGCTTTACTTGACCTTGTTCTCCACAAATGCCAAAACACAAGGGGAGAGAGGGGAGCAGAGGCTCTGAAGACTTTCCCCATGAACAATTTCTACCCGAGCTCCTTACGGCTGTTTTAGCTTGACTTACATGGCACAAAGATGACAAAAGCTGGCCCAAACCCTAGACAGGTTCTACACTACTTCCATCAACACAGGATCTCAGCACTTAAACCCATCTAAATCAGGAGCTACTGGTGAGACATCCTCATTTGTTGTGAAGCAGCAACTTCACACACGCAAGCCAAAAACTAGGGTAACAGAGCTGCTAGAGACATCCATAGTTTAATTCTGTAAGAATCATACCAGAAATCTGGCTTCAAGAAAGAAGAGAAAAACAAGAACGACTGAGTTTGTGAAGCAGACACCAAGGTAGGTATTACTGTCTACAAGGTTCTACCTTTTAAACAAGAATCTGACACCAACCATTAGGACTTTACTTACCCACCTTAGTGAGTGAAATGAGCAGTTATAGGAGAGAAAGGGCAGCTAACCTAACAGCTTTAAGATTTTGTGCACTGCAGAGCACCTGTAGTCCTTCCAGCCCTAGGCTTGGAAACACACTCTTGGAAAGCAGTAGGATCTACCATTCAAGTCTTCTCCCACTGTGCCTGCTGTGCATGGTTAGGTTGCAGAAGCCTCCACGGTGCTCAGACAATTATCGCAGAAGAAACCTGTCAGGTCAATGAATAAAAATACTGTTCAGTTTACTGCTGCTACTTGTCTCCAGCTTGCACAAAAAAATGCCAATCCATAAACAGAGCTCTGCTCAAAAGAGATCTTAATTGACTGTGACCTTTAGACACTGTCTGTCCAGTGGTGGAGTTATCTGACATACCCTTCTTAAAAACCACGCAGATTTAAGTTAAATGCTATTGGGTAAGCTTACTCCCCTACATCCCTCATACCCTCAAATGACACACAAGCTTTTTGTCTCTTCCATACATGCCAACAGATCAGCACATTCCCTGAGTGGCTGCATGTCCAACATGATGTGCAGTTTCTAAACACAATGAAGCCTAAGATCAAGTCCCATGTATTTAAAAACAAAACAAAACAAAAAGAACAAGAAAAGAAAGCCACAGATTTCTACATTAAGGATTGTAAAATATTACGCGTTTTTGCAACCTCCCCATTTGTGGACATACTTTGAAAACATAAACTAATTGTTGGTTTTGAAAGCTTGTCACTGTAATCCCTCTCATTCATCCTCTCCAAAAAAGATCATGGTTTATCATAGCTTGCCTAAAGCCATCCACCAAACTATATATAGGCTAGCCTTTGCTAACCATAATATCCACAGACACAGGTTCCTTGGTCTGCTTCAGAGCCAGCCCAGTTGAGGACATAGGAAATGGTATTGCCTGGCTCCCAACCCAGGAGCCACAACATTTTTTCCTGAACAGCCAGCAGTAATTCCAGTACCACAGATGTGGGGAAGCGAAGATGGGGGGGAAGAAGAAAATGGAAGCTGGTGCCAGCATATCCTCGCTGGAGAGCAGAAGCGCTAGAAAGAGCACGTAAGCCCTGGTATGTAATTCTAGCTCTTGTTCCCCCTCCTGTGTGCATAGTCAAGCCAGACCCTTTCAGCTGGCTTCACCCTTAGTGAACCTGGTGAACTTCGTTAGGGAACCTGGTTCACTGTCATTTGGCCACAAGTCATTACACTGTTCTCAGAAACACAGAGCCCTTTGGATCCAACCAAGCCATGGAACAGAGAGGAGAGAGGTCACTGCAGATTGTCCAAAGGCTTTCGGAAAACCGCCCCTGGAAGAAGTAACTGAAGGACTGTTGTCTACAGATCAAAATTCCCAACTCCTCTACCCCTGCAATTTTTAATCTTGTGGCTGCCCAGGAGAAACATGTTAACTAGCATGTCAACCCTGTACCTGCTCAGCAAAACAATCACAACGGAGGTACCCTACAAAACGTACTTTCTGCATATCACTGGCTTTCTCCATGGACGAGGATCGCTGCGGCCACATTCACCAGGTGCCTGCACCCCCAGGGAGACCCCATAGGCACTGCTGCTGATGCCGTAGGAACTACACACGTTGAGATCACCAGACGCCTTTCCACAGAGTCCAGCTCAGTTTATCTAATATTCCACTATCCCCACGCCCAGAAGTTAACCGTAGCCCCAGGTGTCACCCAAGCCACAGCTAAATACCGTGCCCTAAGCACTGCCTCCACACCTCTGGCTTCTCCCTATCTCCTCACCAGTCTTTCAGTTTATCGTACCCACCACATGAGCGAGCAGAAAGCTGTTTAACGCACAGCCTCCCTCAGCATCTCACCAGCCTGCGCAAGTAGAGATGGACGGGGATGCACAACCCACCACCACCCAGGATCAAAGCCACAAATGCACAGTAATAACCAGTAAGTACTGCAACGCAGCACCAACAACCTCTTTTTGAGGGGAAGTTATTATATGCCACCAGCGTGAGTAAAATCTATAGCATGGTGTCGTGGTTTAACCCAGCCGCCAGCAACTAGGGCCACACAACCGCTCGCTCGCTCCTCCCCTGACCCCAGCGGGATGGGGAGGAGAATTGAAAAAAAAGGTAAAACTCATGGGTCAAGATAAAGACAGTTTAATAAGACAACAAAGAAAGGAATAATAAGAAGAATAAAAAATACACAAAATGAGCTATACACAATACGTTTTTTTCTCATCACCCGACGACCAATTGCGCAGCCAGTCCCTGAGCAGCGATCACAGATTTCATGGAACTCACGGATTTCGCGAAACTTGCGAAAAAGTTCAGACTCACAGAACAGATCAACGCCCCCTGGAAGAGGTTCCAGCTAACCCCCCTTTATCAGCTGAGCATGACATCTATGGTATGGAATATTTCCACAGGCCAGCTTGGGCTAGCTGCCTGACTGTGCTCCCTCCTAGCTCTTGTACACCTGTTTATCAGCGAAACATGGGAAACTGGAAAAAAGGCTTTGACTTCTTAGCAAAAACTGAAAACATCAGTGTTATCAACATTCCTCTCATACTAAATCCAAAACAGAGCAGCTACTGGGAAGGAAGTTAACTCTATCCCAGCTGAAGCCAGGACATGTTTATCAGTCATACAGAACTCGGACGGCAACCAGCAAATGTATTAAAAATTGGCAAAGAGAAAAAAATGAAGCATACTCTGATGGCAAAGTACCTTCTATTCTGCAAACGGTCAAATGGGCATGAGTTCATCAGTCATGAAAGTGTGAAGAGCAGCTCAGAGAAAGACCAGAAATATGGCAAGAACTTGAAATAAAGCTCTTGTAATAATGCTAATCTCTCCTGAAAAAGAAGGAGCCACTCAGTCCTAAAGAGAAGGACAACACTGGCTGGAACTAGAGCCATATGAAGAGACTCTAGCACCACTGCTCAATTTTCCACCTTGTTAGCTGGCAAGAGTAAGCTCAAGAGAAGACAGAAAGTCAACGGGATAGAAAAACCAGAACTGCCTAAAAACAAAGCCTTCTCAAGCCACCAAAGCTCCTCCAAAAAGAGCCTTTAGAGAGAGAAAAGGAAGCAGACACCAAACAGTTTTAGGGCTAGAAATGTACTCATGTTCTTCTGGCCACCCATTCAGTTCAACAGGAAGCATTTAAAGTCAGTGGGCATATCTTCTTAAATTATAAACAGAAACAAATCCATCATAATTAGCTTGATTATCCCTTCAACATAGCAATAGTAGGATAAAATTATGTCCTTTTTTGGTTATTAAACAGCTACAAAGGTTGTTCTGAGTATTTACTGAGATGGAAATCAAAGAATGAAAAATCTATGCTTAGAAGAAAGCTGCAATTCAAAAGCAGCAAAACTGGGGGGAAAACCAATTCCTTACTGTCACTGACTACATAAGAAAACACTAGAAACTTATTAGTGAAAATGGTAAAAAAGCACACACACACACATTTGTGAACTAGCCAAGATCAACATTGGCCTAAGAAAGAAGATGAGCTTTGCAATGAGAAACAAGGGGAAGCCAGAAAGAGTCATTTAATTGTCACACCCTGTTTTAGTACACAACAAGACACAGCAAACAGATGAAAAAACAATCAGCAGATTAAGAATGGACAGCAAAGAAAAAATTAGTGCTATTATTAGTAAAAACCATAATCAGGCATACAACACGGCTTGTGGCAGGGTTGTTCTTTATCCGCCTAGGGAACAAACCTGAACTCCTGGCGCTAGATGCAAAGCTGCAATCACTATAAAAGCATAAACAACATGGAACAGCAGTCGTAAGTAGGGTACAACCACTGAAGGATATGTACTATTCAGAATATATCAAAACAAAGATAAAAGCAGTAGATCAAGCGAATAGAAGACATGGGAGCCATGCTGCATCCCCACTAAAAATGGCCTCTGTGTGACTGATGACTGCAATCGGGATGTCCGGAAACTAAGCAACAAAAACATGAGGGCTCTGAACACCTGCCTGGAAGCTCAGACCTGGGCAGAGGTGGGGAGGGATCAGTCTAGGGAAAGCTGGACATAGGGCAGTACCAGGTAGGGACAGAGGTTTCTGTAACTACAACGGTACAATCCTCCAGATCTAGAATAAGGAACAAATGGGAGAAACCCAGCTGCTCCTGAACACGATAACCATTTCATACTTCCATCAAACACTGATTGAACAAAAAGGCATGATTCTATTCTGGAAATGGATTTAGCAAATAGTGTGAAAGTTATAGAAGGCAAGTCACCAAAAATAAGTTTGGGGGAGTGATCAAAATTGACTCAGTCTGCATTAAAAATAACACCCCATCCTCAAAACAGATCTTTAATTAGCATTTTAATGGGGGATAAGCCTAGGAACTATCAACTTCACCTGATGCATCCACGAAGCCAGGCGACTTGGATGCAGAGGATGCAGCAACTTTTAAAATCAAAGTGATGCTAGGATCTCTTTCGTTCCAAAATCCACCTGTCTTCTTCAAAGAATCTAAATACCACAATATATTTTTTTAACTCAACATTTAAGATCAAAGAAAACTATTAAAGGTAAGAATCTGAGCTAAAAACCAAGCAATACAAGCACCCTACAAATACCAAATCACAGTTAAATCAACACATTAGTCTCAACACTGAACACAGGCAAATTTAATTGAATTTAATTCATTTTAGAGAGTTGATACTCTTGATAATTTCTAAAATGAACTCTAGAAAGTGTCTTGTAAGTCTGAAGCAAATAACAACCAAATCCTCCATGATTCAGGGCAATTTCAAGGGTTTATTACTAGAAACAGTTAACGCAACAATTGGCCACAACTTCAGAATCAATTAAACACCTTCCTTAAAACTGCATTTAGAAAACTTAACCCTCCTTCTCAACCACAACAAATTATAATATGGATTTCAATGTAGCACTCCTGGTCAGCTAAATTCTACTTACCAGAAACTTGCTAAGACCAAGCCTACCAGAAACAAGTAAGTTTTGTTCCTCTCATGACTTTTAGATGTGAATACATTTCCTTTATCTATTCATTAAGCTTAAATAATCAAAAGTGGAAAGGAAAAAAAAAAAAAACAAAACACACCCACAAACATGGAGGGAGTTATTTTCAAACACCTTTTCTCGCTGGCCTTTGAAATGCATGCGCACACATGCGCAGGCACTGACATACAATTCCTGTCTTTTGCACATTTGTTGTGTTTAAGATGAAAACCAGAAGACATTCTGATGAAGAGAACAAAACGATAACAGTAGGAGCAGAAAAGGGGGAAGGTGAGAGGAAAAGAAGTCTTCTCCAATCTTGTGACGCAGAAGCTCGAACCACAGCCAAGCAGCCAGCGCTTCTTTCACCATCTCCATACCTCTCACTGGCAAACCCCTTCCCATGCACACTGCGAGGGGATACATGGCTGCAGCTTGCCAATTCAGGTCATCAATTCCTCTCCCCAAAGCAACGAGCTGCTGGTTTTAAGATACCCTTGAACTTTTTCTGACTTCTCAGACTTTCCTTTTGATTCCTCAAGTGTTTGGACTGCAACTGCCCAACCTCGCAGATCCACCTTCAGAAGACCCCGAGAGAAGCAAAATGTAAAGCCAGGCTTAACTGCACAGCCTAGTCTAATAAAGATCTGCATCATCACCCCCAGACAAGTTTAAAAAAAGAAATCCTGCGCACAGCGGTATTTTTAGATGTAGTCAGGATTTTAACCACGACAGAGAGCAGAAGTTTTGCTCCTTCCTCCTCATCATCTTCCAAGATTAGAGTTGACTGTTACAGTTTACTGCTTTCTTGAGAAACGCCATCTCTGGATAAGAGGTCTTGTGGTGCAATTTTACCTAGTAATATCTTTAATATGACATAATTCCTATGAAAACAGGCTGTGGATGAAAAATAATCCATACAACCCAGCACCAGAATTAAGCTGGAAGTTTGGAAGCCTACTACTCAAGAACGCCACCTATACTATCAAATTTTTTGAGACAAGACTAATTTTAAGTAAGAATTTCAATTCTGGATAAGATCTCTCTTCTCAGACAAGCTCTTTCTTTCAGTCTCTGCCCTCTAACTCAGCCTTGGTTCCACCTCCATACACTGCATGTAGGGCTTGGCTCCCCTAGTATTTTCAATCAACTTATTTTAAGCTTTTCTATTCACCCACATATTTAACACCAGCTTGGAAGACTAACAGACACTGACAGAAAGGGTCCAAAACTGATGGCTGCTGTTTCCAAGGTAAACTGAAGCCCATCACCCCTTGGTTCCAAGCATTCAAAAGCAAAAGGTTGCCCGGAACCGGAGCTAATCCCTCCTTCAGCTGCCCAGCACCTCCATACACTACCTCCTCGGCAAGCTGGGGAAGGGACACAAATCAAACCACCGTCACACCACTGCTGTTACCATTTGCTTTCCTGGATGCTTCAGGGACAGAGTCAGTGGTACTGTCAAGGAGAAGGGCTTCGGTGTGGTAGGAATGGCACACAACACGAGTAGAGCTCAGACCCCAAGCCGCCTCCCTGCCAGGTGATACCGGGCTTGGTACTTTCCCCTGCAGGGAATGGCTCGCTGACGGCACATGCACAGAGATTCTTCCAGCGTAATCTCTCTGGGCACATTCAGCATTTTTCAAATCAGCTTTCACACCTCTGTAACTGGAGGAAATCTGCACCGCAGCGAAGGAAACAGGCACTGCATGGCTTCTAGCAGACAGACACCAATTCGGTTGAGCCACAGCTGTGAAGGCCAAATACAGCTCATTTTTACGTTCTCTGGGTTGGAGGCTTCCAGCCTTGAAGTGCCAGCAATAGTCCAGCCTTAGGAGAAATAGCTGCAACTGTGCAAAGCATCATCGTAGCAGCTGGGCATCAGGATATATTCTAGTGAAGTCCCCAACACTCCAGACCTAGGGTATACCACTAGCACCATCCAGACTAGTCTAAGCCACTGAATAGCTCCCTTCTATGACAGAAATCTTTTAAGGACTAGAGGTCTGGTTCCTAACTCACAGGTGTCATACCCATCGTGCACATCCTTACTGCCACAGAAGAACAAAGAAGAGTCAGGGCTAAGAAAAAGCTGAACGTGGTCAATTAAAAAAAAAAAAAAAAGAAAAAAAGAAAAACTTTCCAAAGAGCATGTAAGGAATATAGCCATAATTTTTAAACCCTCACACTTCTGCAGGAAAGTAACTATCTTTGGCACTGAACCAGAGCAGCATTTAAAGTGGAAGTTGCACTGTTCTCACCAACTGGTGTGCACAAGTGAAAATGAACCTCGGCAATTTCTTGCTCAAATTCTCTTGTACACTGCAGCATATAAACAGGGATACTCAAAGCTAACTTACAAAACTGGTTTCATGGTTCAAACACCTATTAAACACAGTTGCTGACGAATTAAAGGGTTATAAGTATCAGGACCATGAAGTCAAATTGTCATCTCATTCCTGTCACTCTACTAACACATCAAAAAACATCAAAAAGCAAATCACCGAGTAGATTGAACGTGCTCACTAGAGAGGCAGAAAGAAGCACGGAGCTAAAATCTCCTGGCTTGTTCACTTTACTGGCACAAGAACGTGTGCAGGGCAAACAGGGACAGCCACATCCAAGGAGGGAGAATTCACTTCAGAGCCAGCAGGCAGAGAGTACTCATTACCACCATCTCCTTGGCTTTTTCCAGTGAACCCTCAAAATAAATGCCGATGCAGCATTTATTGAAGCCGCCCACAACTTGCCTGGGCCAGGACTCCATAGCCAAAGAAACCTTAAATTCTCAAACATCAGTAAATTGGGGATTGACAGAGTTTTTTCAAACCAATACAAATGGAACCAGCTGCTGACAAAGAGGGTTCTAGAACCTCTTTTAAAACCAATGAAGTGGAAAGCCGCTTACTGAATAATCACCTAATAAACTAATCCAATAACCAATTAACTAACAGCTAACTAATGAAAACACAGGAGTCCCACTCCCTCCCAGAAATCACAAATCCAAACCAAGTCTGCAGGGAGGAAACTCTGCTTATTTTTCACCCCAAATCCAAAGCTTCTTCTCCAAAAATATTTTTTATCCATTCCTTCAACAAACAGCAGCAAAGCTTTCACTTTTCTTTCACAACACAGCAGCAAAAGAGGAGAATACCAAGAATAATTTTGACGAACACAGCATTTCTTCTGCAGCTGAACATCGGTGTTTAGTGTTTTAGTTTTTGCCAATATGCTGTCGCTAAAAGAATATCTTAATCCCCAGTCAACATGATTAAACACTGAGCCTGCCCCCCTACTTGCTGAACCATCATCACTGGATAATGAAGTCATGATTCACACCACGCTTTCCATGGCTATTAGTTCAAGTATGTCCTTACGGTGGACAAGGAGCAAAAGGAAGTGGAAGACTCTCGTTTGATCTCTGCTTACAGAACTGTGTCGACATTTTAATCTTTTTCAAATAAAAATAAGGAGAAAGTATCCTTCCCTTCTGTAGGCAACTATCTAAGCACTGACTACCACAAGCTGTGACTGCTTCCTACAAGGGAGAAGACAGCACCACACTCATCATTCCCAGAGCATGACTGGTGGCACAGGCTCCTTGGAGGACTTCGGCACCAGGACTGATTTCTAGAGCACAGTCAGAAATAAACACAGGACAGACACTGAGGCATCCAGGCTGGGGCAGTCCCCAAGTGACAGCGAAGCACAAATGGAGATATTTAAGCATACTCCAGAATCAAGTAATAAGGTGCCTGTCCCACTCAAAAATTGGTTAGGCAGCCGCTGAACAGGGCATTTAAGAAAAAAAGATGGGGGGGGGCAGCAATCACAATTTTGCACAGTATCCAACCAGGCTGCTCTGCTAAATACATGTTCACCCCTACTTTGTTTTGCCTGCACGGTGCTCCTCCGCAGGCTGCTCGCCTTGCCCTGCCAGCATCCTGAGCTTCAGGGCCCAGTAAGCTCACTTCAGCCCTGGCCAGTCCCACCTCCCCACAACACAAGTTGGCCTACAGTTTTTGCAACCAAACTCTGCACCCATATTTTGCATCTTTAAGTCCTTCTTGCAGTTCTGAAGAATCTAGTTTGGGGGTGGGTTGTTGGGGTTTTTTTACTTCTCTAACCAAATGTCCACACCCTGCTTCAAGAGGTCTGCCTTTTAATAACTGGGAAAAATGGGAAGTACCTACATACACGGATGCAAGTCTTACTACAAGTAAGAATATGTATCACAGTTATGGACAGGTTCTCCAAAATAGCTTCACAAATATCTATTCTGTCAGTTTTTGGTTTGGGTTTTTTTTTTTCTTCTCTCTTTTTATTGAAACTTTGTACAGAAGTTTTAAACATTTCCATACAATACTTTTAGACAGGACAAAATGCCATGGTAAAGGAATGTAAACTGCAAGAAACACAGTCTGAAGTATCCAAATACTCTCTAATAAGAGTTTTAGTTTGAAGACTAATGCAGGAGGCAAAATAATATTCATACAGTATACAAAGAACAGTATACACAGGGCCAGCAATGCTAACTATGAAAATTTTCCATCAGATTTACTTCAAAGATTTATAGCAATATGATAGTTCTATACACTAGACCAAAATTAATTTATCATACATCGTTTCTATGACAAAAAGCTTGTCAATATGGACAGTAGCAACTTACAATATAATTAAGCTGTATTAATCTGATTAACACTTCTAAATCTATACTCCTACTACAGTATTTTTTTTTCAGTATATTGTCTTATAAGATCTTAACAGACCTTTAAATAACACTTTACCAAAAGAGACCTGGATCCATTATAATGATCTTATCTACATGCCCATTTGGCTTATTTAAAAAAAAAAAAAAAAAAAAAAAAAAA